>ERZ857521.299-NODE-299-length-79192-cov-5.986365_pt1 | contig 79192 bp, 67 predicted proteins | sample MGYA00519701_ERZ857521 | MGnify/ENA primary metagenome ERZ857521 (study PRJEB31778, sample SAMEA3449346) | human gut metagenome | biome: human gut; feature: human-associated habitat; material: faeces | place: United Kingdom | collected 2010/2012 ...
AGTTTAAAACCAGCAGCTTTTCCGTCCACAACACAGGTTCTTTGTTACTTTCTTCACTGAAGAAAGTAACGTCTCCTCCTCGTCCTCGTCCGCCCTTTCTCGTCAGAAGCTTCTTCCGCTGCCACCGCCGCCATGGCTGGAGCCGCTGCTGCTGCTAAAGGTGCTGTGGCTGCTGCTGCTAAAGGTGCTGTGGCTGCTGCCGCCGGAGGAGGGCGGATCGTTTTCGATCTTGTGGCGCACGGTGGTCGTATACAGGTAAATATCGCGCTCACGGGTCAGGTTCATATCGGTCAGATAGTTCTCTGCCGAGTCACGCTTGCGGGCGGTTTTCATCTTTCCCTTTTGTGCGGCAGCGATGATCCAGCCAATCAAAATAGCCGGGATCAGCGCAAACAGCGCGCCCATCTGCAGGCGCTCATAGAAGGTGACGGGCTCCTGCACCACATCGTCACCCTCGCCGTAATACTGATATACGCTGTCCGGGCGGCCGTTCGCATAAGCGTCGATAATGCCCTCGCTGCGGGTCAGATACGTGCTGCACGCGCTGTAGTAACGGCCCGCGCGCATGTCGCTCTCCATCGCATCGTAAATGGCATTGAGCGCCTGATCGCTGAACGCATCGATGCCGCGCCCCGTGGTGACGCACACATACTTGCGCTGGTCCATGGCAATAACCAGGATGATGTTATCCTTGCGGAAGCTGTTGTAGTCCACCAGATCGGCGGCGTACATGCCCAGCTCCATCCCGCGCGAATCGTTGGTGGTGGCAATGATGACATCCAGATCGTACTTTTCAGACAGTTCGCGGCAGCGGTCGTTCAGGGCCGATACCTGCGCGCTCGTCAGCAGCCCCGCGCGATCCGCCACACGGCTCAGCTCCGCCGTAGCGGCGGCGCAGCAAAGCAGCAGGGTGCAAAGCAGCAACGCAAAAATTCTCTTTTTCATACCCGCACCCCCTTACAGAAAGAACGCAATAAGCAGCGCCAGCGCCACTTCAAGGCCCAGCATCCAGCTCAGCTTCAGGCGGCGATACTTGCGCTTATCCACCGGCAGTTCGCCCGCCAGACGACCCGTCTGCCCGTTGATGGCAAAGGGAAACGCCTGATCGCCATAGCGCACGGTCAGCAGCCATACGGGCATCATCACATAGCGCACCTTGCCCTGATCCAGCCGCACCTGTGTACAGTCGCTCACCACGCTGGAATAGCCGTGCACGGTGCTGCGCAGGGCATCGGTAGCCGCATTGGTCACGCGCTCGTTGGCGCGGGGCACGCACTCATCCATTTCCTGATCGCGGCAATCCGCCTGATAGCCCGCCAGATAGCCGGGATCAAAGGGCTTGCAGGCGGCGTAGTCAAAGGGCTCGATGGCCTCCGTCAGCGTATCATCCACGCGCTTGCAGGCGTCCACCGGCACGCGGTCAAAGCTGACGCGGCCGCAGCGCTCCACATAAAAGTGCAGCGTATCGGTAATCTGCCAATCGCCCCGGCGGTAGGTGTTGACGCGCTCGGCACGGTAGGTGCAGCGCGCGTCAGCCTGACAGTTAAATAGGAAGTAAGGCACATACAGACCCTCTACATCCTCCACGCGGCAGGCACGCACAAAATCGTCAGGCAGCAGCTTTTTGCCGTGAAAATGCTCACGCAGCTTCTTTTCCGCATCCTCGCGGGATACGGTAAAGGGCAGGATCGCATCAGGGCGCAGTTCGCCCGAAAACTGTTTGGGGATCAGCGCATTGTTGCCGCAATAGGCGCACTTGGTGGCCGCTGTGGCGGCGGAGGTGACCAGCACCGCGCCGCAGGCAGGGCAGTTGTATTCCTGCAGGGCGCTTTCCTCCTGCGCGGTAAAGGTCTGCGCGTTGCGGCACTTGTTCCAGTCCAGGCTGGACTGCCCGGCGTTTTCCTGCATGGCCTCCGACAGGGCGCGCATATCCTCTTCTTTATAGCTTGCGCCGCAGGATTCGCACACAAGCTCGCCATTTTTCCATATAAGCGGGGCGCTGCACTGCGGGCACTGATAGGTTTCAATGGTCACGGTTTCATTCCCCTTCCAAATTCACAGATAAGCGTAAGCATATCATACCACTTACGCGCGTTTTTTGCAATTTTTCTTTACATCTTTGCACTTTTCATATAAAATAACAGGGACGAATGCTGGAAGTTTCCGAAGGAGGCTTTGCAAACAATGGAACAGACAAACGTGCGCCGCGGCGGCGTGCTGCTGCATATCACCTCGCTGCCCGGGCCGGAGTGCGCCGGCACGCTGGGCGAAGCGGCCTATCGCTTTGTGGATTTTCTGCAAAGTGCGGGCATGCGCATCTGGCAGGTGCTGCCGGTAGGCCCTACCGGCTACGGCGAATCTCCCTATCAAAGCGCCTGCGCGCTGGCGGGCAATCCCTATATGATCGACCTGGCCCTGCTGCAAAAGGACGGCTATCTGCCCGATTATCAGCCTGCGCCGCATGCTGAGACCGGCCGGGCGGATTTTGAAACCCTGCGCGCCGAAAAGGAACCCTGGCTGCGCCGCGCCTATCAGCACAGCCGCGATCGCCTGCTCAGCGACGGCGCGTTTGAGGTATGGCAGAAGCAGTGGCCCTGGCTGCGCGATTACGCGCTGTTCATGGCAATCAAGCAAAAGTTCAACCAGGTATCCTGGATGCAGTGGCCCGACGAGGACATCCGCATGCGCCGCCCCGAAGCCATGAACCGCTACGAGCAGGAGCTGCGCGAGGATGTGCGCTACTACATGTTTCTGCAGTTCCTGTTCCGCGATCAATGGATGCGCCTGCGCCGCTACGCCAACGAGCATGGGGTGATGATGCTGGGCGACATGCCCATCTATGTGGCCGAGGATTCCTCGGACGTATGGGCCAACGCCAAGTTCTTCCAGCTCAACTGCGAGCGCCGCCCCAAGCGCGTGGCGGGCGTACCGCCCGATTACTTCAGCGAGGACGGCCAGCTTTGGGGCAATCCCTTGTACCGCTGGCACTATCTGCGCCTGCATGGCTACGGCTTCTGGATGGATCGCCTGCGCGCCATGGCGCAGCTGTACGATAGCGTGCGCATCGACCATTTTATCGGCTTTGCTAATTATTATTCCGTCAAGGCCGGCGAAAAGACCGCCCGCAACGGCAAATGGGTAATCGGCCCCGGCAAGGCGTTCTTTGCGGCGGTCAAGAAAAAGGTGCCCGAATTGAACGTGGTGGCCGAAGATCTGGGCGCGGTGAATGACCGCGTGCGCAATCTGCTGGCCTTCTGCGGCTATCCCGGCATGAAGGTGCTGCAATTCGCCTATGACGGCGGCGGCGGGGACAATTCGCATCAGCCGCAGCTGTATCAGCCCAACTGCGCCGCCTATACCGGCACGCACGATAACGATACGTCGCTGGGCTGGTGGCGCGCCTGCAGCGATCAAACCCGCCGCAACCTGCGCGAAGCGCTGGGCGAGGTGGATGACAGCACGGTGGTATGGCGCATGATCAAGGCAGTGTTCGACAGCCGCGCCAACATCGCCATGGCCCCGATGCAGGACTTTTTGGGGCTGGATTCCGCTGCGCGCATGAACACGCCCGGCACGGTGGGCGAAAAGAACTGGCGTTATCGTGCGCTGAGCAGCGACTTTTCAGCCGAGCTTGCCGCCCGCATGCGCGCGCTGTGCGAGGAAAGCGGCAGAGTGTAAGGCCCTTGGCAGCGCACGCATGAACGCGTTGCACCAAAGGCTTCTCATCAAGGGGAAGCCTCCGCCGCAGGCGGTGATGAGGGGGACTCGGAAATCTATGCAGGGCCTCATGCCGCGCATTCACTTGTTTTCCTCACAGTTCCATCCGAACACGGATGACGAAAAAGGATAAATTTATGCCAAATTGCGCTTTTATATCGTCGAGTCGTTGAAATGGACAGAAGAATTTGCTATAATAGCTTTATCCGAAGGCGGCAAGGAATGCCGTCAAACGAACAAGGAGGATTCTATCATGAAGAAGATCATCGCTTTGGCGCTGGCCGTGATGATGGCCCTGTCCCTGGTATGCGTGGCCTCCGCGGAAAAGACCACCTACAAGGTGGGCATCCTGACCCCCGCCGCTACGCACGGCTGGGTTGCCGGCATCACCTACTTTGCCGAACAGCATGCCAAGCAGCTGGCCGAAGCTGGCACGATCGAGTACAAACTGTCCACCTCCAGCAACGCTGAAGAAATGACCACCCAGATCGACGAAATGATCCTGTGGGGCGCGCAGGCGCTGGTCATCGCTCCTCAGTGGGAAGGCATGGAAGTGCCCGTTCAGAACGCGATTGCTCAGGGCATCGTGTGCGTGGCTTTCGATATGGACATCGCGGCCGAAGGCATCTATAAGGTAACTGGCGATAACGAGTCCATGGGCGTTGCCGGTGCAAAATACATCGTGGAAAAGATCGGCACCGAGGGTCTGGTTGTAGCTATGCCCGTTCCCACCGCTGGCTCCGTAAACGAGCTGCGCATGAAGGGCTTCACCGAAACCATGAAGGAAATTGCCCCCAACGTTAAGATCGTTGAATATGCGAACCCGAATTTCACCATTCAGGATGGTATGACGGTTATGGCCGACGTGCTGACTGCCAATGCCAAGATCGATGCCGTGTTCTCCCTGGATGACGAAACCTCTTTGGGCGCGCTGAAGGCCATGGAAGATGCTGGCCGCACGGAAATCAAAGCCATCACCGGCGGTGGCGGCTGCCAGGATTACTTCAATGCCATCGTGGCCAATAAGGATCAGATCGCTGCCTGCTCCGCGCTGTACAGCCCCCTGATGATCAAGGACTGCCTGGACGTGGCGGTTGCCGTGCTGGGCGGCGAAGAAGTCGAGCATGTGAAGGTGATCCCCTCTCAGATCGTGGATGCCACCAATGCGGATGAATACATCGATCCCAACAACACCATCTATTAATAGAACCTAACGTTCAAAAGGGCCATGGCTTGCCATGGCCCTTTCAGCCGATTTATAGGATAGCAATAAAAAGATTAAGGATACGCAGAACGGATGTGACCCCATGAATCTTTCCATGCGCGGCATCTACAAATCCTTCGGGGCAAACGACGTGCTCAAGTCCGTGGATTTTCATCTGAACGAGGGCGAAATCTGCGCCCTGCTGGGTGAAAACGGCGCGGGCAAAAGCACGCTGATGAATATCCTGGGCGGCGTTTTGCAGCCCGATCAGGGCACGATTGCGCTGGACGGCGCGCCCGTGCAGTTTCATACTCCCTCGCAGTCGCTGGATGCGGGCATCGCGTTTATCCATCAGGAGCTGAACCTGATCAACGATCTGCCCGTGTATGAAAACATGTTTATCGGCCGCGAAATCAAAAAGAAAAGCGGCCTGCTGGATCATAAAGCCATGATTGCCCGCACGCGCGAGCTGTTTGAAAGCATGTCGCTGAATATCAATCCGCTTGCCATGGTGTCCGCGCTGGACGCCTCCTATAAGCAAATTGTAGAGATTTCACGCGCTCTGATGATGAAGGCCTCCATCATTATCATGGATGAGCCCACCACTTCCCTGACCGATCCGGAGATAGAGCGCGTTTTTCAAATGCTGCGTACCCTCAGGCAGCAAAAGGTCGGCGTTGTTTTTATCTCGCATAAGCTGCGCGAAGTCATGCAGATTTGCGATCGCTATACCGTGCTGCGCGACGGCGCAGTGGTGGCCGAGGGCCTGGTGCGCGATACCAGCGTGGAAAACCTGGCGCGCGACATGGTTGGCCACGAGGTACGCACGCAGGCACGCACGCGCAATGCTCAGCTGGGCGTGGAAGTGCTGCGCCTGGAAAGCCTGACGCTGGAGCCCTATTATCGCAACGTATCGCTGAGCATTCACGCGGGCGAGGTGCTGGGCGTGACGGGCCTGTTAGGCGATGGCCGAAGCGAGCTGTTCCGCACCGTGTTTGGCGATATGGGGCATTACGGCGGACGCATCCTGGTGGAGGGCAAGCCAGTCGTGATTCACTCCACCCCCCAGGCGCTGGCGCTGGGCATCGGCTATCTGCCCCGCAACCGCAAGGAAAACGGCATCATCAAGGACATGGATATCCTGGAAAACGGCTCCATCGTGATCTGGCGGCAGCTGGCGCGCTGCGGGCTGATCGACCGCCGGGCCGAGCTGGCCGCGTTTGATAAGCAGCGGCAGGGGCTGAAAATCAAGATGGAGAACCCGGCCGATCCCATCGGCAGCCTGTCGGGCGGCAACCAGCAGAAGGTAGTGCTGGCCAAATGGCTCAGCGCCCATCCCAAATTGCTGATTCTGGATAATCCCACCCAGGGCGTGGACGTGGGCGCGAAGGAAGAGATATACGACATCATCCTGAGGCTGGCGGACGCGGGCGTGGCGGTGGCTGTGCTGTCCAATGAGGCGCAGGAGATTATCCGCGTGTGCGACCGCGCGCTGGTGATGTATCACGGCGACGTGCGCGCACAGGTCAGCGGCGATACCATGAATGAACAGGAAATGATGCGCCTGGCAACCGGCAGCTGAGTAAGGAGCGAAAGAAATGGCACAGACGGCAAAAAAAGAGAATTTCATCCAATGGTTTATTCGCAAATGGAAGAGCAGCCCCATTTTTTCCACCGGCTGCGTGCTGGTGCTGATGGTCATCCTGCAAACCGTGGCGCTGGGCTTCCGGGACGCCAGCTTTGGCGCGTGGCTGCAACGCTGGGGCAAAAACTGGATTAACATCCTGCGCAACAACGCGGGCGTGGGCATCGTGGCGCTGGGCATGACGTTCGTCATCATCTCCGGCGGCATCGATCTGGCGGTCGGCTCCACCATGACGGCCGTTGGCGCGGTGCTGATGGTGATCATCAACGGCTACCCCACCGGCCTGCTGACCTCGGTTGGCATTACGGGCCCATGGGCGTATGTCATCGGCATCGCCGCCGCGCTGGTCGTGGGCTCCCTGGTCGGCGTGATCAACGGCTCGCTGATTGCCTATCGCAAGCTGCCGCCCTTCATTGTCACGCTGGGCATGATGAAAATCTGCCGCAGCGTCACCCAGCAGTGCATGCAGAAGGTGGGCGTCAAGGTGCCCGCAGGCTTCCTGGCCATCGCCAACACCAAGATCGGCGGCGAAACCATCCTGCCCATCCTGTACTGGCTGGTGCTGGCGCTGGTGCTGCACATTGTATCCCGCCACACGCCCTTTGGCCGCAGGATTTACGCCATCGGCTCCAACGAGCGCACGGCGCGGCTGTCGGGCATCCATGTGGAGCGGGTAAAAACCTGGATTTACATCCTGATGGGCGCGCTGGTGGCCGTTACGGCGGTGATCCAGGTGGCGCGCATCGGCTCCATGGACTATGCCAACGCCGGCAGCGGCTATGAGATGGACGCAATCGCCGCCGTGGTCGTGGGCGGCACCAGCATGTCGGGCGGCAAGGGCTCCATCGGCGGCACGGTGCTGGGCATGCTGATTATCGCCGTGATGAACAACCTGCTCAATCTGATGGGCGTTCCGCCCTTCCTGCGCGAGGCCTTCAAGGGCGCCATCGTGATTGTGGCCGTGCTGCTGCAGCGCAAGGAAAAATAATTTCTGCTCCAAGGAGGACTGCATATGGATACCCTACGTGTAGGCATTATCGGCTGTGGGCAAATCTGCCGCGTGCGCCACGCGCCGGAATACAGCGAAAACCCCCGCTGCCAGATTGCGGGCTTCTATGATGTAGATCCCGCCCGCGCGCAGGCCATGGCCAAGCAATACGGCGGCAAAGCCTTTGACAGCGTAGAAGCGCTGCTGGATGCGGATATCGACGCAGTCAGCGTATGCAGCGCCAATACCGATCACCGCCGCTCGGCCATCATGGCCATGGAGCGCGGCAAGCATGTGCTGTGCGAAAAGCCGCTGGCCGTGTCCGCGCAGGACTGCGAGGATATGCTGATGGCCTCCCGCCGCACAGGCATGCGCCTGCTGGTGGGGCATAATCAGCGCATGACCCCCGCCCATCGCGAAGCCAAGCGCCTGATCTCTGAGGGCGCAATCGGCAAGATTCTGACCTTCCACACCACCTTTGGCCATGGCGGCCCGGAGGGCTGGACAGGGCAGCCCAATCCCTGGTTCTTCCACAAGAGCAGCGCCGTGCTGGGCGTGGCGGCTGATCTTGGCATTCATAAAATCGATCTGTACAATTACCTCACGGGCGACGTCATCACCCAGGCTTCGGCTTTTCTGGCCACGCTGGATAAAAAGACCCCCGGCGGCACGCCCATTCAGGTGGATGACAACGCCATGTTCATCCTGCGCACGGCGGGCGGCGCGTTGGGCGCGGCCCACGCCAGCTGGACTTTCTACGGCTCGGAGGATAACTCCACCGTGCTCTACGGCACCCAGGGCGTGATGAAGCTGTATACCGATCCCGTATATAGCCTGATTATCGAATACCGCGACGGCCGGGTGGAACGCTATGCTACCGACCGCATCACCACCAACGCCGAGCAAAAGGCGGGCAAACGCCGCAACACAGGCGTAATCAACGAGTTTGTGGATGCGGTGCTGGAAGGCCGCCCCTCCTGCCTGGATGTGGAGGAAATCATTCACGCCATGCGCGTGGTGTTCGCCGCTATTCGCTCGGCGGACGAGGAGCGCACCATCCCCATTCGGCAGGATCTGTAACCATGGCAAACGGGCCGGAAATCTACATTATCGGCGGCGCGCCCTGCGGGGGCAAGTCCACCGCCGCGCGTGCAATCTGCGTGCGGCATGGTTTTCGCGCCTTTGAACTGGATAAAAACCTGGAACGCTATACCCATCTGGGCATGCTGGAGGGCAACGCGCTGCTGCGCGCGGCTGCAATCGCCGCGCCGCAGGATATCGACGCGCTGCCGCCCTGCCAGCAATGCAAGCAGGAGCTGGAGATTTATCACCAGCTCTTTCCTTATGCCCTGCGGGAGCTGCGCGCGATGGGGCCGGGCGCGCCCATTCTGGCCGAAGGCGCAGGCTTTCTGCCTGAGCTGATGCGCAGGGCAGGCGTGGATAGCAGGCATTATATCTGCCTGATTTCCGAGCCTGCCTTTCAGCGGGCGCGCTATCGTGAGCGCCCCTGGGTGGCGCAGCTGTTGGCGCAAACGCCCGATCCGGAGCAAACCTTCGACCGCTGGATGACGCGCAACGCCTTGCTGTCACGGGAAATCTGCGCCCAGGCTCAAAAGCAGGGCTATACTTGCCTTACGACAAACGGCGCCTCTACGCCCGAGGATACCCTGCGGCAGGCGGAAGCGGCGCTAAAACTGCTTTGATTGAATTTTCTCAAATATCCCTGTTGACTCTCACATAATGGCAGGCAGCAGGATAGACGCGAGCTCAAAAAACCGGATTCCGGGAGGATAAGATGCTGAAAATCGGAGAATTTTCAAAGCTGTCCAGGGTCAGCGTCAGAATGCTGCGCCACTATGATGAGATCGGCCTGCTCAAGCCCGCCGTGACCGTGGCCAGCTGCACCTTTAAGGGCAGCTATGACCAGATGGACAGCGCGATGGCCGCCGTCGCCGCCTGGGTGAACAATAACGGCTATGAGCCCGACGACCCGTTGCTTAACAGCTACCACATCAGCCCCCACGAAACCAAGAACCCGCAGGAGTTCGTCACCGAGGTATGCTGCCCTGTGCGCAAAAAGTAAAGCTAGCCGCTAAAGCATTTCCCTTCAGGCTGTCAGACAACACGCTGGCAGCCTGTTTTTATGGCTCCATCGCGTTCGCGCTTGCCGCCATCTCATGGCACAGGGCGATGAATTCCCGCGCGGACTGGGTGAGAAATTTGTGCCGGTGATAGACGATATGGTGCGTGCGGCAAAAGGGCTCGTTCTCGATGGGCACGGTGCGCACGCTGCCCTCCGCGATGGCCTGGCTAACCAGTTTTTCAGGCAGGAAGGATACCCCCAGCCCTGCGCCCACAGCCTTGATGATGGCCTGCGTGCTGGCGCTCTCCCACAAAGGCGTCAGTGGCAGCTGATGCGCGGCGAACACGTGATCCAGAAACTCGCGTCCGGCACTGCCGCACTCACGCAGCAAAAACGGCTCCTCGGCCAGCTCCTCCAAGCGCAGGCTTTTTCGTTCACTCAGCGGATGCCCCGGCGGCAGGATCAATTGCAGGTGATCGCCCGAAAACGGCTCGCTGACCAGCTGCGGCAGCAGAATGCTGCCCTCGATCAGCGCCAGATCGATGGTGTTTTCCAATAGATGCTGGGATAGCTGAGCGCCGTTGGATACCACCGCGCGAAGCTGCAAATGCGGGTGCCGCTGCTGAAAGCGCGCTGCCAGCTCAGGCAGAAGGAAATTGCCCAGCGTGATCGTCGCGCCCACGCGCAGCACGCCAAACTCATCCCAATCGCGCAGCCCCTTTTCCATGCTGTCCAGCGTTTCAATGATGTGCAGCGCCTGGGCATACAGCCGCGCCGCGCTCTCAGTGCTGCAAATGCGGCGGCCGATTCGCTCAAACAGGCACACGCCGTAATAATGCTCCAATTCCTGAATAGCGCGGCTGACGGCGGGCTGGGTCATGTGCAGCTGCTCCGCGGCGCGGGTGATGCTCTGCGCCTGATAAACGCTGACAAAGATCTTCATGTGGCGGATGGTCATGGCGTTCTCCAATTCATAATCATAATGATATGCATTCAATAAAATAATAGCATTTTACATATTATAAATCAAGCGCTATAATACCCCGCAGGAGGGGATAAAAAATGGAATCTGAGCAGAAAAAGCCCGCCGCCAGGCGGCTGGTCAAGCTGTTTTTCAGCATGCTTTACATCAGCGCCTTCACCTTTGGCGGCGGGTTTGTCATCGTCACCCTGATGAAGCGCAAGTTCGTGGATGAGCTGCACTGGATGACGGAGGAAGAAATGCTGGATATCGCGGCCATGGCGCAGTCCTCGCCGGGCGCAATCGCCGTGAACGCCGCCAATCTGGTGGGCTGGCGCGTGGGCGGCTTTGCCGGCATGCTCACCTCGGTAATCGCCACGATCATCCCGCCCATGGCCATCCTGACGGTGATTTCCATCTTCTATGCGGCCTTTGCCAGCAATCCGTATGTTTCGCAGGCGCTGCGCGGCATGCAGGCCGGCGTGGCGGCGGTTATTCTGGATGTGGTGTGCGGCCTAGGCATCAAGGAGTTTCACAGCCATTCCGCCCTGCGTCTGTGCATCCTGGGCGCGGCCTTTATCGCGGCCTTTGTGCTGGATGTAAACGTGATCTACATCATCCTGGCCACGGCGCTGGTGGGCGTGATCAGCGCGCTGGCCGCCCGGAAAAGAGGTGGCGTGAAATGACGGCGAATCTGTGGCAGCTGTTTCTCAGCTTCATGCAGGTAGGCATGTTCAGCATCGGCGGCGGCTACGCGGCCATGCCGTTTATCCGCAGCCAGGTGGTATCACTGCACGGCTGGCTGACCATGAGCGAGTTTACCGATCTGGTGACCATTGCCGAAATGACCCCCGGCCCTATTGCGGTAAACGCCGCTACCTTTGTGGGAAACCGCCTGGCAGGCTTTACCGGAGCTATTGTGGCCACGATGGGCTGCATCCTGCCCTCGTGCCTGATCGTATCGCTGCTGGCCTATCTGTACCGCAAGTACCGGCAGATGGACATGCTGCAAAATGTGCTCACCTGTCTGCGCCCCGCCGTGGTGGCGCTGATCGCCTCGGCTGGTCTGGAAATTCTGCGGCAGGTGATCTGGCCGGGCGGCGTTATCTCCCTGAGCGAGGTGGATGTAATCGGCCTGGTGATGGCCGTTGCCGCCTTCATCGTGCTGCGCTGGCGCAAGTGGAACCCCATTCTGGTGATGCTGCTGTGCGGCGCTGCCCGCCTGGGCATTGGGCTGATTATCGGTTAATTCAACAAAAATCAATGGCGGCCGGATCATTCCGACCACCATTTTACTTTGATGTATCTAAGTACGTCAGCGTTCCCCCAGGATCGCAGGCAGCGCCTGGCGCGCCATCTCCAAATCGGCAGGATCCTGCTTCACCCAGGAAGTGATCATCGTGCCGTGCACCAGGGCAAACAGCGCCTGCGCCTTCTGGCGGCTCACCGTCTCCTCATAGCCAAAGCGCACAAGATGATCGACGTAAAGCTGCTGCCAATCCCGATAGATCTGGCTGCAGGTTTGGTGAATCTGCGGATCCAGGTATACCGACCCAATGGCAATCATCGCCACAAAACGCGAGGCAAAATGCCTGTTTTCGCGCAAGCCCGCGGCAAAGAAGCCCAGCATGCGTTCAAAAGCCGCCAGGGCGGTATCTCCCTGCGAAAGATTCCAGTTTAGCCCCTCCGCCATGTGGCGATAGGCATACTCCAGCGTTTCCTGCAAAAGCTGCATCTTTCCCTTGGGGAAATAGTAGTAAAAGCTGCCCTTGGGGATATCGCACGCCGTCAGCAGCTCCGTCAGGCCAAGGCCATAATAGCCCTTCTCGGAAAACAGGCGCTCCGCTTCCCGCAGAATCAAATCCTTTTTATCCATATACTTATTATAGACTTACCGCTATGGGATGTCAAGTTCGATTGTGCTATCTTCATCGCCGCCTCCACGCGCAAACGGCCCGCTTGAAGTTCCCTCCAAGCGGGCTATGCCGTCATGCTATTTTGTTACACCACCCGTGCAAACTCTCCCGACACCCAGCCCACCGCGCTGCCTGTTACCACGGCGATCCAGCCATTGGCGGCCGTGGCCACATAGGGCAGATAGGTGCCCGAAGGCACCTGGCGCAGGCGGCCATAGTTCAGCCCGTTGCCCTGGCGGATGTTGATGCCCCCTCCGTTGGCCGCGGACAGCAGCGCGCGCGTGCCGTCGCCCGGCTGCGGATCGGGATCAGGCGTAGGTTCAGGATCAGGCGCGGGCATATCCCCACCCTCATAGCGCAGGAAAGGCAGCTGATACCAATACTGAAAGTCGCGCTGGCTCACCCGCGTGCGCACGCAGCCATAATTAAACCCGCGCCACTCCACCAGCTCGCCGTTGCCGATATAGTAGCCCACATGTCCATCCTTGCCCAGCGCCAGTCCCAGCGTTTCCGGCAGAGTGGCAATCGGCCCCCAGGGGCAGCCCTTGCTTTTTGCATAGGTAAACATGCCGTTCGCGCCCTTGTCCGGGCAACCGTTAGCGCCGTACTTGCTCAGGATGGGCGCATCCGTGCCGATCGCCGCCAAAATGCTCGCGCCGCCGTTCGTCCAGGCATAGCCCTTCGCGCCGCCGATGCAATCAGCCACCACCGCGCGCGCGGCGATATCGCGCTGGCACTGATCCATGCGCCCCGCCGTGTAATAACCGGGATATTGCTTGCTTTTGCTGCTCAGCAGGCTTTGGGTGGCTTTATAGCAGCAAGCGCCGTACCAGTACGGCTGCCCGACCATTTTTTCACAAAAGGCGGCAAAGTGCGCCCCCGTCAGGGGCGTATCCGCATATCCGGCCATAAGCATCCCTCCCGTGCATCCTATGCCGCGGATGCGCGGCGCGTCCCCAAAATCAAAACTTATGCTTTACAAATCGCCCATTTTTGCATATAATAGGCGATGATATCGGCCATGAAGGAGAACGCTGTCCATGCGCGCGTTTAGAGAGCCGCCCGGCGGGTGAAAGGGCGGAGGCGCGGGGATGGCCGCTCGCTCTGGAGCCGGCGTGCCGAGGGGATTTTTCCGGTAGGCCGCACGGGCGCGCCCGTTACAGCGCATCAAGCGGCGGCATCAATATGCCGCAAGCAAAGTGGTACCGCGGAACAGCCGTTTCGTCTTTGTTATGCAGGGACGGGGCGGCTTGATTTATGTGAAGGAGGCATTCCATGCAGCAGATTCCCCTCTACGATCCCAAAGGGATTGAAAAAAAGTGGCAGAAGATCTGGGCCGACAACAAGGCCTTCGCCGCTTCCAATGATTACTCCAAGCCCAAGTATTACACGCTGATCGAATTTCCCTATCCCTCGGGCGTAGGCCTGCATGTAGGCCATCCCCGCCCCTACACGGCGCTGGATATCGTGGCGCGCAAAAAGCGCATGGAGGGCTACAACGTGCTGCACCCCATCGGCTGGGACGCTTTCGGCCTGCCGACGGAGAACTTTGCCATCAAGAATCATGTCCACCCCGCCATCGTAACCCAGCGCAATATCAATCACTTCCGCGAGCAGCTGCAGATGCTGGGCTTCTCCTTTGATTACGACCGGGAGATCAACACCACCGATCCCAAGTATTACAAGTGGACGCAGTGGATTTTCCTGCAGATGTACAAGCACGGCCTGGCCTATAAGACCAATATGCCCGTCAACTGGTGCACAGGCTGCAAGTGCGTGCTGGCCAATGAAGAAGTGGTAGAGGGCGTGTGCGAGCGCTGCGGCAGCCCCGTCATCCACAAGCAGCAGAGCCAGTGGATGCTGCGCATCACCGCCTATGCGCAAAAGCTGCTGGACGGGCTGGACGACGTGGACTTTATCGACCGCGTAAAGCTGTCCCAGCGCAACTGGATCGGCCGCAGCGAGGGTGCGGAGATCGACTTTGCCCTGGAAGGCACGGATGAGAAAATCCGCGTGTTCACCACCCGCGCGGACACGCTGTTCGGCGCTACCTATATGGTGCTTTCTCCCGAGCATCCCTGCATTGAAAAGTACCGCGACCGCATTGAAAACTATCAGGAGCTGATGGATTACCGCGCCGCCGCCCAGCGCAAGAGCGATTTTGAGCGCACCGAAATCAATAAGGATAAGACGGGCGTGGAAATCAAGGGCCTGCGCGCCGTCAATCCCATGACGGGCAAGTCCATTCCCATCTGGCTGAGCGACTATGTGCTCATGACCTACGGCACCGGCGCCATCATGGCCGTGCCCGCCCACGACGAGCGCGACTGGGACTTTGCCAAGAAGTTCGGCCTGCCCATCGTTGAGGTGGTTTCCGGCGGCGAAAACGTGCAGGAAGCCTGCTATTCCGATGTGGCGACGGGCACAATGGTCAACTCCGGCTTCCTCAACGGCATGTCCGTGGCCGAGGCCAAGAAGGCAGCCATCGACTACGCGCAGGAGCATGGCTTTGGCCAGCGCAAGGTCAACTATAAGCTGCGCGACTGGGTGTTCGCCCGTCAGCGCTATTGGGGCGAGCCCATCCCGATTGTGCACTGCCCGCACTGCGGCATGGTGCCCCTGGATGAAAAGGATCTGCCCCTGCTGCTGCCCGAGGTGGAAAACTACGAGCCTACCGAGACCGGCGAATCCCCCCTGGCCAAGATGACCGACTGGGTCAACTGCAAGTGCCCCAAGTGCGGCGGCGACGCCAAGCGCGAAACCGACACCATGCCCCAGTGGGCCGGCAGCAGCTGGTATTTCCTGCGCTACTGCGATCCGCACAACGACGAGGCGCTGGCTTCGCCCGAGGCGCTGAAATACTGGATGCCGGTGGACTGGTACAACGGCGGCATGGAGCACACCACCCTGCACCTGCTCTACAGCCGGTTCTGGAACCTGTTCCTGCATGATATCGGCGTGTGCCCGGTGGCCGAGCCCTACAGGAAGCGTACCAGCCACGGCATGGTGCTGGGCGATGACGGCCAGAAGATGAGCAAGGCACGCGGCAACGTGATTAACCCCGACGACGTGGTGGATCAGATCGGCGCGGACGCCTTCCGTATGTATGAAATGTTCATGGGCGCGTTCGACCAGGCCATTCCGTGGTCTACCACCGGCGCGCGCGGCTGCCGCAAGTTCATCGAGCGCGTATGGCGTCTGCAGGAAATGCTGACCGACGACGAGGGTATGAGCGACGACCTGAAGGCCTCGGTCCACCTGACCATCAAAAAGGTTTCCGAGGACTTTGACACCATGAAGTTCAACACCGCCATCGCCCAGATGATGACGCTGGTAAACGAGATGGTGCGCAAGGGCAGCGTAACGCGCGGCGAATACAAGGCGCTGCTGCTGATTCTGTCCCCTGTGACCCCGCATGTATGCGAGGAAATCTGGCAGCTGCAGGGCTTCGGCACGCCCATTTATACCCAGCCCTGGCCCGCCTATGATCCCGCCGCGCTGATCAAGGACGAGGTGGAAATCGCCATCCAGGTCAACGGCAAAATCAAGGGCCGCATCATGGTGCCCGCCAGCCTGACCCGCGAGCAGGGCGACACTTTGCGCGAGCATGAGGCCGTCAAGGCCGCCGTGGGCGATAAGCAGATCGTCAAGTTCATCTTTGTGCCTGGCCGTTTGCTTAACATCGTGGTAAAATAAAATAGCAAAAATGCGGGAAGCCGTTGCAAAGCGACTTCCCGCGTTTTTTTGCGCCGTTGCCGTGGCTGTCCAGGGAGTACAGGCAGCGCAAAATCAAGACGTTTGTCAAGACGTTTTTTCCATGTTATAATGAATAAAACAAATCAACCGTCGCTATTGGGGAGGCATGCGCGATGTACCGTATTTTGCTGGTGGAGGATGATTCCGGCATTGCCCAGGCCATCTGCGAGCAGGGAGCCATGTGGGAGCTGGATGTGCGCTGCGTGCGCAATTTTCACGATGTGCTGGGCGAGTTTACCGCCTATGAGCCGCAGCTGGTGCTGATGGATATCTCCCTGCCCTTTTTTAACGGCTATCACTGGTGCAGCGAAATTCGCCGCGTATCGCGCGTACCCATCATCTTTTTGTCCTCCGCTGCGGACAACATGAACATCGTCATGGCCATGAACATGGGCGCGGATGATTTTATCGCCAAGCCCTTTGATCAGCGCGTGCTGATGGCCAAGGTGCAGGCGCTGCTGCGCCGGGCGTATGATTTTTCACAGGCCGCGCCTACGCTGTCACATCGCGGCGCGGCGCTCAATACCGCCGATCAGACGCTGCGCTATAACGGGCAAAAGATTGCCCTGACCAAGAACGAATACCGCATCCTGCTAACCCTGCTGGAGGGGCGCGGGCGCGTGGTCAGCCGCGAACGGCTGATGGAGCGCCTGTGGGAAACCGACAGCTTTGTGGATGAAAACACGCTGACGGTAAACGTAAACCGGCTGCGCAAAAAGCTGGACGCAGCCGGCCTGAACGGCTTTATCACCACCCGCGTGGGCGCGGGCTATCTGGTGGAGTAAGATAGGAGTCCTATAAGAATATGAAAGGGTTTTTTCGCCTGTATCTGCGCGCCCAGCGCCGGGGCATGCTCTTTTGGGGGTTCTGCTGCCTGATCTTTACGGTTTCCTTTGCGCTGTACGGCCTGCCGCTGGGGGCCGTTTTGTACCCCGCGGCCCTGTGCGCGGCGGCGGGCGGGATCATATTGCTGCTTTCTCTGCGCAAATCGCGCGCCGTCTGCCAGGAGCTAAGCCTGATGCAGCACCATCCCGCCGACCTGCCGGATGAACTGCCCGCCGCGCAAAGCCCGCAGGAGCAAGCCTATCAGGCGCTGCTGCTTGCGCTGCACGCGGACAGGCAAAAGCTGAAAAGCGATATGAACGCGCGCTATCACGACATGACGGAATACTACACTGTGTGGGCGCATCAGATCAAAACGCCCATCGCAGCCATGCGCCTGGCGCTGCAGAACGAGGATACCCCGCTGTCCCGCCGCCTGATGGGCGAGGTGGGGCGCGTGGAGCAATATGTGCAGATGGCGCTTACCTATCTGCGCCTGGGCAGCGACAGCAGCGATTATGTTATCCGTTCCTGCGCGCTGGACGATATCGTCCGTCCCGCGGTACGGCGCTTTGCGGGCGAGTTTATCCAGCGCAAAATCCAGCTGAACTATCAAATGCTGAGCTACACGGTGATTACCGATGAAAAATGGCTGGGCTTTGTCGTCGAGCAGGTGCTGTCCAACGCCCTCAAATATACCCCGCAGGGCAGCGTCAGCATCTATATGGAGCCTGAGGGCGTGCTGTGCATCCGCGATACGGGCATCGGCGTCGCGCCCGAGGATCTTCCCCGCGTGTTTGAAAAGGGCTATACCGGCTACAATGGCCGCAGCCACCGCAAGGCCAGCGGCTTGGGGCTGTACCTGTGCCGCGAAATTCTGACCCGCCTGGGGCATAGCGTCAGCGCCGAATCGCAGCTGGATCATGGCACCACCATCCGCATTGATCTAAGGCAGCACAAAACGATACAGGAATAAGCATATGCTCCCGTTATAGCAGGCAGTAACTGCCCTGTATAACGCGAACGCAAAGCGGCAGCAGGCTTCTTCCTTTCTTGACATTTTCCAGTAGGTTTAGTACAATCTGGTGGGATACAGGAGAATACTTGCCGTCCGCTCGGATTGCGGCATGTTTTTGTTCATGGAGGATCGCCATTCCATCGATGTGATGAATCGCCCAGACGCGAACGTTATTCCGCAATCATGGGCGACACAGCCAGTTCTGCAACCATCAAACCTATGCGCAGTGGAGTACAAAATGAAATTTTTTACAGAGCAATGGTATTATTCCGGCTGTCCCCGCGTGCCTGAATATGAAGCGTACGCAAAATCAATTGCTGAAAAGCTGCCTGATTTTTTCAAGTCTCGTCTCTCCCTGCACGACGCCGTTATCCGGCGTATTCGCATCCGGGAGGATTTCTGGAACCACTATGAATTAACCCTCGATCTGGATTCGCACTCGGCATACGCCAAGATCAAGCGCCTGGTCTTTCATGGAGCGCATATGCAAACATGCAGGGATCTGGATGGCGCGCGCTGGATTGCGCAGGAGATCTTTGCAGAAGATCATGCCTATACGCTCAACGTGCTGTTGCTTTGTCAGGACGATGCGCTCCGGGAGCTATCTATCTCGTTTGACAGCATGGAGGCGCTGGCATAATCAACCCCTATCCTGCATTATTCGAAAAGTCCCTCCACAACGAGCAAAAAGAAATTTGCCCCCGTCGCAGATTATTCCGCTGCATCACTCTGGCTCCTTCACCAAATCATACAGCGCGCCATATGCTCCCAGGCTGCGCTTACCGGCCAGCTGCATGCCCAGATCCACATATTTATCGCACTTGGATTGTGCGTCGGTTTCCAGGATTACCGGCACGTGCAGGCGGTTACCCTCGGCGAAGGCGATGTCCATCACCTGGCGCATATAGCGCAGCATCACGCTGCGCGCCTTTTTTCGTTGCCAAAAATCCATGCGTATGGTAAGATATGCTTTAAGGAATATTTTTAAGGAAGCAACGCTCCAAAGGAGGGTATGTTCATGCGCAAGGCGCTGAAAACCATTGGCATTGTGCTGCTGGCCGTTGTGATATTGGCTGGCGGATTGATTGGATATTTGACGATTACGGAGTTTCGCCCAGCATCCGTGCAGGGTGCAGCCCAGACGGCCGGGCAAACGTCCGCCACCCTGCGCGCGGGCGAAAGCATCCGCGTGCTGACGTTCAATACCGGCTATGCCGGGCTGGATAAATCGCAGGATTTCTTTATGGACGGCGGCTCGGGCGTAAGCCCCACTGGCGGACGCGCCAAGGTGGAGGAGAACCTGGCCGGCATCCTGGCCGCCATTCAGGAAGCCAACGCGCAGATCGTGCTGCTGCAGGAGGTAGATCAATCCTCCGCGCGCACCAACCGCATTGATGAAACAGCCTATTATCAGCAAAATACCGGGCTAAACGCCGCCTATGCCGTCAATTATCAGTGCGGCTTCGTGCCCTTCCCGCTGCCGCCCATCGGCGCGGTCAAAAGCGGCGTGCTCACGCTTTCCGCTTATCAGCCCGCGCAGGCGCAGCGGCAAAGCCTGCCCGTACCCTTCAAATGGCCCATCCGCGTGGCCAACCTCAAGCGCTGCCTGCTGGTGGAGCGCATCCCTGTGGCAGACAGCGGGCGCGAGCTGGTGCTGATCAACCTGCACCTGGAAGCCTACGACGACGGCGAGGGCAAAGCCGCCCAGACCCGCCAGCTGCTGGACTTTATCCACCAGGAATACGAAAAGGGCAATTACGTCATCGCGGGCGGCGACTTTAACCAAACCTTTGAAGGCGTGCAGCGCTTCGGCGGCAGCTGGGAGGGCAAATGGACCCCCGGCGTGTTCACCGAGGACGAGCTGCCCCAGGGCGTGCGGCTGGTATATGATCCCTCCCTGCCCACCTGCCGTTCGCTGGATCAGGCGTATACCGGCGACCGCGACAACCATGTTTTCTACCTGATCGATGGTTTTCTGGTGACGGATAACGTGCAGGTTGAGGCTGTGCGCACGGTGGATCTGGACTTTGCGTATTCCGACCATAACCCGATGCTGATGCAAGTGACGCTGCTGTAACAGGACGATCAATACGGAGGCTGCTCATTTTATGAGGATGAAGAAATTTGCCTGGACGCTGCTGGCACTGCTGGCACTGTGTCTGCCCGCCCTGGCCGGGGCCGAAGGAGCCAGCCTGGTCATCAGCGAGGCGATGAGCCGCAACCCGGCCCTCTGGCAGCTTGATTATCAGGATTATATTGAGTTTTATAATGCCGGAGATACGGCACTTGAGCTGAGCGATTACACCCTGTGCCGCGGGGACAACCTGGGAAAAAAGTGCCGTTTGCCCGCGCGCACGGTGCAGCCGGGCGAATACGCGGTGCTGCTGTGCGATGGCAGCGAGATCACCTTCTCCCTGCCTAAGGAAGGCTGCCGCCTGACCCTGCTGCGCGGAGAGGAAACAGCCGATGCCCTGACCTTGCCCGCCCTGCAAAAGGGCGAGGTATGGACGCGCGAAAACGGCGTGTCCATGCAGCCCTCCCCCGGCTATGCCAATACCGATGAGGGCGGCGCGCAGTGGTATCAATCCACCCAGCGCGCGCTGGCCTTCAGCGAGGCGCTTAGCTGCAATGTATCCACCATGCGCCAGGAATACGAATACTATGACATGCTGGAGCTATGCAATACCAGCGGCGGCAAGCTGCAGCTGTCCGATTTTTACCTGACGGACGATCTGGCCGAGCCGCTCAAGTGGCAGCTGCCTGCGTGGGAAATCAACCCCGGCGCGTATTACACGGTGTTTGCCTCCGGCCTGGGCGGCAAGCAGGCCAATTTCAAGCTCAGCGCCTCGGGCGAAACGGTGTACATTTTCCGCGCCGACGGCACGATTGTGGACGCCATGCGCATTCCCGCCCTGCGCGGGGATGAAAGCTACGGCGTGTGGCGCGGGCTGTACTATTATTATGAAAAATCCACCTTCGGCAAGGATAACGGCGCGGGCGCGCGGGGCGTATCCGCCGCGCCGCAGATGAGCCTGGAAACCGGGCTGTACGATCAACCCATCGCCGTTTCGCTGTCTGGCGAGGGCACGATCTATTACACCACCGATGGCAGCCGCCCCACCCTGAAAAGCAAAAAATACGATGGCACGGCCATCGCCATTTCGGATACCACCGCAGTGCGCGCCATGTGCGTAAAGGACGGCTATCTGGCCTCCGATGTCACCACGCGCAGCTACCTGTACGGCATGGAAAAGTACGAGCTGCCCCTGCTGCTGATTACGGGCAAATACGACGATCTGCTGGGCGGAAACGGTATCTACAAAAATTACAAGAACCGCCGCCAGGAAGCCGCGATCAACCTGACGCTGGTGGAGGAGGGCCAGATGGCCTTCTCCGTGGACTGCGGCGTAAAGATTCACGGCAATTCCAGCCGCGAACGGCCCAAGAAATCCTTCCAGATTCGCTTCCGCAGCAAGTATGGCGCAAGCACGTTCACCTATCCGCTGTTTGAGCATGCCGGTGTGGATACCTTCCATTCGCTGATTCTGCGCAGCGGCTCGGAGGATCAAAACCGTTCCTTCTTCCGGGATGAGTTTTTAGGCTCGCTCACGCGCGAGACCATGCCCAATGTGCTGTACCTGGATTACAAACCGGTCAATCTGTTTGTGGACGGCAAGTATTACGGCATCTATTATATCCGCGAGCGCACGGATACCACCTATGTATCCCAGCATCTGGGCGGGGATGACGAGCAGGTGGATATCATCAATAGCTGGCAGGATCTGGAACAGGGCAGCATGGGCGACTGGTCGCGGCTGAACACCTTCTGCCTGCGCAAGGATCTGACCGACCCGGCCAACTACAACGAGGTGCTCTCGCAGATCAGCCTGGACGGCTTTATCGATTATTACATCGCCCGCGCCTACTCCGGCGACCGCGACTACTGCAATATCCGCGTATGCCGCAGCCGCGCGGGAGATAACCGCTGGTATATTGTCAATTTCGATCTGGACTGGGGCTTTACCATTGCCAAGACGCCGCTGGTATCGATGCTGGGCAAGGTATCCAACACCAGCAGCCTGAACAACGTGATCATCACCGGCCTGCTGAAAAATCAGGATTTCCGCGCGCAGTTCCTCTCCCGCATGGCGCTGCACCTGAGCACCACCTTCGACACTCAGCGCGTGCTAAGCCGCCTGGATGAGATGGTGGCCGAGGTGGCCCACGATATGCCCTACAATCAGGACCGCTGGGGCTACAGCATGGAAAAATGGCAGGAGTATGTGCAGCTGCTGCGCGATTTTGTGCAGGATGATCAGGGAACCCGCGTGATGGAAATGATGCAGGATGCGCAGCGGCTTTTCAGCCTGAGCAATGATGAAATGACCGCGATCTTTGGCGAAATGTGGACGAACGGCCGATGACAATCTCTGTACCAATGAAGCTGCGAATTTTGCTGTGGACGGCGCTGGCTGCGGCCTGCGCCGTTCTTGGCGTTCTTGTTTGCCCGCGCGCCGCCGGAGCGGAAGAAAAAGGCCTGATCATCAGCGAGGCGATGAGCCGCAACCCGGCCATCTGGCAGCTTGATTATCAGGATTATATTGAGTTTTATAATGCCGGAGATACGGCACTTGAGCTGAGCGATTACACCCTGTGCCGCGGGGACAACCTGGGAAAAAAGTGCCGTTTGCCCGCGCGCACGGTGCAGCCGGGCGAATACGCGGTGCTGCTGTGCGATGGCAGCGAGATCACCTTCTCCCTGCCTAAGGAAGGCTGCCGCCTGACCCTGCTGCGCGGAGAGGAAACAGCCGATGCCCTGACCTTGCCCGCCCTGCAAAAGGGCGAGGTATGGACATGCGAAAACGGCGTGTCCATGCAGCCCTCCCCCGGCTATGCCAATACCGATGAAGGCGGCACGCAGTGGTATCAATCCACCCAGCGCGCGCTGACACTCAGCGAGGCCGTATCCTGCAACGATACCCTGCTGGCATTGGACGGCGCATATCCCGATCTGATCGAGCTGCAAAACACCAGCGGCAAAACGCTGCGGCTATCCAATTATTACCTGGCTGACAGCCGCGAGGAATCGCGCTGTTGGCGGCTGCCCGATACGGAGCTGGCCCCTGGCGCATGCTATGTGGTTTACGCCTCGGGCGCGGGTGGCAGCCAGGCCAATTTCAGCCTGAGCGCAGCCGGCGAAACGCTGTATCTGTTTGATCTGGAGGGGCAAGTCGTTGACGCGCTGACCGTGCCCGCCCTGGGCGCAAATCAAAGCTACGGCGTATGGCAGGGGCGGTATTGCTATTACGATACGCCCTCCATCGGCCGCGAAAATGAAAAAGGCCTGCGCGGCGTGGCGCAAGCCCCCAGCATGGATCTGGCCGCAGGCATATACGCAAACGCCGTGCAGGTGCGACTGCTGGGCAAGGGGGAAATCTACTATACCACCGATGGGAGCGCACCCAGCCGCGCCAGCACGCGCTATCAGGGCGAAGTGCTGACCATCAGCCAGCCCACCGCCGTGCGCGCCATTGCCTATCAGGCGGATTGCCTGCCCTCGGCCATTACCACGGCGCAGTATGCCGTGGGGCTGACCGATTACAGTCTGCCGCTGCTGATGGTGGCGGCCAAGCCGGGGGCGCTGTTTGGCCCCTATGGTATCTACACTGATTACGGCAACCGCGCGCTGGAAGCTGCGGCCAACATCACCCTGATCGAGAATGGCGCAGCGGCCTTCAGTGTAGACTGCGGGCTGAAAATCCACGGCAACAACAGCCGCAAGCGCATGAAGAAGTCCTTCCAGGTGCGTTTCCGCGCCAAGTACGGCGCAAGCCGGCTGGACTATCCGCTGTTTGACGAAAACCCGGCGGACGGCTATCACTCGCTGATTCTGCGCAGCGGCGCGCAGGACGACAATCATTCGCTGTTCCGGGATGAGTTTTTCACCAACCTGACCCGCGAAACCATGCCCGAGGTGCTTTGCCAGCAATATAAGCCGGTCAATCTGTTTTTGAACGGCCAGTATTACGGCGTCTATTTCATCCGCGAGCGCGCGGACGCGGCCTTTGCGGCGGCCTACCTGGGCGGCGACGAAGATGATATCGACATGGTAAACGGCTGGACGCGGCAGGAATACGGCGATAAAACGGACTGGATCCGCCTGAACGATTTCTGCCGCCGCAGCGATTTGCAGGATGAAACCAACTATCAATACGTGCTTTCTCAGCTGTGCGCCGAGAGCTTTATCGATTATTATATCGCCCGCGCCTATACGGGCGACAAGGACTTTAACAATATCCGCGTCTGCCGCAGCCGTGGCGGGGATGGACGCTGGCACATCGTGAATTTCGATGTGGATTTCGCCGCGCTGTTTGAGGAACGTCCCCTCAGCGACGCCTTGCAGGCTGGCCGCGAGGATACGGAATTAAACACCGTGGTCATCACCGCGCTGCTGAAAAACGAGGATTTCAAGGCGCTGTTTCTGTCCCGCCTGGCCATGCACCTGCGCACCACCTATGATACGCAGCGCGTGCTATCGCAGCTAAACGCCATGGCCGAGCAGGTAGGCGCGGACATCGCCCGCAATCAAGCCCGCTGGGGCTTCAGCGTGGGCACCTGGCAGCAATATGTGCAGCAGCTGCGCGATTTTATCGGCGGCGCTACCCCGCGCATATCTGAAATGATGTGGGACGCGCAAAGGTTCTTTTCGCTTACCGATGCGCAAATGCGCGAAATATTCGGCGATCTCTGGGCGCAGTAAGGCCGTTACAACGGCAGCCTGCCGCTGCTGAAGGCCAGCAGCGCCGTCAGCGCCAGCAGCAGCGCGGCGGGGATCAGCAGCGCAAAAAAGCGCGTGCGGCTGGGCGGCGCGGGAGGATCGTTTGCTTCGGCAGGATAACCGTGCTGGCGGGCAGGCTGCGGCGCAGGATTGCGCGCGGCCTTTTCCACCGTGCGGCGCACGCTGGCAGGCGTGGAGCCAAAGGCGCAGCGCAGTCGTGAGGGCTTCATCTCTCACTCATCTCCTTTTCAAGGGCCATGCTTTGCCGCAGCAGCTTTTTGGCGCGGTGCAGGCGGGATTGCACCGTACCCTGCGGCAGATGCAGGATTTCAGCTATCTCGCGTATCCTGTAGCCTTCCGCATAAAAAAGCATCAGCGGCAGGCGGTATTCATCGGCCAGGCCAAGCAGCAGATCGCGCATCATCAGGTCCGCGTCCGGCGACGCGTCCCAGCGCATGATCTCCGCCTGATCGGGTGGCAGGCTGGTTTCTCGCTTTTGTGAGCGCAGGATATCATAGCAGTTGTTCACCAGGATTCGTACCACCCAGGCGCGCAGCGCGCCGTCGTCCCGCAGCCGCTCGCGCTTCTGCAATGCAGTCAGGATGCTTTCCTGGATGGCGTCCTCGCGGTCGCACTGGCGCGGCAGGATGCTGGCCGACACGCGATACAGCGTATCCGTCAGCGCCAGCAGCTCGCGCTCAAAGGCTTCCTTCTCCATGCCGCACCTCCTTTGTATCTCAACTATCTCATGGTATAGACTGAAAAGCAAGCCGTTTTATTGCATAAAAACAAAATTTTCTGTTTTTCTGCGCGGTTTGTGACCTGGGATAGTCACAATATGAAGGGACGCGGCGCGGGATAACGGCTATAATAGCATACGGATTCTTAGGTATTCTGCCGCACTGCGCGCAACGGAGGGACAAAAGTGAAATTTACCACCGTATTCTTTGATATCGATTATTGCCTGCTGGACACGCCCACGTCCGAGCGGCGCATCATCCGTGAGCTGTACGCCCAGCAGGGCCAGACCGTGGGCGACGAGGTGGGCGATACCTACCGCGAAATCAACCGCAAGCTCTGGGTATACCTGGACGCGGGGCAAATCACCCGTGAGCGGCTGTATGTGATGCGCTTTGAGCGCCTGTTTGAGCGCTATCCTTTCTTTAAGCCCGCCGAGGAGGTCGCCCCGTGGTTCCTGGATCAGCTGGCGCATGCCTATGATCCGCAGCAGGGCGCGGCCCATCTGCTGGAGCGGCTGCACAACGCCGGCGCGCGCCTGTTTACCGCCTCCAACGGCATCGGCGAGGTGATGAACGGCCGTGTGGCCAACGCAGGCCTTTCCAAATGGCTGGATGGCAAGTTCGCCGCCGACGATGTGGGCGCGATGAAGCCCAGCCCCAAGTACTTTGACACCATCTTCAAGCGCAGCGGCGCTACCGACCTGTCCCGCACGCTGATGGTGGGCGATAACCCCGTGACCGACGTAAACGGCGCGGTGGAATACGGCATGACGGGCGCGCTGTTCGGCGCACGCTATGAGGAGCCCAGCAAGGCCACCTTTGTCGCCCCCACCATGGCCGAGCTGGAGCGTCAGCTTTTTGCCGATGAGGCGCAGGCGTAAGCCGCAGGGCATACGCACACGATAGATCAATTACAGGACTGGAGGATAAAGAATATGAGCTCTCCCCTGACGGCGGTTGTTCACAATACTGATGTCTGCGTGGTAGGCGGCGGCATCGGCGGCATGTTTACCGCCATTTCCGCGGCGCGCCACGGCGCGAAGGTGGTTCTGATGCAGGATCGCCCGGTGCTTGGCGGCAACGCCAGCAGCGAAATCCGCATGTGGATCAGCGGCGCGGGCACCCGCGTGCGCGATCTGCAGGAAACGGGTATCATGGAAGAATTGCAGCTGGAAAACATGCATCGCAATCCCCGCCGCAACTTTACCACCTGGGATGCGCTGCTGTACGAAATGGTTCGCTTTGAGCCCAACATCGAGCTGCTGCTCAACTGCACCTGCTGCGACGCCACCATGGATGGCAGCCGCATCGAGAGCGTGCGCGGCTTCCAGCTGACCACCTACAAGTGGCATGAAGTGCACGCCAAGATCTTTGTGGACAGCTCGGGCGACAGCATCCTGGCCCCGCTGACCGGCGCTGAATACAAGGTGGGCCGCGAAGCCAAGAGCGAATATAATGAGGAGTTCGGTCTGGAGCAGGCGGATAACCACACCATGGGCATGAGCATCCTGATCCAGTGCCGTGAGACCGACCATCCCATCTCCTACACGCCGCCTGCCTGGGCCTATGATTTCCCGGACGACGACGCGATGAACAACAAGCCCCACGATCTGCACGCCATCAACACCAACTTCTACTGGGTAGAATTGGGCGGCATGCAGGACAGTATCGGCGACACCGAGGAAGTGCGCGACGAGCTGCTCAAGATTGCTTTCGGCGTGTGGGATCATATGAAGAACCACGGCGATCACGGCGCGGAAAACTGGGATCTGGAATGGATCGGCTTCCTGCCCGGCAAGCGCGAAAGCCGCCGCTATGTGGGCGACTATGTGCTGACCCAGCACGACGTGGAAAACTGCACGCCCTTTGTGGATACCATCGCCTACGGCGGCTGGCAGATTGACAACCACCTGCCCGGCGGCTTCCGCATGGACGCCAAGGGCGGCGCGCACCTGCAAAAGCGCCGTCTGAGCGAGCCCTATCCCATCCCCTTCCGCAGCCTGTATTCCCATAACATCGAAAACCTGATGTTCGCCGGCCGCAACATCAGCGCTTCCCACGTAGCCTTCAGCTCCACCCGCGTGATGGGCACCATCGGCCTGCTGGGCCAGGCTGCCGGCACGGGCGCGGCCATCGCCGTGCATCATGATCTCACGCCCCGCCAGGCCTGCCAGCAGTACATCACCGAAATTCAGGATACCCTGATGGAGGACGACTGCTTCCTGCCCGGCCTGCGCCGCAAGATCGCGCCCCTGTCCAAGGAGGCCACGCTGACCTGCGATTACGGCGACTGCTCCGACCTGATCAACGGCCTGGATCGCCGCATCTGGGGCAAGGATAACGGCTACTTTGGCAAGACCAACAAGGCCGTCACCTACACCTTCAGCGAGCCCAAGCATGTGGCTGGCTTCCGCCTGGTGGTGGATAGCGACCTGAACCGCGAGTTTGTGGAGGGCAACCCCGACGGCCTGAACACCACCAGCGTCATGTTCTACCCCTACAGCCACAACCAGACCACCTTTGGCTTCCCCAAGTGCATGATCAAGCACTACAAGATCGAGGCCCAGGGGGAGGACGGCCAGTGGCGCGTGGTATACGAGGATAAGGAAAACCATCAGCGCTTCATCAAGCAGCCGCTGGATATCACTGCCCGCGCAGTACGCTTTATCCCCCTGAGCACGTACTTCAGCGAAACCAAGGTGGAGGACTACGGCAGCTCCGTGGCTCACATCTTCAACTTTGAGGTGTTCTGATGCTGGATGTTTATCTTTTCCGCCATGGCGAAACCTATTGCAATAACGACGGCCGCCACACCGGCTGGCTGCCCTACGGCCTGAACGATACCGGCCGTGAGCAGGCCGACCGCGCGGGTGAGCACTTCCGCGATTTTCCCTTTGACCGTTACTTCTGCAGCGATCTGGTGCGCACGCGCGAGACCTTTGAGCATATCTTCGGCCAGCGCGATGACTGCGAATACACCGAGCTGCTGCGCGAAGCCAACAGCGGCGAGCTGGCGGGCATGAAATATACCGAGTGCGCCGAAAAGTACGGCGAGCGCTATGCCCAGGCACGCAAAACCTGGTCGTTCCGTCAGTTTGGCGGCGACGATGTAGAGGATCTTTTCGCCCGCGCCCGCGGCTTCCTCAAAAAGATGGAGGAGCTGCCCAAGGACGTGCATACCGTCGCGGCTGTGACCCACGCGGGCACCATGCGCACGCTGGCCGCTACCATCGTGGGCGGCCAGATGCCGGGCTTCCCGATGCCCATCTTCAACTGTGCCTGCTGCGTGCTGCGCCTCAAGGATAACGGCCAGTGGTGCATCGTGCACTGGAACATCGAAACGCCCCAGCACTTTGGCGAAGAAAAATAACCATGCCAAACCGCCCCGGAAGCAACCTTCCGAGGCGGGTTCGTTATACAAAAAAGCGCATCCATCAGAAGAGCCTGGCGAATGCGTTTTCATTTGCAGTTACTGCTGCCAGCTGGATACGTCGTCGTAGGGGTAGGTTATGGTGCTTCCGTTGCGCAGGCGCACCACCACGTCATAGCCCTCGCTGGACCAGCCGATGGACTTCACCTCGTCGGCGGCAAAGCTTCGCCCGCAGGAGAAGATCGGATCGCTGGTTTCGCTGTTGGTAAAGTAGACCTCAAAGCTCTGGTATGTCTTTTCACCAAACCGGGTGGTGGTAATCTTCAGGTAAAACGGCCCGCGCTGCAGGGCGGAGCTGACGTTAGCGCTGCCGGTATCGGCGGTGCTTGTCCCCTGCTGCTGCGCTGTATCGGCGGGCTTGCTGGCCGTGTTGCCCACTATGTGCCGCAATATCAGCAGCATCGCAGCCGCTAAAATGCACGCAACGCCCACAATCAGCCAGTGAATGATGGTTTTACGCCGGATCAAGCGCGCACCTCCCCTTTGTCCAAGGCATGGTTCTCGCCTGTATTATAACCCAAATTTCTCCGCGCGGCAAGGGGCGGCGGCCAGCTTTACAATTTCTTTCCATTGTGATAGACTACCACCATGAACGTAAGGAGGTACTTGTATGGAACGGGAATACGCGCTATACGCTGTGGAACAGACGCAGCAGCTTTTGGCCATTGACAGTCCCTCGGGTTTTACCGCTGCCGCCGCGCAGTGGGTTTTGAGTGCTTTTTCCAGTTTAGGCTATTCCGCGCACATCACCCGTAAGGGCGGCGTGCTGATTGATCTGGGCGGGCAGGATGCGCAGGACGCGCTGCTGCTGGAAGCCCATGCCGACACCTTGGGCGCAATGGTGGCTGAAATCAAGGGCAACGGCCGCCTGCGCGTAACCAATCTGGGCGGCATGCGCGCCGAAAACGGCGAAACCGAAAACGTGCGCGTATATACCCGCGCCGGCAAGGTGATCGAAGGCACGCTGCAGCTGTGCAACGCGTCCATCCATGTAAACACCAAATATGGCGATACCAAGCGTGATTTCAACACCACCGAAGTGGTGCTGGACGAGGATGTGAAATCCGCCCAGGATACGCGTGAGCTGGGCATTGAGGTGGGCGATATCGTCTGCTTTGAGCCCCGCACCCGCGTGACGGCCTCCGGTTATATCAAGAGCCGCTTCCTGGATGATAAGCTGTCGGTAGGCATCCTGCTGGGTCTGGCCAAATATATGAAGGATCATCATCTGACCCCCGCGCGCCGCGTATACGCCCATGTGACGGTTTATGAGGAAGTGGGCCACGGCGGCTCGGCCTCCGTGCCTGCGGGCGTGACCGAAGCCATCAGCGTGGATATGGGCTGTGTGGGCGACGGCCTGCAATGCACCGAGCGGCAGGTATCCATCTGCGCCAAGGATTCGGGCGGCCCTTATAGCTATGAGGTGGTAGGCAAGCTGATCGATGCGGCCAAGCGTGAGGGCGCGGACTACGCGGTAGACGTGTATCCCGCCTATGGCTCGGATGTGGAAGCCACCCTGCGCGCGGGCAACGACATCCGCCATGGGCTGATCGGCGCGGGCGTATATGCCAGCCACGGCTATGAGCGCAGCCATGTAGACGGCGTGCTCAACTCCCTCAAGGTGCTCAAAGGCTACCTGAACCTATGAAAGGCGGAAAAGCATGGAACTTTGGGACGCCTATGACGTGCGGGGCAATAGCCTGGAGCACACGCTGATCCGCGGGGAGGAGGTTCCCGCGGGCGAATACCACCTGGTGGCGGATATTTTGGTGCGCCACACGGACGGCAGCTTTCTGCTGACCCAGCGCGATCCACAAAAGCCCGCCTTTCCAGGCTGCTGGGAGCTGAGCGCGGGCGGCAGCGTGCTGGCCGGTGAAACCGCGCTGAGCGGCGCGATGCGCGAGCTGCGCGAGGAAACCGGCATCCAGGCCGACGCGCTGGCCCCGGCCTTTGAAATCACCTGGCCCGGCAGGCACGCCATCTATCACGGCTATGTGTGCCGCTATGCGGGCGATAAGGAGGCTATCACCCTTCATCCCGGCGAAACCGTGGCTTATCGCTGGCTGACGCTGCCAGAGCTGCTGGCCTTCATGAACGATCCTACCTTTGTGGCCACCAGCCGCGAGCGCTGGGGCGTTTACCTCAATACCCTCAAGGAGGCAGAGCTGAAATGATTGCACCCATTCTGTCGCCCGGCGGAACGATTGGCATCTGTTCCCCCAGCCACGTGGCCAATTTCGAGCGCTACCAGCCCATCCTGTATCAGCTGCGTCGGCGCGGCTTTCAGGTAATTGAGGCCGAGCACCTGTACAGCAGCAGCGATACCTATCTGGCTACGCCCCAGGAACGGGCGGACGATCTGAACCGGCTGATTCACGATCCCGCCGTGCAGCTCATCCTCTTTGGCGGCGGCGAAGGGGGCAACGAGCTGCTGCCGATGATCGATTATGATTATCTGCACGCCCATCCCAAGCGCCTGTGCAGCTACAGCGACGGCACCTTTGTGCTCAGCGCCGTATGGTCGCGCACCGGCGTCACCACCTATTACGGCATGGCTCCCGGCGCATTTGCCGATCTGCGCGAGTATGACTACGCCAACTTCGTGCAGCACCTGATGGGCAACGCGGAGGCGCACATCGCCAACACCCCCTGGCAGCCGCTGACCGGCGGGCGCGCGCAGGGCGTGCTGATGGGCGGCTATCTGCGCAACGTCGCGCTGATGCTGGGCGGCGATTATCTGCGCTACGACCGCCAGCAAAAATACGTGCTGTTTTTAGAGGATCATGAAAAATTCGGCGACCGGGCGTATGTCAGCGCCATGCTCAGCCACATTGAGCAAAGCGGGGTGATGGCCTGCGTTTCGGGTCTGCTGGTAGGTCACTATTCCGAAACGGTGTATCCCGAGCTGCTTTCCCGCCTGACGCGCCTTGGCCAGCGCTGGGGCATTCCCGTGGTTTACTGTGATGATTTCGGCCATGGCCGCAGCCACGCCATCCTGGATATCGGCAGAAGGGTGGAGCTGAACGCCAATCAGGGAACGATGACCTATCTGGATTGATCAAGCCCAGTTTCACTGCCCAAGTTCATCGCGCCGGGCGCGCAAGAAATTTGTTGCGCTGCACGGCGCGATTGTTGTATAATAATAGGACGATCACGAAGGAGGTATCCCCCTTGATGAAGCGTTTGATTTGCCTGCTGCTTGCGCTGCTGCTGCCCTGCGCCGCGCTGGCAGAATATTCCATGGCCGGGTACGATCCGGAAAATGTATACCGAAACTGGGAATCCAACCTCTTTTTAAAGCGAATGGAAGAAAAAACCGGCGTAAAATTCACCTATCGCCAGTATGGCAAGGCGGATGAATGGACGGCTGCCAAGGCGGCCATGAGCGCCGGGAACGACGATCTGCCGGACGTGCTGTTCAAGGCGCGCCTGTCGCCCGATGAATGCATGGATATGCTGGATCGCGGCGTGCTGGTGGATCTGAAGCCCTATCTGGAGCAGGATTGCCCCAACCTGTACGCCATCCTGCAGGCGCATCCCGAATATTGGGACGCCATCACCCTGCCCGACGGCCGCATCGCTGCCCTGCCTGCCATCTCCGAGCAGCCTATGCAAAACAGCGTGTGGCTGAATAAATCCTGGATGGATACGCTGAAGCTGTCCATGCCCACCACGATTGACGAGCTGACGGACGTGCTGCGCGCCTTCCGGGATCAGGATCCCAACCGCAACGGCAAAAAGGACGAGATCCCGCTGGCCTTTATCGGCTCCTTCGATCTGAAATTTCTGGGTCATGCCTTTGGCCTCATCGCGAACGATTATAACATCCGCGCGGTGGACGGCCAGGTAGAATTTGTGCCGCTGAATGAGAATTTCCGCCCCTTCATCGAATGGCTGCGCCTGCTCTACACCGAAGGGCTGATCGACAAGGATGGCTTTGCCACCTCCGATACCCTGCGTCAGGTGACGGACAGCAACAAGACCAACATATACGGCGGGGTCATCACCACCATGACCACCACCTTCCTGCCCGCCGCCTGGTCCTCGCAGTACGCCGTAATGCCTCCCCTGGCCTATAACGGCGAAACCGTGTACCGCGACTTTGCCGGCGCGGTGACAACCGGCACCTTCGCCATCACCACGCACTGCGCAGATGTGCATGCCCTGCTGCAATGGGTAGATCAGTTCTACACCGAGGAAGTGCATATTCTGGCCAGCGCGGGCGAGGAAAATACCGACTATATCGTCGATCCCGACGGCACCTGGCGCATGACCGCCGCCGCACAGAACAACACCTATTTCACCAGCGAAACGCTGATTACCTCCGGCACTGCCGTGCCCGGCCTGTCCTCCGACGCTTTCCAGCGCCGCTACAGCGATTCCACCGTGCGCTATATCTCCGAGCAGCTGGATGTGGTAAACGCAAGCGCGCAGCGGCCTTTCCCGTATTATTCGCTCACCAAGGCGCAGCAGGAGGAAATCGCCCCGCTGCAGGCCGCCATCGGCCGCCTGGTGGATGAGTCCATCGCCCGCTGGGTGCTGGGCGAAGTCGAAATCACCGATGCGTCCTTCGCGCAGTTTGGGCAGGATCTGAACGATGCAGGCCTGCCCGCGTTTATGGCCTTCTGGCAAAAGATTCTGGATGGGGGAAACAGCAAATGATGAAGTCCTGCAGTGATCTGATGCGCATGATCAAATCCGCCGAGGGCATGACCCGCATGGTGCAGCTGTACGGCAGCCGCGAGGGCGAGGTCGCCCGCCAGATGGAACGCTACATGCTGCTGCTTAAGCGGCATGAGGATCTGTTTGGCACCGAAAAAATGCCCCTGCTGGTCAGCGCTCCCGGACGCACCGAGCTGTGCGGCAACCACACCGACCATAACAACGGCCGCGTGCTGGCCGCGGCGGTCAATCTGGATACCGTCGCCGCCGTATCCCCGCGCGACGATTTGCAAATCACCCTGCACAGCGAGGGCTTTGCGCCCATCCGCGTGGACTTGAACAATCTTTCCCCCGTGAAGGAGGAGCAGGGCACCCCGGCCTCCATCATCCGCGGCATCGCCGCCCGCATGCAGGAAATGGGCTGCATGGTGCGCGGCTTTGACGGCACGGCCACCTCCAATGTGCTTTCGGGCAGCGGGCTTTCATCCTCCGCCGCCTTTGAGGTGCTGATCTGCGCCATTTTTGACGCGCTGTATAACGGCATGAAGGTGGATCCCATCGAGCGCGCCAAGATTGCCCAGTACGCCGAAAACGTTTATTTTGGCAAGCCCTGCGGGCTGATGGATCAGATGGCCTCCTCCGTGGGCGGCCTGGTCGCCATCGATTTCAAGGCGGAGCCCAAGGTAACGCCTTTGCAGTATGATTTTTCCGCGCGCGGCTATTCGCTGATCGTGGTCAACACCGGCGGCAGCCATGATGACCTGACGGAGGAATACGGCGCGATCCGCAGCGAAATGAACAAGGTGGCGCATTGCTTTGGCGAGGAAACCCTGCGCCGCGTGCGTCCCGAGCAGCTGTGGCAGGAGATGCCCCGCGTGCGCCGCGAGGCGGGCGACCGCGCCCTGCTGCGCGCCATGCATTATTACAATGAAAATGACCGCGTGCACGCGCTGGTCAACGCCGTCAAGGCCGATCAGATCGACGAGATCAAGCGCATCCTGATTGAATCCGGCCGCAGCAGCTGGATGTACCTGCAAAACGTGTATGCCAAGAACAGCCCCGAGCAGCCCCTGTGCGTGGCGCTGTCCATGGCCGAATACATGCTGCACGATTGCGGCGCGTACCGCGTGCATGGCGGCGGCTTTGCCGGCACCACGCTGAACCTGGTGCCCCAGGCGCAGGAGGAGCGCTTCCTCCGCCATATGCGGCAAATGTTTGGCGACAAGAGCTGCTATGTGCTTTCTGTCCGTCCCGAGGGTGCTACGCTGGTGTTCTGATATCAAGGTCAACGCCTCGGGTGTAAGCCCCTCCGTGCACCCCGTATGGGGGCGTGGATTGAAATATGGTTGACAGCCTCCCTCTCCCTGTGCTACAATGCAGCTGGTTTTCGGAGAAAACGAAAACCATGCAACTTCTTCGGGGCAGGGTGAGCCGCGCGCGCAGCGGCAATTCCCGACCGGCGGTATAGCCCGCGAGCCGCAAGGCTGACATGGTGTAATTCCATGGCCGACAGTACAGTCTGGATGAGAGAAGAAACCGTAAGGCTTCTTTGCATTGCCCCCGATTGCGCGTCGGGGGCAATTTTTATTGGGAGGAAAGAAAATGTCAACCATCAAAAAACGCCGTATCTCCACCGCCGATCTGTGCTACATTGGCGTCATGAGCGCCATCTCCGTCGTGCTGAGCCTGACGCTGAAAATTCCCATGGCTTTTCTGGCCCCGTGGCTCAAGCTGGATCTGAGCTTCGTGCCTGTTATGCTGACCGGCTTTGCCCTGGGCCCTGTATCCGGCCTGATCGTGCTGACCATTACCAATGTGATTCACCTGTTCGTTAGCGATTCGGCCATGGTTGGCCAGTTGGCTGATTTTCTGCTTGGACTGTGCTTTATGCTGCCCGCTTCGCTGATCTATCGCCGCCAGCATACCCGCCGGGGTGCGCTGGTTGGCATGATCGTGGGCAGCGCATGCATGATTGTGGGCGGCATCCTGAGCAACCTGTACCTGCTGCTTCCGCTCTACCTGGGCGCGGATTATGCGCAAAAACTGGTCAACGTGGGCTTCAGCTCCGTATCCAACTGCGTAATCGCAGCCGTTATCCCCTTTAACCTGATCAAGGGCGTGGTCGTCAGCGCCGTCACGTTTGTGCTGTACAAGCGGCTGTCGCGCCTGCTGCACCGCGCCCAGCAAAAGGAAGGAAATAGAAAGTGATCACCTGTCTCTGTCCGGATCGCGAATCCACCCAGGCCCTTGGCGCGCGGCTGGCCCCGACGCTGCGTGCGGGCGATGTGATTTTGCTGTCCGGCGATATGGGCGCGGGCAAAAGCGAGTTTGCCCGGGGCGTGGCGCGCGGCCTTGGCATTGCCTGCGCCGTGCCCAGCCCATCCTTTACCATCCTGAATGTATACGAAGAGGGCCGCGTGCCGCTGTACCACTTTGACTGGTACCGTATCGGTGATGAAAGCGAATTGACCGATATGGGGCTGGACGAATACATCGGCGGCAATGGCGTAACCCTGATTGAGTGGCATGAGCGCGCCAGCGATCTGCTGCCCGAAACCGCGCTGGAAGTGCGGCTGACCCCTCTGGAAAACGGCGCGCGTGAAATCACCCTGATTCCGCGCGGAGAATGGGAGAATACGCATGATCATCCTGGCAATTGACACCTCGGGCCCGGTCGCGGGCGCAAGCGTATGGTGCGACGGCGCAATCCGCTATGAAGCCGCCGCCGTCAACAAAATGACGCACTCCGAAAACATCATGCCCATGGTGGAGGAGGCGCTGCTGCGCGCGGGCGTTACCAAAGAGCAGCTCACCTTGCTGGCCGTTACCGTCGGCCCCGGCTCCTTCACGGGCGTGCGCATCGGCGTTACCGCCGTCAAGGCGCTGTCCCACGCGCTGGGCATTCCCTGCGTGGCTGTGGACGCGCTGGAGGCCACCGCTGCCGGGCTGGAGGCGCGGGACGAGGTCGTCTGCCCCATTCAGGATGCGCGCGTGCAGCAGGTGTACGGCGCGGCGTTCTGCAATGGCAAGCGCCTGCTGGACGATTGCGTGCTCAAGCTCCCTGAATATTTGGATAAGATCAGCCCGCTGGGCGAGCGCTTTCTCTTTACCGGCGACGGCGTAGCCGTATACCGGCAGCAGATTGCCGATTGCCTGGGCGATCGCGTGCGCTTTGCCGCCGCGCCTTGCGCCTATCTGCGCCCTGCCGCCGTGGCTGCCCTGGCCGCGCGCGATGCGGACAAGGCGGTGGACTATCTGACGCTTCAGCCCCTGTACCTGCGCGCCCCGCAGGCGGAGCGCGAACGCGCCGCACGGGAGGCCAGGCAACATGGCTGATATCACTCTGCGCCGCATGACCCTGGCCGATGCGCCCGCCGTGCACGCCATCGAGGCCGCCACCTTCGCCATTCCCTGGAGCCTGCAATCCTTTGAAGAGGAAATGACCCGCAACGCCTGCGCGCGCTACTTGGTGGCGCAAACGCCGGCAGGCGACATCATTGGCTTCGCCGGGGTGTGGGTGGTGATCGACGAAGGGCACATCACCAACATCGCCGTGCGTGAGGACTATCGCGGCCAGGGCATCGGCCGCCTGCTGACCGCCGGGCTGATGCAGTACGCCGCCAACCTAGGCGTAACCTACATGACCCTGGAGGTGCGCCGCAGCAACGAAACGGCGCAGAGCCTGTACCGCTCCCTGGGCTTTATCCAGGTAGGCGTGCGAAAAAAATACTATGAGGATAACGGCGAGGACGCGCTGTTTATGGTGTGCGACCATATGCCCCCCGCGCAGGAGGACTTTGAGGAGCCGGAGACGGTGAGGGAATAAGGCGGCAGCTATGCAAAAACAGGCGGCGCTTAACTTTGGTTGGGCGCCGTCTGTTTTGTTTTTCCAAGAGACAGCGTTCTCCCTTTATTTGCTTTGTCAAACAAGAAAAGCAAGACAAATGAAACTCTCATTTCAAAGCCATAACCTCATAAAATCGCAAATTTGATAGTTGACTATTTCAATACCGTAATTTTCGGCAAGTCTATTGAAAGCAGCACTATTTTCGTGCTACAATGCGTGTAGCTTGAATAATCCATAGGAGGAATGGCATGAATCGTATTTCACGTAAATTGTTAACCGTATTGGGAATTATACTGGTTATCCTTCTCCTTGCAACAGTCATCGTTTTTGCATATTGCAGCCTATATCCATTTAAAAAGCATGTAAAAGTCTCAACTGATCGAATCGACATTGGCGCTGACGAATTTCAGTATACAAACAACATCCAAACGCAAGCTAACGTCTGGATGGGCAGCTATCAGAAGGAATTGTACTTTTACCCGCACTGCAATTATGAAGCCAGAAAAAGCGTATATGACAGATGGTTATGCGTGCTGCGAAATCAACAGGTTGTAAAGCTTTGCAAAATTGGCGACGGCAAAGCGCAGATGATTGGCTCGTCAAACGGCTTTATTTATTATGCCGTATACAGCACCGGTTCAAATGATAGTCTCTATTGCTATGATATAGCTAATGAAAAAGAGACTGTACTGTATACAGGCAATCTGGCTTTTAAATATGGCGCTTCCTTATATACCGCATCCTTTATGACAGACGGCGCACTGTCTGTCCCCTTCTTTTCTGATGAATCGGGCAAAGCGCCCCAGTACCTCCGCATTATTCGCGGAGAAGTCGTCGATGTTATCAATCAACCAGAGAATTACAGCCATAACCAGCATACATATACCATTGCAAGAGATGCTTCAAGTCCATCAGATCATCTCAAAGTGACTGATGCAACTGGGAATACCGTTGAATATCCCCTTGCTGTGGCAGTATCGCGTACATTCATTCCTACTTCAAAAGGTTGTCTCATTCATAACGAAGGATACAGCGCAATGCTTTATAACGTGGACGATAGCCAAAGCATTTCACTGTTGTTTGAGCTCCCATGTCTGAGTTCCTCCAGCGCTGTGGCAGTCGTAAATGAGGATATCTATCTTTCTGTAAAGCGATATGAGAAATTCGGTTCGTTGGGAATGCTGCGTTTTGAAAATGACACCGCAGAAGGAACCTATAAAATCAATCAAACAGATTTTTCACCCGTCAAAATCAGCGATAGCATTTATAATGGTCTGTATTTCTTTGGCGGAGAGAGTTTATACGCCTGTGATGAATCCTGCAATATTTACCGGCTCGATTTGCAAGGAAATGTGATTGATACAGTGTTAAAAGTTATCGGAGCGGATGCAAGCAGCTGATTTGCATGCTAACCAAAAAGCAGAACAGGCATGACCGAGATCATGCCTGTTCCAAGAAACCTTAAATTAACTATCCTATCAGCCGGGAGCCTTTGCTCCCGCTTTTTAATACCTATAATAATCTTAGAACTCCACCGCGTAGTCGCTCCACTGGCCCACGGCGCCCTGGCCGCTCAGGTCGCAGGCAGCCTCGTAGTAGTCCGCCGTGACGGTTACGTCGCTGGTGCCCTCGCGCAGCACTTCGCCCTCGGGGGATACCACGCGCACCGCGTTGCCCTGCGCATCCACCAGATTGCCCGCGCAGTACAGCGCCGTCACCGTGCTGTCCGCCGTCACCGTCCAGGTGGAATTCTCGGATACATGCACCACGCAGTAGCCGTTGCCGCCCTCGCCCGCGCAGGACTCATCCTGTACCACCGCGCCGGTCAGCGTGCTCTGCGCCGTCAGGTACAGATCGAGGGTGGAAATGCTGTCCCAGATCACATTGCCCTGCATCTGCTGGGCGATGCCGGTGAACACACAATCCGCGCCGTTCGCACCGGCAGTACCCCAACCACGCTGGTTGCTGTTGCCCGTGCAGCGCAGGAAATACTCGCTGTCCGCCGCAGCCTGGATGGTCACATTGCTGAGCACAAACTCGCTCTCCGTGTTGGTGGTATAAAAAATGCCGCCGTTGTTGGCAATCAGCGTGCCGCCGGTCATTTCAAAGCTGCCCTTGCCCACCTGGGAGTCGCCCGACATGCTCTGATACAGGATCACATTCCAGGTGTTGTCGTTCTGATCCAGATCGGCCATGTTGCCGCTGAGAGTACAATCGTATAGCCGCACAGCGTTCAGGCCCTCCAGGCACAGCGCTTCAGAGCCGTTGGCGGTCAGCTGCGCATTGTGGACGGTGATATCCGCCGTGACGTATACGGCAGGCGAACCTACGCCGTTGCTGGTGTAGCTGCCGCCGTCCGCCACCAGCAGTCCGCCGCCGCGATCGGAACGGATGGCCGCCGAGGATTCGCCCTGGGTGGTAACGGTCAGGTTGCTGGCGTACAGCGTGCCGCCGCCCGCCACATGGATGCCGCCCGAGGTATCCTGTATGGTCTCGATGGTACTGTCAGCCACATAGACAATGCCATCGCCATAGGCAAACACGCCCGCGCCGCCCTTCGCATCGGTAGAGATGGCGCTGTTGCGGACGGTCGCGCTGCCGCCAGTGGTCAGCACCGCCGCGCCCACGCCGTAAAAGCTGGCACTGTCACCGCCCGTGCTGTCGTTGGATACACGGCTAATCTGCGCGTCCTCAATCGTCGTTTCACCCGCGGCAACATGCACGGCGTTTTCATCCGTGCCGGTGGATTCAATCGCGCCGGTCAGCGTCGCATCCTCGGTCAGGGTGTTCACCGCTGCATACTCGCTGGGCGCGCTGCTTTGACCGCCCGGCCCGCCCATGCCGTCGGGAGGGTTGCCCATGCCGTCAGGTGGCGTACCCATACCGTCCGGGGGATTGCCTGTCGGCATGTCAGGCGGATTGCCGCCCTGCCCGGCAGGCGGTGTGCCCTCGGGTTTGGCGGGCGCTTCAGCCAGCGCGCATACGCTGACAGTCAGCAAAGCCATGGCTATCAATAAAGCAAAAATTCGTTTCTTCATCGTTGCGTACCTCCTGTAATTGGGAAGTTCAGGTTTCTTCTGACGATCATAGGATACCGTCAATTTTTTGCAGGCGTGTGAACAAACTTTGAATTTGGCGCTGCCGCCCTCAGGCGCAATTGTTGATTTCTTTTTTTCTCAAAGTACGCTATAATAAAGGAAAGCACACGCAAAGGAGAGCATCGCCATGCGCTTATCCACCTCTACCGCCATTTTGCATCATCACTTTGATTATGCCCTGACGCTGACCGATATCCCGGCCGTTATCCGCACGGCGGGCTTTGACGCGCTGGATTGGAGCACCTGGCAGTTTTGCCTGCAAGGCGGCAAGGTGTTTGCCGGCCTGCTAAATGACGACGCCTGGGAAGCGCAGATAAACGCCCTGCGCGAGGCCGATGAGCGCGCAGGCATCGTCTGCCGCCAGACGCACTGCGTATCCACCAACTATGCGCGCTATCAAACGCTGGACGCGGAGCATCTGCGCCTGCTGGAGCAGCGCTGCATCCGCACGGCAGCCATCCTGGGCGCGGAATGGACGGTTATCCACCCCTTTGCGCCGGAGGGCGCTGCCCGTGAGGAAAGCATCCGCTATTTCTGCGAGTATCTCAAGCCCCTGGAAGAACTGGCTGGCAAGCTGGGCGTGGGCATTGCCATTGAAAACATGCCCGACATCACGCAAAAGCGCTTTTGCTGCAAGGCGGAGGAGCTGTGCGCGCTGGTGGACGCCTTCAGCAACCCGTTGGTGGGCTGCTGCTGGGATACCGGCCACGGCATGATTTCGGGCGACGATCAATACGAAGCGCTCACCCTGCTGGGTCATCGCGTCAAGGCGCTGCACATTGACGATAACTACGGCACAGCCAGGGACGTGCATCTGCTGCCCTACGAAGGCTTGATCGATTGGAGCAAGGTGCTGCGCGCGCTGCATGAAATTGGCTATGAGCATGATTTCGCGTTTGAGCACGCGCTCAATCCCACCCCGCACGCCGTGATGCCCGCTCAGCTGCGCTACATGTGCGCGCTGGGCAGAGAAATGCTGTCGAATATGTGATCCGCATTTTCCCACCAAAGCAACCGCGCCGGAGGATGTACCCCCCGGCGCGGTTCTTTTGGCATAGGCTTAATACTCGTAATAGTTCAATCTGGTTACGCCCTCGTCTCTGTCATAGCGGATAACCATCTGTGTGCCCGGATAATGCCCGTCAATCACCTGCTCGCCCTTTAGCTGGGTTGTGAAGATATAGCCGTTGTCGTACAGCTTCGCCTCAAAATCGGCGGCCTTTATGCCGGGTTCTGGGAAAGCACTTTCCAGCCAAACGTCCAAGCCGTCCTGCGCTTCCTCCAGCGTAACCATCGGCCGGAGCAGATTGCAGTCTGCCTGATACAGCGTGCCGTCCTCCTGCCAGGTAAGCGCCCAGCGGCGGAAGCCGTACAGCTCGTCGCTCGAGTAAAAATACGCATAGGTGATGCCCGTTTCCAGCTGCACTTCATGCGCATTGTAAAAGTTCATATTCTGAATACTTACATTGGAATAGCGCGGGGCGACCTGCGTGGACAGCTCGAAATCCGAGCGTCCTGCAAAGAGCCGCAATTCGCTGCCGGATACCTCCGGGGACGGCAGGTCTTCATCGTAGCGAACGGTCCAGAGATGTACGCTTCCATCCTCCGCAACGCCGATCAGGCTTTTTACGTTTCCTTTTTCCAGCATTCCGTACAGCCGATAGCCGTCGAATACGCTTTTCCCGCATTCATTCTGGATGGCTGTCACCGCGTCGATGCGCGGCGAAACGGTTTTCCCTGTCGTTTCGGCTGTCGTATCAGCCATTGCCGTCGCTGCGCCGCACAGCAGCAAAGCAGCCAGCAGGAACGCAAGTACTCTCTTCAATTAAATTTCCTCCATTTCTTCTGGGAGTTTATGTACGGTTGGATGATTACTCCCATCACAGGCAACGCTCTTAAAAAAGTATACTTCATGGCAGTCATCACATCTTTTATAGAACCGATGAGAGCCATCATAGCACTCTTCTTCTACAGGCCAGCCATTAGAATGATGCGATGTAACACTTGTACTAATTATTTCATTAGGAGATTCATGATCACAGAAACGGCAAACTTTTATTCTACAATTATATAGGCAGTGTTGAGTCGAACTTATAGAGGCATAGGATGACCAATACTCCCAATCTCCGTATGCATGTGGCTCGCTTATTTGATTTGGCTCCATTTTCACTTCATTGCCACATAGATCGCATATAAGGGAATAGTATGTTATGCACGTATGTGTATTCCCATTCCGATCATCTACGTATTCTCCACCAGTCATATGCATTTTTTGATAATACTCTCCATGTCCACAATTGGCACAAAGGCTTATTTGCTCACTCAAGGCAAGTGCTGGAATTAGCAGAGTAATGACTAGTAATGCGCTGAGAATTCTACGGACAGATTTCATTGATATTCTCCTTTCATCGAGTCGTTATACAGCAATAGCAGCAACAGGTTGTGGCAGTAAGGCTAACACATCGACGGAGCTATTTTCCCTCCTTTCTGCATTTTCAATTTTCAGTCGGTCGCTCATGTTATACCTATTACATCGAATGATCCCTTAGGTTGATTTTATTCTACCATGGTTGCAAATGTTTGTCAACGCTATCTTTCCATTTTTTACCTCGTGCTTTTTATCTTATGTGCTTTGTTACATTTGCCCGGCACGCTTTCCCTTGCCCTGCGCGATGGAAGCGTGTATAATAAAAAATGGGAAAATTTCGTTCCCGCTTCTGAATCCATTATCAAAGGAAGTCCATCATGACTGAACGACATAAGAAGGCGCTTTATGCCGCCGCTATTGCTATTTTTATCCTTTTTACGCTGGCTGTATCCTGGTTTGTGGGGCGGCCGCTGATTCGCTTTGTGCGCCAGCCGGAGCAGTTCCGCGCCTGGGTGCAGGGGCACGGGCTGCTGGGGCAGCTGGCCTTTTTAGGCATGACGGTGCTGCAAATCGTGATTGCCATCATTCCCGGCGAACCGCTGGAGCTGGGGGCGGGCTATGCCTTTGGCTTCTGGCGCGGCACGCTGCTGTGCGAAATCGGCATCCTGCTGGGCGGGCTGCTGGTGTTCCTGTTTGTCAGGCGCTTTGGCGTAAAGGCCGTGGAGGTGTTTTTCCCGCGCGAGAAAATCGAATCGCTGCGCTTTCTCCACAATGAAAAAAGGCTGGCGCTGTGGGTGTTCATCCTGTTTTTCATCCCCGGCACGCCCAAGGATATCATGACCTACATCGTGCCGCTGACCCCCATGAAGCTGAGCACCTTCCTTTTGCTGTCCACCGTGGCGCGCCTGCCCTCGGTGGTCACCTCCACCATCGGCGGCAATGCGCTGGGCACGGGCAAGCTGACCTTCGCGCTGATCGTCTTTGGCGCAACAGCGCTCATCAGCGCGCTGGGCATTTTGATTTATCGCCGCATCTGCAAGCGCAGCGAAGCCCGGCAGAAAGAGGAGCAGGCATGAGCGGCAGCTTGACCGTGGGTCTGCTGGCGCATGTGGACGCGGGCAAGACCACCCTGTCCGAGGCCATGCTGTATCAAAGCGGCACGCTGCGCAGGCTGGGGCGCGTGGATCATCGCGACGCCTTTCTGGATACCGACGTTCAGGAGCGTGAGCGCGGCATCACCATTTTTTCCAAGCAGGCGGAGCTTTCCTGGCAAGGACGCGCCATCACCCTGGTGGATACCCCAGGCCACGTGGATTTTTCGGGCGAAACCGAGCGCGCCCTGCGCGTGCTGGATTGCGCGGTACTGGTTATCAGCGCCGCTGACGGCGTGCAGGGGCACACCGCCACGCTGTGGCGCCTGCTGCAAAGCTACCATGTGCCCACGTTTCTGTTCATCAACAAGATGGATCAGCCCGGCGCGAACCGCCGCGCGCTGATGGAAGAATTGAAAAATCGCCTGTCCGACGGCTGCGCGGACATGCTCTCGCCCGACCGGATGGAGCAAATTGCCACCTGCAGTGAGGAAGCGCTGGCGTACTACCTGCAAGATGAGGCCGTGCCCGACACGCTGATTGCCCAGCTGACTGCCCAGCGGCTGCTGTTTCCCTGCTTTTTCGGCTCCGCGCTGCGCCTGGATGGCATAGACGCGCTGCTCAACGCCCTGTGCTCCCTGCTGCCTGCTCCACAATGGCCGCAGGGTTTTTCCGCGCGAATCTACAAGATCAGCCGTGATCCCCAGGGCGCGCGGCTAACCTGGATGAAGATCACCGGCGGCAGCCTGCGGGTGCGCACGCTGCTGTCCGGCCTGTCCCCCGATGCGCCCGGCGGCGCGTGGGAGGAAAAGATCAGCCAGCTCCGCATCTATTCGGGCGCAAAGTTCCGCACCGTGGAGCAAGCCGAGGCCGGGATGCTGTGCGCCGTAACGGGGCTCAATTACACCCGCGCCGGGGACGGCCTGGGCGCGGAGCAATCGGGCGGCGCGCCGCTGCTGACCCCCGTGTTCACCTATCGCGTGCTGCTGCCCGCAGGCGTTGATCCCCACCGCGCGCTGGATATCCTGCGTCAGTTAGAGGAGGAAGACCCGCAGCTGCACGTTTTGTGGAACGAGGGTCTGCGTGAAATCCACGTGCAGCTGATGGGCGAGGTACAATTGGAAATCCTCAGCCGCGTGCTGCGTGACCGCTTCGGCCTGGCCGCCAGCTTTGGCGAGGGCGGCATTCTTTACCGCGAGACCATCGCCGCGCCCATCCGCGGCGCGGGGCATTATGAACCGCTGCGCCACTATGCCGAGGTACATTTGCTGTTGGAGCCCGGCGAGCGCGGCAGCGGCCTGCACTTTGCCGCCGACTGCCCCGACGAGGTGCTGGAGCGCGGCTATCAGCGGCTGATCCTGACCCACCTGATGGAAAAATGCCATCCTGGCGTGCTGACCGGCGCGCCGATCACCGATATGAAGATCACCCTGGTGGCTGGGCGCGCGCACCCCAAGCACACCGAGGGCGGCGATTTTCGCCAGGCCACCTACCGCGCCGTGCGGCAGGGGCTGATGAGCGCGCAAAGCGTGCTGCTGGAGCCCTGGTACGATCTGCGCCTGGAGCTGCCGCAGGATTGCGTGGGCCGCGCGATGAACGATATTCAGCAGATGGGCGGCAGCTTCACCCCACCCGAAACGATGCGCGACTGCGTGCTGCTGCTGGGCAGCGCGCCCGTTGCGGCGGCGCGCCACTATGCGCGCGAGGTAACGGCCTACACCCGCGGACGCGGGCGGCTTACCTGCACGCTGCGCGGCTATGCGCCCTGCCGCGATCAGGAAGCGGTGGTGGCCGCAAGCGGCTACGATCCTGAGCGCGATCTGGGCAACCCAGCCGATTCCATCTTCTGCGCCCACGGCGCGGGCTTTACTGTCAAATGGAACGAAGTCAATCGCTATATGCACCTGCACCCCGAGCAGGCGGATCGGGCTGACGCGGCGCAGGATGCGCCCAGCGCGTCCAGCCGCAGCGGCTATCGCGGCACGGCAGCCGAGGATGAGGAATTGCAGGCCATTTTTGAGCGCACTTACGGCCCGGCCAAGCCCCGCGCCATGCGCCAGCCGCCGCGAACCAGCCAGCCTACGGTCAATAATCGCCCCATCCCCATGCAGCAGGACGGGCCAGAATACCTGTTAGTGGACGGCTATAACATCATCTTTGCCTGGGAGGAGCTCAAGGCCGTCTCGCGGGAAAGCCTGGAGCATGCCCGTCAGTGCCTGATGGATATCCTGGCCAACTATCACGGCTTCCACCCGTGCGAGCTGATCTTGGTGTTCGACGCCTACAAGGTGGCGGGCAATGTGGGCGCGACCGAGGAATACCATGGCATCCATATCGTATACACCCGCGAGGCCGAAACGGCGGACAACTATATCGAAAAGACCATCTACAAAATCGCCAAGGATCACCGCGTGCGTGTGGCCACATCGGACGCGTTGGAGCAGATGATCATCCTGGGCAGCGGCGCGCTGCGCGTATCCGCCGCCGAGCTGCACACCCAGGTGCAGGCAGCCAAGGTGGAAATTGACGCCATACTGCGCCGCAACAACGCCCGTCCGGACGGCGCGTCCTCCGTGGGCGCAGCCATGCGCCGCGCGATGGAAAAGGACGATCAAGCGTAAAAGGAATAGCAATCCATCCATCAAGGGCCGCTCCAATCATCGGAGCGGCCCTTGACACTCATGCTGTCTGATGGGATATCGATTTTGCTTACAGCGAGCCATTCAGGATGGCATCCACCACAACGCGGCCAACCTTAAAGTTGTTTTCCATCGCGGTGGCAAAGATATCGGCGGCTTCCACGCTCGACTCGGAGGCCAGGGATTGCTTGAAATCCGGATCCCACAGGCTGGCGGGGGACGCGCCGTTCATGAACACGTCCATGTTGACGGAATCGCGGATGATGATATAGCGATCCAGCATGCCCAGGCGTTCGGCCGCCACAGCCAGCGCCACGTCCTCCATCTCGGTCAGGGCGAAGGGATCGGGGCACTGGTAGGTTTCGGTCATCAGCACGGCGTTGGCATGGTCGTAGGCGCCCTTCCAGTAGTTATCGCCACTGACGGTGGTGCCGCGCAGCACCATGGGATCGCGGGTGGCCCACTCGGCATTGTCAAAAGCGGCCGCCATGAAGGCGCGGGTGCGGTCGGTGGTTTCCACCTTCACGTCCTTGACCAGGCTGTACACCCTGTCCATCAGATCCTGATTGAGGATCTTGCAGGAGGAGCTGTCATAGCCCTTGTCATGGAACCAGGTGGTCACGCTGCCCTCGGGCAGCTCGCGCACATCGGCATGATGGCCCAGATCGTAGTCGATGGCGGCGGTGATGACGAACACATCGCCCATCACGCCATATTCATAGGCGGAGCCGGCGCAGCCGGTGCTAAGGATATAAGCGTCAGAAAAATCAAAGCGCTCGTCCAGCAGCACGGCGGTCAGGCTCAGGGCCGTGTTGACCTTGCCCATGCCGGTCACATACAGCGCCACGCCGTCCTTGACGTACAGCTTGTTATCGGCAAAACCGCCCTTGATTTCATATTCATCGCCGCCCTGGCAGTAGCCTTCATAATAATACTGCGCCTCGCCGGGGAAGTCGCCGGCCATTTCGCCCGATTCAAACTTGGGCAGGATCAGCACCTTGATCTTAACCGGCTCAGCGGACTGGGCAAAGGCGGGAAGCACGGAGCACATCAGCAGAAGAACCATCAGGAGCAGCGCAAACGTCTTTTTCATAAAAATCTCCTCTCGTCGTCTGTAGCATGAAGTAATCCGGAAAAAGCAGAAGAGGCGGCTGGCCACTCCGTCTCAACGCAGCTATTATAAAGCCGAACATTATAAATGTCAATACCAAAAATATTCGGATTATTGCCCGAATTATATTTTGATACATTTGGTATATAATACGGTATTTTGTCCCATGCGCAAAAAAAGGCCGCCCGATGGGCGGCCTGACCGCAGCCTGCTCAGCCTGCCGGATAGCAGCCCGCCAGCACGGTTTTGAGCGTGCTCAGCGCGCCTGCATCCACAGCGCCTGCAGAGGGGCTATAGATTTCAAACGTGACGACGCAGCCATTGATCACCGTGGCGGCCAGATAGCTGCCGCCCGTGCTTACGCCGGACAGCGAAAACAGCGCATAACCCTGACCATTGATCGTGCAGGTACCCTGACTGGACGCACCATAGCGCGCATAGTAGCCGGCCAGGTACAGCGACAGCGCAGAGGTATCGCCATTGCTCATGGACTGGGTGGACTCGTTTACAAACATGCCGCAATCGATGGTATAGTCGCTATCGTACAGCATAAAGAACCAAACCTGATTGCTGCGGTTTCCGCCCAGATAGCTATCCTGATCCATGCGGAAACGCCCGCTGTCATAGCTGAAGGTGAACAGCGTGCTGCCGCCGTAGCTGCCCGTATAGGCCTGCGCCAGCGCAGGCAGGCACAGAAGAAGAATCAGCAAAACTGCAAGGCGCTTTTTCATACCCGGCATCCTTCCATGTTATCGTTCATATTAGTTTAGCATTTGCCCGCCGCAAAGGCAACGACGTTTTGATGAAGCTTTCATTACAAAAAGCAAAACAGCCCCGTTTTTCCCTGTTTTCCGTTATTTGGGCCGGTTGTGCGCGCAATTTCAGGCAAAAATAGCACTGCGTGCGCGTGCAGCGCGCATGCGATCAAGGGAGGGATACGCCGTGCGCCGCGAGCTGAAAAAGATGGAAAAACGCATGGATCGGGAGGATGAACGGGAGCTGAAGCAATTGGAGGGCCGCCCCAAGCGCCACATCCTGCGCAATGTGCTGCTGATCGCCCTGGGGACAATCGCCGCTGCGCTGGTCGCCGGGTACTTTCTGTTTGACGTGCCATCCTGGCAGCGGCTGGATATCCAGAAGATCACCGCCGTGCAGCAGACCGGAGCGATATACGATCGAAACGGCGAATTAGTCAGCGCCCTCAAGGGCAGCGAGGATCGCACGCTCATCGCCCTGTCCAGCCTGCCCGATCATGTGAAAAACGCCTTTATCGCTGCCGAGGATCTGCGGTTTTATCGCCATCCGGGCTTCGACGTGGTGCGCATTTTCGGCGCAGTCATGGCCAACCTGCGCTCACGCGGCTTCAGCGAGGGCGCCAGCACCATCACGCAGCAGCTGGTCAAGCTGTCGCATCTATCCTCCGAAAAAACCATCGCCCGCAAATTGGAGGAAATCTACCTGGCGCTGCAATTGGAAGCCATGTACAGCAAGGACGAAATTTTGCAAATGTACCTGAATTACGTTTACTTCGGCCGCGGCGCGTATGGCGTGGAGGCCGCCGCGCAGGCGTATTTTGATTGCAGCGCGGCCGAGCTGACAGCGGCGCAGGCAGCCACACTGGCGGCCATTATTAAGGCACCGTCCGCCTATTCACCCCAGCAGAACCCTGAAAGCAATGCCAAGCGCCGCAATTATATTCTGGCCACCATGCGGGATAATAACCTGCTTTCCCAGGAGGAATATGCCCTGGCTGCGGCAGAGGCAATTGCCGTCATCCCGCAAAAGGCCGCCGAAACCCGCTACGGCTGGTATTTGGACGCAGTGCTGGACGAAGCCGGCAGCGTACTGGGCGTATCGGGCGACGCACTGCTGGGCAGCGGCTACCGCATCTACACCATGCTGGATCAGGAGTATCAGCAGATTGCCGACGCGCAGTACGCCGCGGGCAAGTCCTTTCCGGATGCGGCCTCGGATGGTGAAAAGCCTCAGAGCGCCATGGCCTGCATCGATAACGGAAGCGGCGCGGTGCTGTGCATTGTGGGCGGGCGCGAATACACCGTGCAGCGCGGGCTGAACCGCGCCACACAGTTACAGCGCCAGCCAGGCTCGGCCATCAAACCCCTGGCCGTGTATGCCCCCGCCATCGAAAGCTACGGCTGCACCACGGCCACGGTGCTGAACGACAACCCCACCACCTTTGCCGGCAACTACACCCCGCGCAACAGCGGCAACAACTATCACGGCTTCGTCACCGTGCGCCAGGCGCTTAAATGGAGCATGAACGTGGCCTGCGTGTCGCTGCTGGATCGCATTGGCGTGGCGGCGGGCCGCGATTATCTGCATAAGGTGGGCATTCCGCTGTCCGATGCGGACTGGGGCCTGTCCTTAGCGCTGGGCTCGATGACCTACGGCGTATCCCCCGTGCAGTTAGCGGCCGCCTATGCATCCTTCGGAAACGGCGGCACCTACTATGAGCCGTTTTTCATCCGCCGGGTGGAGGACGCGCAGGGCAACGTGATCTACGCCCACACGACCGAAGGGCGCCGCGTGGTCAGCCGCGAAACGGCGTACCTGATGAACAGCCTGCTGCAATCCGTCACCGCCGAGGGCACGGGCGCCAAGCTGTCCGCTGCGGGCACGCCGGTGGCGGGCAAGACGGGCACAGTCAACATGAAGGGCGGCGGCAACCGCGATATCTGGATGGCCGCCTATAACGCGCAGATCTCCACCGCGTTCTGGATCGGCTTTGACAATCCGGACAGCAAGCACAAGCTGGCCTCGTGGGTATCGGGCGGCGACCACACGGCAGCGCTGGCCACGGCGTTTTTCAAATCCGCCTATGCGGGCAAAAAGAAGCCCGCCTTCGACACCCCGCCCAACATCGTGTGGCAGACGGTGGATCGCGCCAGCGTGGAATGGCTGGGCGAAGCCATGCTGGCCACCCAAACCACGCCCAAGAGCTATCGCTATTCCGAGGTGTTTGCCTCCAGCAACAAGCTGGTCAAGCAATCCACCGCCTGGAAAGCGCCAGCCAGCCCCAGCGCCTTCTACATCACCCACAACGACAAGGGCAATCCCGTGCTGTGCATCACCCCGTCCGAAAGCGCCCTGATGCGCGTGCAGCGCGACTGCGACGGCGAAAGCCTGATCATCACCGAGCTGAGCGGCACGGCGGGAAAAACGCTGTACTATGCCGATTCCACCGCCAAGCTGGGCGTGGTGTATACCTACCGCGTGATCCCGGTCAATTACGAGCTATTGCAAAACGGCGTGCTGCTGGAAGGCACGCAGTCCGTGCAGATTGCCCAGGCCCGCGCCCCATCCAGGGGCGGCGCGCTGTGGGATCGCCTGCTCGGCTGGCTGGGCGGCGACGGCAGCGAAGAAGCGTCTATCTTTGAAAATCCGGAATAAAACAAGCTACGAAGCCAAAAAAGCTGGACAAACAAGCCCAGCTTTCAGCCCATTGACAAAGGTCGAAGAAAATTCTTCGGTCTTTTACATAGAAAAATAAAAAAACCAAAAGGAAAAAGCCTGTGCCATGTCGAAATAATAATAGAGAGGAAGAGCAGGAGGCATCGCACATGCTGAAGGAACGGCGCGAGAAGCAGGAAAAATGGATTTGGTGATCCTGGAGCAGATGATACCGGAAGATCATCTGCTGCGAAGGATAGACAGAGCGGTAGATTTCGGTTTCATCCATGAGTTGTGCGTGCCGCTGTACTGCGCGGACAATGGACGACCGGCAATCGACCCGGAGATGCTGCTTCGAATGCTGTTCATTGGTTACCTGTACGGAATCAAGTCCGAAGCGCGGCTGGAGGAGGAGGTCTACTACAACATGGCGTACAAATGGTTCTGCAGGTTGGAGCTGACGGAGAAGGCGCCAAACGCGACGACGATCAGTCAGAACCGCAGGCGCCGCTTCCGGGACAACGGCATTGCGGAGAAGGTATTCAACGAAATCCTGCGGCAGTGCATCGTAAAGGGACTGGTGGGCGGAGCGATTCTGTACACGGATTCCACGCACATCAAGGCGAAGGCGAACAAGCACAAGAAGCGATTGGTGGAGGTGGCGGAAGCTCCGAAGGCCTACATGAAGGAGCTGGACGCGCAGGTCGATCGTGACAGAAAAGCGATCGGCAAAAAGCCGTTCGACCACGATGACGACGCTCACAAAGGCGGCGGAACAACGAAAAGAATGGAAAGCACGACGGATCCGGAGAGCGGTCAGCAGTCACGGGACGGCAAGCCGGACGGCTTCCATTACAGCGAGCATCGCACGGTAGACAGCCTGCATAACGTGATCGTGAACGTACATGTAGAGCCCGCGAATATCAACGATATAACGCCCGTGCCCGAAATACTCACGGAAACCGAACAAAGGCTCGGGAAGCTGCCGAAGTATATGGGATTGGACGCGGGATACCACAGCGCATGGATTGCGCATCTGCTGGAAAGCAAGGGAATACAGGGCGTAATCGGATGTCGAAGACATACTCACAAAACGGACACCTACGGAAAGTGCCGATTCAGCTATAACTGGGAGTACGACTTCTATACCTGCCCCGAGCATCACCGCCTGTACTGGAAAACCACCACGCGCGAAGGCTATCGTCAATACTTCTGTGATTCAAAGACGTGTTCGCAATGCCCCAGACGAACAGCGTGCTTTGGCAGGAGTATGACGAGAAGGATGCTGGAAAGACATGTCTGGCAGGACGCGCTGGATGAAGTTACAAGCTTCACCAAGACCCCGCAGGGGAGAAGCATCTATCATCGGCACAAGGAAACGATTGAACGTTCCTTTGCCGAAGCGAAGGTCAATCATGGCCTGCGCTTTGCTCGCATGCTCGGAATTCGCAATATGCGCGAACAATGCTTCCTGACCGCCGCGATTCAGAATATCAAGAGGATGCTCTCCTCTTTCTTCTTAGCGCACTTCTGCTTTTCTCTACAACAAAACCCCGCCTTTGCTGATTGACGGGGTTTGTCAACGGTCTGAGGCTGCCCCGAAGGGCAGCCTGAATTGGCTGGGATGCAAAAGGGAGCGATTCCCAATTTGTTTTACACGCCCCTAAAGGAGAAGCGGAATACCATGGGCTTGGATACATCCAGCAGGTATTCGTCATGCGTGCGTGCGCCCCAGGCGTCGTCGCCGCCAACACCCATCTGCTCCTTGGAGATGCGCACGACCGTATTATAGATGAGGGGCAGCTCATTTTCGTGGCGGGCGTTTTCCAGCTCGTGAGAGGTATACGGCAGCACAGAAAGCTCCGCAGCGTCGCCCTCCAGGCGCAGTCCCCGTCCACGGAAGTCCGTCACTTCGGCCCAGCGCACGCCGGTTCGGTTGCCGCATTCCTGCGGCAATACATAATGGGCTACGTTATCCTTGGCCGTGGTACGCCAGATGCCAAGCCTTGCGCCATGGCGGCGATCCACATAGTTTTCGCCCGGCCCCATGCCGTAGTAGCGCACCTGATCGTAGTCCGCATCCAGGGTGAAGAGCATGCCGAATTCTGGCATATCCCCCAGCTCCTTTACCGGATCGTAGCTCAGCTCCACATCCACCTTGCCGCAGGGATGCACGGTATAGAGCACCTGGCACTTGGCCTGCGGCGTTGTAGGCAGGATATAGAAGAAACGTACCGATATGCCGCCGTCCGCTTCCCGCGTGATGGCAGGCGCTCCATCAGGCATACCATACAGGGAGGCAATCTTCCACTGCGCATAGCGCTGGGGCATGCGATTGCCATAGTCATTTTCCGTGGGCGCGCGCCAGAAATTGGGGGTGGGCGCGTATTTCAGCAGCTCCTTGCCGCCGTAACGATAGGAAACCAGCCGCTGCTGCGCCTTGCTGAACAGCACGCTGAAGTGCTCGCCGGATACGCCTATGTTGAAGTCGCCCTCCGCAAACCGCAGCGGAGCGGCGCTGACATGGCGGACATGCTTTTCTATCTGATATACGTTCTGGGCGAATGCGACCTCATGGCCTGCGGGAGCCCATGGCGTTTCGCTGCGCTGGCGGAAGGACAGGGTAACGGTATACTCGCCGCCATAGGACTGCGGCGGGAAGGGCAGCGGAAGCACGGCAGATTCACCGGGAGCAACATCCGTCTGCATCGGCCTACGGTCGATTTCGCGGCCGTCCCGGCACAGAATTGCGATACAATCATAGGCGGATGTGCGGGTAAAGAGGCTGCGATTATGAATCACCGCGATTTCCCTGCTGATCTCTGCAAAGATATCCTGATAGTTGTATTTGACCTCCTGCATCTTGGGGCTTTCGCTGCCGTCGCCGTAAACGATGCCGTTGCAGCTGAAATCCGCATCATGCGGCCGGTCGCCGAAATCGCCGCCATAGAGGTAGGCTTCCCGATTATAACGATCCTTCACCCGAATGCTCTGATCGATGAAATCCCAGATAAAGCCGCCCTGGTAAAGCGGTTCCTCATAGGCATACTCGGTGTATTTATGCAGCGCGCCATTTGAGTTGCCCATGGCGTGCGCGTATTCACACAGAATGAAGGGCTTATCGCGGTGCTCCGCCAGGAATTTGCGCAGCTCCCAGATAGGGGTATACATCTGGCTTTCCATATCGGAGGTCGCGTTGTAGCGCCGGTCGGTACGAATGCTCTCATAATGAACTAGGCGGGTGTGATCCAGGGTGCGGAAGCGCTGACTCATTTCAAAGGGAACCCTGCCGCCCAGGGATTCGTTACCGCAGCTCCAGATCAGGATGCAGGGATGGTTCTTATCCCGCTGGTAGGTGGATTCGACCCGATCCAGCATGGGTGCCAGCCATTCCTCGCGGTCGCCGGGCAGCGCGTATTCCAGGGGCTTTTTGCCGCAGGCAATCATGTTCCAGATGCCGTGCGCCTCCATGTTGTTTTCAGCGATCACGTACAAGCCCAGCTCATCGCATAAGGCATAGAGCGCGTCACAGTCGGGATAATGGCAGGTGCGCACGGCGTTGATGTTATTGCGCTTCATGGTCAGCAGATCGCGGCGAATATCATCCGGCGTGACGGCCCGCCCACGCTCCGCGCAGAAATCATGGCGGTTAACGCCCTTGAACACAATGCGCTTTCCGTTCAGGCACATCAGGCCATTTTTCAGTTCAAAGCGGCGGAAGCCCACGTTCTGCCGGATGACCTCGCAGCTTTGCCCCTGCTCGTCATACACAGTAATCCAAAGCTGATACAGGCAGGGCGCTTCCGCGCTCCACTTGCGGGGCTCTTTTACAGGCAGCTCGGCGGATATCTTGCCGGAAACGGCGTCAGCCTCGGTTTCCGCCACCACGGCTTCGTCCTCCTTCAGTGTAAAGCGAATGCGCCCTTTTTCGGCTGCGGCTATCTGTGCCGTGATCTGCAGCAGACCGTCGCGGTAGTCGTCATCCAGGAGCGCGCAGATTTTCAGATCCTCTACATTCACGGCGGGTACCGCGTACAGGAATACATCCCTGAACAGGCCGCTGAAACGGAAAAAATCCTGATCCTCGGCCCAGCTGCCCGCGCACCAGCGATACACCCGGCAGGCCAGCTTGTTCCGACCGGGCCGCAGGTAGGGCGTCAGATCAAAATCGCTGGGCGTGAAGCTGTCGCTGCTGAAGCCCACGTATTGCCCGTTAAGCCACAGCGCCACGCAGCTTTCCGCGCCCTGGAAGGAGATTCGCACCGGCATGTTCAGCATGGATTCCGGCAGCACGAAGGTTTTTACATAGCAAGCCACAGGATTAAAGCGCTCGGGAATCTGGCCAGGCACGATGTCCTCGCTGCCGTCCCAGGGATACTGGATATTGCAGTATTGCGGAACACCATAGCCTTCCATTTGGATATGGGCGGGCACGGAAATATCCGCCCAGGCAGAGCAGTCGTATTCCAGCTTTTCAAAGCCGGGAACGACCTGTTCTTCGTTCAGCGCATAGAAAAACTTCCACGGGCCGTTCAGGCACAGCCGCAGCCGGTTTTCGCCCGTCTCCAGATCCTCCAGGCAAGCGAAGGCCTCGTGATCCGAGTGGGCGGGGAGGCGGTTTTCGCAGAAAAATTCCGGGCTTTTAAGCTTTTCATAATGAAAATTCATTCCAGCGTCCTCACTTTACTGTTAGTCGGTTCTATTTTACTGAGCCGGCGATGGATTCGGTAAAGCTCTTTTGGAGGAGGAAGAAGATGATAACGGTAGGCAGTGAGCAGATCGTTACGCCCATCATGACCACACCGTAGTCGATCACATAGCCTGCCATCAGGTTGGAAACCAGCATTGGCATGGTGGTGGATTCGTTGGTCTGCATGATCACCTTGGGCCACAGGTAGGAGTTCCAGGCATTCATGAAGGTAATGGTGGCTGCGGCCGCGTAGGTGGGGCGCATAACGGGCACGAACATCCGGGCGAAAATCTGCACCTCGTTCAGGCCGTCGATTCGCGCCGCCTCGATGATGTCATGAGGGAAGGAGCGGGCGCTGTTGCGGAAGAACATGATTAAGAAAGGCGTGGAGATGCCCGGCAGCACAAAGCCCACCACCGTGTTGAGGAGCTTCAGATTGGAAAACAGCTGAAACAGCGGCACCAGCACCGAGACAAAGGGAACCATCATGGCCAGCATCAGAATGCGCATCACAGCATCCTTGCCCTTGTCGTGGTAAACCTCAAAGCCGTAGCCCGCCACGGAACTTACCAGCAGCGCCAGGAAGGTCTGAAGCAGACTGTTGACCAGAGAGTTCTTCATGGCGCGGCCTACGTTTTGCTGGGCAAAGAGGTTTTTCAGGTTCTCTGCAAAGTGTGTACTGGGCAGCATTCGTCCGCCTAAAATTTCGGCTGTATTATTGAAGGCGGAAATGAAGCTCCAGTATAGGGGAAAAATGGAAATCAAGGAAGCTAAAATCAAAAACAGATACGCCAGCGTTCTTTTGGCATGCTTTTTCAGGAAGCCTTCGTTCACCGCTTGTCACCTACTTTCATCTGAATGGCTGCCAGCACGGCCACCAGCACCAAAATCACAAAGGACATTGCAGCCGCATAGCCGAAGTTGGGATTCATCAGGAACATGGTGTTGTAGATATAGTGCGACAGCGTAATGGTGGCGTTTCCCGGACCGCCACGGGTAAGGTTGACGGATTCGTCAAACAGCTGCAGCGTGCCGTTGGTGGACATGATAGCGGTTACAAGAATAATAGGCCGCAGCAGGGGCACTGTAATGCGGGTTAACTGCTGAAAGCTGCTGGCACCGTCAATGCGGGAAGCCTCGTAGATCGAATAATCGATGCTTTGCATAGCGGAAAGGTAAAAGACCATGTTATAGCCCGTCCAGCGCCACAAAAGGCCGATGATGATGACGGCCTTGGCGGTGGTAGGATTATTCAGCCAATTGATCGCCTCTTTGATCACGCCCATCTTCAGCAGCAGGGCGTTGACCATGCCGTCGTAGGTAAAGAGCGTGCGGAAAATCATGGAGTAGGCCACCAGACCGGTGGCGCAGGGCAGGAAAATGCAGGTGCGGAAAAGGCCCTTGAATTTCAAATCCTTATTGTTGAGGAGCGATGCGAAAATCAGCGCCAGAAGCAGCATGATTGGCACCTGAATGATCAGATACGTAAAGGTGTTGACCAGCGCCTGCTTGAGCACTGTATCCTTCAGCATAAACTGATAATTGCGAATCAGCGGATCGGAGTACTTTAGCGCAGTGGGCTTACCGCGCATGAAGGAGATAAGCAGCGCGCGAAACATGGGATAAAAGCTCATGATCACAATCAGCAGTGCCGCAGGCAGAAGGAAGGCCCAGCCCGCCAGGTTCTGCTTTTGGTGCATGGATAGCCTGCGCCGCCTGCGGGGCGCATTTTCGGCCAGCTTGGTCATAAAAGGGCACCTCGTTTCAGATGAAAGTGGAGCGGGCAAGCCCGCGGGAGGATGATGGACAACTGCCGCCCCGAAGCCTCGGGGCGGCAGTTGAGGAGCCGCAAAAGCGGCTTAGAAGCCCATGGTAAAGTTGATAGTTTCTTCCGCCGTGGCAAGCTCGGAATCCAGATTGCCGCCGTTGAGGTAATTGGTTACGGCCGTGCCAAGCGCAGAACGGGCATCATAGTAGTACGCGCCGGTGATGTTGGCGGGAACCTTGCCGGTATACTCTACGATGGTGGCGAAAATGGGCTGGTTGTTGTAGAACTCGTTCGGAGCAGTGTAGGCGGGCGCTTCCTTGGCGGGAGCCCAGGTGGCAATGGCGCTGGTGGTGGGCAGGATGGTGTTGTAGAAGTCCACGTTGCGATACACCTTCATGAAGTCTACCGCCAGCTCAACGTCCTTGCCGTTGATCACGGCCCAGCTGGAGCCGCCGTTGTTGGAGTAGTTGGTCGCGTTTTCAGCCTTTACCAGCTTAGGCATGTTGGTCAGATCCCACAGGCCCTTCTGGCTATCCAGGGACAGGATTGTGCCTAGGATCCAGCAGCCGTTGATAGTGCCCACAACGGAGGCGTTGGACAGGGTGCCGATGTATTCGTCCCAGGTGTTTACTTCGATAAAGATACCTTCCTTGACCATGGTGCTGTAATAGCCCAGTACTTCCTTCAGTTCCTCATTGTTCTTCAGGTTTACGCTGCCTTCCTCGGTGAACATGGAGCTGCCGCAGGACTGAAGCATCATCAGCACGGTATCCAGCGCACCCGCCTGTCCAGACAGCATGGGACGACCGGTCTTGGCCTTTACATCCCTGCCGATTTCCAGGAAGCGATCCCAGTCGATATCGGTCAGGTCTGCGATGGTATAGCCAGCCTCGGCCAGGTAGTCGGTGCGGTAGGTAGCGATGGCGGTGCCGGCATCAAAGGGAATACCGAAGTGACGGCCGTTCAGCGTGCTGTAGGCCACCTTGGCGGGCGCAAAATCGGTGTAGTCGTACAGGTCGGTCAGGTCGGCATACACTTCCGGATAGTTCGTAGCGAATTTCTGGAAGCTGTTGTCCTGAACCAGCAGGATATCCGGCAGCGTGCTCAGATCGCCAGCGGAAGCGGCAGTGATTACCTTTGTCTCGATATCCTCGGAGAGCACCTCCTGGATGTCAATTTCTACCTCCGGGTGCTCCTGCTGATACATTTCCTTTGCCACCTTCATGGCTGCAATATTAAAGGTAGGATCCCAGGTCCAGATGGTCAGCTTTTTGTCTGCTTCCGCAGCCGCAAAACTGCACAGCGACAAGAGCATGCAGAGCGTCAGGGCAAGAGCAAGCAGTTTCTTCATGGGATAGATGCCTCCTTCATTCAGATGAAATTGGAAAACAGTTACCGATGAAACCGGGTGCAAAACAGACCGTCCCAAAGGGCAGCTTTCATTATGGATGGGAACTGGGTTTGCTCGGCTTCGATAAAATCATTGTAGCATGGATCAAAGCCGTTTACTTCTCATTATTAATCACAAAATGCTCATAATTTATCATTTATATCGTTTGTTTTGCTTTCTATGCGTTTTCCATGGATTTTATTCCGAATCCGAGAAGCTTTTTTGCCATAGCAATACGTCTTTCCGATAGGGCTTCTGGCTGTTGCGCCATTGCTTCGGGCTTTGTCCCATGTAATGAAGGAAGTTTCGGTTAAAGGTAGCGATCGAGGAAAATCCTGCGCGCATGGCGACCGCAAGGATGGAATCGTTGGTCATTTTCAGCAGGTTCAGCGCCCGATGAATGCGGTAGCGGTTTACATAATCGCTTGGATTCATGCCCGTAGCCTGGTAAAACAGCCGGCGGAAATGGCTTTCACTCATGGCGCAGGCCCTGGCCAGGTCTGTCATGCGAATCTCCTGTTGATAATGCTGCGCTACATAGGCCAGCGCCGGATCCAGCGTCTTCTTCTGATAGCGCGCCGGGATTTTTTCCAGCGGGCTGATACCAGGCCGCTGCGCCAGACGGGCCAGCGTCAGCAGCAGCGCGGCGTCGATTTCCGCTGCCGCCGTCGCCCCCAATCGTTCCTGCCAATCAAACATCTGCTCCATTAAGCGGGCGACGTCCTGGCGGCATTCCGCGTCGTTTACAAGCAGGATGGAGTTTTTCAGCGCAGCCAGCATTGTTTGAGGCGCAGAACGAATCGGATCGGGCGTTTCGCGCAACAAACGTTCCTCATTGATTTCCACATAGCGCCAGTGGGTTTGCACCGGATGGGCGTTCTGCTGAGCGTGATAAACGCCCTTGGGCACCAGCATGACCAGCCCTTCAGAAAACGGAATTTCCTGATCTCCGGTTAGGATTGTTCCGCTGCCGGAAAGGCAAACGCCCAGCTCCATGCAATTGTGATAGTGCAGACAGTCCCTTGGATAGGGCGGCGTAACGATAAAGTTGGAAAACGCAGCAACAAAGGTTGCGTCACTCAAGGGAAAATCCCGCCGCAGACAGCTTTGCGGCTCCTCCTGCATCTGTTCGTAAACCGCGCCTCGGTTATTCTTCCGCATGGGCAGCCACCTTTCCTGGGCATAGGCGGCGCAGCCAGCTTATCAGCTCCGGTGTAGGCTGAAGATAAACCTTGAGCCAGCGCCCCGCTTCGCCGCCGCTCCCCATGGCATAAAGCACGGAGCAGCCGCGACCCGCGTCGTGAGCAGATACGTCGTAGGTGATCCGCCGAGGAGAAGCGGCGGCAGACTGTTTTTCCCAGGGTTCCAGCGCTTCCGCGCCTTCATCCGCCATGATCACCAGGTTGGCCAGGTCGATTAACAGGAACTCCTCGCTCTTAGGCCGGGAACGCATGCCGCTATGCCGGATGACAGAAAAAGTCATACCGTCCAAGCAATATTCGTATTCTATTCTGACTGTTCCCATGAAAAGCCAAGCGCCCAGCAGCGTTCCCACCGCAAGAATCGCCCAAAGAAGCCCTTGCATGCTGCCCATGACGGTGAAAATCAACACCGCCAGATACAGCAGGGCCTGAATAACACGAATATAGCCTGGAACCTTGCGTGGAATACTTTCACGGTAGTATACGCTTTCCAGCTCGACGGGCATACAAATCTCTCCCATCTATGTTCTATAAACTTTTCAACATTAAACCATTTTTATTATAACATAACTTTGAAAAGACTACAACCCGTCTTGAACGACCCGCAGAGCCGTTCTTCCGATGAAAGGGCATGTTGTGCTAAGCATCCCCGGCTTCACGACCATCTGATTCCAAGCCGGTTATACGATTTGCTTATGCAGGATTCTGTATTCGTTTGGCGTAATCCCCTCCAGCCGCTTGAAAGCACGGGTAAAGGTTGTTCTATTGTTCATGCCGATTTTTTCCATAACGTCCTTCATGCTCATATCGGCAAGCAGCATCTTCTTGGCATTTTCTATCCGGATATACATCAAATATTCTGATAGATTGACGCCAATGCTCTGTTTGAAAATGCGGGACAGATACTTGGGGGATATTTCCATTTTATCTGCAAGGATATCCAGACTCAGTTCTTCCTGGAAATGATCCTCAATGTATTTTTTCACCTGGTTGGCCAGGCGATCTGTGCTGCTTTCCGGTTCAGCGGCAGAGGCAGTGATATGGGGCAGCACCGCAACGGTCAGCGGCGAAAGATTGATTTCTGGATACAGCAGTAGAACCTTCAATGCGCTGATGTTTTCTTTCTGCGGCAAGAAGGATGCATGATTCGCATTAAGCCTGCGAAGCGTATCGATAATCGTTTTGCTGATATCATCCAATAGTCCAGCGATGTCCCGATAGGAAAGACGATGCTGTTTTGCGCGCTCCAGAATATTTTGCGCAACCTCTTCAATTTGAACGATATCTCGTGTGAAGGCGGCGTTTCTCACTTCATTCTGGTCATATGCAAATTCGCCCGAAGCCTGATAGTCCGAATCTGAAAGAAGAATTTCTGTATTTGCCTGATAGTAGGACTCCATGATTTCTTCGGGCGTTGACACGCAGCCGCCTACACCGCAGCGAAGATTACAGCTGTTCTCGTACAGCGTCTTCACTTTTTTCATGGTTTCCCTGCATTTTTCCGTTGCGTTTTCTTTTCCATCCGCCAATAGAATCAGCATATTGCTTTGATAAGCAAAGCACAGCAACGGCATGGATTGAGACAATGTTGTTTCAATGCAATCCTTAATCTGATCGACCAATTCTTTTCGGAGAACGTAATCCTCCCCGTCGTCCAGATCCATCACCAATCCCGCGCAGAAGAACGACGCTCCGGAAAAGCCATAATCCTTTGTCAGGAGCATATTAAAAAACGCCATATCATTGACTGGTTTGCCCTCAAGCAGGGAAACGATGCTTTGCACCATATAATGCTCGGAATGCAGTCTGTTTCTGCTTTGATACATGGAGCGTTCGTCGTTCAGGCGCAGCAGCGTATTGCGGATAAGGTCGATTTCATTGCCTGCCGCAGCAAACTGTTTCCCGTCCGGCAAGCTTTGAATGTCTTTTTTCACAATCTCAATGGGCGCATAGGCGTTTCGCGAAGCTTTCAGAACGAGAATAACGCCCAATGCTGAAAAGAAACCAATCAGCAGCATGGCAGCGCTTCTATAAAAGAATACTTTCATTCCAATCGCTGTTTGAGGTAAATAGAAAAGAATTTTTATGTGCAGACTGTCCTGAGCAACCTCAAAGCGATAGTATTTTCCCCCATCCAGGCTGACTTTGTTATTGATGGTCTTCACGGATTCCGTCGGCTGTATATCGCCGGCAATCAAGGCGCCGTCATCCGTATAGACTGCATATTGCACTTCCGGATAAACTTCGATGATTTCGTATTGTTTGAGAATGTTGTCCAGCGAAAGATTAATTACAAGGAGATATTTTGACGTTGTTCCCCGAACAGAATAAAGAACCGGTATCACAGTTCGCTGATCGTTCGCCTTGTCTGAATGATATGTGTCGGGAGCAAGCACCTTGGAATATCTTGAGCGGGTATTCATATTCAGGCAATCCATCCAGAACTCAGCATTGTATTTTGAAAAGCAAAAGAGCTTATCAAAAAAGACGTTAAAGTCCGCCATTCCCCTTTCTTCCTGCGCATAGAGCACTTTCTGCATATCCGTATATAAAAACAAACTGTCAATCAATCCATTCATCTGCAAGCGTCCCTGACGCAAAAGATTGACGATCGCACTATAATGATAACGCTGCGAAGCGGTCGTTTCGGAATACGGGCGGAAATTTTCCATGACAATCTGGTTATCCAGGATTACTTCACACAGCTCATAAACAGATTGGATATTCTGCGTCAACTGCTCATTAATTGCTTCAATGGTTTTTTCATTCTGCTGATAAAGCAAATTCTCATATTTTGCAGTAAATAAAGAAGAGGCAACAATCAGCACAAGGCTTGAAAATGCCACGATACACATAAGCGAAGCAAATATCCGCACAAACAGTTTGCTTGTTTTCCACTTCTTCATGGGTTCACACTCTTTCGTTTTGGTGTTATATCGTCATTATAGCCGAAAAAAAGACGATTGGCAAATATGAAAAAACGCAGATATGCAGCAGAGAAAAGCCGCAGACACGCAACAGCGCATGCCTGCGGCGGGAGATTGCCAGGATTACTTCAGAGAATTCAGGTAAGCCTTCTGATAGATTTCCTCAATCTTTTCAGCGCCCAGTTTCTTCAGCTCGGCCACGAAATCGTCAAACTCTTCAAGCGGACGAACATTGGTCACAAACTTCAAGGTTTCAGTGGCAACCAACGTATCGCAGGCAGTCTTGATGTCAGCGATAGCGGCGGTATCCTCGGCGCTCAGGCACAGAGTATAGGTATAAGGCAGAATATTCTTGTCAGCCAGCCAGAAAGCGTACATGTCGCGAGAATCCTGATCCATGAACTTATACCAGGCGTCGTCATAGAAACGGCCCGCAACCGCCAGGCACCCGATGCCGATTTCATTGCAGAACTCACGGTAAGGATCGTTGGCATTCGCCAGGTACCAGTCAATCTTTTCCTGATCGAATACGATAGAATTATCATCGGCAACGGTGTAGTTCACGCCTTCAATGCCGTAGGAGCACAGCCTGGCGCCTTCTTCGCTGTACAGGTAATCCATGAATTTCAGCGCGGTCTCCAGCTTCTTGCCTTTCAGCGAAGAAGAGATGACCCAAACGTCGTTGCGGAAGGGGCTGATAACGCCGGAGCCTTCAAAGAACTGAGCGCGGCGGGAACCAAAATAGTTAGCCAGCGTGGTCATCGGCACAAACTTGGCCTCAGGATTAGCAGCAGTGGTTACCAAGTTGATATCGGTGGCAAAGGAACCGTTCTCAAAGAAGAAGTAGCTCTTGCCGCTGGTCAGGTGCTCCATCCAAATGGCCTTGTTGGAGGAGGAGAAATCGGGATCCAGCAGGTCTTCGGAATACAGGCGGTTCAGGTAAGTCAGGAAGGTCTTATAACGGTCATACAGAGGGCCATACTGATAGGCGTCAAAATCCGGCTCATAGTAGATGCCGTTGTAGGTGCCAAAGGAATAACCCATACGCCAGAATACATCCGTGCCGCGGGTTACCATGGGAATGCAGTCCGGATCATAAGCCTTGATGGCCTTTAGCATCTCATACAGCTCTTCGAAGGAATCAGGCGTGTGATCCCAGCCGATAGCCTTCAGAATGTCCTCACGAACCATGGGGAAGTTGCCATAGTCAGGCGCATTCTCCGCGGTCATGATGAACCAGTACAAATCGCCGTCCACCTTGAACGCAGGAACCAGATCAGCGTACTTTTCCAGCGTTGCAGCATAGTTGGGCAGCTGATCCATGTGCTCGCTCAGGTTCACATACATATCTTCAGATACATAGTCAACCAGTTTGGAGTAGGTGTTGCAAACGATATCGGGCAGATCGTCGGTACCCAGCTGAATCTTCAGCTTGGTGTTGAAGTCAGAGGAAGGATAAGCATGGATTTCCAGCTTGATACCAAGACGCTTTTCCAGTTCTTTGATTACGGGCTGTTCCAGCGAATAGGTAAAGGACGCATGTTCGCTACGCTCAATGGTGAGGGTAATGGGTTCTTCGGCGCTTGCCGAAATGCTCATCAGCGCCATTACCATGATGACGCACAGGAGAAGGGAAACGAGTTTTTTCATGGGAAAACCTCCTTTTATTCTTGAAGCTCCTTGGCGGAGCCTTCATTCCGTATGTGTTGATATTAACCCTTTACGCCGCCAATCATAACACCTTTTACAAAGTATTTCTGTAGGAAAGGATAAATTGCAATCATAGGCAATACAGAAATCATTACGATCGCATACTTTAGTTTGTTCTCCGTCAGCAGCGTATCCGTACCGGAGGAAGAAGAAGCATTGGCTGTAGTCATGTTAGCAATATCGCTGTCGATCACCATCTTGCGAATTACCATCTGCAAGGGCATCTTCTTTGTGTCAGATAGATACAGCAATGCAGACAGGTAGCTGTTCCAGTGCCCCACGGCGTAGAACAGCACAAGGGTTGCCAGAATCGTCTGGGACAAAGGCAATACAACCCGGAACAGCGTTTGAAAATGATCCGCACCGTCGATTTCCGCCGCTTCATGCATTGCCTCCGGAATAGAGCTGAAAAAGGATCGCATGATAATCATGTTGTATGTGCTGATAGCACCTGGCAAAACGATGGACCAAACGGTATCCAGCATGCCAAGCGACTTTACTTGCAGATACATGGGTATCATGCCGCCATTGATGAACATTGTCAACATGAACAAAAAGTTCAAAGCTTTTCGGCCCTTCAGCGTAGGCCGGGAGAGCGGATAAGCGCACAGCACGGTTAACGCTATGTTGATTGCCGTGCCCAATAGCGTGTAGTAAATAGTATTGCCATAAGAGCGGAGAATCTGGGAATTGCCAAACACCACCTTATAGGCTGTTGTATCAAAGCCCACCGGCGCAAACACCACTTCGCCCTTTGTTACGGCAGCGCCATTGCTGATGGAAACGATTGCGCAGTAGTACAACGGGAAAACCGTGCATACGATCACCAGCAGCATGATAAAATAGTTCAGAAAATCAAACCAATCCATCCGATTCAGGGCACTCTTTTTGCTGATAGCCTTCATTTTTATGCCCTCCTTACCATAACCCGGCTCCGCCGATTTTCTTGCCAAGCCAGTTGGTGGATGTTACAAGAATCAGGGAAATAACAGTCTGGAATAGATCAATCGCCGTGCCATAGCTGAAATCTGCCGTCAGCAGACCGCGGCGGTAAACATATGTGGAGATAATATCTGCGGTCTCATAAGTTGCGCCGGAGTAGAGCAGCAGCACCTTTTCATAGCCCAGGCTCATCAGATGACCGATTCGCATGATTAGCATAATCGTAATGGTCGGGGCAATACCAGGCAGCGTAACATAGAGCATTTTTTGAAAGCGGTTCGCGCCTTCAATGCTGGCGGCCTCATACAGCTGCGGTTCAATCGACAGCAGCGCAGCAATATAGATGATGGCATCCCAGCCCATATGCTGCCAGATTTCCGAAATCACATAAATGGGACGGAAATATTCAGCGCGATTCAGAAAGGAAATCCGCTCTCCTCCCAGCATGGCGATCAGGTCGTTGATAATGCCGCCATTTGTGCGGGTAAAATTGGTTACAAGGCCGCAGACAACGACGGTTGAAATGAAGTGAGGAAGATAGGATACCGTCTGCACAACTTTCCGATACAACTTGTGCTTCATCTCATTGAGCAGCAGCGCAAAGATAATGGAGGAAGTGAAAGCGAAAAGCAGATTGTTCAAATTGATCAGCAGCGTATTTCGAACCAGCTTATAGAAATAAGGATCGGACAGAAACTTTTCAAAGTTCTTAAAGCCTGCCCAGGTGCTTCCCCAAATTCCTTTCTTTGCACTGAACTTTTTGAAAGCGATGAGCGTTCCATACATCGGCATATACTTGAAAAGAATGTAATAAGCGATGGGAAGCAGCAACATAAAGTACAACTGCCAATCCCTTAAAAACCAATTTCGTTTATTCGGCGCCGTTCTTAGTTTCAGCATGTTCGTCTTTCCTTTCAATCAGGTTGATGAGAATTCAGCATCCCGATCTCTTGTTCTACTATATCAACAATTATACCCTGATAACGCAGCATTTCAACGAACAGTTCGCCACTATGATGTATCAATTCGTGCAAAATATGCCCATGTGCAACATGTAAAACCTCTTCATTTTTCTCCTTTCATGTGTCGTTTCTCCCCTTCATGTTGACTCTCAATGGGAAATACTGCATAATATTTGCAAGAATATCAACACTTTTCAGAAGGAGCAGGCATATGTCGGACTTCACCATTGGCGTTGATTTTGGCACGCAATCTGTTCGGGCTATTGTTGTCCGGTGCAGTGATGGTACTACCATTTCTGAAAGCACCTTTACCTATCCACACGGCGTATTGGATCGTTCGCTTCCGGATGGTACTCCCTTGCCCGGCCCGGACTGGGCGCTGGCAGATCCGAACGATTACATGACGGGCTTGATTCACGTCGTTCATAACGCTGTGGCAAAGTCCGGTCTTGCGCCAGAGCAAATCGGCGCCATCGCGATCGCTGCGACTGCCTGCACACTTCTGCCCGTCAACAAGGATCTTGTTCCCCTGTGCTGTTTAGACGAATATCGTAGTCGGCCTCAGGCCTGGTGCAAATTGTGGAAGCATCACCGAGCCCAGCCCTACGCCACACAACTGACTGAAACGGCTCTTTTAATGAAGCAGGATTTTCTGGCTAACTACGGCGGGAAAATCTCCTCCGAGTGGGCCGTTCCCAAGGTTATGGAAGTATTCGATCAAGACCGGGAAGTTTACAACGCATCGGATCGTTTCATGCAGTTCTCTGATTGGCTCACGGGATGGATGGTTGGTAATCCCGATGTTCAAAATGGTTCTATTGCCGCCTACAAAGCGCTGTGGAGCGCTACTGATGGCTATCCTTGCGATAAATACCTGGCCGCCGTTGCCCCGCAGGTGCCCGAAATCATGCATGACAAGCTTCGCGGGACAATGTACCTTGCCGGCGACTGCGTGGGCACATTAACTAAAGAAGCCGCGCATAAACTTGGGCTTTCCACTTCTTCCCGAGTAGGCATGGCGCACACAGACGCGCACGCCTCCGCCTATGGCTCCGGCATAGCGGATGAAGGAGACTATGTCTTTATTCTCGGTACGTCCTCCTGTGGTCATCTGATCACCAGGCGGCAGGAGAAGGTATCCGGCGTAACAGGCGCTTTGCCTGACGGTCTCTTGCGCGGCTATACCTGCTATTCCGCAGGGCAGGCCTGCGTGGGCGATATGCTGGAATGGTTTATAAAAAGCAGCGTGCCCAGTGCGGTAAAAGAGGCTGCTGCATCAAGCGGTCTCTCGATTCATGCCTATTTGGAGCGGGAAGCAAGCAAGCAAAAGCCGGGAGAATGCGGCCTGGTTACTTTAGACTGGTTCAATGGAAACCGCTCCACCCTGGTAAACGCGGCGCTATCCGGCATTACAGTCGGTTTGACCATGGAGACAACCCCTATTGATATCTATCGCTCCATGCTGGAAGCCATTGCTTTTGGCCACAGAGAAATCGTGGATAATTTTACTTCCAGCAATCTGTCCATCAAACGAATTGTTGTCTGCGGTGGTATCGCCCATAAAAACAACCTGCTGCTTCAGATTATGTCTGACGTCCTGGGCCGTCCGTTGGAAGTATCCGCTGAACCGCAGGCTACTGCGCTGGGCGCAGCCATATGCGCCGCCACCGCCCTGGGGGCTGATAACGGAGGATACGAATCCCTTCCAGAGGCTATTCATCAGATGAAAGCGGGATGTTTAAAAACCATACAGCCAAATCTCGAAAATACCAAAGCATACGAACGTATTTATAATCACTATCATCAGCTGTACAGCATCTTTGGCCGTCAGTATTCCGGGATTATGGAAGATCTCCGGGTGAAATAAAGGGAGGAAAACAATGTTCAAGCTTATTCAAAACGGTTTCATTTTTGATGACCCGATCCCCGTTCCCGAGTGCCATGCCTCTACCATTCTGAAAACCGGCAAAGATCGTTTCGTTGCCGCCTGGTTCGGCGGCACCAAGGAGGCGAATCCGGATGTGATGATTTGGAGCAGCGTCTATCGTAACGGCAAGTGGAGCGCTCCTCGCTGTCTGACCGCCGAAGAGGGAATTCAGCACTGGAATCCCGTCCTGTTCCGACTGGATAATAAACGCATTCGCCTGTATTATAAACTGGGTTATCCGATCGCTCAATGGAAAACCATGATGCTAGAAAGCACGGATGAGGGTGAAACCTGGATCTATTTGGGCGAAATGGTGCCTGGCGATGTTTCCGGCGGACGTGGTCCGGTAAAAAACAAAGCCATTCGCACGCAAAACGGCCGTATCCTTGCGCCCGGCTCTACCGAGGAGCTCCCCTGGCGTCCATTTGTTGATGTATCCGATGACAATGGCGAAACATGGACGAAGTGCGATATTCCGCTGACCGGTCCTCATGCCCAGGATTTCAACCTGATTCAGCCCAGCCTTTGGGAATCCGCTCCCGGTAAAATTCACGCTTTTATTCGTTCCAACCGTGGGCGTATTTATCGTTCCGATTCTGAAGATAACGGTTCCTCCTGGTGCAATGCCTACTGCACCGAACTGCCCAACAACAACTCCGGTTTGGACTGCGTACAAATGGAAAACGGTCACTTGATTCTGGTATGCAACCCTATCGGTCTGAATTGGGGAGCGCGCACCCCCCTATCCGTTTTGCTTTCCGATGATAACGGCGCCACTTTCACCAAGGTGCTTGATTTGGTTACAGAAGATAACGACGGTGAATTCTCCTATCCTGCCATCATTGCCGATCAAAGCCATCTCTACATTACCTATACCTGGCGCAGGAAAAAAATCTGTTTTGCTGAACTGGAAGAATGCTGAGATATGGAGACTGTCTTTATGAATCACTATGAACAGTTAAAAATGAAACTGGCAAATTGTCAGCCCATTGTCATGTCCAACCTGATGGTCACTGCTTCCCCCCTGCTGATAGGAGCGCTGACAGCCTCCGACTGCGTGTTGATTGACAAGGAACACGGCATTTATGGCACGGAAGAACTGATCCCCATGACCATGCAGTGCCGTCATCTGCAGTTTCCTTCTATCGTCCGGGTAGAGGATAGCCTGTATCACCTGATTGCCAAGGCCATTGATCTGGGGGCGGACGGCATCATGCTGCCCCGTGTGGAGCGAATGGAGCAGGTTGCTGCCGCCGTGGAAGCCATGCATTTTCTCCCCATTGGCCGCACGGGTTACGGCGGATGGGGGCTGCGCCGGGAAGGCGAAAGCATTGAGGATTTTCAGCACAGCCGTATCCTGATGGTGCAGATTGAGTCCATCCAGGGCAAAGAGCTGATTCCTGAAATGGTAAATAAATACGGGGATTTCATTGACGCATTCATTGTGGGGCCCAACGATTATTCCTTCTCCCTGGGATACCCCAAGCAGCCTTCTCACGCAAAGGTGACAGCCGAGGTTCAGCAGGTATTTGACATCTGCCATAGGCTGGGAAAATCCTGCGGCTGCTACGCATCTTCCCCTGCCATCACAAAACAGTACGCCGAAATGGGAGCCAACGTATTCTGGGTGGGCAGCGATGAAAAGTACTTCCGGATGGGGCTGGAACAGTATTTGAATGCAGTACCTCAAAACTAATGGCCAGGATTTTCCGCGCAGCAATTGACGGCTTGCTATTTTGCCTTCTATATGCTATGTTGTTCTTATCTTTCAAAGGCAGCAAAACAATTAGAGGAGATGTACCGTCTTGAAACGAACTCAGAATTCCAATCCTTGGATTTGCGCACACCGTGGTTTCAATATGATTGCGCCAGAAAATACTTTGCCTGCTTTCGCCTTGGCGGTTTCCATGGGCGCGCCGGAAATCGAGCTGGATTTATGGCCGGACAAGGATGGCCATCTGATTGTATGCCATGATCCCAAGGTGGATAGAACCGCCGACGGCAGCGGCATGATCTGCGATCTGACCACCAGCGAGATCAAGGCGCTGGACGCCGGTTCCTGGTTTTCTCCCGCTTATCAAGGGATACGCCTTCCGCTGTTTGAGGAAGTGTTATCGCTGGTTGCGCGACGGACGGTACTGAATATTCACATCAAAACGCCGATAGCGCAACGCGTTACTACAGATAAGATGAAAGCCCGGGGAAAAGAACTGGGAGAACGCCACAGCTCGCATGCTGTCATCATGCCTCCGCTGCCCGTTGGCGTGGAGGACGTGATTCCTGAAATCGAAAATCGCCCCATCGTCCCCTATGACGAAACCGTCTTCCGCCGCATTGTTGATGCCCTGCAACGGTTTGACTGCATGGATTACGCGTATATTACGGGCGAAGCTGACGTATTAACCACCGCGCGTGCCGTTGCGACCGATCTGCCCAGGTGCTGTTTAGAAGGCCATATGAACTTCTCCATCGTGGAGCATGCGCTTGAGTACGGCTGTCAGCGCGTGCAGTTCTGCAAAGGATTGACCACGCAGGCCATGATCGACAAGGCACGGGCAAATGGGCTAATCTGTAATCTATTCTGGGCGGACACGCCAGAGGAAGCGCGCGCTTACTTTGACATAGGCATCGACTGCGTGCTGACCAACAATTACCAGCCTGTCGCAGCCGGGCTCTCCCGCTAAGCGCCGGAATCTTCATAGTCAATTTGCCTGGGTTTAGGCTGCGTTAACAACATAGCCGCCCTGTTCGATCGCGCGGCAAATCAGCAGCGTATGCCCTCTGTTGATCAACAGAGGGCATGCTTTTTTTGAGATCCGTTGGAGAAACAGCTGCAATTGCCTTCTCAAGCTCTCCTAAGGCAACAACACTTTGTCACCATCCACACTTAAAACTATATCAATTTGGCATTTTCATAAAGCGAATATTATTTATACTTGCAAAAATAATGTTCGTAATTTATATTGACATTTCCCGTTATATGTGTATAATTAGGAACATGCCGAATGCAGTTCGGCAAAAATACGAACATTAATCAAGGGAGAACCGAACATGAAAAAACTGGTTGCCGCAATGCTCTGCCTCGCTCTTTCGCTGATGTGCGCTGTTGGCCTTGCTAATGAAAAGATCGATCCGTCTGAATTGCAAATCGGCGTGATCATGATCGGCGATACCTCTGATATGGGTTTTAACTACAGCCATCTGGTTGGCTTGCAGGAAATGCAGAAGAATCTGGGCATTGAAGACCATCAGATCACCATCCTGGAAAACGTTGCGGATGACAGCACCTGCGCCGACGCCATCAGCGAGCTGATCAGCAACGGCTGCAACGTGATCATCGGCAATAGCTTTGGCTTCCAGACCTATATGTACGAAGCCGCCGCTCAGCATCCTGAGGTGCTGTTCTGCCATTACAGCGGCCTGCTCCAGAACGATACGAACTTCTGCCGCTTCAACGCCCGCAACTATCAGACCCGCTATCTGCAGGGCATCGCCGCCGCCATGCGCAGCGAAAGCGGCAAGATCGGCTTTGTGGGCGCGTTCAAAAACGCCGAAGTAAACGTTTCTCTGAACGCCTATGCCCTGGGCGCGCAGAGCGTAAATCCCGATGTGACGGTTTATGTGAAGTACACCAACAGCTGGTACGATCCCGATGGCGAAACCGCCGCCGCCAATGCGCTGATCGACCTGGGCTGCGATGTGATCTGCCAGTATGTGAACACCACCGGCCCGCAGACCGCGGCGCAGGAGCGCGGCGTATGGGGCCTGGGCAGCGACTATGACATGACCGAGTTCGCCCCCGATGCCCATCTGTTTGCCGCCTGCATGAACTGGGGCGCCATTTATACCAAGCTGGTCAGCACGATTGTGAACGGCGAATTCCACGGCGGTCTGATCTATGGCGATGTGGCCGACGGCACCCTCTACCTCACGCCCTTCAGCAAGAATGTGGCCGATGGCACGCAGGAAGCCGTACAGGCTGCCATGGATAAAATGGTCAGCGGCGAATGGGATGTGTTCCAGCAGGATGTGTACGATGTGGACGGCAACCTGGTGCCTGCCGCTACCTTTACCGATGATTACCTTTACTCCGGCATGACCGATCTGCTGGTCAAGGGTGTTGTTGCAAAATAAATTGATCACGATGGATACGGGGATCGGTTCGCGCCGACTCCCCGTATTCTTTCTATTTTTTATTTTATGATTTGCCATGCGGAAAGGGGAGCCTGCTATGAAGGCTATTAATAACAGAGATTATTCTACGCTGATCGCCGCCGCTACCCAGAAGATTCCCTGCGATCTGACGGTAAAAAATGTAAAGCTGGTAAACGTGCTGACGGGCGAAATCTATCCTGCCAGCGTGGATGTAAAGGACGGCGTAATTGTTCATGTGCAGCCGGGCGAGGCATGCGATTCGCAGAGCAAGACGACGGTGGACGGGCAGGGAAAATACCTGCTGCCGGGCTTTGTGGAAATCCATATGCATGTGGAATCCTCCATGCTTACGCCCGAGCGCTTTGGCCGGGAGGCTGTGCTGCATGGAACGACCAGCGCCATGACCGATCCCCATGAGATTGGCAACGTATGCGGCATGGAGGGAATCCTGTGGATGGTGGAGGACGCCAAACGCTCGCCCATGCGGCAGTTTAATCTGGCTTCTTCCTGCATTCCCGCCGACGCTGAATTTGAAACCGTGCCCTTCCCGATCCGCGCGCCGCAGATGGCGCAGCTGCTGGATTCTCCGGGAATTTATGGCATTGCCGAGGTGATGGATTCCAACGCGGTCATTACCGATCAGCCCTTCATGCGGGATATCCTGGCGGAAGGCCGCAAGCGGGATGCGGTGATCCAGGGGCATGCGCCCTATGTGACGGGACGCAACATGTCCGCCTACCGCCTTGCCGGCGTAATGAATACGCATACCGTACTTAGCGCCGAGGATGTGCGGGAATGCATGCGCATCGGCATGCACGCCAACATGCAGTGTTCTTCCCTGTCCACCATGTTCGGCCTGCAAAAAATGGTCAAGGGCACGGAGGGCATGCGGTATCTGGATTTCCTTTCCGTATGCACGGACGACGTGCATGCCAAGGATATGCAGCAGCGCGGTCATGTAAACGCTTTGCTGCGGGCGCTGCTGGATGCGGGGGTGGATCCCATGGATGCGATCCGCTGCTGCACCTGGAATCCCGCCCGTGAAACCGGATTTGAGGATATTGGCGCGATTGCCCCTGGCTTTGCCGCTGATATGCAGCTGGTGGATGCGCTGGACGGGCGCGATCCCGATACGGTGTTTGTCGGCGGTAAAATGGTGGTGGCCGATGGGAACCTCCTGCTGCCCCCGGTGCCGGAGCGCCCGGCTCCCTTTGCAAATACCGTGCAGATTCAGCCCATCACCGCGGAGGACTGCCTTTTGAAGGTGCCAAGCGCCAACGTGGAAATTGCCGCCATTGAATGCGCCAGCGGAAATCGCCTGGCGTTCACGGCGGAATGGGAAACCCTGCCCATCGTGAACCATGCTGTGGATTTGTCCGGCAAGCCGGATTACTGCTTCGTGGCCGTTTTCAATCGCTTTGGCCGGGGCACAAAGTGCATTGCCGTATATAAGCATTTCGGCTTAAAGGCCGGCGCGATGGCGACCACGATTTCTCACGACTGCCATAACATCATCGTCGCCTATAGGGATCCTGCCGATGGCGCTGCCGCCGTCAACCGTCTGCGTGAAACCGGCGGCGGCATCGTGGCTGTGAAGAACGGCGCGGTGATTGGCGAGGTGTGCCTGCCGGTGGCTGGGCTGATGGCGGATGTGGCTTGCGCGGAGCTGGTGGATAAGCTGGATACCCTTTCCGAGCAGCTCAAGACAATCTGGGCGGAGGAGAATCCCTCGTTGCTCAAGCTGTCACTGCTGGCGCTGACGGTAATGCCCGGTATCTCCATGACGGATACGGTCATGGTGGACGGCGGTACCCGCACGCGGGTGCCTTCCTTCCGCGCCAAGGAAAATGCGGATGGGATCAATTGAGTACAGGGGGATCAGGCAGGGTGAAAACCGTACATGCATCGGAATACGCGGTTCAGATGAAGCATTGCTGCAAATCCTTTGGCCGGGTAGTTGCAAACGACAATGTGGATCTGCGGCTGAAATGGGGCGAAATTCATGCGCTGCTGGGAGAAAACGGCAGCGGCAAAACCACGCTGGTGAACATGCTGTCGGGCATTTATCAGCCTGACGACGGCGAAATTTGGGTGGATGGCAATCAGGCTGTGATTGATTCTCCCAAAACAGCGTACCAGCTGGGCATCGGCATGATTCATCAGCATTTTATGCTGGTGGATGTGCTCAGCGCCACGGAGAACATTATCCTGGGTCAAAAGGGCGGCGTTTTGCTTAATCGCCGAAAGGTGAGCGCGGAAATCTGCGCAATGATTGACCAGTACGGCTTTCATATCGATCCAAACCGGAAAATCTCCGAAATGTCGGTTTCTGAAAAGCAGACAGTGGAAATCATCAAGGCGCTCTATCGCGGCGCGGAAATACTGATCCTGGATGAGCCTACCGCGGTGCTTACCCCGCAGGAAACTGACCGCCTGTTTGATGTGCTGCGCCGCATGAAGGACGAAGGCAAATGCGTGGTGCTTATCAGTCACAAGATCAACGAGCTTTTTGCCGTGGCCGACAAGGTGACGATTCTGCGCAAGGGAAAATTCATTGAGGAGCTGGATATGAAGGCCGTTACGCCCGACCAGCTTACCTCAGATATGGTGGGCTATCCTGCGAAGCTCTCCTTGAATTGCCCCCAGAGCGGCGAAGTAAAGCCCTATCTTTCTGTGCGCAACCTCACGGTGCGCGGCATATCCGGCGCGGAAAGCGTCAAAAACCTTTCTTTTGACGCCAATGCGGGAGAGATTCTCGGCATTGCAGGCATCGCCGGCAGTGGCCAAAAGGAGCTGTGCGACGCGCTGGCAGGCATCACCGTGCCGGAAAACGGCGTCATCGCGGCGGGCGGCAAGGAAATCCAGGGAATGAATCCGCTGTCTGTTTATCGCGCGGGCATTCATATTGCCTATGTGCCCGAGGATCGCCTGGGCATGGGGCTGATTCCCTCCATGGGAATGGCCGAAAACGTGATGCTCCGTTCCTTCGAGCGCACAGGCAGCTTCTTCCTGGATAAAAAAACGGCCGTTCAGGACAGCGCCCGGATGGTAAAGGAGCTGGACATCGCCACACCCGATCTGCTTACGCCGGTAAGCCGGCTGTCGGGCGGCAATGTGCAAAAGGTGCTGCTGGAGCGGGAAATTCAGGATCATCCCCAGCTGCTCATCGCCGCCTATCCCGTCCGCGGCCTGGATATCGGCGCCTCTTACAAAATCTATGATATGATGACTGCCGAAAAGCTGCGCGGCGCGTGCGTGCTGTTCATTGGCGAGGATCTGGACGCGCTGCTGGGCATTTGCGATCGCATTCTGGTTCTGTGCGGCGGCGAAGCGGCGGGCTATGTAAAGCCCGCTGAAACCACCAAGAACGAGATTGGCTATATGATGATGAACGGCAGCATCGGAAAAGAGGAAATGGCGGTATGAACATGCAAAAAATCCATTTGAGCCGGAAGCGCATTTTCCGTTTTATCGCCGCGCTTTTTTGCCTTTTCCAGCTGGCGGCAGCTTTCCTTTTTCGCAGTACGGAGGCAGGCTCCGTCGCAGCTTCCGCCAGGGCTCTGTTAGCGCACGGAGGCGTAGCGGGCGTAATAACGGGCGTCATCACGATAGCCGTGCTGACCGGGCTTGTCCTCAGCACAGCGCTGCTTTTCCTTCCCAATGCCACCCGATTTACCGGCCGCTTTTGCGCCCTGTTTACGCTTTGCGTACAGGCGGCGTTTTCGGTGCTGCTTTTATTGCTGTGCTGGCTGGGCGTTGGCGCTCCCGCTCGGGTAAGCGCGCTGTTTGGGGGCGAGCAGGTATATCCGGCAAACTATGTGCTTCTGCTTCTATCCGCTGTTATTTTAGGGCTTTTGTTTGTTTCCCGTTTTGAGCGAATCGCCAAGAAAACGCCGCCTACCTTTATGCAGGCGCTGCCTGTGCGGCTGCTGGCTATCCTGGGCGCGGTGCTGTGCAGCATGCTGATGATTTTGCTGATTGGCTACAATCCGCTGGCTGCCTTTGAGCAAATCTATAAGGGCTCCATCGGCACCAAAAACGCCCTGACCATCACGATGGAGCGCAGCATTCCCATGGTTTTGGGCACGATGGCTGTCATTGTGGCGTTCAAGATGCATTTCTGGAATGTAGGCGTTGCTGGTCAGCTTACCATGGGCGCGATATTTGCCTCCTTCTTTGCTTACCGGCTGGGGAATGCTCTCCCCCACGCGGTGCTGATCCCGCTGATGTTTGTGGGCGGCGCCGTAGGCGGCGCTTTCTGGGGATTTCTGCCGGCCTATGCCAAGGTACGCTGGAACACCAGTGAGACGCTGTTCGCCCTCATGCTCAATTACATTGCCACCTATATCGTTCAGCTGCTTCGGCGCGGCCCCTGGGAGGATCCGATGATGCCTTCCTTTGGACAATGCCCCATGTTTGTGGATAACGCGCGGCTGACCAAAATCCTGGGCTGTTCCAGCGGATGGATTGCGGCCCTGGTCATTTTGATCCTGGTAACTGTTTATCTGCAATGCACCCGTCACGGATTTGAAATCCGCGTTGTAGGCGAGCAGGAAAAGACGGCGGAATATCTGGGCGTGCCGGTCAAGCGCGTCATTGTGCGCACAATGCTGATTTCCGGTGCCATCGCGGGAATTGCCGGCATGCTCAAGATCAGCGGCGCGGACTTCAAGCTGAACGAAACGGTTGCCGGGGATATTGGCTTTACGGTAATCACAGTAGCGTGGCTGGTGAAGCTCAATCCATTGGCGGGCGCTGCCGTGGCCGTGCTGTTCAGCGCCATGAACAAGGGCTGCGAAAGCCTGTCCATGTCCGCCACGCTGCGGGTGAACGGCGTGAATATTCCCTCCGCCTCCGCAACGGTTATCATTGGCATTTTGCTGCTGTTTGTGCTGGGCAGTGAATTCTTTCTCACCTATCGCATTGTTTTTAAGGGAAAACGGATTACAAAAGGCGGTGCTTTAAAATGACGGTATATGTTCTGGTTGCGCTTCTTGCCGCAGGCATTAAGGCCGGCGCGCCGCTTCTGCTGGGCACCCTGGGCGAAATCCTGACGGAGAAATCCGGCAGCCTAAACATGGGCGTGGAAGGCGTGATGGGCATTTCCGCAGTAGCCGCCCTGGCCGTCGGTTTCCATACCGGCAGCATCGCGCTGACCTTGCTGGCAGCGGTGCTGGCGGGGATGCTCTGCTGCCTGGTTTATAGCTTTATGACCGTAACGCTAAAGGCGAATCAGCTGATTACGGGCCTGAGCATCAGCATTCTGGGCGGCGGCGTGTGCAACATGATGGGCGCCTTTATCAACAATTCCGCCAAGGCCGCCAAAACCACCGCCCGCCTGAATAGCTCGGTCATGCGCCTGTTTTCGGGGCTGGATCAGGGGCTTGCCATCAAATCCGAAGAAAGCATCCCCTTTGCCTGCTATGTCGATAAGCTTCTCAGCGGAATCAATTTCTTTGTCATTATCAGCGTGATCCTGGCGATTGGCATGTGGTTTTTCTTCAACAAAACCCGTCCCGGCCTGCATCTTCGCGCTGTGGGTGAAAACCCCCGGGCAGCGGACGCCATGGGCATCAGCATTACAGCCTATCGGTACCTTGCTTCCGTTATAGGCGGAGCAATGATGGGGCTGGCAGGCCTGTTCGTGTGCATGAATGTGGGCGGAAAATGGGAATACAATCTGATCGGCGGCCAAGGCTGGCTGGCAGTGGCGCTGGTTATCTTCGCTCGGTGGAACCCGCTCAAGGCCATTGGCGGTTCGCTGATTTTTGGCATTCTCCTGCGATTGTTCCTGCATGTAAAGCTGAGCATCCTGCCCGATAACTGCGAAGCGCTGCTGATGATGCTGCCTTATGTGATCACCCTGATCACGCTGATCCTTTCCGGACGCAAGAAAAACGCCGGCGCAGGCGCGCCTGCCGGCAGCGGCAGCAATTTCTTCCGGGAAGATCGGTAAAACCGCCTTCCTATTCTTTCGCATTGTACCAAATACCCTTGCCGCAAGGCGCGTTGCAATATGGAAAACAGGCTGCGCTCATTTCAGAGCAGCCTGTTTTTTGTGATTGTATCCTGCATTCCGCGATGGTTTAGCAGCCTATAAATGCAAAAGACGGGGGCGTGAAAAAAGGCCCCAAGACGACAAAGAAGGATTTGGAGCCCGCAAGCGGGACAAATCCTTCTTTGTGTGATATAATTTACTTGACATGAAAACAACACCACGAAGATATTATACAC
>ERZ857521.303-NODE-303-length-78261-cov-6.946181_pt1 | contig 78261 bp, 65 predicted proteins | sample MGYA00519701_ERZ857521 | MGnify/ENA primary metagenome ERZ857521 (study PRJEB31778, sample SAMEA3449346) | human gut metagenome | biome: human gut; feature: human-associated habitat; material: faeces | place: United Kingdom | collected 2010/2012 ...
AACATGTGGAGCTGACTGTTACTAATAGGTCGAGGGCTTAATCTGGTTAATAACGAAGAAAAACAAATCGGATTTGTATGAAGTTTTGAAGGTACATACTTATTAAATATGAATTATTTAAGACATCCAATGAGATGTCTTTTTTTTGTAAAAAATAATAAAAAAATAATGAAAAAATAATGAAATAATAATTAAAAACTGCTATAATGTTTTCGGTTACTTATCGAAAACATTAATTTATTAAGGAGGTTGTTATGGAACAAAAGAAACAGGAGCCAATTCGTGATGCGAGACAGCTTGGAACGGCCAAGATGCTGATTCTTGGTTTGCAGCATATGTTTGCTATGTTCGGCGCAACAATTGTTGTGCCTATTCTTGTATCAGGATATTTTCAGAAGGCTTGTGGGGAGCCGCTTACCAGAGGTCTTTCTGTATCGGTTACCCTATTTTGTGCAGGCTTTGGCACGCTTATATTTCATTTGTGTACAAAGTTTAAGGTACCGGCTTTTTTGGGTTCGTCATTTGCTTTTTTAGGAGGCTTTTATACTGTTGCAAACCTTGACAGTGGTATGTATGCAGATATGGCTGTCAATGATAAGGCCGCGTATGCGTGTGGTGGCATATTTGTTGCAGGTATGCTTTATTTCGTACTTGCACTTATCATTAAGCTGGTTGGAATTAAGCGTGTAATGCGCTTTCTTCCACCTGTAGTGACAGGACCTATTATCATATGCATTGGTCTTTCACTTGCCGGTTCAGCTATCAATAATGCTTCAACAAACTGGGTTCTTGCAATTATTGCACTTGGAGTTATAATTATTTTCAATATATGGGGAAAGGGCTTATTTAAGATCATTCCTATTCTGATGGGAGTAATTATTTCCTATGTTGTGGCTCTTATTATGAATACTGCTGGAATTACTAATCCTGATGGTTCAGCAATTCTTGATTTTACATCAATTGCATCATCTGCGTGGGTTGGAATACCTAAATTTCAGTTCATGAAGTTTGATATTACGTCCATTCTTGTTATGGCGCCTATCGCTATTGCGACTATGATGGAGCACATTGGCGACATGTCTGCTATTTCTGCTACAGTAGAGCGGAACTTTATTGCTGATCCGGGTCTTCATAGGACACTTATAGGTGATGGAATTGCAACTGCATTCGCAGGAGCCATCGGAGGACCGGCTAATACAACATATGGTGAGAATACAGGAGTACTTGAGCTGTCTAAGGTATATGATCCGAGAGTTATCCGTATTGCGGCTGTTTTTGCTATTGCACTTTCGTTTATTCCAAAGTTTTCGGCTGTAATATCTACTATGCCATCAGCGATTATTGGTGGAGTTTCATTTATGCTTTATGGAATGATTTCAGCAATAGGAGTTAGAAATGTTGTTGAAAACAAGGTAGATCTGACGAAATCAAGAAATCTGATTATTGCAGGTGTTATTTTTGTATGTGGTCTTGGCTTTGGAAATGGACTGACATTTACTGTAGCAGGAACATCAATTACACTGACAGCTTTGGCAATTGCAGCTATCGCAGGAATTTTCTTAAATGCTATTCTGCCGGGAAATGATTACGAGTTTGGAAAGAATCCTGATGGAGATGCAAGCAGGGGTGTGTATATGATGAACACTGACAATGATGAGGAAGAGGAATCATAGAAGTTAATTTGTATTTAGACTGATTTGTTAGTTGTAACAGTAAATAATTTAACAAACATTAAAAAGATATTAATAATATTTTACTTGATAAAGTTATATATATTCTCTACAATAAACTGGTATGGTGTATTTTCATAATTCACTTTACCAGTTTTTTTAAGGGGATTAGATTTAATGGACAGAAAAAAGATATTTTGGGCGATAGCTTCTGCTTTTATAGCTATCTTGAGCATATGGACTGTTGTCTCACAGAGCAAGCATTTTTCGTTTGAGATTCTTATGAGTTTTATCAGAAATGCAAATAAAGGCTGGCTTTTTATGAGTTTTGTTTGTACGTTTGGGTTTATTTGGTTTGAAGGCTTTGCTCTGGTACGCATGGCAAGACACTTTGGGTATAAAACCAGCGCGATTGATGGTACTGTGTATGGTGGAGCCGATGTGTATTTTTCGGCTATTACACCATCGGCATCGGGAGGACAGCCAGCCAGTGCGTATTTCATGATAAGGGATGGCATACCGGGCTATGCTGCTACAGTGGCCTTACTGATTAATCTTGTTATGTATACACTTTCACTTTTAACAATTGGCTTACTATGCATGATTTTTAAGTATCCATTGCTGAAAAATTTCTCAGGTATTTCGCGGATATTTATATGTTTGGGGATTGTGGTGCTGATTTTTCTGGCTCTTGTATTTTATATGCTGCTAAGGAAGGGAAGCATACTATACTCAATTTGTGATAGTCTTATCCGGCTTTTTGAAAAAATACATATAATACGGCATGGTGACAGGCTTCGAATAAAGCTTAAAAATACTATGAAAGAATATCAGGAGTGTTCAAACAGTATCACAGGGCAGACCGGGCTTCTCATCGAGATTTTCTTTTGGAATATAATGCAGAGAGTTTCACAGCTTTTGGTATCGTTTATGATTTTTATGGCAGTCGGCGAAGGCGTAAATAAGGCAGTTGATGTGAGTGTGATACAGTGTTTTGTGGCGATGGGCTCCAATTGTGTGCCTATACCCGGTGCTATGGGCGTGGCTGATTATATTATGATTGATGGGTTTAAACAGCTTGTTGGTAGTAATGCAGCAAATATGGAGCTTTTGTGCAGGGGAATGACATTTTATGGAAGTGTCATAACAAGTGCTGTTATTATTCTTATTGGATATATAATTAGAAAAAAAGTAGCAAAATAGTCTAGTACTTTTGCACAATAATATATTGTTATATTTGTTAAAATGTGTTATTATTCTATAGTAATATATCAGATATTTTTTATGAAGGTATTGTACAATGAGTAGCAATGATAGTACTGCTAAGGAGCAGAGCTTTCTATTTAATGTAAACAAAATATTTCTTGTCATCCATCTGCTGATGCTATTTATGTTTTCATCATTAGGTGTAGATTTGATGGCAGGAGTCAGTCTGATCAGCATATGCTTTTATTTCCTTGCATTCAGTCTGACAAAATCTGAAAAACTGAGCATATATGTTTATAGTGTGGCTGTTGAGATATTGCTTTATATGATACTTGCGGTGGTTTGTCTCGGAATTCAATGTAATTTTCAGCTTTTTTTGATCGATGCAATGTTTTTTCTTTTTTCCATGGATTATGTGGTCCTCAGGAAGAAAAAAAAGAATCATGTTGCCATTCTGCTTTGCTGTGTATATGCTATTGCTCTGATTATTCTTTATATGCTTGATGGCTTTTACGCACCTTTATATAAGTTGGATTCTGTTGTAATTAAGAGTATTTCTATTGCTATGATTTCTGGTGTAGTTTTCTTGATAATAACATGTATGATGTGCCTTTTGCATTTTATGTCTTCCGAGGAGGGGGCAATGGAAAAGCAGGCACAGTTTGATGCGCTGACGGAGCTTCCAAATCGTTTCTATATGATGGCGAAGCTTAAGAATCTTTTTGAGGCTGAGAAGCAGGGGGAATATTTCCTTGCAATGATTGATATTGATGATTTTAAGAAAATTAACGATTCATTCGGACATAATGTAGGAGATGATGCACTTAAGATGCTCGCTCGTACTATCGTAAACAAGGCTCGAGGTGTTGAGCTTAGCTATTGCAGATGGGGAGGAGAAGAGTTTTTACTTCTTGGCAAATGTGTCGACGGAGAGGTGCCTAAGAATTTTCTCGATGAGCTTCGTGTGGAGATTAATTCAAAATCCTTCTGGACATCTAAGGGCAGCGGAAGGATGACAGTGACCATAGGTGCAGGGAAATATAAAGTGGGGCAGGATTACAAGGAATGGATTAATTTTGTTGACAAACAGCTTTATGTCGGAAAATGCACCGGTAAGAATAAGGTTGTATGCTGAGACATATTTCAAGGCTTTGACATTTTTAAATGAGCTGTAATCGTTGCCGGTCACACTGTTAGGCGTGAACAGTCACAATCGCATTGAAATTATATTGGATTATATTGAAATTACAAATTTTAGTTGCATGAAGTCAATAATTGTGATAAAATATTGTCTGTTCGTAAGACGCCGGCATGTCGGAATGGCAGACGATGCAGACTCAAAATCTGTTGGGCGCAAGCCCGTGTGGGTTCAAGTCCCACTGCCGGCACTATTTGCAAAACCCCGTAAATCCAAGATTTTCAGTAAAATCAAGGGCTTGCGGGGTTTTTCTTTACTTACAATCTTTCAAAAAATTAAAGAAATTAGGGTACTTTTAAGAAAAATTTGCCCCAAAAAGGTACCCAAAAAAGTACCCAAAAATCTGCCATATAGGCTGTAATACCAGATAGCAAACAGGAGCATTATGATGATAAAAAAGATTTATAAAAAATATGAAATTATATTCAATGTTATATTTTTCTCGATTTTCCCGATTACGGCTTTTTATCTTATGGAGTTCTACGAACATAATCCTTTTGAAGAAGTCAGATTTATGGCGGGATTTTTTAATATTATTTTGTTTGAGCTGATTTCCTGGATTCTTTATTTTGTTACGGGCAGGGCGAAATGGGCACTTCGTGCAGTTATTATCGTGGCCATGGTTTTTGGACTGATTAATCATTATGTTATGCTTTTCCGCTCGACTCCTTTTGTTCCATGGGATATTTTTTCAATTGGTACGGCGACAAGTGTTGCATCCAATTATGATTTCGCACCGACTGCAGGAGTAGTTGTTGTTACAGTTATATTTATAGCTCTTATTATGCTGATGCATTTTGTTGATTTCAGAATTAAGTGGAAATTCAGGTTCAGACTAATTCCGACTGTGCTTGGAATACTTGCGCTGTGTCTGTTTGTGAATGCCCTGCAGGATGAGGATTTCCAGACGGACAATTACCTGTATCCGTTTTTATTTACACCTGCATATATGACAAAGGTGAATGGAATGGCAGTGACCTTTGCGATGGATCTTAAGTTTGTGGCGGTTGATAAGCCTGACGGGTATAGCAGACAGAAGGCTAAGGAGCTGCTTGACAGCTATGCCGGTACAGATGATAATTCAGATGCAGCTAATAATACTGCAATTACAGATAAAAGTGATTATCCGAATATTATAGTTGTGATGGATGAGGCATTTTCAGACCTGTCAGTGCTCGGTGATTTTGATACAAATACAGACTATATGCCGTTTGTGCACAGTCTTGAAAAGGGCAATGAGAACACTATAACAGGATATCTGAATACGTCTGTATGCGGTGGAAATACCGCCGATACCGAGTTTGAGTTTCTGACAGGCAATACGATGGCTTTTCTTCCGGTAGGAAGTATTCCTTATCAGCAGTATATAAAGAGCACGACACCTTCCCTTGCAAGCTATTTAAAAAGCATAGGCTACGCAACGTATGCACAGCATCCGTACTATGGCAGTGGATGGAACCGGGATACGGTCTATCCTCTTTTGGGATTTGACAATCTTTCGTTTATGCAGGATTATTCTAATCAGAGGTTTGTGCGCAAATATATAAGTGATGAGACATCATTTGACAGGATTATTGAGACCTATGAGAACAAACCGGATGGTCAGCCGGCATTTATATTCAATGTCACTATGCAAAACCATGGTGGATACACGGATACCTACTACGGCTTTGACAATACGGTGACAGCGGATAAGCTCAATAATTCTGCACTTGACCAGTATCTTTCTTTGATTAAGATGACAGACGAGGATTTAAAGAGCCTAATTGAATATTTCTCAAATGTGGATGAGAAAACTATAGTGGTATTTTTCGGTGATCATCAGCCAAATGATACTGTGGCAAGCTCTGTTCTTGCGGCAAACGGCATGGACTATAATAATTTATCAAATGAAGAGCTTAAGCTGCGCTATCAGGTGCCGTATGTTATCTGGGCAAATTATGATATTGATGAGGCGGCAGGAAAAGACACGAGTGTTAATTATCTGGCTGCAAACGTACTTAAAGCGGCAGGTGTGCCGACAAATGACTATCAGAGCTTTCTGCTAAAGCTGCAGGAGGAGTATCCAATTATATCAGCGGTACGCACTGATAAAACTGCAGATAAGACATTAGATAAAGCATCAAATAAATCAGACAAGGCAACCGGCAGCAAAAATAAGCAGGCCGATTCGGATATGCTAAACGATTATAAGCTTTTGCAATATTACAGACTGTTTGACTGGGAGGATAAGTGATGAATTTTGTTAAAAAGCATCCACTTTTGACAGCGTTTTTAATTCCGTTTTTCATATGTATAATCATCTGTATAGGAAATGGTGTATATCCATTTGGCGATTACTGCCTTTTGCATATGGATTTGTATCACCAGTATCTGCCTTTCTATAATGAGCTGTGGGAGAAGCTAAGAAATGGTGCGAGCCTCATGTATACATGGAATATCGGGCTTGGCAGTGATTTTGTATCGGTATTTGCCTATTATCTGGCGAGTCCGTTAAACTGGCTTGTGGTGCTTTTTCCAAAGAGCCATATTATTGAGTTTATCGAGCTGCTAATCATTTTTAAGATTTCGCTAAGCGGAGCAACATTTTTTTATTTTCTGAAGGAACACTTTGTACTTCTTGGAAAGGATAACAGATATCACGATAATACATTTGTGCCGGCATTTGTTTTCTCAACGGCATATGCGCTTTCCGGCTTTGTAGCTGCGTATAGCTGGGATGTTATGTGGATGGATGTTGTGGCGGTTGCACCGCTAGCGATAGTAGGACTTGAGAAGCTTGTGCGGGACAAAAAGCCGGTGCTTTACTATGTATCACTGGCACTTTGTATATTGTCAAACTATTATCTGAGCATCATGCTTTGCATCTTTTTGGTATTCTGGTTTGCATGGCTTTTCTTTACGCAAAATGGCGGTAAAATGGCTGCAATTGTGAGATTTGCCGTTTACTCGCTTTTGGCTGGAGGCACTGCGATGGTGCTAATCATCCCGGAGCTTATCATTTTAAGCTACAGCGGTTCGTCGGGCATCGAGTTTCCAAAGCAGATAGAGTGGTATTTTAATCTCTTATCAGAGGTCGGCAGGATGTGCACGACAGCAAGCGTCTATGAGGGTGCAGAGAACTGGCCGAATCTGTATGCCGGAGCCTTTAGTGTGATGCTTTTGATACTGTTTGTGCTCAATAAAAGGATTAATTGGAAGAAAAAAATAGCTCCCGTATTGTTTGTGTTGTTTTTCATGGCAAGCTTTGCCAATAAACAGCTTGACTTTATATGGCACGGACTGCATTTTCCGGATTCGCTGCCTGGCAGACAGTCGTATCTGTATGCATTTCTTGTATTGACCATAGGCTATGCTACAGTAAGAAAGTGGCGTGGCATAAGACTGTGGCATATTGGCGTGGCAGTGGTATTTGCATCGGCGCTTATGGCAGTAAGCACGATGTTTGCCGATGAGGATGTGACAGAGTATTATGCAGTTATCATAAGCATATTGTTTGTTGCGCTGTACGGCATTATGACAGTACTTTTAAAGCTTGCAGCAAGGAAAAACAGGGAGCTTTTGATGGTCATAACATGCGGTATTGCGATTGTGGAGCTGGCTGTCAATATGGCTGTGACAGGACTTGGATGTACCGGCAGAAGCAGCTACAATGCCAATGTGGACGATATGCAAAAGGCACTGGAGCTGGCAAAAGAGGATGCAGCTGACAACGATGTACCATTTTACAGGGTTGAGGATACAGGCCGACTAACTAAAAATGATGACACACGATACGGCTATGCTTCTGGAACACAGTTTTCTTCCCTGATGAATATAAATGTGAGCCATTTTTATCAGGCTCTTTATATGGAGGGAGGCAAGAATTTCTACTGTTATAACGGTGCCACACCTGTCACGTCAGCCATGCTTTCGGTCAGATATATGGTTACAAAATCAATACAGCCACAGAATGAGCTGACTACACTTGTTGGAAAATGCGGAAATCACTATCTGTATCGGAATAACTACACACTTCCGCTTGGTTTTATGATGGATGAGGGAGTGATTGATGCGTGGAAGCCATCCTCGTCATCGAAAATCTATTCGATTAATTCCCTTGGCAGGCTCCTTGGCGCAGCAGATGATATGCTGACCATGACAGAGTGCACTCAGGACGAAAATCCGGGAACTACGACTCTCACCTTTGACCATGACGGATATTATTATGCGGCATACGATTCGTGCAGCACTGATAGTCTGACCTTCAGCCACGGAGAGTATGAGACCACATACTCGAAGACCACTCACAGGTATCTGTTTGACCTGGGATATGTGAAGGCGGGGGAGACAGTTTCCGTCACAAACACTGATGCCGATGCTGTACGATTTAATGTATACGAGCTTTCCATTGCTGCAGTTGAGAGTGCTTACAATACACTCAATGAGCAGACACTCTCGGTGGATGATTTTTCAGATACACACATAAGCGGACACATTGATGTGAAGCAGGCAGGACAGCTTGTGCTTTCTATTCCGAGTGAAAAGGGATGGACTATGAAGGTGGATGGGAAGGATGCAGAGTATGAGGATTTTTCAGATACCTTTGTGAGCATTCATCTGGATGAGGGAGAGCATGAGATAGAGCTTTATTATGAGACACCGGGGCTTAAGGCAGGTGCAGCTATAAGCGCAGGCTGTGTGGGTGTCTTTCTACTGCTTTTATTGTTGCGTCAAATAGTTAAGAGACGCAGCCGTTTAAAGTTTAAAGCGAACAGTGACAGATAATGCTTACAATGACCTGTAACGCATACAGTTCATTTATGCGAAACACAGAATGTTCAAATTGTAATAGTATAATTCAATAATAAAAATAAAACAGGAGATTAACAAAATGAACAAACAAAACAAAAAAATCGCACAGGAAAAAAGAAGAATCGAGAGAGAGAAGGCAGAAAAGAAGGCAAAGGTTGTGAATCTGCTGAAATTCTGGGTGCCGGTAGTGGCAGTCGTTGTGGTAGTCATAGTGCTAATCTGGGCAGTTGCGACATCGGGCGGTTCATCGTCAAAGGGCACTGATGGTACAGAAGCTGCATCACAGACCACGGAATCTCAGGCATCCGAGACACAAAGCAGTGATTCACAGACAGAGGCAGCAACACTTAATACAGAGGTTGACACGGTTGCAGAAAATGGAGATAAGGTAAATATTGACTACACCGGATATATGGACGGTGAAAAATTCGAGGGTGGAAGCACTGATGGACAGGGCACAGACCTGGTGCTTGGCTCAGGCAGCTATATAGATGGCTTTGAGGACGGAGTGGTAGGTCACAAGGTGGGAGAAACCTTTGATTTAAACCTTAAATTCCCGGATGATTATAAGGCAAATACAGAACTAGCCGGAAAGGATGTTACGTTTGAGGTGACTCTTAACGGTGTATATAAATAAAGAGGATAACACACATATATGGAAAAATCGTTTGAAGAGGTACTGGTACAGTTTTATGTTGACCAGTACAGGGAGAATGCGAAGAGAAGTACAGGTAAGCCTGTAAAGCTGGCACACTATATCCACAGGCTAAATAACAAAGCAAAATCAATTAAATATGCGCGATTTTCAAAAAACGAGACAATAGCACTCGACAAGCTGCATCAGGAAATAAAAAGGCTTGCATTGATCACCTACTATTCCAACAATAAAAATGCAAGGCAGATTTTAAATAGAGAAATCCTTCCGCAGCTCGTCAGGGTGGATATGGAGCAGTTTGATGAGAAGGAGGCAGAGTATCTCACAGAGGATTTTCTAAAGCTTTTGCGCAAGGAGTATATAGGTGCGATATGTACAAGGAGCATGAAGGCGCTTTACAATGAGTACCGCAGCAAGGAGCTTAGAAGAGAGATTGTCACGCTGGTTCCGGCACGGCCGGAGCTTGAGTTTCCAAAAGCACAGAGCATGAAAAGGCACTTCATACTCCATATAGGCCCTACTAACAGCGGTAAGACATATCAGGCGCTTGAGAGGCTTAAGCTGGCGCAAAACGGAGTTTATCTGGGACCTCTTAGACTTCTGGCACTTGAGGTATATGAGAAGATGAATGATGCAGGCATACCATGCACCATGCTTACAGGCCAGGAGTGTCTTGAGGTATCAGACAGCAGAATTACAGCATCGACAGTGGAGATGCTTGACTGTGATAAGGAGTATGATATCGCAGTGATTGATGAGGCACAGATGGTTGCAGATGATGACAGGGGACATTCATGGACCAGGGCAATTCTTGGTACACTTGCAGGAGAGATTCATATATGCATGAGTCCGGTGGCAAAAGATGTAGTCATTCATCTGATTAATCTGTGCCATGACGAGTATGAGATAAGGGAGTATGAGAGAAAGACTGCGCTAAAGCTGGAGGATAAGCCTTTTTCATTTCCACAGGATGTAAGAGAGGGCGATGCCTTTATCGTCTTTTCAAAGAAGTCGGTACTCAATATAGCAGGGCGTCTGGAGGAAAACGGCATAAAGCCAAGTGTCATATACGGAAGTCTGCCACCGGAAATAAGGCGCAGGCAGATGACGCTTTTTAATGAGAAAAAGACACAGGTTGTCGTGTCTACAGATGCCATAGGAATGGGACTCAATCTGCCGGTCAGAAGAATTGTATTTCTGGAGGTGGAAAAGTTTGATGGAGTATCAAGACGTCCGCTTGTCATCTCTGAGATAAAACAGATAGCGGGCCGTGCAGGCAGATTTGGTCTGTATGATACAGGCTATGTGACAGCTTTAGGACAAAAGAATCTGAATTATCTGAAGAATACGCTAAATATACCGGAGCAGGATATTGATATAGTAAGTCTTGGCTTCCCACAGGTGCTCCTTACAATGGATGCGCCGCTTGATGCGATAATTAAGCTCTGGCATGAGGCAAAGCCATCAGCACCGTTTAGGAAAATCAATGTCGATGAGATATTGTTTTTGTATGGATATGCGTATAAGGAGCGATACTTTATCGCAGATTTTGATAACAAATATCTGCTTTATAAGATGATTACATGTCCTATAGATATAAAGGACAGGGAGCTTGTCAGACAATGGCTGCGCTACTGCATGTCGTATACATCTGATATCTCTCTCGACAAGCCTGATAAGCATTCAAAGTATCAGGGGCTCATGAAATACGAATCCTATTACAAAAAGCTTGATTTGTACTATCAGTTTTCAGTCCGCATGGGCAAAATTGTGGAGGAGGACTGGCTTGAAAACGAGCGCGACAAAACACAGGCAAAGATTATGCAGCTTCTGTCAAAGAGCAAGGATGAGTATATTATCAGATGCCGGTATTGCGGCAGAATACTTCCGATTGGAAATTCACGCAATATATGCAGAGACTGCTACAGTATGATACGCAGGTAGCAGCCGGTTTATATTTTACGGTCAAGTCGTTGAATTTAGCTGTCCAATGTGGCATAATAAAAATAAGACCAAAATATGAATGGAGGAAGTTTTTATGGCAAACAATGAGTTACAGATTGCCGGCTCACAAGGTGAACTTAGAATCCGTCCTTACGAGCACCACGCAAAATATTATGAAACAGATCAGATGGGTATAATCCACCATTCAAACTATGTCAAGTGGATGGAAGAAGCAAGACTTGATTTGATGGATCAGATAGGACTCAACTACAGGCAGATGGAGGATATGGAAATCATAAGTCCGGTGCTGTCGATATCGGTAGAGTATCACAGTATGGTACATTTCGATGATACGGTCGTCATCTACACAAAGCTGCTTAAGTATAACGGAATCAAGATGGAGCTTGAGTATGTCATGAAGGACAAAGAGACAGGCGAGCTTCGCACCACTGCAAAAAGCAGCCATTGCTTTTTGAACAAATCCGGCAAACCAATCTCATTAAAGAGAATGTATCCGGAATTAGATACAAAATTTTTTGAATTTAAAGAGGCATAATAAAATGATACAGGATAGATTAAAAGCATTGAGAAGCGAGATGGCAAAGAGGGGCATCTCGCTGTATGTGGTACCTACTGCTGATTTTCATGAGTCAGAGTATGTAGGAGAGCATTTTAAGGCACGCAAATATATTACAGGCTTCACGGGCTCAGCAGGTACCGCAGTCATCACTATGGATGAGGCCGGACTATGGACAGACGGCAGGTATTTTGTGCAGGCGGCTGCGCAGCTTAAGGATACCACTGTAAAGCTCTTTAAGATTGGCGAGGAGGGCGTACCGACAGTTGATGAGTATATAAAGGATACTCTTTCGGATGGCGGTGTAATAGGCTTTGACGGCAGAGTGGTAAATGCCGCATGGGGCAAAAGGCTTTCTGAAATTGCAAAAGAAAAGCACGGCAGCATGTACGTAAATGAGGATCTGATTGACCTTATATGGACAGACAGGCCTCCTATGTCAAAGGCACCTGTCATGATTTTTGACAATAAATACACCGGTGAGGATATAAGCTCAAAGCTTAAAAGAGTCAGAGAGCATATGGCACAAAAGGGTGCAACACTTCATCTGATGTCATCACTTTACGATATCGCCTGGCTTTTAAATGTCAGGGGAGGCGACATAAGCTATGTGCCTGTAGTGCTTTCATACCTGGCACTGTCACAGGACAGCTGCATATGGTTTTTGCAGGAAGAGGTTGTGACAGAGACTCTTAAGGCATACCTCGATAAGAATGGTATACAGACAAGACCTTACGATGATTTTTATGAATATGTGAAGTATATTGATGAAAAAGAGACAGTGCTTTTAAATACATCGATTGTAAATTATCGCATCTGCGACAGCTTGCCGGATGGTGTTAAGGTGATTGATGCTGAGGATCCTACAGTTGTCATGAAGGCTGTAAAGAATGAAGTACAGCTTGAAAATCTGCGCAAGGCGCATTTGAAGGATGCAGTTGCGATGTGCAAGTTCATGTACTGGCTTAAGACAAATATAGGTAAGATACCCATGACAGAGATTTCGGCTTCAGATTATCTTGCATCGCTTAGAGCTGAGCAGGAGGGCTTTCTTGATTTGAGCTTTGCCACAATATGCGGATATGCTGATCATGGTGCTATTGTGCATTACTCTGCAACAGAGGAGTCCGACAGGCAGCTTAAGCCTGAGAGTCTTCTTTTGGTTGATTCAGGAGGACATTATCTGGAGGGAACCACAGATATCACGAGGACCTTTGCACTAGGCCCTGTGACTGACGAGATGAAAGATATGTTTACGAGAGTGTGCCGCTCAAATATGAACCTGGCAAATGCAAGGTTTAAGGAGGGCTGCTCGGGCCTTAACTTTGATATTCTGGCAAGAGAGCCTTTGTGGGAGATCGGCATGGACTACAATCACGGTACCGGACACGGTGTGGGCTATGTGCTCAATGTTCATGAGGGACCAAACAGCTTTCACTGGAAGCAGTACCCGGGCAGGACTGCAGAGCGTGTGATAGAAGAGGGCATGGTCACTACAGACGAGCCGGGCATCTATTTAGAGGGCAAATTCGGTATTCGTACAGAGAATGAGCTTATCTGCCGAAAGGGTGAGAAAAATGAGTATGGCCAGTTTATGTATTTTGAGAATCTGACCTATGTACCGATAGATCTCGATGCGATTGATCCAAATCAGATGACAGACAGGGAAAAAGGATACCTGAATGCTTATCATGCTAGAGTTTATGAGCTTGTTTCACCATTTTTGAATGATGAGGAGGCTCAGTGGCTTAAGAAATATACAAGAGCTATTTAACATTACTGCCTGCACTGCAGTGTGACCGGCAGCGATTACAACAATATTAAGTAATAAGGAAAGTATAAAATGAGTGAAAAGCTTGTACTTATAGACGGACACAGTATTTTAAACAGGGCATATCACGGGCTGCCTGATCTGACCAATTCAGAGGGACTTCACACAAATGCAGTCTATGGTTTTTTGAATATCATGTTCAAGATTCTTGACGAGGAAAAGCCAGACTATCTGACGGTGGCATTTGATGTGCATGCGCCGACGTTTCGCCACAGAATGTTTGATGCGTACAAGGGCACGAGAAAGCCTATGGACGAGGAGCTCAGGCAGCAGGTGCCTATGATAAAGGAAATGCTTACTGCCATGGGCATTAAAATCGTGGAAAAGGAAGGCTATGAGGCCGACGATATACTTGGAACCTTATCTGTCAGGGCAGAAAAGGCCGGTATGGATGTCGCCATAATCTCCGGAGACAGAGACCTCTTACAGCTTGCGACAGACCATGTCATGGTAAGGATTCCAAAGACAAAGAAAACAGGAACCGAGATAGAAAACTACAATACAGCAGATGTTATCGAAAAGTACGGCGTCACTCCAAAGGAGTTTATCGATGTAAAGGCTCTGCAGGGAGATACGTCTGATAATATTCCCGGGGTACCCGGTATCGGCGAAAAGACAGCAGGCGCACTTATAGCAAAATACCACTGTATAGAGGCAGTACATGAGGACGCTGAGAATGTAAAGCCGCCAAGGGCTTCAAAGAATATAGTGGAGTATTGGGAGCAGGCGCTTATGAGCAAGGAGCTTGCGACAATCATACTTGATGCGCCGGTTGACTATGAATTTTCTGATGCAAAGCTTAGTGGCGGAGTAGAGTCACTCTACACTGAGGAAGCCTTTTTACTGTGCAAAAGATACGAATTCAAAAACATGCTGTCACGGTTTAACGTGGAGGCTCCTAAAAACAATGCCGAGGAGCATTTTGTGATAGTAAGGGACTTAAAGACTGCAGAGAGTGTGTTTGAGAAGGCAAAGGGCAGGGAGGTCGCTTTTGCGGTAGTACCGGGAGAGTCTTTGGAAAACAGCGAAAGTGATGGACAGCTAAGTCTGTTTTCGGAGCCGGTTTCTAACGATTATCTTGCTGTTTCGATTTGTTTTTCAGAGGAGGACATTTATTTTATCTGTACAGGTGATGAGATTTCAAGCAGCTTCCTGGATGAAAAATTAAATACTCTGGAAGTAAAGTCATGGATATCACCGGATTTAAAGACCAATCTGCACAGATTTAAGAGCAAAGAGATAAAGGCAGATGACAGAGGCAGATATTTTGACATGATGGTGGCTGCATACCTTATCAATCCGCTTGTCGGGGAGTATCCCTATGATGCGGTTGCAAAGGACTATCTGGGGCTTATGCTCTCATCTAAAAAGGATTATCTGGGAAAGCTTGATTTTACTCAGATGATGAAGGAGGATGAGAAAAAGGCAGTGGACTGTGCCTGCTACGAGGTGTATACTGCCTGGAAATCAAAGCCGGTTCTTTTGCAGAAGCTAAAGGAAATGGATATGCTCACTCTTTACAGAGATATCGAGCTGCCACTCGTTTTCGTACTGTATGATATGGAAAATGAGGGCATAAGGGCTGATGGAATAAAGCTTAAGGAGTATGGAGACAAGCTTGCTGTTTCGATAACTGAGCTTGAAAAGAAAATATATGAGGCAGCAGGTGAAGAGTTTAATATAAATTCGCCAAAGCAGCTTGGAGTCATTCTCTTTGAAAAGCTTGGACTGCCAAATGAAAAGAAGACAAAGACCGGTTATTCTACTGCGGCAGATGTGCTTGAAAAGCTGGCACCGGAGTATCCGATTGTCGCGGATATATTGGAATACAGACAGCTCACAAAGCTAAAGAGCACATATGCTGACGGACTTTCGGGATATATTGCATCCGATGGCAAAATCCATACTACCTTAAATCAGACAATCACTGCGACAGGCCGTCTTTCAAGCACAGAGCCTAATCTGCAGAATATCCCGATAAGGATTGAGCTGGGCAAGCTTATCAGAAAGGTATTTCTGCCTGAGGAGGGAGATCTGTTTGTTGACTCAGACTACTCGCAGATCGAGCTTCGGGTGCTGGCAGCGCTTTCCGGGGATGAAAGGATGATAGAGGCCTTTAAGAATGGTCAGGATATCCACAGAAGTACAGCATCCCTTGTGTTTGACACACCGTTTGATGAGGTCACAGACCTTCAAAGACGAAATGCAAAGGCTGTAAATTTTGGTATCGTATATGGTATCAGCGCGTTTGGTCTGTCTAACGACCTGGGGATTTCAAGGAAAGAGGCACAGGGCTATATAGACAGCTATTTTGTCAAATATCCAAAGATTAAGGAGTTTTTGGATCAGACGGTTTTGGATGCCAAGAAAAATGGCTATACAAAGACCATGTTTGGGCGTATCAGACCGATTCCCGAGCTGAACTCGAGCAATTTCATGCAGAGACAGTTTGGAGAGAGAGTTGCAATGAATTCACCTATTCAGGGTACAGCAGCCGATATCATAAAGATTGCCATGATACGTGTGCATGACAGGCTTCTTGACGAGGGCTTAAAGTCAAGACTTATCCTTCAGGTGCATGATGAGCTTTTAATTGAGACAAAGGAAGCTGAGAAGGATAAAGTGATTAAGCTTCTGGAGAAAGAGATGAGTGGTGCGGTGAACATGAAGGTATCCATGGAGGTGGGCACCGAGTGTGGCTATGACTGGTATGATGCGCATTGATGACAGAAAAGGAAATAGTATGATTTTTATAGGAATAACAGGTGGTGTAGGTGCCGGAAAATCGGCAGTGCTTAGCTATCTTAAGGAACTTGATGGCATAAGGGTCATGCTCTCCGATGAGATAGCACATGAGCTGATGGAGCCGGGAAGCGACTGCTACAACAGATTAAAGGAATTGTTTGCAGAGGAACCGATATGGCTTGAGGACGGGCATTTTGACAGAACGGCACTTGCCGGAGTGATTTTTTCGGATGATAAAAAAAGAGAGCTTCTAAATGAAGTAGTGCATCCTGCAGTAAAGGAATATGTGCTTAATGCAGTTAAAGAGGCAAAAAAAGAAGGTCTTTTCATGCTTGTGCTTGAAGCAGCACTCCTTATAGAGGAGGGATATGGTGAAATCTGCGACGAGCTGTGGTATATTTATGCAAGTGAAGAAGTCAGAAGAAAAAGACTTAAGTCATCACGCGGATATTCAGATGAGAAGATAGATAGTATCTTTGCAAGCCAGCTTAAAGAAGCTGAGTACAGAAGGCACTGCAAGGAGGTTATCGATAATGATGGAGATATCGAAAACACGATAGCTTCAATAAATAAAGCGCTTAGCAAATACAAGGAGTAGTGGAAATGAATAATGTATTCGGTTTGGATATTGGTACAAGAAATGTTGTAGGAACTGTCGGCTATCAGACTGATGACAAGGAATTTGTGGTTACAGCACAGTATGTCAGGGAGCATGAGACCAGAGCGATGCTTGACGGTCAGATACATGATATAGGCAGGGTGGCAAAAACCATTAAGGAAGTAAAGGACGAGCTTGAAAAACAGACAGGACAGCCACTTGAAGAGGTGTGTATAGCAGCCGCAGGACGAGTATTAAAGACTGTCACGACGCATGTGGAGTATGAGTATGCGCAGGAGTCTGTGGTGACCGGCGAGGATGTCCATACGCTTGACCTGCTTGGCATAGAAAAAGCACAGGAGGCACTCAAGGAGGTTAACGATACAAGCTATAAGTTTTACTGTGTGGGATATTCTACAGTCAAATTCTTTTTGAATGATGAGGTGTTTATCAGCCTTGAGGGGCATAAGGCAAACAAAATAGGCGAGGATATCATAGTTACATTTCTGCCGGAGGATGTGGTAGACGGACTGTATGCGGCAGTGGGACAGGCCGGGCTTAGTGTAGCCAATATGACATTGGAGCCTATCGCCGCTATCAATGTGGCAATTCCGGAGAACTATCGTATGCTTAATATCGCACTTGTCGATGTGGGAGCCGGAACGAGTGATATCTCAATCACAAGAGACGGAAGTATCATAGCCTATGGCATGATACCGCATGCAGGAGATGAGCTGACAGAAGTTATCGTGCAGCATTTCCTCGTGGATTTCAATATGGCGGAGAGCATCAAGCTTCAGTCTACGACAAGTGATACGGTTACATACAAGGATATCATGAGCATCGAGCACACAATTCCTGCACAGGATGTCTGGGATGTGGCAGCACCTGTTGTTGATAATATTGCACAAGAGGTATCGACTAAAATCAGAGAGCTAAACGGTGACAAAACAGTGAGTGCCTGCTTTGTAGTCGGAGGTGGAGGCAAGATACACGGCTTCACGGAAAAGCTTGCGGAAGATCTTGACCTGCCGGAGGAAAGAGTAGCTCTAAGAGGTGAGGAAGTGCTTGGCGATGTGACCTTTGAGCAGGAGGATATTAAGAAGGATCCACTTCTTGTCACTCCAATTGGTATATGTCTGAATTATTATGACCAGAGAAATAATTTTATTATGGTCAGATTCAACGGTGAGAGAATAAAGCTCTATGACAATAACAGGCTTACAATAGTCGATGCGGCGCTTCAGGCGGGATTTCCAAACGATGAGCTGTTTCCAAAGCGCGGCACCCCGATAAACTTTACGGTAAACGGTGTGGCAAGGCTTGTAAGAGGCGAGGCCGGAGATGGCGCAGTAGTGACCATGAACGGAAAGCCAGCAAGCATCAACACACCGCTTGAGCCAAACAGTGAGATAGTCATCGAGCCGTCCACAGCAGGAGAGGCAGCAGTGTATAAGATATCGCAGCTTGATGAGTACAATCATTCTGTCATTACTTTTATCATAAACGGCAGAAGGGTTTCATGTCCTAGGTTTGTCCAGGTAAACGGAGAGCTCGAGCCGGAGGATTACAGCATCAGGGAAAACGATGTGATTGAGACAAGAAATTACTATACAGTGCGCCAGATTGCGCAGTTTATGGACCTCGTTATTGACACAGACCAGATGATATTTGTAAACAATGAAGAGGCAGGTCTCGACACTCTTGTATACGAAAATTTCTCTGTTGAGTGGAAAACAGATGAATATGGTGTTGCAAGAATCGACAATAACACTTATAATGACACACAAGAGTCTGATACAGATGAGGCTTCGGTCTTAGCTGAGCAGGATGCAAACAGTACAGAGTCAGACAACACAGTGGCCAGAACATCAGAGCAGATGATGAATCAGGTGCTCGATGAGCTGCATGATGATTTTGCTAAAGAAGCTGAAGCATCTGCTGTGCCGGAAAACGAACTGCCGAAAAATGAATTGCCAAAAAATGATATACAGGAAGATATACAGGAAGAAGACTCATCAGAAAATACAATTACAGTAATTGTAAACGGTGAGCCTGTAGAGCTGTCCGGCAAGGATACATATATATTTGTCGATATATTTACCCATATCTCATTTGATTTACAGGCAGGAAAGGGCAGGGCAATAGCCACTGTAATAAATGGCAGAGATGCCCAGTTTTCCGAGGAGCTTCATGAGGGAGACAAAATAGAATTATACTGGAAAGAGAATTAACATGTTAGAATTATGCAGCATTGCCAGCGGCAGCAGTGGAAACTGTATATGTGTGGGTACGGATGATTGTCATGTGCTCATAGACGCGGGCATCAGCGGTAAGAAAATAGAAAACGGACTGAATGAATTTGATATGACGGCCACAGATATGCAGGGGATTCTCGTGACACATGAGCATATAGACCATATTGCAGGGCTTGGTGTCATGGCAAGACGCTATCATATTCCGATTTATGCAACAAAGGCCACAATCGGGGCCATAAAATGTACCAAATCCGTTGGAAATATAGATGATGAGCTGTTTCATCCTGTTGAGGCAGGCGTCGATTTTACAATAGGCGATATAGAGTTTGAGCCGCTTCACATATCACACGATGCGGCTGATCCTGTCGCGTACAGATTTAAAAACGAAAATCATGCGATGGCGGTCGTGACAGACCTTGGCACGTATGATGATGCACTGGTTTCAAAGCTTCAGGACCTGGATGGGCTGCTGCTTGAAGCCAATCATGATATAAATATGCTCCAGACAGGGGCGTATCCTTATCCGCTCAAGCGCAGGATCATGGGTGACAGCGGACATTTGTCGAATGAGAGAAGCGGGCAGTTGTTATGTGAGCTTCTTCATGATAAATTTGGCTCAGTAATACTGGGACACCTTAGTAAAGAAAACAACTACGAAAAGCTGGCGTATGAAGCCGTCAGGCTTGAGGTCACAATGGGAGACAATCCATATAAGGCAAGTGATTTCCCTATGTATGTGGCTAAGAGAGACAGGGCATCAGACCGCATAGCCGTAGAATAAGAGAACAGGAGAATAAGTTGTTATGGATAACACAAAGAACAAAGTAATCATCACAGTTGTCGGAAAAGACACAGTAGGAATCATCGCAAAGGTATGTACATATCTGTCAGAGGGCAGTGTAAACGTGCTTGATATCTCACAGACTATCGTTTCAGGTTATTTCAACATGATGATGATTGTTGATATGGCAAATGCTACAGCTTCATTTGCAGAGATTTCTGACCAGCTTGATGCACTTGGAGAAGAAATTGGTGTAACAATAAAGTGTCAGAAGGAAGAAATCTTTGAGATGATGCATCGAATCTAGTTTAGCATAAAAATGTCATACACAGTTAAAGGAGAACAGCAAAATGATAAATATTGGTGAAGTAATTGAGACCAATGACATGGTGGAGAAGGAAAATCTTGACGTGCGTACAATCACACTCGGTATCAGCCTGCTCGACTGTATAGACTCAGACCTTGCAAAGGTAAATGAGAATATCTACAACAAGATTACAACACTTGCAAAGAATCTTGTATCAACAGGAAAAGAGATAGAGAACAACTACTGTATCCCTATCGTAAACAAACGTATTTCAGTTACACCTATCGCCCTTGTCGGCGGTGCGGCCTGCAAGAGCTCAGAGGATTTTGTTACCATAGCAAAGACACTTGACAGAGCTGCCAAAGAGGTAGGTGTCAACTTCATCGGTGGATATTCAGCACTTGTGTCAAAGGGCATGACAAAGGCGGATGAGCTTTTAATCAAATCCATCCCTCAGGCAATGCTTGAGACAGACCTGGTATGCAGCTCTGTAAATGTTGGCTCTACAAAAACCGGAATCAACATGGATGCAGTAAAGCTGATTGGCGAGATGATAAAGGAGACAGCAGAGGTGACAAAGCACCTTCCTGTATCAGGCTGTGCCAAGTTTGTAGTATTCTGCAACGCTCCTGATGACAATCCGTTTATGGCAGGAGCCTTCCATGGTGTGACAGAGGCAGATGCCATCATCAATGTAGGTGTCAGCGGACCGGGAGTTGTAAAGACTGCTCTTGAAAAGGTAAGAGGCGAGAACTTTGAGGTGCTCTGTGAGACAATCAAGAAGACAGCCTTCAAGGTTACACGAGTAGGACAGCTTGTGGCAAAGGAGGCTTCAAAGAAGCTTGGAGTGCCATTTGGAATCATAGACCTCTCACTTGCACCTACACCGGCTATCGGAGACTCTGTAGCCGATATTCTCTGTGAGATAGGCTTAGAGAGAGCCGGAGCTCCGGGAACAACAGCTGCACTTGCACTCTTAAACGATCAGGTGAAAAAGGGCGGTATCATGGCATCCTCATATGTTGGCGGACTCTCAGGTGCCTTTATTCCTGTATCAGAGGATCAGGGAATGATAGATGCCGTAAACGATGGTGCACTCACTCTCGAAAAGCTTGAGGCTATGACCTGTGTGTGCTCAGTGGGACTTGACATGATTGCAATCCCGGGCGATACAAAGGCCACCACAATTTCAGGAATTATCGCAGACGAGATGGCTATCGGCATGATAAACCAGAAGACAACAGCCTGCAGACTGCTTCCTGCAATCGGAAAGGATGTAGGTGATGTGGTAGAAATCGGAGGACTTCTTGGAAGTGCACCGGTTATGCCGGTAAACAGATTCTCTTGTGATGCATTTGTAAACCGCGGAGGAAGAATCCCGGCACCTATTCACAGCTTTAAAAATTAGTAAATAATGGCATTGTTTACAAGCATGTACTTATAAGAGTAACTTATAAGTACATGCTTATTTTAAAGTGGTACTTGACAATGACAAAAATACATGATTAAATAAAGACAGTTATATGACTGACGGAAGTGGATAACCACATGGAGTATAACAGTTGATTGCCGACCGTCTGGGCGCACATTTATATAAGTTTCCTGCAGAGCTTTATATTATTATGTGTGTTCAGACGGTCTTTTTTATTCCGGCAGGCCCAAGTAATTTGGGGATGCAGACCACATTATCAGAAAACATGGAGGATGACATGGAAAGAGTATCATTAGCAAAGGAATTATCAAGCACAACATACCCTGGCAGAGGTATCGTAATCGGCCGCACAAAGGATGGTAAGAAGGCTGTAACAGCATACTTTATCATGGGCAGAAGCGAAAACAGCCGCAACAGAGTATTTGTAGAGGATGGCGAGGGCATCAGAACACAGGCATTTGACCCTTCAAAGCTTGAGGATCCAAGTCTTATCATTTACGCACCTGTAAGAGTGCTCGGCAACAAGACAATTGTCACAAATGGTGACCAGACAGATACTATCTATGAGCTGATGGACAAGCAGCAGACATTTGAGCAGGCCTTAAGGACAAGAGAGTTTGAGCCTGACGCTCCTAACTATACACCTAGAATTTCAGGAATCATGCATATTGACAATGGCGAGTTCAATTACGCTATGTCAATCTTAAAGAGCAACAACGGCAATCCTGATGCATGCAACAGATACACATTTGCATACTCAGCACCGGTTGCAGGAGAGGGACATTTCATCCATACATATATGGGCGATGGAAATCCACTGCCAAGCTTTGAGGGTGAGCCTACATGGGTAGACATCGACGGAGATATCGACGAGTTTACCAATATGGTATGGGAGAACCTTAACGAAGACAATAAGGTATCACTCTTTGTCAGATATATTGATATCGCTACAGGCGAGTATGAGAGCAGAATCGTAAATAAAAACAAATAATACACTATATAAACGGTCAAATATACAAGATAAGCAGATAAAAACAGGAGAACAGAAAAATGCAGGAATACGAATTAAAATACGGATGTAATCCAAATCAGAAACCAGCCAGAATATTTATGAAGGAGGGAGAGCTTCCTATAAAAGTGCTTAACGGCAGAGCCGGATATATCAACTTCCTTGATGCCTTTAACGGATGGCAGCTTGTAAGAGAGCTTAAGAAGGCAACAGGTCTTCCAGCCGCAACATCCTTCAAGCATGTTTCACCTGCAGGTGCAGCAGTAGGACAGCCGCTTTCAGATGTGGAGAAAAAGATTTACTGGGTTGATGATATGGATATTGAGTTTACACCACTTGCAAATGCATACATCAGAGCAAGAGGAGCTGACAGAATGTCATCATTTGGTGATTTTATTTCACTTTCAGATGTATGTGACAAGAGCACTGCACTTGTAATCAAGAGAGAGGTATCAGACGGTGTTATTGCTCCGGGCTACACAGACGAGGCTCTTGAGATTTTAAAGGCTAAGAAAAAAGGCAATTACTGTGTTATCGAGATTGACCCGTCATATGAGCCGGCACCTATCGAGAGAAAGGATGTATTTGGCATCACATTTGAGCAGGGCAGAAACGAGCTTCATATTGATGATGATTTCTTCTCAAATATTGTGACAGAGAACAAGGAGCTCACAGAGCAGGCTAAGATCGATCTGGCAATCTCAATGATTACTTTAAAGTACACACAGTCAAACTCTGTATGCTATGTAAAGGGTGGCCAGGCAATCGGTATCGGAGCAGGCCAGCAGTCTCGTATCCACTGTACCAGACTTGCAGGCTCAAAGGCAGACAACTGGTGGCTTCGTCAGTCTCCACAGGTGCTTGGACTTCAGTTCGTGGATGGTATCAGACGTGCAGACCGCGACAACACTATTGATCTTTATATCGGTGAGGATTATATGGATGTGCTTGCAGAGGGCGAGTGGCAGAAGTTCTTCAAGGTAAAGCCGGACGTATTTACAGCAGAGGAGAAGAGAGCGTGGCTTGACAAGAATACAGATGTAGCACTTGGCTCGGATGCATTCTTCCCATTTGGTGACAACATTGAGCGTGCTCACAAGAGTGGCGTGAAGTATGTAGCCCAGCCGGGTGGATCTGTGAGAGATGACCATGTTATTGATACATGTAATAAGTACGGTATGGTAATGAGCTTTACAGGAATCAGACTTTTCCATCACTAATCACAAGGTATAGCGGTTATTAAGCTGAATTTAAGCACAATAAGTAATTCAATAATAGAGGACTTCATGATATAATTACAGTATACATTTTACACAGTAGTTAATCATGGAGTCTTTTTATGTCATTACAGTTTATCACAGGTAATTCAGGAAACGGAAAAACGAAATATCTCTTTAACAGGATAGTGAAAGAGGCAAAGGCAAACCCAAGGGGCAATTATCTTGTAATAGTGCCTGAGCAGTTTACAATGCAGACGCAGAGACAGCTTGTAGATTTGTCGGAGAATAAAGCTATCATGAATATAGATGTGCTAAGCTTTAAGCGCTTAGCCTACAGAGTGTTTGATGAGCTTGGAATCACAAATCTCACGGTGCTTGAGGAGACAGGTAAGAACCTTGTACTCAGAAAGCTTGCGGCACAGGAGGCGGATAAGCTTGGCGTAATAGGCAGAAACTTAAACCGCATCGGCTATATAAGTGAGGTAAAGTCACTGCTTTCGGAGCTTGTGCAGTACAATATATCACCTGAGGAGCTCGGAAGATATATTGCCTCAGGCAGGCTATCGGATACACTTTCAGATAAGCTCAAGGATGTGCTCGTGCTCTACGAAGCATTTGAGAAGTTTATGCAGGACAAATATATCACTGCAGAGGAAATACTTAATGTGCTTAGCAATGTGGCGGAGGAGTCTGCCATTCTTAGAAATTCAGTCATTGCATTTGATGAATTTACCGGATTTACACCTATACAGAACCAGCTCATCAAAAAGCTCTTTGTCATTTCAAAGAAAATATATGTAACGCTCACAATAGACTGTCGTGAGGATATCTTTAAGAGCAGAGGCATGCAGGAACTGTTTGACATGCCAAAAAGGACAGTGAAATCACTCACCGAAATGGCAGCGTTTTATGGCATAGAAGTCGAGGAACCTATTATCCTTGATAAAAACTACCGGCTTGCAGAAAACGAAGAGCTAAGCTTTATGGAACAGCAGCTTTTCAGAAAACGAAGATGCTCCTTTAAAAAAGTACCAAAGCACATTCATATAGACTGTCTGCGTGACCCGAAGCAGGAGCTGACAAAGATAGCCAGAAGAATTAATGAGCTTGTAAGGAACGAAAATCTGCGTTACCGAGATATTGCTATAGTCACAGGAGATGTGAATATATATGCAGGTTATGTGCGTGAAATATTTGACAAATACAATATTCCTTACTTTATCGATGCCACACAGGAGATACTTTTCCATCCGTTTATTGAGTTTATCAGGTCAATACCCGATATTGCGGCACAACATTTCTCGGCAGATGCGGTGTTCAGATTTTTGCGGTGCGGCTTTACGGAGCTTTCGGCCAGTGAAATAGATGTACTTGAAAACTATGTGCTCGCCTGTGGAGTAAGAGGTAAAAGCGCATGGGACAAAAAGTGGGTCAGGCTGCCAAAGCATAAGGCAGGCTATGACCTTGAGCTTTTAAACCAAAGCAGGGAGTATATAATGGAACTGCTAAAGCCGGTATATCAGGTGTTTTCCGATAAAAAGTCAACGGTAAAGGACTATGTGCTCGCTATATATAAGCTGATAGTTTTGCTTGATATACCTGATAAGCTTGCAAAAAAGGAGCAGGCACTGCTTGATGCAGGGGACCAGACCGCATCAAAGGAATACGGACAGATATACAAAATAGTCATGCAGCTCTTTGAAAAATATGTGGCGGTGCTGGGTGATGAATGCATGGATGCAGAGGAATTTACACAGATACTGGATGCAGGACTGGATGCGGCAGATGTAGCAGTCATACCGCCGGGATACGACACCGTGACCATCGGAGATATTGAGAGAACGCGTCTGACCAACATAAAGATCATGTTTTTTGCAGGCGTAAACGATGGGATTGTTCCAAAGGCGGCAGGAAGAGGAGGCATTATATCACAGTATGAGAGAGAGGCACTTAAGGAGCTGGATATAGAGCTTGCGCCCGGGGCAAGAGAGCAGGCATTTATACAGAGGTTTTATCTGTATCTGAACATGACAAAGCCATCCAGGGAACTTTATATCAGCTATACGAGGCTTGACAGTGAAAAAAAGGCTGCCCAGCCATCGTACCTCATAGGTATATTAAAGGGGATGTTTCCGGAGCTTGTCGTGACTGAGACAGAGGATGTAGAACAGCTTTTGGATATATCAAGCAGGCAGAGTGCTCTGGATTATCTGCTGTCAAATGAGGTGGATGACAGATGGTGCGAGATTGCAGCAGCGGTGATGCTCTATGACGCATCAGTCAGTGATGCAGGGGACGGTAATGAAGTAGACGATAAAGAATTTGCTCAAAAAAATTCCGTGGAGCGGCTCATCAATGCAAGGTTTGAGCATTATTCAAAGGATCCGATTAGCCGAAATGTGGCAAGAAGCATATACGGCAGACACATGGAGGGCAGTATCACGCGCTTTGAGCAGTTTGCCAGATGTGCATATGCGCATTTTTTAAATTATGGATTGAGGCTTACAGAGCGTGAGGAGAGCGGCTTTACATCTCTTGATATGGGTAATATATACCATGAAGCACTGGAAAGATACAGTAAGAAGCTTGATAGGGAGAGTACTGACTGGTTTAGCGTGACAGATGCAAAAAGAGATGAGCTTGCGATGGAAGCAATAAATGAGGTGATTGATGAGTATGCAGGCTTTGGCATATTTGATACAGCGGAAAGCAAACATTCGATATCACATATGAAGGCGGTCTTTAAGCAGACAGTATGGGCACTCACAACCCAGATACGAAGAGGCAGCTTTGTGCCTGAGAGGTTTGAGTTTTCCTTTTACGAGAGCCTTGATATGGCAAATGATGTGACGGTTGATATAAAGGGACGCGTGGACAGGACTGACACATATACGGATGAGGGCAGGCTTTTTGTGAAGGTACTGGATTACAAGTCGGGAAATACAGTTTTTGACCTGGTGAAGCTGTACTATGGCACGCAGCTTCAGCTTGCAGTGTACATGGACGCCGTCATGGAACAAAAGAAAGAGGCGCTAAAGCAGGTAAGTGTGGAGCCGGGCGGTATGCTGTACTATCACATCGACGATCCTGTAATTGATTTAAAGGACGTGACACCGGGCACTGAGCTGTCTGAGGAAGAAATCGATCAGATGATATTAAAGAAGCTCAAGCCTGACGGGCTTATCAACTCGGACGAAAAGGCATACAGAGGCATGGACAGGGACTTTGAGAAAAGCTCTGACGTAATCCCTGTCACCTTAAAAAAGGATCAGACACCGGCTGCAGGCTCAAAGGTGGCAAACGCCGAAGAGTTTGATGTGATAACAAGGTTTGCGCGAGAGAAGCTTCGCGAGATAGGAAGAGAAATATACGATGGAAATGTTGCCGTCAATCCTATCAAGAACAAGAAAATAGACAGCTGCGCAAATTGCGCTTTTCAGGCCATATGCAGGTATGATTCAAGGATACCGGGCTTTAGCGAAAGAAGCTTTAACGGTGACAATAAGGAAGATGTACTTGATAAAATGCGTACACAGATTGCAGCGGCAGAGCATAAAGCATGCTATGGAGATAATAATATAAAGCCATAATCGGGAGACATAATATGGATGTTAAATGGACCAGTGAACAGAAAAAGGTTATAGATTTAAGAGACAGGGATATACTTGTATCGGCGGCAGCGGGCTCAGGAAAGACAGCTGTACTCGTTGAGCGTATAGTAAACAGAATATGTGTGGATAATCCGCCGGTGGATATCGACAGGATGCTTGTGGTGACGTTTACCAAGGCTGCAGCTGCTGAGATGAGGGAGCGTGTCAGCCGTGCGATAGACAGCTTGAAGGAGCAAAAGCCGGACGATGAGAACCTGCAGAGGCAGTCGACACTGGTTCACAATGCGCTTATCACTACAATCGATTCGTTTTGTCTGTTTGTGGTGCAGAATAATTTCGCACAGCTTAATCTGGATCCTGATTTCAGAATCGGTGACCAGGCAGAGCTTAAGCTTATGCTAAAGGATGCTTTGGCACAGGTATTTGAGGACAATTATGCAAGAGAAGACAACGAGGCATTTATCAACCTTATAGATACCTACAGCAAGGGGAGAAATGACTCTGCCGTCAGGCAGATGGTGGAGGATATCTACTATAAGGCGGGCAGCTCATCATGGCCGAGAAAGTGGATGAACAGTCTCCTAAGGCTCTATGATATAAAGTCAGCTAAACAGCTTGAGGATTCAGAAATCATTAAGGAGATAGTGGATTACAGCAGGGTGCTTTTGGAGGAGGCTGTTCAGGAGCTTACAATGGCGAAAGACCTGGCATCAGCTACACCCGGGCTTGAAAAGTATGCGCTTACACTTTCAGAGGATATAGCATTGTTTGATGGAATGGCGGATGTGACAGGCTATGTCGGCATGCAGGAGTTCTTAAATAAAATATCCTTTGGCAGAATTGCTGTCATCAGAAAATTTGACGGAGACGAGAAGAAAAAGGAACGCGTGAAAAGCATGCGCGATGCTGTCAAGAAGAAGGTAGACGGAATAAAGCAGAAATACTTTGGCATGTCAATTGAGCTTATGTATGAGCAGCTGGAGCGTCAAAGACCATTTGTTAAAGAGCTGATAAGGCTCTCACTCGAGTTTTATGATGCGATGGAGGCTGTAAAAACAAGAAAAAGAGTATTTGATTTTTCTGATATAGAGCACTTTGCGCTTCGCATACTGGTGGATGAACAGACACTGGAGCCCACAGAGACAGCGCGTGAGTTTTCAAAACATTTTGAGGAAATCATGATTGACGAGTATCAGGACTCAAACCAGGTGCAGGAGGATATACTTACCGCTATTTCAAGAGAGCACCAGGGAGTCGGCAACATGTTTATGGTGGGCGATGTAAAGCAGAGCATATACAGGTTTCGAATGGCACGTCCGGAGCTGTTTATGGAAAAATACAACACATATACATCAGATGACAGTGCACACCAGAGAATAGACCTGCATAAAAATTTCAGAAGCAGGAATGAGGTGTTAGACTTTACTAACGACATATTCTACAAAATCATGGCAGCAGATTTGGGCAATGTGCAGTATGATGACGATGCGGCACTGTATCCCGGTGCAAGCTATCCGGATGAGACGATGCGTCCTGAGCTTTTGCTTGTTGACTACAAGGATGAGGAGCTGTCTGAAATTATAGAGGATGAGGATGGAGATAAGGTGCAGATAGAGGCGCTTTTGATTGCAAACCGTATCAGGAGTCTGATGGAAAACGGCATGGTGACTGATAAAAAGACAGGGCAGCTAAGAGCCGTGCAGTACAGGGATATAGTGATACTTTCGAGAAGTGTTGCAACCTGGGGCAATACAGTGGCAGCAGTATTAAAGGACTGTGATATTCCGGCGCATGTAGAGTCGAATACAGGCTACTTTTCATCGTATGAGATACAGGTGATTCTGTCGATGCTTCGCATACTCGATAATCCGCTGCAGGATATTCCGATGGCAGCAGTGCTTGCTTCGCCTATCGTGGGCATGGATGATGAGGAGCTGGCACAGATTAGGTCTGCCTTTAAGGGCGTAAGCTTTGCGCAGGCTGCACTTAGCGCCATGGCAGGTGAGGATGGCTATGAGGACGAGAAGCTTAAAGCCTTCGCTTTGGTATTTGAGAGACTAAGAGGTGCTGTAGCTGATACGCCAATCCATGAGCTTTTGTACATGATACTTGATGAGACAGGCTTTTACAGGTATGCATCAGCCATGCCGGCAGGAAAACGGCGCAGACAGAATATAGATATGCTGATTGAGATGGCCGCAGCCTATGAAAAGACCAGCTACAAGGGGCTGTTTCACTTTGTCAGGTACATAGATATACAGCAGAAATACGAGATAGACTACGGAGAGGCCGATACCGCAGGCGAGAATGACGATGTGGTGCGTATCATGACAATACACAAGAGCAAGGGTCTTGAGTTTCCTGTAGTGTTTGTTTCCGGGCTTGGCAAGGGCTTTAACACGCAGGACACAAAATCAGACCTGGTGATACATGAAAAGCTGGGTCTTGGCCTTGTGGAAAAAACAAAAAGCCCAAGGACAAAGCGACCATCACTAATCAGAAATGAGATAGAAAGCCGCATTAAAAGGGAAAATCTGGGAGAGGAGCTGCGTGTGCTGTATGTAGCACTCACCAGGGCGAAGGAAAAGATTATCCTGACAGGGGGACTTTCAAATGCCCAAAAATCCTTTGAGAAGTATAGAGGCAATGTAAATGCGAACCAGCCAATAAGCTTTGGACAAAGGGAGGGAGCAGGGTGTTACCTGGACTGGATTATACCTGCCATGCTGTCATACCCGGATAAGTATACGGTATCCACAGTCGATGCAACAGAGTTCGCTGCACGAACTGCGATGGATATGGCGGCAAACGATATATCAAAAGCGCAGCTTATTGCGCACATAAGTGCAGCGGATGAAACAAAAGCCAAAGAGCTCGCAGAGGAATTTGATTTTGAGTATGTATATGCTTCTGATATAACTAAAAAAAGCAAATATTCGGTATCTGAGCTGAAGCATGACTCTATGGTTGAAAAGTACGACAGCACAGAGAGGGAGGCAGAGCGTCCTAAGTTCCTTTTGGAGGAGAAGGAGACGTATGTGCCGGACTTTGCGAGGGATGATGAGGCAGGCGGTGCTTCTAATGAAAGCAAAGAGCCTAAAAATGCAGCAGGTGTGAATCAGGGAGCGCTGCGCGGAACTGCAGTGCACCGTGTCATGGAGTGTCTGGATTTCAAGAGTCTGTGTGATATAGATACAAAAGACCATGTGGCAGTCAGTGCATTTGTGAAGAAAAGCATGGATGAAATGCTAAAAAAGGGGCTTATCACAGATGACATGTACAGGCTGACCAGACCAAAGCTTATAGAGCAGTTTATATCATCAGATGTGGCAGCGCGTATGGCACAGGCGGATAAGAGAGGCGATTTGTATAAAGAGAAGCCTTTTGTGATGGACTATGAGGGAGTATTGGTTCAGGGAATTATTGATGTATTCTGGCTGGAAAATGATAAAATAGTGCTGCTTGATTATAAGACAGACAGGGTAAATGCTGCTAAAGAGCTTATCGACAGATACAGCACACAGCTAAAACTGTATGCTGATGCACTTGGAAGGATTTTTTCTACAGATGGGAAATGCATACAGGCGGATGAGAGGCTCATATATTCATTCCGTTTACAGCAGACAATTGTTACCAGTCGTGAATATAAAAAATAGTGGCATGTCACAGCAATCTATTATATAATGTCTAACAGGCGGTACAAAAATATACAATACATTAATATATCAGACATAATTGCTGTATGAACAGCTGTATATAAAGCCAAAGAAAAGAGATAATTTACATGGAGGAATACAATATGTACGAGTACGATGACGAGGTTTTAGACACATTTTTAAAGAAACAGACACAGCTTTTTAGTGAGGAGGTCGCAGATACTCCGGAGGCTGCAGAGGAATTTTTAGAGGACTGCATGGCTGTGGTATGTAAGAATATAAAAGAAGTAAGAGATTACTTTGATGAGGCAGGCTCAGATATTTCGGGCATGTCAGATGATGAGCTTATGGACCAGAGTGAGGTCTTTGCCATTGCGGACGGCAGATTCCTTGTTGTGGAAGGATAGCAGGTATGAAGTATTTTAAGAAAACGATGTGTATGCTGCTTGCATCAGCGACACTTCTCACCGGCTGCAGTATTGGCGGCAAGGAGATAGTGCTTGATATAAATACCACGAACAGCCATACAGTTTTTTCCGTGGACAATATGAAGTGCGATAAGACGGAGGCACTCATATATTTAGCCAATTACAAAAATCTGTATGGCACTATGTATGATGTTAACCTGCTTGAGACAGATGATGCGTCGAACGTGGAAAAATATATCAGGGATGTCACTGTTGATGAGCTGACGCGCATATACTGCATGGTTTCAATTGCAAAGCAGAAGAAGATTACACTTACAGACAAGGAGAAGAGTAGTATGTCAAAGGCTGCAAAGGAATACTATGACTCATTAAATGAAGCTGAAAAGAAATTCACAAAGGCTGATTTATCAGACATTGAGAGCGCATACGAGCATTATGCGATTGCGCAAAAGCTGTACAATTCTCTATCGAAGGGCGTTGATACAGAGGTGAGTGATGAGGATGCAAGAGTTATCCATATACAGAAAATCTTTGTAAAGAGCAAGGAGAGCGCAGATTCTGTGAGCCAGAAGCTTTTGTCAAAGGAAGATTTTGCAGCAGTTGCATCAGGCAGCAGTGAGGACAGCCAGACAGAGCTGTATGCGGCAAAGGGCACTCTGCCACAGGAGGTTGAGGCTGTAGCATTTGAGCTTGGCGATGGAGAAACATCTGATATGATAAGCACAGATGACGGCTACTATTTCATCAAGTGTATATCCAAGCTGGACCGGGAAAAAACAGAGCAGAACAAGGTCACTATACTGCAAAAGAGACAACAGGAGCAGTTTAATGATGACTACGAGCACTTTGTAAAAAAAGCAGGCTTTAGTTTAAACAGTGACCTGTGGGATTCAATCAGTATAAAGGATGAAAAGGATGTGAAAACAAGCTCATTTTTTACTGTGTACAATAAATACTTTCAGGCCGACAATTGAACAGGCAGATAATAATTAATAATAGACAGGAGCATATAATATGGACTGGGAATTTGACATCCTGTATGCAATTCAGAGCATCAGAACACCATTTTTAGACAAGGTAATGGCGTTTTTATCCACCATCGGAAATGCAGGAGCATTGTGGATTGTGATAGGTGTAGTGCTTTGTATTTCAAAAAAATACCGCCGTGGAGGTATGCAGATGCTTTCGGCAGAGCTTTTGAGCTTTATAGTGGGCAATCTGATAATAAAAAATATGGTCGACAGATTGAGACCATGTCAGATAGATGAGACAGTCAGTCTTATTGTAAAGATACCGTTTGACTCATCATTTCCTTCGGGACACACGTTAAACGGCATAACAGCGGCAGTGACACTTATGTTTATAGACAAAAGAATGGGAATACCGGCGATTGTACTTGCGGTACTTATAGCGTTTTCACGTATGTACAACTTCATGCATTTCCCAACGGATATCCTGGCAGGAGCAGTGCTTGGGGTGGTATCGGCTGTGTTTGTGAACTTTTTGTTTAAGAGAGCCGGTAATTAATAAAAAGCTGTACACATGCAGGTCTATAAAACCTGCATAGTGTACAGCTTTTTTATGAGATGTTAACAGTAAAATTACTTTGTTAGATTACTTTGTGAGAAGAAGCATGATATCATTACTTCTCTTTACAAATTTAGTCATCTGGTCAACTGAAAGCGGCTGGTTAGAAAGCATTGCAAGGTCGTAAAGCTGCTCAGCAAACATTGGAACATGCTCAGAATCCTTATTGTCTAAGATGTACTTTACAAGCTCGTTGTTGGCATTTAATGTGAGTGTCTGGTCAGCAGCAAACATGCTTGGATCCATTCCACCCATGCCTCCGGCTGCGTACATCTTCATCATATCCTGCATACGTCTGCCCTGCTCTGAGAGTGTGAGCACAGATGCTACATCTGCGTTCTTAAGGTTTTCTACCTTTACAGTGAGCTTGTCGTTGTTCAAAGCCTTCTTGAATACCTCTGAGAGAGTAGTGGTTGCCTCTGTGAGGTCTGCGCCGGATTCATCCTTGAGAGACTCTGTGAGGTCTGCATCTATTCTCATGAACTTGTAGTGGTCATTTCTCTGCTCAAGCTGTGTGATGAACGAGGTATCGATATTGTGGTCAAGGATAACAGCGTTCATGCCCTGTTCCTTGAACAGCTTGATATACTGACCCTGCTGTACTACATCTGTGACATAGTAAACTGTATTTTTCTCAGGTTCCTTGTTTTCATCAGAGGCATTTGCATCAGTATTGTCAGCTTTCTTTGTATCATCAGAAGCATCGGCACTTTCTGCATCTGTTTTTTCATCATCCGCAACAGGTGCGAGCAGCTCAGGAAGAGTCTGATACTTGTCATTGATGTCCTTGAAAAGAATATAGTCGTTTATCTTGTCGCAGAACTTCTCGTCCTTTAAGCAGCCAAACTTGATGAATGGGCTGATGTCATCCCAGTATTTCTCATAGGCTTCCTTATCTGTCTTGCACATACCGATGAGCTTGTCAGCTACTTTCTTGGTAATGTACTCAGAAATCTTCTTTACGAAGCCATCATTCTGGAGAGCAGAACGTGATACGTTAAGCGGTAAATCAGGACAATCGATAACACCCTTAAGGAGCATCAAAAACTCAGGAATGACCTCCTTGATATTGTCTGCGATAAATACCTGGTTGTTGTAAAGCTTGATAGTTCCCTCAATTGAGTCGTACTCAGTGTTGATCTTAGGGAAGTAGAGGATACCCTTTAAGTTGAAAGGATAGTCCATATTCAGGTGAATCCAGAAAAGAGGCTCCTTGTAGTCTAAGAATACCTTTCTGTAAAACTCCTTGTATTCCTCGTCGGTACACTCATTCGGGCTCTTGGTCCAGAGTGGGGTTGTATCATTGAGCGGAACAGGGCGCTTAACGATTTTGAGCTGATCCTTTGCAGGAGATACCTCTACCTGCTCCTTCTCGCCCTTGTCATTTTCTTTTTCCTCGTACTTGGCGTCCTCATGGATTTCCTCGATGACAGTGTCAGTGTCACGCTTGTCGGCCTTGTCTATTGTCTCGTACTCCTCAGGAGCATTTTCCTTTGCAAGGTAAATCTCTGTAGGCATGAAAGAACAGTACTTTTCGATAACCTCACGTGCGCGGTACTCGTTTGCGAACTCAAGACAGTCGTCGTTTAAGTAGAGAGTAATCTCTGTTCCGACGTCGTCCATGTCGCCATCCTCCATGTTGTACTCTGTGCCACCGTCACATGACCAGTGTACAGGTGTAGAGCCCTCTTTATAAGAGAGAGTATCGATTGTTACCTCGTCGGCTACCATGAATGCTGAGTAGAAGCCGAGACCGAAATGACCGATAATCTGGTCATCATTTGACTTGTCCTTGTATTTCTCGATGAAGTCTGTAGCACCTGAAAAAGCTATACGGCTTATGTATTCCTCAACCTCATCAGCTGTCATACCAAGACCGTTATCTATAATCTTTATTGTCTTTTCGTCAGGGTTTACGAGCACCTGAATCTTGCCCTTGTAGTCTGCAGGAAGGGAATATTCACCCATCATGTCGAGCTTTTTGAGCTTAGTGATGGCATCGCAGCCGTTTGAGATGAGCTCACGATAGAAGATATCGTGGTCTGAATATAACCATTTCTTTATAATAGGGAACAGGTTGTCGCTGTCAATTGAAAGATTGCCGTGTTTTTCTGTCATTTTTACACACTCCTTGTTTTTATTTTACATTTACACCGCGGCTATGGGCTGTGAAGTTGTGGTGTAGCAGACAATAATTCCTCAAAGAAAATATGAAGTCAGCCACAGGATTTTGTATGGATAGTTTGTGGCATGATTTTGGTTGTGCCGCCTTGTCCGGTAATGGAACCCTGCGGCAGTTCATATTTTATCTTCGGAACAATTGTCTGTTACCCGCAATGTTAGCTTATTTCCGCGAATGTAGATTTAGTTAAATGTTTTACACCGCGGTTATGGGCTGTGAGGTTGCGATGTAGCAGCCAGTAATTCCTCAGAGAAAATATGAAGTCAGCCACAGGATTTTGTATGTATAGTTTGTGGCATGCTTTTGTTTGTGCCACTTTGTCAGGTAATGGAACCCTGTGGCAGTTCATATTTTATCTTCGGAACAACTGTCTGTTACCCGCAATTCTAGTTTGTTTCCGCGAGTGTAGGTCATTAAAAGATGATCAAATCAGTTAGACTTATTTAATCATTTGATAGCATTTAAAGGTTTATCTGTTAAATAAACACAATATGATAATAAGTCTGTAATTCGGAAAAGTCAATAGAAAATTAGCACTCAAAATTAGTGAGTGCTAACAAAATAACAGAAAACCGCATGAATTGGGCATTTTTGTAATTGTGAAAAGTTTATAAACTTATTTTTCACTGGACATTGTGGCGTAAAAATGCTAGGATTTATTTTATAATATAAATTATAAGGAGACTGATATGTTACAAGCAGGTATTAAAGGTAAGAAAGAGATTACAGTGACTTTGGATAAGACAGCGAAGGCTATGGGAAGCGGCACGATGGATGTGTTTGCTACTCCGGCTATGATTGCGCTGATGGAAAATACAGCTTTTGAGAGTGTTGCGTCTGAGCTTGAGGAGGGAAGTGGTACTGTAGGTACTGCGCTTGATATTAAGCATGTTTCGGCTACACCGGTTGGCATGAAGGTGACCTGTGAGTCGGAGCTTGTGAAGGTGGATGGTAGAGCGCTCACTTTTTCTGTAAAGGCTTTTGATGAGGCAGGACTCATTGGTGAGGGTACTCATGAGCGTTTTATAGTATTTGAGGAGAAATTCCAGAAGAAGGCAGATGACAAAGCAAAGTAGACCGGATTTAGGTAGTAAAACACCGGAAATCAAAACGGAGAAACGTAAGGCCGTAGGTGGTGATTGTAAAGAATCTAACATCGAAGGAAAAAGTGCGAGGAAATACAGCAGAAGATGGGATATCATTGTGACAGCCTTTGATTTTGTGACCAATTTTTCAGAGAGCTCTATTTCTGCATACGCAGGGCAGGCAGCCTTCTTTTTGATGCTGTCGTTTTTCCCGTTTTTATTGTTTTTCTTTTCGCTGTTGAGCTGGACACCGCTTACAGAGGCTGATTTTTTAATGTGGGCGAGCTCGTTTATTCCGGAGTCGTTTGGTGACATCATGAAGGATCTGGCAAGTGAGGTGTATGCCAGCGGCACAGGCAGGCTTTCTATTACGATGATTACAGCCGTGTACTTAAGCTCAAAGGCTTTTATTTCGTTTCAGCTTGGGCTTGATGATATGTACCATGTGAAGGAAAACAGAAATTTTATTTTGCGGCGCATATATTCGGTGCTTTACAGTATCGTTTTTGCACTGGCGCTCATTTTTTTACTGGGTATCATGGTGTTTGGAAATATGCTCAGGAAGATGTATTTTTCGAATGTTCATCATATAATTGGAAGCATAATAGGCAGTGTGGTCGATTATCGTCTGGTAATCTGCCTGCCGGTGCTTATTTTATTTTTCTGGGTGATTTATGTGTTTCTGCCAAACAAGAAGCAGAGGGCAAAGTACCAGCTGCCGGGAGCGGTATTTGCGGCGGCTGCATGGATGATTTTTTCGGGAATCTTTTCTGTGTACGTGGATAAATACAATAATTATTCTTCATTTTATGGCACAATGACCACTATTGCGCTTATAATGGTATGGTTATATGGTTGCATGTATGTGCTTTTCATAGGTGGTATAATAAACCGCACATGGGAGGAGCGTATGGAGGCAAAAAAATATTATAAATAGTAAATTCGGAGGCTTCGAATATATGGATAATAATAAAGAAATGATAGAAGGGCTTGTATCACAGATACTTGACGATTATCATGATGACAAAATCATAAATCAGCAGGCACTTTTTTCACAGCCAGACAAGGAGGCTGTTTGTGATCTGCTCTCAAAGCTTATTAAGATAATGTATCCGGGCTATTTCAAGGGCACAAGCTTCAGATATTACAACCTGGACAGCCAGATTGCTGTTCTTTTGGAGGATATCATGTACAATCTGCGCAAGCAGGTGGTGCTTGCCCTGCCGCAGAATCCTAAATACAGGAGCTTATCACATCACGAGCTTGTCAATATGTCTGAGAAAATCAGCAATGATTTCTTTAAAAGGATTCCAAAAATCAGAGCTTTGGTGGAGACTGATGTGGCTGCGTTTTTTGACGGAGACCCTGCAGCCTACAATTACAATGAGATTATCCTTTGCTATCCGGGACTTCTTGCTATCACTACAAACCGTATAGCCCACGAGCTGCATCTGCTTGGAGTACCGCTCATCCCGCGTATGATGACAGAGCATGCACACAGCAAGACCGGTATTGATATCCATCCGGGTGCCACTATTGGAAAGAATTTCTTTATAGACCACGGAACAGGCATCGTGGTAGGTGAGACCACTATTATCGGTGACAATGTCAAGGTATATCAGGGTGTGACTATCGGAGCACTCTCTACCAGAGGTGGTCAGAAGCTAAAGGGAGTGAAGAGACATCCTACTATTGAGGATAATGTCATCATCTATGCTGGAGCTTCTATACTTGGTGGTGAGACTGTCATCGGAAGAGGTGCTGTCATCGGAAGTAATGCATTTATTACTTCATCTATCGAGCCGGGGGCTCGTGTGAGCATCAAAAACCAGGAGCTTTCCATCAGAACAGGAGAGCGAAAGGAGCTTGTGGCCAGCGAGATGGAGACGGATTCGAGCTGGTTTTACGTAATATAATATTATAATATACTTTTTTGACTGAGGTCGGTACGCGCGCCCCGGGCATCGGGTGTCGCACACGTACTCTCCTGCAGACTACGCTTTACAGTTAAGATACTGTATGAATTATGCTTTTTAGGGTTTCTATGCTTGACGAAACCGTCGAAACGCGCCGTCCATGGCGCGGTTCTCCTCGCTCCTGCGTCCTTGCAGGAGCGTTTCTGCGTTTTGTGGGCATAATTCTAACAGTATCTAAACTGTTTCGCTATGCGCCTGCAGGAGAGTACGGGTGCGCCATCGGTGCCCGGAGCGCGCGTACCGACCTCAGTCAAAAAAGTATATTTATTAAGTAGGACTAAATTAGCATAATGTACAATAGCCATAGGTTGATAGCATAGTAGGCAGGCCCTTGTGGAGCTGTAATCCATAAAACTTTTAAAACAGCTCCCAAAATCAACCCAAAAGCCGAAAAAAATCCAGAAAAAAGTAGCTGAAACCGCAGAAATCCCCAAAACAGCTCCCCAACCCAGCCCATAAGCCAGAAAAATTGCGTGAAAAAGAAGCTGAAATTGCAGAAAATCCTAACAAGCATAATTTCGTACAGTATCTTAGCAGCGAAGCGTAGCGAACGCGAGAGTACTAAGCTGGTGAGACTCCGCGAGCAAGCCCGATGGTACCGAGTCTTGGGACCCACCCTATTAGCCACAACTGAAAAAAGTAAGAAAAATCTAAAAAATATTATTGACATCTAAGTTACGTTAGAGTATACTAACAGCCGTAAGAACTACCAAATGATGTTTTTTATCATTAAAGTCATGAAGAAAAGACGTGAAAAGAGGTAAATATGATGCCATTATCAATGAGTGGTGCTGGGGAGGCACAGATAATCAAGAAAATCGGCGGAAAGGAAGAGGTGAGATCTTTCCTTGAGAAGTTGGGCTTTGTAGTAGGCGGAGAGGTGACTGTCATCTCAGAGATAGCCGGCAATATGATAGTCAATGTAAAGGGCGCCAGAGTAGCAATCGGCAAGGACATGGCAAATAAGATCATGGTCTGATATAACAATGTAACAGGCATGGATATAGCATGTATGACATATATAACATATATAACACATACAACACATGCATCAATGTGCTGTATAAGCTGTAATCATTTAAGATTTAAACGATTTTGTATATGATATTATGCAAACGTTTATATAAATTTTTAAACAACAATAAAATTAAAAAAGGAGTAGTCAGCATGAAGACATTAAAGCAAGCCAAAGTAGGCGAGACAGTCAAGGTTGTCAAGCTCACAGGCCAGGGTGCAGTCAAGAGACGTATCATGGATATGGGAATTACTAAGGGTGTTGAGATATTTATCCGCAAGGTGGCACCGCTTGGCGATCCGGTAGAGGTGACAGTGAGAGGCTATGAGCTATCACTTCGTAAGGACGATGCCTCTATGATAGAAGTAGAGTAAATTTTTTTTGCCTATAGGTTAGTAAATACAAACTATAGGCAGAATGAGCAAACAAAAATAAGGAGATTAAAACATGGCAGTAAAAATTGCTCTCGCAGGAAACCCGAACTGCGGAAAAACAACACTGTTCAATGCCTTAACAGGTGCCAATCAGTATGTTGGTAACTGGCCTGGTGTTACAGTTGAGAAAAAAGAGGGAAAGCTTATCGGTCACAAGGATGTAGACCTGGTGGATTTACCGGGTATTTACTCACTTTCTCCATATACTCTCGAGGAGGTTGTTGCAAGAAATTACTTAATCGGAGAGCAGCCTGATGCGATTATCAATATCGTGGACGGAACAAATATCGAGCGTAATCTGTATCTGACAACACAGATTATCGAGCTTGGCATTCCGGTGCTTATGGCTGTCAATATGATGGACATTGTAAAGAAAAACGGAGACACAATCAACATCAAAGCACTTGGAGAGAAGCTCGGCTGTGAGGTTGTTGAGATTTCAGCTTTAAAGAAGACAGGAATCAAGGAGACCGCAGAGAAGGCAATCCAGATTGCAAAGTCAGGTAAATCCGTTCAGAGGGTACATCACTTCGCAGATGATGTGGAGAGCACAATCGCAGGCATCGAGGATAAGCTTGGTCTTGCAGTAGCAGAGAACCAGAAGAGATTCTTTGCAATCAAGCTTTTAGAGCGTGACTCAAAGATTTCTGAGGTATTAAAGAGTGCTCCAAACGTAGACGCAGAGATTAAAGCTCTCGAGGACAAATACGATGATGACACAGAGAGTATTATCACAAACGAGAGATATCAGTACATATCTTCAATCATCGGCTCATGTGTAAAGAAGGCACGCGCCGGAAAAGAGACAGTATCAGACAAAATTGATAAGATTGTTACAAACAGATTTTTGGCACTGCCTATTTTCGCACTCATCATGTGGGCTGTATATTATGTTGCAGTATCATCACTTGGTGGAATTGTAACAGACTGGACAAACGACACACTCTTTGGTGAGTGGATTCAGCCGGCAGTACAGACATTTATGGAAAATGCAGGCTGCTCTGAATGGCTTGTATCACTTGTAGTTGAAGGTATCATCGGAGGTCTTGGTGCACCTATCGGATTTGCACCACAGATGGCTATCGTATTCTTATTCCTCTCAATCCTTGAGGACTGCGGATACATGGCACGAGTAGCCTTCATCATGGACAGAATCTTCCGTAGATTTGGTCTTTCAGGAAAGTCCTTCATCCCATTCCTCATCGGATCAGGATGTGGTGTACCCGGAATCATGGCAACACGTACTATCGAGAACGAAAAAGACCGTCGTATGACAATGATGACAGTAACAAATATCCCATGTGGAGCAAAGCTTCCGGTTATCGCACTTATCGCGGGCTTTATCATGGGTGACGGCTGCTGGTGGATGGCACCTCTTATGTACTTTGCAGGAATCGGCCTCACAATCATCTACTGTATCATTTTAAAGAAGACAAGAGCATTTGCAGGAGAGCCTGCACCGTTCGTAATGGAGCTCCCACAGTATCATATCCCTTCAGTAAAGGGTGTGCTGTTACACGTATGGGAGAGAGTATGGGCATTCCTCAAGAAGGCCGGAACAATCCTCTTCCTCTGCTGTGCAGTTATGTGGTTCCTTTCAAGCTTCGGCATTCAGGATGGCGCATTCGGACTTGTTGACAAAGAAAACAGCTTACTTGCAGTAATCGGATCTGCTATCGCAGTTATCTTTGCACCGCTCGGATTCGATACATGGCAGGCAGTAGCATCATCACTCTCAGGCTTTGTAGCAAAAGAGGGTATTGTTTCGACAATGGGTGTGCTCTCAGGACTTGGAGAGGTAGAAGAGTATGCAGTGAGTATGCATGATCAGTTTGCAGCATTCTTCCCAACAACAATGGTAGCAGTATCATTCTTGCTGTTCAACCTGTTTGACTCACCATGTCTTGCAGCTATCTCAACAACCGCAAAGGAGCTTAACAACCGTAAGTTCTTCTGGTTTACAATCATATTCCAGAACGTATCAGCTTACTGTGTAACACTTATGTTTTACCAGATTGTGGGACTTTGTATAGGTGAGGTAGCCTTCAACTTCTGGACAGTAGTTGCATTTGTACTCCTTGCAGGTGTATTATACTTATTGTTCAGAAAGGACCCTAATAAGGCAACAGTAAAGAACACTTCATTTGCGGCATCAAACGTGTAACGGGTTTTTAAATGAGAATCAATCTGGAATTTAACACAGCAGACCTCATAGCAGTCATAGTTCTTCTGTGCCTGCTGGGGATTGCCGTAAAGATAATAATAGGATTTTTCAAGGAAAAGAAATAATGCAGTAGTATATTTAGTAGCATTTGTAGTGAATAGGAGATGATGACATGCTGGCTGATATCATTGTAATTGCAATTCTCGTAGTGATAGTTGCACTTGTAATCAGGACAATAATCAAATCAAAGAAAGCAGGCAAGAGCCTGCAGTGTGGAATGGACTGCAGCCATTGCAAGGGCTGTCATTAATCCACGGCATGGTGTGTATGAAGCACAGGATGGGCATTTCATGGAAATAACTCATCTGCCGCTTAAGCTGCATCTGCCGGCATCGGTAACGATAGGAGGATGTATGTCGAAAGAAGCAATAGAGCAAAAAGAGGTAATCGTTGGCAAGCTAAAGGACAGCGGATGCAGGATTACAAAGCAGAGACTTATTTTGCTTGATGTAATCCTCGAGGGCGAGTGCGGAAGCTGCAAAGAGATTTATTACCGGGCATCGAAGATAGATCACTCTATCGGGACTGCTACGGTGTATCGGATGATCAATACGCTCGAAGAGATTGGAGCGATTGATCGCAAAAATATGTATAGAGTGCAGGTGTCATAAGCCTGGTTTTATAGGAATTGTATAAAAAGAAGAACGGCAATAAGGAAAGCACACTGAGAATTAAAGATTCTTAGTGTGTTTTTTGTTGCAATTAATTGAGAATAAAAAGTGTAAAAATGGCAAAAAAATACTTGACATATAAGTATAAGTAAGATATATTTAACTCAGGTTAGAGATAACTAACACGAAAGGAGCCAAAATGTGCCAGGAAGTATTTCAGATTGCTATGAGCATGGATTTAAAGAGCGTGGAAATGCAGCTTGCCCTCCAGTGTGCCCCGCTAATTACAGGAGCGAGAATTTCAAATATGCTCATGATAGACAGCACTGATGAGAGTGCCATGAGAGTGATTCTGAGGGCTTCCGGGATATCGCATTTCAGGCTCGCAGCAAGGAATGAGAAAACCGCCTTCCTCTTATTCCGCAGGAGCCTCTTAGAAGCATATCTGAATAATTCAGAGGCTTTGGACATACTAAAGAAAGCGGGATATGAGGATTTTTCATTCGGCAAGATATTACTTAGATTCAAAAAACGCTACGAAGCGTATCTGAATGATGAACACAAGCAGTTTCCACATGAGATGGGGCTTTTGCTTGGATATCCGATAGAGGATGTGAGAGGCTTTATAGAGCATAACGGATGCGGCTGCCTGTATTCAGGATACTGGAAGGTGTACCGCAATGTACCACTCAAAAAGAAGATGTTTGAGGATTTTGAAAAGGCGAAGGAAAGTGTCATACAGCTATTGGCCGAGGATATAGATATGAGGCTGATACTGGAAATATATAAAGAAGAACCGCAGCAGATTGCGGTATAGGAGGAATTAAAATGAGCAAAATCAGTGTAGTTTATTGGTCGCAGTCGGGCAATACAGCAGCAATGGCAGAGGCAGTTGCAAAAGGCGTCACAGATGCCGGAAAGGAAGCAGAAATCGTATTCGTAAGCAGTGCTTCAATAGATGAGCTTAAATCAGAGACAGCATTCGCACTCGGATGTCCTGCAATGGGTGCAGAGGTACTTGAGGAGGGCGAGATGGAGCCGTTTGTCACAGAGCTTGAGGGCTGCGTGGCAGGCAAGACTATCGGTCTGTTCGGTTCATACGGATGGGGCGATGGCGAGTGGATGCGCGACTGGGTAGAGCGAATGACAGCAGCCGGAGCTACAGTGGTAGGCGGCGAGGGTGTTATCTGCCAGGATGCACCGGACGATGATGCAAAGACAGCCTGCGAGGAGCTTGGAAAGAAGCTGGCAGCGGTATAAGCAAATCAGACTATAGCGTGGCCGCGACAACATGAAAGGCCACGAAAAACATATTTTATCTCCGCAAAGTATAAACTTTGCTCCTAGTGTAAATCTGGGCCGGCGAACTTCCCATTCGCCGGCCCGCTCTCTTTTTAATGACATTTGGGCTATTGCATTGGATGGAGTTATTATTATATAATATATATGTCATAGGTTATAAATATAAGAGTATTAGGGAGGAGGAAGAAAATAATACCTATAACCTTTCTGCCTGGGAGAACAGAAAGGAGAATATAATGGCTGACAAAAAAGCAATTATAGATGAAACGCAATTTGAAGCTCAGTATGATGCAGAAGCGAAATTGCTATTAGCACAGAAACCATTTCTAGCAAATATTTTAGTGCGTACAGTAAAGGATTATATGGGATTAAATCCATGTGATGTTGAGAAGCTTATAGAAGGAGAACCTTATATAAGCACAATACCGGTCGAGCCAGGATTTACAAATTCAGTGCAGATTAAGGGGATGAATTCTGAAAATAAAGTTCGAAATGAAGGGGTTGCATATTTTGATATCTTATTTTATGTGCGTACATCAGATGGATTATCAAAGGTAATAATCAATATTGAGGCACAAAAGTCTGAACCAATAGATTATGATGTTGAAATGAGAGGTCTGTATTATGCGATTAGAGAGGTTTCATCGCAGTTGGACAGAGAGTTTGATTCTCAGAATTATAATGATATCAAGAAAGTATATTCGATTTGGATTTGTATGAATGAAAAGGATAATATGCTGGAAAAGATATATCTAACAAAGAATGATATTATAGGAATATCACGATGGAAAGATATGTATGAGATTGTTAATGTTGTCATTATTAGACTGGCTAAAACATTGGACTTGCAAACAGAACATGAACTTCATCGGTTTCTGGGTGCTTTGTTTCTGCCAGAACTAAGTGCTGAGGAAAAAAACGATATGCTGGAGAATGAGTTTGATATCAAAATGGAAGGTGACAGAAAGGAGTTGTTGAAATCTATGTGTAATCTCAGTCAAGGAATAAAAGAACAAGGAATCGAACAAGGAATTGAACAAGGACGAAGAGAAGAGCGAATTTCTACATTGGTGACCTTCTTCAAAAATGATGGTACTGTAGCTGCAGCAAAACAAATGCTTAATTCGTCAGATGAAGACATTAAGATTGCTAAGGAACGTCTTTCGATGATTGAAGAGTAAAGATACAAGAAAACACCTCTATTGCAGTGCAATGGAGGTGTTTTTTTGCTAATGCCTAATCAGAAAGAATGTAATAAAAAATTCGCAGATTATTACAATCTGCGAAATCCAACCTCCCTTATGTATAAAATAAGCATTTTATATAAATATGACCATTTTTCTGACCATTTATGGGATAACTATAGAATTGATTGCGGAGCGCTTGGTCTCCAGATTTGGATGCACATAGCGATTCAATGTAATATTTACATTGGAATGTCCAAGAATCTCACTTACACTCTTAGCGTCGGCGCCGCTGCTGATACAGTTTGTTGCAAAGGTGTGGCGCAGAGCATGAAAGTGAGTATTCCCGATACCTGCTTCTCTTATATAGATATGGAATCTATTCTGATAAGTGCGGGGATCCATAGGCTGATTTTTCTTTAGAAAATAGAAGTCACCTTTCATTGAAGTGTTATAATAATCTGACAGCTTGTCATATATAAAGTCTGGGATAGGAATCTCACGAAGTGAATTTAAAGTCTTTGGTGAATCTATATATAAAGAAGTCTTTCTCGTGGCAGTGTGGTTATTTTGTGATGAACCGGATGTGTGTACCGTATCTACCGGAAGTCTCTGCACTGTGCGATTGACATGCAGAGTGCGGCTAATCATGTCGATATCTTCCCATTTCAGGGCACAAATTTCTCCTAAACGCAACCCCATAAAAAGGCACAATAAAATACCGAGCTTATAGATATCAAGCTCGGTAAGAAGATACTCGGTTAGCTTTTGCTGGTCTGTTGTATTGATTGTATTTATGTTATTTGAGGATGTGACGGATGAACGTTTTGCCCGGTACGACAGATGAATTTCTACGGTGCCATATGTGGCAGCTCCATATGCAAGGATTGAATTGAATATACAAAGTATGCTCTTTGTAACGCTCTCACCGGCTGTCTCAGGCAACTCCTTGAATATTTCATTCTGATTTAACTCACCTATGACGCTTTCTCCCCAGTTCGGTTTGATATATTTGTTGTATATAGTAGAATACTTTTGAATGGTAGAGCACTTCCGGCTGGATGCTATACTTTCAAGCCATTTCTCAGCGACTTCTTTTACGGTGATAGCGGACTGCTTTGGGGCTATAGTTTGATTAAGTGAAGCTGCTTTTGCTGTAAGCAGCCTTTCTGTTACTTCCTTATAGCTGTGGCCATATACCGATTTGCACTTTTTGCTGCCGGCTGTGTCTACTATGTAGTAGCGCCCCTCCCAGCGTCCGTCGGTTCTCTTTCTGATGTTGGTTCCTCTTCTTGACATAATGTATGCCTCCTTGTGATTATTTATTTCAATAGAAGAGGAATGAAATACTTAATATTTATCTGTTTTCCATATGTCTTTACCATTTTGGAATGCTCTCAGCTTTGTGAGTTTCTTTTCATATAATGCTTGTAGCCTTGGGATACGCATATAACGTTCGATTAAATCTTTTTTATACAAACTAAAATCCATTTCTGCTTTATCAATATTTACAATATTTCTATCCTTTACATATGATAGAAGCCGTACTTCTTTAGAAATAAAAGAATGTGTCTTTATCTCATCAATACGAATTGAACCAAGATGCTCGTATGGAATATTATAGAACATAGAATTACCGGAATCATATATAGGTGCAAATCCAAGTATTTCTAATGTGTCAGGATTTCTGACTATAGAAATATTATTCATGTGTCTGTCGGTATTTGAAATGAGATAGTCAGTCATTATTTCATAATCCATAAAATAATCAAACTCTTCTTCTTTTATTCCCAAACCAAGACAGACCTTTTTCAATGGATAATAATATGATTCATTTTGCTTAAGCTTGACTGATTGCAATAATTCCCATGCACTGATACATTCCAGATTTTCTGAGCAAAAATCATATGAAAGACATCCAAGTCCTTCAATTCCACCTTCTACTGTTAACAATGTGGGAGTGTATACTGTGAAATTTTCAAATTTTTGTTTTCTATGAAGTTCTGTTGCAAATAGTTCGTTTATACTTTGCTGGTATGATTCTCCATAATTGCCTTTAATCATATATCTGCGGCCTGAAGTGTCAATACACCATTTTTTCTGAAGTTCTCCCTGTGAAGCAGCGCAGTTAAATTTTGTTTTCTTCCTTAAATCAAGTAAATTGTCCTTGTTTAGTGTTATTTCACCAAATGTATCTACGAAATCATTTGTAAACAGATTTACATCTTTCCATTCGATATCTTCACCACGAGGTTTAATCCAATAACAATCCGACAAACTTAAGGCCAAATTATCTACCAAAGCACTGTTTGTTGAAGAATATCCAAGTCTTTGCAGGGCAGTCTTAGCTCCGTGCCTCGTCTTAGGAATAGCCCTGTCCTTCCACCAATCATGAAATTTCATATCATTCATCTGTCCACCTATAGGAAAGTGGGCAAGAGCTGCTTCATTTTTTCTGTAATTTCCGAGAGTTCCACCTTCTGTCAGCTCCATCAGGCAAACAGGTATATCTTTATGCATTAAATAGTATTCTTTAGCTATTTTCTTCGCCATATATTAACTCCATATAATATCTTCTGTTTTATCAAGTCTACAGTCACGATTAAATTTATCAACTATTTCATAATAGGATTCAAATAAATCAGCCACATATAATGAAAGATTTTTTTCCTTAACACCATCAAGATCTTCACCTATCTTGATTTTTGTACCTATTGAATCAATTAAATACCCAGCGTCTCTGTTATAATAATAAATCTTACCGTTATTATCTTCAATTTTACACATATTATCATTATCTATCGGTAACTGGTTGGCAATCAATTTTATAATATACGGCGTTGGCGAGCTTTCTCCCTGCTCCCATTTTTGCAATGTACTTATTGGTATATTGAACATCTTTGAAAAACTACGTTGCGAAAGGCCGGTAGTATTTCGTATTTCCTTAATGTTCATAATAACAAACCTCCCATAAAAAATATATCCAATTTGGTTACTCTTTTTGTTATTATACCCAAATCGGATATATAATGTCAATATAATTTAATTTATTTCTGACCACAATTTTGACCATCTAAAAATAAAAAATATATAAAATACATCCCAATATTCCCTTAAAAATGTGAAAAGATACAAAAAAAGATACAGCAGTTGACATAAATTGACTAAAGTTTTATGATATATCTAGTGTTTTTAACCGAGGTGATTTTCGCAGATTGTAATAATCTACGAAATCCAACCTCCCTTTTAATGTAGTGTTTCACCCGGAGGCAGCAAATGAGCATACATCTTTACAAGCACAACGAAGATGCATACAGAGCAGTCGAGACCATGCTGGAGGACAAGCAGATGGCAGCCGTCATCCATCCGACAGGCACGGGCAAGTCGATGATAGCCTTTAAGCTCGTGGAGCAACATCCACACAAGCACTTTCTATGGCTATCGCCAAGTGAGTACATCTACAAGACACAGCTTGAGAACATAGACACACAGTTCTCAAACATAGAATACATGTCATACAGCAGACTCATGAAGCATGAGGACAGCATAGACACCCTGTACCCTGACTATATCATACTCGATGAGTTCCACCGCTGTGGAGCCGCAGAGTGGGGCAAGAGTGTGAAAAAGCTTCTGCAAGCATATCCGAACGCAAAGCGCCTGGGGCTCTCAGCGACAAACATACGCTATCTGGATAACCAGCGCAATATGGCAGAGGAGCTCTTTGAGGGCAACATAGCCTCAGAGATGACACTCGGAGAAGCAATCGTGAGAGAAATACTTCCGGAGCCTAAATATGTCATAGCCATGTATTCATACAAGAAAGAGCTCGAACAACTGAAAAAACGAATCGAGGGCTTATCAAACCCGGGACTTGTATCGGAAAACGAAAAGCTTCTAGAGCAGCTAAAGCGTGCACTCGAGCAGGCAGACGGCCTCACAGAGGTATTTGCCAGACAGATGACAAAGCCTGATGGCAAATACATAGTATTCTGCTCGGGCAGAGAGCATATGGATGAGATGAAGGCGCAGGCAGGGGACTGGTTTAGTAAGGTGGACAAAAAGCCACACATATACACAGCGTACTACAACGATGCATCAACCAGCAAAGCCTTTGCAGAATTCAAAAAGGACACAGGAAGCCACCTAAAGCTCCTCTACTGCATAGACATGCTGAACGAGGGCATACATGTGGACGATGTGGACGGAGTAATACTGCTTCGCCCTACAGTGTCGCCAATCATCTATCTGCAGCAGATAGGCAGAGCACTGTCAGCAGGAAGCAAAAACCAGCCTGTCATATTTGACCTGGTAAACAACTTTGACAGTCTGTACTGCATAGACTGCCTGAAAAACGAGATGCAGGAAGCATTTTTGCTGTATCCTGACACTCATTCGCCAAGAGAGCACTTTGACGACAGATTCCGCATTATAGACGAGACCAAGGACAGCAGGGAGATATTCATGCACCTGCAGGAAAATCTGGGAAGTGCCTGGGACACATACTATGAGGCAGCAAAGCAGTGGTATAAGGAAAATGGAAATCTCAAGATACCAAAGAGCTATGTCACTGAGTCAGGACTCACACTGGGAGCATGGATAAACACTCAGAGGCGTGTGAAGTCAGGCAATATATCCGGAAACCTCACCTGGGAAAAGATACAAAAGCTAAACGACATAGGCATGATATGGGATGTCACGGACTCAAGCTGGCAGGAGGTACTTGAAGAACTGAAATGCTACCGCAATACCTACGGCAATCTGGACATCAAGGCCAAATACGTGTCACCTACAGGCTTCAGGCTCGGCTCATGGATCAACAACATGCGCTTCAAGGTGAAAAAGTATGGCATAGAGCAGGCACTCACCGATGAGCAGAGAAAAGCACTCGAGGAGCTTGGCATGATATGGGACCGCAACAAGCAGAAGTGGGAAGAGAACTTCAGTGCAGCCAAAGCCTACTACAAGGAGCATGGAAACCTCGAAGTACCTGCAAAGTACGTCACAGCAGATGGCATACCGCTTGGACGGTGGCTGTCAAACCAGACCAATAGCCACTCAATGACAGATGAACAGCTAAAACGGCTGCAGAGTATAGGCTACAGGTTAGAAAGCAAGACCGCTATACAGTGGAACAGAAAGTTTGAGCTTGCGAAAACATATTACGAGAAAAACGGCAATCTGGACGTGCCGGTATCATATTCCACAGACGGAGTGAAGCTGGGACGCTGGATATCAAATATCAGATGCAAAAGAAAAAACCCGAACGCCAGCGGCATGGTGCTCGACACAGAGCGCATAGCAAGGCTCGACAGTATAGGGATGAACTGGAAATAGGGTAATCAAGAAATACAGGGAGAAACAGAAAAAATGTACAGAAAGAAAGGAAGAGGCTGGACCAAGCATATAGACTTTATGCTCTTAGATGTCCTGTGTATGCAGATAGCATTCATAGTTTCATACATATGGCGCTTTGGACTTGGCAATCCATACACAGATAAGGACTACAGGATATTGGCAGCAGCATTTCTGCTCATAGATTTTTTCGTGGAAATAGTATCCGATGCCTTCAAAAATGTATTGAAGCGCGGCTATCTCGATGAGCTCATAGCTACATGTAAGCATGTGGTGCTTGTAGAAATATTAACAACCTTCTTCCTGTTTACCACACAGATGGGTGAGATATATTCGCGGGCGTCATATTACATTATGATTCCGGTCTATGTGCTAATAGCGTATATAGGCAGGGTAGTACTAAAGAAAATCATTAAAAAAAGAAGCTTTGCCACATCCAAAAAATCACTCTTAGTCGTAGCGCCGGAAAAACTCCTTCGGGAGACACTTCACGGACTAAAGGAAAAGAGCTTTGGATATACACAGATTGTGGCAGCGGCAACAGATGCAGACCTGAAGGGCGAAACAATATGCGAGATACCAATCGTTACAAACCATGACGGGATAGTGGACTACGCCTGTGAGGAATGGGTGGATGAGGTGCTTATCCCGCCATGCGCAGAAAGCGAATATCCCGATGATATGGTGGCAAGCTTTATAGAGATGGGTATAGCAGTTCACAGAGGCATCACTAAAAACAAAGCCATGTCAGGCAATTTCAATCAGATAGAAAAAATAGGTGACTACACGGTCATCACAGCAAGTATGAACTATGCGAGCACGTCACAGCTTGTTGCAAAAAGAGCAATGGATATACTTGGTGGACTGGTTGGCTGTCTTATCACAATGCTTGTAACCATATTTGTTGCTCCGGCAATCTATATAGCATCACCGGGACCGATTTTCTTCGCACAGGAGCGAATCGGCAGAAACGGAAGAAAGTTCAAGATGTACAAATTCAGAAGCATGTACATGGATGCTGAGGAGCGAAAGAAGGAGCTCATGGCACAAAATAAGGTGAGCGATGGAATGATGTTTAAGATGGACTTCGACCCAAGAATCATAGGCAACAAGATACTGCCGGATGGAACAAAGAAAACCGGCATAGGACAGTTTATCAGGAAGACATCAATAGATGAGCTGCCGCAGTTTTGGAATATCCTCAAAGGAGATATGAGTCTGGTAGGCACACGACCACCAACACTCGATGAGTGGGATAAGTATGAACCACACCATAGAGCCAGAATGTCATTCAGACCTGGGCTGACCGGGCTTTGGCAGGTGAGTGGCAGGAGTAATATCACGGACTTTGAGGAGGTGGTGAAGCTGGATACTCAGTATATAGGTGAGTGGAGTGTGAAAAATGATATAAGAATTATTTTTCATACAATTGTGGGAGTTTTAAAGAATGACGGAGCCATGTAAAAGGAGAAAATTAAATGAGAATATTGGTGACAGGAGCTAATGGATATCTGGGACAAGGAATTGTAAAAGCAATTATTGAGTCAGGAAATAAAGTAATAGCAACAGATTTTAAATTAGATAATGTGGATACAAGGGCAACAAAAATTGAATGTGATATTTTCTCAATAGAAGATCCATATGAATATTTTGAAAAGCCAGACGCGCTATTACATTTAGCGTGGAGAGATGGATTTATACATTATTCTGATGCACATATACTGGATTTTCCAAAACATTATGAGCTTATAAAGAAAATGGCAGAAAGTGGACTAAAGCATATTGCAGTAATGGGAAGTATGCATGAAATAGGATTTTTCGAGGGAAGTATTAACGAAAAAACACCATGCCATCCTACTACACCATATGGAATTGCAAAGAATGCTTTGAGAGAACTCACAGAAATGATTTGCAAGCAGAATAATATAGTGTTTCAGTGGCTTAGAGGATATTACATAGTTGGCAATTCTAAATATGGTTCATCCATTTTTTCGAAAATTACTGCAGCAGTTGAAGAGGGAAAAAAAGAATTTCCATTTACATTAGGCCAGAATCAGTATGATTTTATTGATTATCCTGAATTTTGTAAACAGGTGGCGGCAGCAGTAGGACAACAAAGTGAACAAGGAATAATAAATATATGCTCTGGACGACCTGAAAAGCTTGCAGATAGAGTTGAAAGATTTATTAAAGAGAATAATTACGATATTGAACTGCAGTATGGAGTATTCCCAGATAGACCATATGATTCTAAAGCTATTTGGGGTGACGATACAAAGATTGAAAAAATATTGAATAAATAATATGAGGAATATTAGATGAAATTACTACTTATTATGCCACGTTTCTTTAATTATCCTGAAGTTATAACTGATGAACTTAAAGAGATGGGATATGAAGTCGATTTTTGGGATGACAGGCCAAGCACAAATGCATTAGTAAAAGCTGCAATAAGAATAAATAAGAATATAATTTATAAATATATTGAGAGATATTTCAATGAAATCATGAAAACGGTTAGAACAAAAAAATATGATATTGTATTTCTCATTTCCGGTCAGTCTCTTTCTTTTAGTGAATCAATGATAAGTGAACTGAAAAGTTGTCAATCGAAAGCAAAATTTGTTTTATATCAATGGGATTCGCAAGAAAATTTCCCTTATATCAAAAGTATTCAAAAGTATTTTGATGAGTGCTATTCATTTGATAAACGAGACGTGAAGGAAACTCCTAACTTGAGATTTTTGCCATTATTTTATTCAAAAATGTATGAGAAAATAGGTGAAAAAAATAGTGATGATTATAAATATGATTTTTGCTTTGTGGGAACAGCTCATCCGAAGAAATATAAATTTATTAAAAAGATGAGTGAACAATTAAAATCGATATATCCTAAACAGTATATTTATTTCTTTTTTCCTTCGAGAATAGTATATTTTTACAGAAAAATTAGAAATAAAGAGTTACATAAGGCAAAGTATAATGAATTTAACTTTCAACCTTTAAAAGGTGAAAAAATGAATGAAATTTATGAGAAATCAAGGTGTGTACTGGATTCCGCACAAGATGGACAAATAGGATTAACCATAAGGGTGATTGAAGCATTGGGGGCAAAGAAAAAATTGATTACAACAAATGAAGATATTGTAAATTACGATTTTTATTGTCCTGAAAATATTTATTTATATAATGGGAAATTTGATTTAGATAATATATTTTTTAAAAGTAAATATAAACGAATAGATAATGTAATATATGAAAGGTATTCTTTAAGAAATTGGCTTAAAGAAGTTATAGGTTAGATTAAATTATGAAGGTTATTCAGATTAATACATTTTCATATAAGGCTGCTGGAAATATAATGATGAATCTTCACAGAGCATTACTTAATAAAGGTGTTGATTCTTATGTTGTTTGGGGAAGAGGTCGAAAAGCACAAAATGAACATGAATATTATATGGATGATGATTTAGGTGTAAAAATACATGGTGCTTATACAAGATTAACCGATAAAACAGGGTTTGCTTCAGTTTCTGCAACAAGGAAACTTTTAAAATGGATTGATAATATAAATCCGGATATAATTCATCTTCATTGCATACATGGCTATTATATTAATATTGAGTTACTTTTTAATTATATTAAGAAAAAAAACATAAGAGTTGTATGGACTCAACATGACTGTTGGGCATTTACAGGGCATTGTGCATATTTTGATGCCTGTGGGTGTGAAAAATGGAAAACAGGATGTTATGATTGTGAACAAATACATACATATCCAATATCATATATAGATAATACGAAGCATAATTGGAAATTAAAAAAGAAATATTTTGGTGGATTAGATGCTATTATAGTATCACCTTGTAATTGGCTTAATGGAATAGTAAATGAATCATTTTTAAATATTTATGAATCAATTGTAATTTATAATGGAATAGATACAGATGTTTTTAATCATGAAAATTCATATTTAAAAAAAGAAAGAATAGTTTTAGGTATAGCAGGGGAATGGACTAAACGTAAAGGACTAGAAGATTTTCTGAAGCTACGAAGTATTTTAAGTGATGATTATAAAATCGTTTTGGTTGGGTTAACAGATAAGCAGATTAATGCATTGCCAAAAGGAATTATAGGAATTTGTCGAACAGAAAATACAAAGAAATTAGTGGAGATTTATAGACAAGCAAGTATTTTATTTAATCCGACGTATGAAGATAATTTTCCAACTATTAATTTAGAAGCGTTAGCTTGTGGAACCCCAGTAATTACATATGATACAGGTGGAGGTGTGGAATGTATTGATGAAGGAAAAAATGGTTATATAGTTTCTAAAGGCGATATTAATAAAGCGGCAGAACTCATAATTGATACGAAATGGAAATATCCTATTGAGTTTAATAAAAGTAAATTTTCAAAAAACAGTATGATAAGGAGTTATATTGAGTTATATGAAAATCTTTAAAAAAATAATGCAGGTTTGTTTGAGAAAGATAATAAAATTATTTGATTATTTTTCTCCGAGAAAATATATGAAGTTATATAATTGGTATTTGAATCATATAGGAATAGATATAACAGGAATTCCAAGATATATCCATCCTTCTGTTGCTTTTGATGGTAAAGGATATAATAAAACACATTTAGGAAATAATGTTGTTATTTCAAGAAATGTTCTTTTATTAGTACATGATTACTCTGTTACATGTGGATTAAGAGCAATTGATGAGAAAATAAGATATGAATCTTTTTGGTTAAAGGATATTACAATTAAAGATAATGTATTTATAGGAGCTAATTCTACAATATTACCTGGAACGATTATTGAAGAAAATTGTATTATAGGTGCAGGAACTGTTATTAAAGGAAAAATCCCTAAAAATTCTGTAGTTATTGGTAATCCTTCAAGGATTGTATCTAATACACTAGAATGGGCAGAAAAAAAACAAATGGAAAAAGAATATATTTATGAGAAGAAAGAATTTAATTAGAATTTTTGAGGAAATCTATGGTACAGATTGTTTATTTTGTAATTTTAATAATAGGATTTTGTTGTCTAATAAAAAACAATAAATCTAAAATTAATTCAGTAGTGCTTTCAATAGGAATTTTTGTGATTTTTGCAGGTAATAATTCGAATTCTGATTATAATCTTTATTTGTATTCTATGATGACTGATGATTATGATAGATATGAAATTGGATATAGGCTATATTATTTTATTTTTAAGAAAATTGGAATAACAGATTATCAGGAAACCGTAATAATCACTTTTATAATTTTAGGGATATTGTTATATTGGGGAATTAAAAAAATAACAGATAATTATGTGGGGGTTCTTTTTTTATTATTGATTTCGGAGTTATTTATTGGTACTGTACAGTTTAGAACAATGATTGCGAGTGTATTACTTTTTGATGCTCTTATTTTATATAAGGATAATAAAAAAATAGCACTTGTAATTGCATTGATTTCATCATCGTTTCAAATGGTAACATTATTTTTTATCCCTTTTTTTATAATAGGATTAATAAAAAAAGAAAACAAATATAAAATTGATAAAGGAAAATATGAATTAGTTGGAGTGCTATTTGGAATATATTTAATTCTTTTGTTATTGAATAATGTTTTGCATGTGAATCTTCCGTTGATTGGAATTGAATTTTTGGCAAATAAATGGAGTGTATTTGAGCATGTTACTTATTATTTTGGTGGAACTGCTTGGGGATCAATTCCATTCGCAGGTTTATATTTTGTGAATTTAATTACTGTTTGCTATATACGTAGATATGTTAAATCGTATGATGATAGATACAGTGATACTATTTTTAATATAAATATTTATGCAGCACTTAGTTTACCATTATTATTTGTTGATATAAATTTTTATAGAATGTTTAGAGTTTTAAATATAGCTAATTATGTCTATTATGCATGGGCATTAGGAAATAATAAAAAGAAAAGTATATCATTTAAACAGTTAAAAATGTTTGGATTTGTTTGTGGTTCACAGTTTTTTTGGGTCTGGAGTTATTTAAGTAGAATTCCGGAAATTTTCACAGAAATATTCAAGAATAATATATGGATAGGTTAAAATATGAATAAAGTATTATTATTATCGGGGCATGATATAGATGTTCTTCAAGATGCTAACATTGAGGCTGATATTAGAGATGTTTATAAAAAAGGATTTATATTCAGAATTCTGAAAAAAAATAAATATTTAATTAAATATTCCCTTGGTGATTGGAAAAAAAAGTTTGCAGATTATAATGCTGTTATTTTATTTGATACATATTATAACGAAGGAATTATTGAATGTTTTTGCAGATTAAATCCAAAGATAAAGATTATATTTTATTGTTGGAATACAATTGAAACAATAAAAATGCGTGTTAGTATGAAAAATATTTTCAATAATAAAAAAATTGAAATATGGTCATATAATTATGAAGATTGTAAAAAATATTCAATAAAATATAATCAGCAATTTTGGAACAAAAAGTTAGTATGTAGTGTAAAGAAAAGTAAGTTTGATATTTCTTTTATAGGATCACCTAAAAATAGAATTGAGTATTTACAAAGTATAAATAGATATTGTGAAGAAAATGATTTAGTAACTTATTTTTATATTACAAATTGTAAGGAAAAATTTAATAAAAATTTAGAGGGAAAATTTATGCCATATAAAAGCTATATTTTAGATATAGCTTCGAATAGTCGTGCAATATTAGATTTAGTTACTAACGAAAATATCGGATTAACTTTGAGACCGCTAGAGGCACTTTTTTTAGGGAAAAAATTAATTACGAATTATTCAGACATAATAAGAGAGCCTTTTTATAATTCAAATAATATTTATATATTAGGAAATGAAAAAATATCAATTTGTGATTTTTTAACCCTTCCATATATACAGGTAGATAAAAGTATTATTGAGTCATATGATTGCGAAGAATGGTTAAAACGATTTGAGGTGACATTATGAAAAAAGGTATTACAGTATTTACACCAACATTTAATAGAGAAGGATATCTTACCAAATTATATAATAGTCTTCTGAATCAAAAATTTAATAACTTTGAATGGGTAATTGTCGATGATGGATCAACCGACGGAACTAAACTTATCGTCGGTGAATTTATCAAAGAAAATAAAATTAATATAAATTATATTTATCAAAAAAATGAGGGAAAACATATAGCATTTAATAATGGAGTAAAGAATGCACAATATGAATTATTTATGTGTATTGATTCAGATGATTATTTGATAAATGACATTTTAGGTGAGATATATAATCAGTGGATTGGTATTAAAGATAAAAAGAAGAATTTATGTGGCATGATTGCATATAGGGGGAAAAATGTAAATGAAACAATGTTTGGAGAATGTTTTATACATCCATATTCTTTTTCGACAGTGAAGGATGAAATGAAAAATGGAATATTTGAAACGACTATGGTTCATAAAATAGATGTGTTAAAGAAGTTTCCGTTTCCTAAATTTGAAAATGAAAATTTTATTACAGAAGATTTAGTGTGGAGGCAAATTGATCAAGAATATTTGTATTATGTTATTCCTAAGGTATGGACAATTTGTTCATATTTGCCCACAGGATTGACAAATAGTATTAACATTTTTAAATTTCCAAAAGGTGAGGCAGAATATTTTAAGGTAAGATATAAATATGAAACTAAAACAAAAAGTAAAATAATGGAATATGCAAAATATTTAGTCTTTGATAAGACTAAACTTCCGGGTATTCATGGAATGATTTTTTATTTCCCAGCATTGATTTTATCATATCTATATTGTTTTGTTTGGAAAAAAAGATTTAAATTGAAGGATGATTAAATATGAATATAACGATTGTATTACCTTGGTATGACTACAATTTGCCATCTGGTGGAATATTGAATATGTATGGTTATGCTGAAAGACTTGCATGTAAAGGGCATAAAATAACAATATTATATGATTGTGGTAAAGGAAAAGGTAAATTAAAAATACCTAATATAATAACATATAATAAGAGAAGAAAAAAAACAATTTCGAAAAAAAAATTATATAAAAAGAAAAATATAACTGAAATTGCAGTATACTCTATAAATGATAAAACAGTGCCAGATGGAGATTTTGTAATAGCAACGGCTTTAATAACAGTTGGAGGGGTTAATGGTTTATCAAAGTGTAAAGGAAAGAAGGTTTACTTTATTCAGGGATTTGAAAATTGGGGAATATCTGATAGGGAGGTTTATAAGACATATGAATTAGGTATGATTAATATTGCTGTTTCGAGCTGGTTATATAATATAGTAAAAGAGCATACATTTAATTCTGCTTATTATTTACCTAATGCTGTTGATGATGATTTTGGCTGTGATAATGCTATTGAAGAAAGGAATAATATTATAATTGGTTTTATGTATGTTCCAATAAAATCAAAGGGAACTTATGATGTTCTTGAATCTATAGAAATAATTCATAGGAAATATCCGACAATAAAGTTTGAAGCATTTGGTGTTTATTCAGTTAATGATGAATTGCCAAAATATGTAAGATATACATATAATCCGACACGTGTTCAACTTAGAGATTTATACAATAGATGTTCAATTTTTGTAACTGCTAGTTGGTTAGAAGGTTTTGGATTAACAGCAGCAGAAAGCATGAAATGTGGATGTTGCTTAGTTACAACTGATAGTAAAGGAATACGAGATTTTTCATTTGATTGTAAGACGGCGCTTATATGTAAGCCTAGAGATGTGAAGGGATTGACAAAAAAAATAGAGATGGCAATTAATGAAAACGATAGGAGAATAGAGATAGCGAATGCTGGTGTAAAAATTATTGAAAATTTTAATTGGGATAAAAACGTTAGTCAATTAGAAAAAATATTAAAGGACAATTTATAAATGAAGAAGAAACTTTCATATAATATATTATTTTCTTTACTACTTCAAATCGTTGCTGTTATCAATTCATTTATTACATCAAAAATAACTATTAATTATTTTGGCTCAGAAATAAATGGTTTGGTTTCATCAATAAATCAGTTTTTAAATTACATTTCGCTGCTTGAGGGGGGCGTAGGTGCTGTAATAATGGCTCAATTATATAAGCCTATATATGAAAATGATAAGAACAAGATTTCAGATATTATTTCATCTTCAAAAAAATTTTTTAGACAAATTATATGTATTTATATGATTTATACTTTGATATTATCGCTAATTTATCCGTTAATGATAAAATCCTCTATAAATAAAGAGTCTATTGTCACATTAATTTGGATATTAAGTATTTCTTTATGTGCTCAATATTTTTTTGCAATATCATATAAAATTTTGCTACAAGCAAGTCATAAATTGTATATATGTTCAATTGCTCAAATTATTGCATATGTTGTAAATATTAGTTTAGTTATAATATCATCAGTAAAATATAATAATATACTAATTGTAAAGCTTTTTAGTAGTATTGCTTTTTTATTACAACCTTTATTATATACATTATTTACAGAAAAAAGATATCGTAAATGTTATAGTAAAGGAAAATATGAATTAAAAGGTAGATGGGATGGTTTTTTTCAAAATCTGGCTTTTTTTATTAACAATAATACAGATATAGTTTTAATAACTTTATTATTAAATTTGAATGAAGTAAGCGTTTATTCTGTATATATGTTAGTTATCAATGGAATGAAATCGGTAGTTTTGTCTATTTCTACAGGATTTCAGTCAATTCTTGGAAGAAAACTGGCACAACAAAACACTGTAAAAATTAAAGAATTTATGAAAAAGTACTTTTACTTTATTTTAATAGTTTCATTGATCGGTTTTGGAACAATAATACTGTTGATTAGGCAATTTGTTTGTATTTATATAGGTAATAATTCGGATTATTCTTATGATAGAGTAATTTTTCCATTTATAATTGCGATTTCTCAAATGATAATTTGCATTAGAGAACCATTTAATTTATTAATAATTTCTGCAAATAAATTTAAAGAAACAAATAAAGGAGCTGCAATAGAAGCTATTTTAAATATTGTTATATCATTATTTTTTATAAAAAAATGTGGGCTTGTAGGAGTTGCAGTTGGAACATTAATAGCATCACTATATAGATTATGTTATTTTTATATGTATTTATGTAAAAATATAATTATGTTGAATTATAAAATTATATTTAAACCATTATTTTTGCTAGTATCTTATATTTCTATTATTGCGTTATATTATTTTAAAATTGATAATTATAATGTGGAAAATTGGATGTATTTTTTCAAAAATGCTATTTTTATTATCGCGATAAATGTAGTTGTTTTATTTATTTTAATCATAATTATTTTTGGGGCAGATATTATAAAATTATGGAAAAAAAGGCAATAATATAATATGAATAGTAAGTGCAAAATAATTCAAGTTAATTATCAACGCATAATAAGTATCAGGAAATGCTAGTGTTTTACTATACTTATGTATGCTAGATGCTAGCATTTTGCTCTAATTATTACCTATTTACAATCTGGCGTTGAAATATTGAGCGCTTACAATTACAAAGGCAACAATTACAGGCGCTATTATTAACACTATTCTTAATGCGTTTTTGATATACAAAATTGCATTAATGGGAGCAGTGATAGCGACTATGATTTCTTATTTTGTAGTATGGCTTATTATTACGTATGACACTAATAAGGCTATGAATTTATCATTAAATATAAGTCGTATCGTCATAAGTGTTATATTGCTGTGTGTACAGTGGTGGTTATTAGTAATTTTTGAAAGTGGTATTGTTATACAAATTATTTTTTTAATAGGTATTATAGTCTTACATGGTCGAATAATTTGTGGATTAATAAGAAAGATGATAGGGAATGTATTACAAAAGCTGAAATAAAAAGTAAAGTACATGTGTCTAAGAAAGGGTTGACATAGATGAAGCTTATAAATAACATTGACAGACAGACACGCGATTCTGGAATTGAGCTATTAAAAATTTTTGCAATTTTTGTAATTGTAATAAATCATACAGTACAATCATTAACAAATGAAGCATATAATATTCCAAATAATGGTTTTGTGATAGATATTTCAAGAGCAACTACGAATATACAATGTATTTTATTACAAATATTTCGACACTTTGGTGTTTTGGGAAATTCAGTATTTTTCATATGTTCAGCTTGGTTTTTATTAAAGAGCAAAAATTGGAATAAGAAAAAATGGCTTTTTATGGTTATAGAAATATGGGTAGTATCAATAGTTATCTTTATAATAACATATATAATATTACATGGTAATATATCTATTGGAATTATTATAAGTAGTTTATTTCCAACAACATTTGGAAATAATTGGTATATGACATGTTATTTATTATTCTATCCGATACACCCAATTTTAAATAGTATTGTAAATATGATGAATCAGCGCCAGTTATTTAGAAGTACATTGGTAATGGTATTTTTATATGTTTTTATGAATTTTATTAATTGTAGTTGGTTTTTTTCATCAGCTATTATACTTTGGATAACAATATATTTTGCTATAGCTTATATGCAGAAATATTTAATGAGCTTTGTAGATAATATAAGGGAAAATATAATCCTTTTTATTATAGGAGTTATTGGATTTATAGGAATTATACTTATAACAGATATATGTGGATTGTATTCTCAAGTTTTGTCTGATAAAGTAATGCGCTGGGTTAATAATTGCAACCCTTTTTTGTTAGCTATGTCTATAGCAATGTTTAATATTGCAAGAAATATTCATTTTAAAAATAGATTTATTAATTATATTTCAAAGTTATCATTACTTATTTACATTATACATGAGAATATTATTTTAAGAACATATTTTAGACCCGCAATGTGGAATTATGTTTATAAGAGATTTGGATATTCAGATGTTATACAATGGGTATTCATAATTTCGTTTATAATTTTTATATTTGGAATTTTATGTTCAATCTTGTATGTTTTAACGCTACAGAGATTCGTTAATAAAGTAAGTGGAAAATTATATGAGGTTGTGAGAATAAAATATTTGTTATTTGAAAAATTCTGCTTAATGATAGGGGAAAAGAAGGACAATAGATAGTCAACAAACAAACAAACAGGCAGGCAGACAGGGCTTGATATATATAGAATAGTAGCAGTGCTATTTATTTTTCTGTTTCATTCGAATATTCATCTAGGATGTAAATATGGTATATTGACTTCTTTTATAAATATGGGAGCGATTTTTATGACAGCTTTTTTTGTTTTATCGGGGTATGTGATATATTATACTTATCAAAAAAAAGATTTGGGAAAGTTAGCCAATATAAAATTGTTTTATAAAAAAAGATATATTACAATATTGCCAATATATTATTTAGTAGGAACATTATATATTATTTTTTTTTTGGGGGGGGGACAGAATCTTTGCAAGAAAATGTTATATTAATGCCAATAGAAATTTTAGGATTACAGTCTGTTTTTACGAGTATTTTTTCGGTATCTCACAATGGAGGAACTTGGTTTGTTTCGTGTATTCTTTTATGCTATTTAATTTATCCTTTTGCACAAGAAATTATAAAACAGATTTCATTAAAAAGTAAAATTAAAATGCTTTTATTGAGTGTATTGGTCTTGCTTTGGTCGCCATTCATTGTATGGAAATTCCAAACAGGCGCTAGAGACATTGGTGCCTGACACCATTAAATTTTTATTAAATTTTTGTGTCCTCCGAAGGAGATGTTTCTGAATCCTCATCCTCAGGAGTTACAATGCCATCCAGAACTCCCGATATGGTTTCCTCATTATAGTGCTTGAATGGTGTAAGTATGTCAGGCAGCATCCGGTGGATTCTGCGACACTTATTATTGCTGCACTGATGCCTTGGAATTTTGAGCCATTCATGTGTTCCGTCCTCGTATCTTATAATGTGGCTGCGGTAATCACGGAAGATTAGACTGCATTTCTGACATATGGGGCAAAGAAATTCACTGTTCACTGTTCTCTGACTGTTCTCTGGCTGACTGTTCTCTGATAAAAATATGCTGTCCTTTTCTTGTAAAATCTGTTACAATATACATGGTGTTTACCAAGGTTCCGGAAGCCAATCTTGCAGAAGGGGCTCCGGAGCCTTTCCTTTTCTCTTAATAAGGACAGTATAATGGTCTATGGCTGGACAATCAAGAGGTCAAGTGATGGACAAGATAAGGAATCATAAATACTAAAATACTTCATTGTAGCAGAAATACAGTAACAAAATATCTTGAAGGAGACTATGATTCTTTATGCCACAAAAATTTTTACAGCGGAATGAATCAATTTTATGATTATATCATCAAAGAGTTATCTTCTGGAGTGAGCAGAAAAGATGTTTTCCGAAGTCTCATTCAAAAAGGTTACAAAGGTGGCCAGACAGCGGCTTATGATTATATGAATAAGATTGTAGAGCGTTTTCATATTGATATTGCGGTCTACAGGAGTTCTTCAACGGACGCTATTCAAAAAAAGAAAAAAATTCAGAAATATGACCACATATCAAGAAACGGCATCTTCAGTTTCTTATGGATGAACCACGAGATAACGGATCGTCATAAATCATATCTGATGGATACTTATCCGCAGCTTAGGACTCTAAAGTCCTGCATTCAGGAGTTTCGGGAGATATTTCAAAAGAAAACATGCCGTACTTATATCTTTTTATTGAAAAATACAAAAACAGCGATTTGAAAGAACTTTCCCGTTTGGCATCCGGACTGGAAAAAGATTTATCTGCCGTAGAAAATGCTATAGCCAGCCCTCTATCGAATGGTTTTGTTGAGGGAACAAACAGCAAATTGAAAATGATAAAACGTACCATGTATGGACGTTGTGGCAAGGAGTTATTGACCGCTAAACTTATATTGCTAAATGGATAAGACGGACAATTGCGGAATACCCCTAAAACTCCGTGCAGTTGGTTCTGTGTGGTCGAAATATACATAAGAAGGAGTGTAAAAAATATGGATTATAGTTTGGAAACACTAAAAAGAGAATATATAGATATAGTTAGAAATAATTTCGTTATAATGACAACTAATGATTCATTTAATGAACAAGCCGCTAACAGATTGATTGATATTTTTAAAAAGATGAATATTAGTTCATTTTATAAGTTTAAATCTTTGGGAAGTAAATATACTATCCCGAATCTTAAAGATGATATATTTCATTTCAGCTTAATTTCTCAATTAAATGACCCTTATGAATATTCATATAAAATAGATACAGATGAAGAGCGAAAAAAGCGTATTGAAATATTAAAACATATAAAATTTATTGAAGAACCATCAAGGCAAGAAATAGATGACTGGGTTAATACAGATGCATATAAAATGATGAATGCCATTAGAGAATACACATTAGTTTATTCATTAACGACATCTTTTGATAATGCACCTATGTGGTATTCGTATGCAAATGACTATAATGGAATCTGTATTGAATATGATGCAATAGATATATTTGCAAAATATAATTGGAGATTGACACCAATTGAGTATGTAGATGAAATACCTAGAGCAGAGTATCAAATGGAACAGAATGAAATTTTGAAATTTATACATAGAACATGTGTTTCTAAAAGTAGAAAATGGGAAAACGAAGATGAATGGCGTATAACAAGTATACAGTATAATGATAAGAAAAAAGAAAGGAATGACATAATCAAACCTAAGAGCATAATTATGGGGAATAGGATATCAGGAGAAGATAGAAATAAGTTACTTCAATTATGCGATTGGAAGGATATAAAATTATATGAGATAGAAGTGGATTCGGAATCATATCAATTAAGAAGAAGATTGATTTAGTTGTAAAATTTCTGTAAAATTTCTGGAAGTTAACATTGAGATGGTTATATGTCAAAAGTATGGTAAAATACGATAGAAATTCTAACCAATGTACAATATACGGAGGTTTAGAAAAAGATAAAGTTAGATACAAACATGATAGGTTTTCTTTTAGATAAATATGGAGGTACATGATGAATAGTACAGTAAAAGAAATTGCAGGAGGAAAATGGTGGAAGGTAGATTTTCATGTTCATACGCCAGCTTCAATGGATTATGGTAAAGAAAGTAGGGAGCCGGAGAAGGAAAAGCAAGTTACACCTAAAGAATTTTTGTTAAAGGCAATAGAGAAGAATATAGATTGTCTTGTTATCAGTGACCATAACTCTTTTGAATGGATAGATAAACTAAGAGAGGCTATGAATGAGCTGATTCAAGATAACTCTAATATCGCACCAGTAATAATTTTTCCCGCAGTTGAGATAAATGTTATGGGAAATATTCATCTGCTGGCGATTTTTAATATTGATGTGGAGGTAAGGAATCTAGAAAGAATATTTGGACAAATTGGTTTTGATGAAAAAGTGTTATCTACAACAAAATCTATGCCGGAAGTTATGGAAATAGTTATAAAAAATAAAGGAATTGCGATACCTGCACATGTGGATTGTCCTAGTGGATTATTTGAAACAAATAGTGCTTCTGAAATAAAAGGGGTTTTAAACGTAGATGAATTATTGGCTTTTGAAGTTATTGGTTCAGAAATTAATAATCAAATATATAAAGATTCAAAAAGAAAAATATCGTATGTGGCAGGAAGTGATTCTCATTGTATTGATGCAATTGGATCCAGATATACTTGGGTGAAGATGGGAAAACCTTCAATAGAGGCGATGAGATTAGCATTATTTGATAATATAGATGGGGTATTAAGAAGCGATTTTTATGAAGGTAATCCTAATGACTTAAAGAATAGAATGTTTTTAAAATATATAGAAATAAAGCAAGCAAAATATGCTGGAAGGAGGGCTCCATTACATATTGATTTTAGTCCTTGGATGACATCGATAATTGGTGGACGAGGAACAGGAAAATCTAGCATAATACAGTTTGTTAGATTGATATTGGATAAAAAAGAAGAATTACCGAAAGCCTTGCAAAAGGAATTTGATGATTTTGTTAATATTTCCAAGAATAGAACGGAATTAGGTATGCTTACTGATAGTACAGAAATCAGAGCATGTATAGTAAAAGATGGGTTAGAGTATAATTTTATATGGAAAAATAATGAACTGTATGAAATGATAGGAGGAGAACTAGAGAAGGCTACAGGTTTATCAGAGAGATTTCCGATCCGGATATTTAATCAAAAACAATTATTTGAAATGACAAAAGATGCACAGCTTTTGTTGCAATATATTGATAGTCAGTGGGATTCAATTGGGTGGAGAAAATCCTTAGATTCAACGAAAAACAAATATGTTGATTGTATGATTCGAATAAACAATAACAATATTAAAGTTAATGAGAAAAAGAGAAAAGAAATAGCATTAAGAGAAATCGAAAACAAAATTAAAGTGTTTGAAACTGAGGCAACCAAAAAGGTATTAGATTCACAAAAAGAAATCTTAATTGCAGAACAACAAGCAAAGTCTGTATATAGAAAATATGAGGATGTTATTGATAAATCAATACAGTTATATAAAAGTGTTCTTGAACTTAGCGAAAATTCATTAAATATAGACAAACTTGATAAAGAGTCAAAGAAAGAAATAGATCAATGGGAATCAGAAATAAATACATTTATTTTAAATTATAAGGATGCATATGAAAAGAACCAAGTAAGTTTCTGTCAGCTGGATGTTTGGTTTTCAAAATTAAAAGTATTTAAGAATAAAGAAGAAAACCAAATTGAAATGAACAATATTATTAATGAATTAAAAGAACAAGGGGTAGACGATATTGATATTTACCCAGTTTTACTGAAACAAAAGGATGATTTGTTAAAGGAATTAGAAGAGTATATTAGGGTTGAACAAATTGATGAAGAACTGAAGCAGGAGAGGATGACTATTCTAGAAGAATACTATACTCTGATTCAGCAAAGATATGAAAATCGAGAAAGAACAGTGTCTTCGTGGAATGAAGCTGGAAATCTTAGAATTACGTTATTGCCAATGGGAAACATGGAGAAAAATGAGGAGGTGTTTAGAAATATAATCAATAAACAGGGGACAACATTCTCTTCCGATATATTGGAGCGAAATAAAGAGGAAGAATATTCAGGAGGTATAGTTTTTCGACTTGCTAATCCTGAAAATGGAAATTATCTGGAAAACTATAAAGCAATGTGTGAAGAACTTACGAATCGAAACTCAAGTACTTATGGCAAAAAGTTTCGTGCGCATTTAAATAATTTATTTGAAAATGATTATAGTGTTGAAAATGAAATTTATATGTGGCTTCCAGAAGACTTGGTGCGATTGGAGTTAAAAACAGGACGTAATAAATATATTTCTATTGATGCGGGGTCTGCTGGACAGAGAACTTCTGCAATATTGACATTATTATTACAAATGAGCAAAGAACCTATTATTATTGATCAGCCTGAGGACGACTTGGACACAAAAAATATTACTGATTTTATTGTAAAAGGAATTAATGAAAAGAAACAAAGTCAGCAAATTATTGTTGTAACACATAATCCCAATATTGTTGTGAATACAAATTCAGAACAAGTGATTCATATGGAGTTTGCGGGTGGAGAAATAAATGCTTCTCATTCAGGTGCATTACAAGATTTTGAGATAAGAGATGCTATATGTGATGTAATGGAAGGAGGAAGAGAGGCTTTGGAGAGCAGATATTATAGAATTACTAAGGCACTTGAATAAGAAGAAAAATTGTAAGTAGGTAATGACAAACATTGGTGCCTGACACCAATGTGGTCAAAATAGCGTCAACTTAAAGAACAAGTCTTAAGTTGATGCAAGATAAAGTTATCAAATAAAAGTTAAAAAACAAAGCAATTCAGAAAATGACGCACTTTAATGAATATTCTTGTGCAGTAACACCGCAAGTCCGGCAGGCAGGAAACCGCCTGTCCGGACTAACGGAAACCGCTTATGCGAGTTTACTCGCGTAATGTTTTGTCTAATCCATAGACTTCACGCATTGAGATGTCATGTTCGGCATCAATGCTTGTGATATTGATACGATAACTGTCATGAGCGATGCGGTCAATAATTGCGTCAGCAAGAGGACTGGCATCACCGCCGAGCTGGTCATACCATTCCTCGAATTCATACTGGGAGCAGAAAATCGTTGAAGATTTCTTGCGTCTCCGGTGGAGCAGTTCGAAGATATCCCTCTGTTCTGAATCCGTTGGTTTCAATAGAAGCCATTCATCCAGAATCAGGACAACGGGATTGGCATACTTAGCCATAACTTTTTTGTAGCTGCCATCTGTCCGTGCCATCTCCAGATCAATAAGCAGATCAGGAAGGCGGACATACCTGGTATTGAAATACTGCTTACAAGCCTCCATGCCAAAGGCACAGGCCATGTAAGTTTTACCACAGCCTGTAGCACCGGTGATAAAGAGATTCCGGTGTTCAGATATATATTCGCAAGTTGCAAGCCGGTTAATAAGGTTCTTGTTAAGCTTGCGCCCGGAAGTGTAATTGATATCCATGATATTTGCTTCCGGCTGGTCGAATCCAGCGTTACGGATCAGTCGTTTCTGACGATTGTTTTTACGATTGCTGTATTCAATGTCCACCAGCATACCGAAGCAATCCTCGAATGGTACTTCTTTAAATTTAGGATCATCCAGCTGGTTACGAAATGCATCTGTCATAGTGGTAAGGCACATTTCAATTAATTTATCTATTGTACTCTGATTTGTCATATGTGTTTACCTCTGATAGTAATCGGCACCTCTTGTGATGCCGTGTGCTTTATGTGTGGTCTTGGATTCAGTAGTTTCTGATTCTGGTTTCACAGAACCAGCTACAAGGATGTTCTTTATGCTCTTGTAAATGGGCGAAGATGTATAGGACAATGCCTTTTTACAGGCTGCTTCAAGCAATGCATCTGAGTATTTCTCAGCAAGATTCAGAAGCCCCATACAACTTCGGTAGGTCTGTTGTTCCACGCGTTTGGAGTCAGTATTGCATTGACCACAGTGTACGTATTTATGCCAATCCGCTCAGCCAATTTGCGGAAGTGGTCGCCATTCCACTCCAGATACTTTTGGTGGTATTCCGGCATATGCTCTGTAATGGTGCTATACTGTCCAGGGCGTCCTTTCAGACGATGGTGGGAAGCAATGCGGTTATGGTTGTAAAAAATTTCAATGGTGGTATCTGTTACCTTTACATCAACTTTCTTTTTGATGTATTCATACGGAACTGAGTATAGCATTCCATCCACAGATATGTGATAATTGAACTGGACGGTGGCTGTCTTCCAGTCGCTCAGTTCAAAGCGGGTAGCAGGTAATGGCGCAAGTAATGGCTTTTCATCTTCAAGGAATAAGTCCAGCCAGCTGCCCTCTTTCTTTTGAAAGAGCCTTCGATTGAACTGTTCCAGTTTTTCTCTGATTGCACGATTTAATTCGGCAAGAGAAAATAACTGTTCATTCCGGAGTGCTGCTGTTATCCAGGTAGAAATATTTCCTACCGTTCCCTCAGCATTCGGCTTATCCTTGGGAGTTCTGACACGCGCCGGAATAATAGCAGTGCCATAATGCTCAGCCAGTTCCTGATAGGTCTCATTGATCTGCTGGTCTTTCCATCCGCCATTGTGAACAACTGCAGTTTTGCAGTTATCCGGTACGAGGATTCTGGCGACACCACCGAAATATTCGTACATATGGACATGTGCATTGATTCATGATTTCTGTTTCATGTCCAGAAATGCTTCCACGTATGCATACTGGCTGTAAGTTATTACACCGACAAATATGTATGCTTTGATAATTTCGCCGGTATCAGGATCAATGACTGTTGCAGGATCACCTGCCCAGTCAACTTCAACCTGTTCACCGGGTTTACGGTTGATATGCATGGTAGCACGATGCTTCTGCTCATTCTGTTGGATGTGATAGCAAAACTGTGAATACATGAGAGGTTCTTCACCGTTGGCACGGCAATCCTCCATGTATTCTGTCCATAGAAGTTTTTTGCTTACTCCGTTACGAAGTAACTCCTTGCGGATGTAATCATAGTCAGGCATCCTTTTATTGGATGTGACTTGATTTGCAGAATGGAAAAACTTTTCTGCGAGCACAGCATCGGTATCGCTTTCATCAAGTGGCCAGGAAATATCTAATTCCTTAGCTCGCTTTAAAACGCGATTGACCGTTTTCTTGGAGACATTTCAGCTGTCGGCAATGTTCTGCTGACTGAGTCCCAGACCACTAAGTCTGAGAATCTCTCGGTATTTGGTCATAGTCATGACCTCCTTTGAATGTATTTACACCTTTTGGTGCATGATTACATTCTAAGGGATTTATGATAAAGGTTTCCACCACCGGAATGGTGGTTTCCTTAAAAACGGATTTGCGGTTTCCAATCCCCGGACAGCGGGGACATGGAGACCGGATTATTCAGCGGTTTTCTTTCCATTATCCGTTTGAGTGATATTATATTGCTTGGAGGACTGGAGATGAGATCAGATTTGAAAAAGATTTGCGAACAAAAGAGTACAAATTTAGTGGGACAGACAGAGAGGGCATTGTACTTGATGGATGTAATCAGTGCGATTACAGATCGGGTGAATAATGCGGAAGTGAGACGCAAGAAAGACGGAACTTTAATTGTATATGAAGTGAAAAAGAATATTGTGACAGTTTAATAAATTGGTATTAAGCGAAGGATTAATAGGAGTCAGAAACATTTACACAGAAAAGTGAATGTTCCTGGCTCCTTTTGTTTTTACTTCTTTTGTTTAGAAACTGATGTGAGGTTATGCCTCAAAATACAAGATAGTTCACGATCATCGCTATGTTTTACATGGTAGGTCTTTTCAAGAACAGATTTTTCGCATAATTTAGCAAAATCGTCAGAATACTCAGAAAGCTCTAACTCTGTTCTTATAACATTTTTTGGAATGGCATAATATTCTTTCGCAATATTTAAGTAGTTTTTTACATTCATGCGAAACGTTGAATTAAGGTCTTCCTGCTCCAGAAATTTAGATAGAGTTTCTTTCTCAATAAAAATACGATCATTTTGGACTCTAAGCAAACCTTGGATAAGTAGTTGAGTATCTTCGTCTATTGTAGGATATTGTTGCATATTGCAGAAACAGAAACGATGGATTGCTGGATGACGGATGCGGCCAGATGAAGATGTGGCTGCACAGCCAATTACACAGGCGAGTTCCTTATTATTTAAATTACCATGATCGAAGACAAGAAACCACATATCACCATATTGGTTACACACAAGTTGGCAAAACATTAAACTATTCGTTGAATAGACAAGAGTTCCCTCATAATGTTTTGAGAATGGGGTTCCATCAGCTTTAAAGTCGCCAGAATCAATATCCAAAATAGCAGTACATTCACGAGTGGAATAAAAATCTCCTAGTTTTAATGTGCCATGAACTAGCGTTTGGTTAGAATGGTCTTCAGGGTAAGCAGATGTAGGGAGAAAAAATACATGGTAAGTTCCTGTATAGCCATTGTAAGCAGGATTGTCAATATTATATATCAAACGTTGCTGAGCGGTGTTATTACTGGTTTTCGCAATTTCAATAGAGTGAAAAATTGCATTCAAATTAAGCTCCAGACCATCACATATTTTTAATAATGTAGATATAGTTGTGGAAGATGGTGTTCTAAACATATTGTCAATCGTCCTGGAGGAAAGAGATGCGCCTTGTTCTTCACATATTTTAGCAAGTCCACGAGATGTCAATCCCTTTTTGCGCATTGCATCATAAATATAAGATACAATATCTTGAATAATTTCTTGGTTTTTCATTGGATAACAATTACCTCCCAATAAAATGAATGGGTATAAAATCATTAAAAATATTGTATCATGTTTGCATTGAAAATGAAAGGGAAACATGTTATTATATTACATGCAAATTTAATTTAGGCGCAATATAATGCCGTGTACAGGGAAAATATTGCGCAACAATATAATTTTATCATATAACATTACGCACAGATTAGAATATGCATGAAATATAATTCGGCATAATGCACAAAAACAAGAATGAAAACACAATAAAAACTGGTGGATATTGACAAAAATATTGGACAGTGATACAATATAAATATAAAAAGACCTACTCCCTTGGCACGAGAGTAGATCCTAAAAATGCTTATACAGACAAAATCGACATCATCCCTACTGGTCAACGTATTCTGATTGGCACTCAGAATAATAACGGGATTGGTGTCGGCTTTATCAGTACCATATCATGTTGTACATAACATTACTGCGTTCTTGAACACTAATGCATTATTATTGAGCAACTTTCGGTTTAAGACCTCACTCTAATTTTCTATATCCCCATTTTTACAATGGATGTAGACAAATTTGTTAAATACAACGTCAATTAGTATACCATGCAAAGAAAGTAGCGTCAAGTTTTTTTGACGAGAAACATATTAAATTTGTGTGAAAAATATGTAAAACAGATACAATTTCTAAGGCTAACATAGCTTAGAACATATAGAAGAATGTGAGAATACATTATGAAGAAAAAAAGAAGAAGATGGAAACGGTGCGTCTGATAATATTTGACCAGGCTGTTATCGACGTTGTAAGTGGAACTGTTTCAAGAAAAGAAATACTTGAAAATTTTATAGTAACAAACAACGAAATGATGACGGTAGTTGGGGAAAATTCTCTGCCAAGACTGGGGAAGGCATTGGTAGCAGATAGTCACATATTTAAGACATATTTAAGATAAACAGAGAAAGTTTGCTCTGGAAGCACTGTATGGGATAAAACCGTAGATGGTAAAATCACTACCTTTTTCTAAACGGATAACAGATATTGAAAGCCGGGATAGAAATGCAAGTCATTTTGTCCCGGCTATATTTCTCTTTATTTTTAAGAGATAAATATCCAAAATCTGTTAGAGGGGGTGATCAAAATGGCATCTGACTGTGAAGTGCGGACTTTAAGTTTTATTGGAAGCGAGATAAAAAGCTGGTGTAAACAGAATAAAGTGAATCAAACTGAGTTAGCAGCAGCGCTTGATGTCAGCACGATGACAGTTAGAAGGGTTTGGAATGGAACGAAGGAATTGACATCGGTTCAGATTGCGATAATGCTAGAGATGATGCCTCATGTGACAGCGGACTTTTTTATTCCAACAGACATGGGGGAACGATGTATTGAGTATGCCAAAAATTTGAATAAAGGGTATCGTACTGAAATGCAACAAAAGGCGATTACCAATATAAAGAGTAAATGTGGTAAAAATGAGGATTTGGAGAGGAGGTTAAAAGCAGCTATGAATTCAGTTATGGATATTGAAGATGTTAAAAAGAAAGAAATTATTGTGCAACAGATAGAACTGATATTAAAAGCTGCTGCTATCTAAAATGAAAAAAATATATTTAAAAAGTTAAGCAATCATTCTTATGTCATATAGAGTGGTTGCTTTTTTCGTGTTTCAGATAGAAAGCGAACAAATTTGTTCGGTGAAAAAATCAATTCGAACATAAGAGTTCACATTTTTGAGAAAAAAATTGATAGGATTAGATTATCAAAAAAGGAGGTAACAGATAAAGTTGTCAGGGGGTGGTTTCGATGATTGGATAGTGCAGGTACAAACCTGCTGAAAAGAAAAACGATGATAAATGAAGAAAGAGAGGATTAAGTCAAAATGAAAATGAAGTTCAAGAGATTCTTATCAAGGGTTATGGCAGTGGCAACGCTGGCATCGGTTATTGTTCTGCCGGTTGCAGTTTCAGCATCAGAGATTGAGCCGGAACCTCCGTCATTTGAACAGCAGTATCCGGAATTAAAAGATGTTCAGGATTCGCTTTATTCAGATGAAATTGTAACTGCAAATGATATTGAGCTGTCTTATGGAGAAGAATTTGAGGTGGAAGTAGATCTGTCCGGTATCGAATGGATAGATGAAAGTAAAATGAAAATCTTATTCCATGAGGCAAAGAATGAAGATGGTGCAGATTTTGACACTCACACACCGGATACCTATAAGGATGTCTATGCTGTGGAGCCGGTTAGCAGACATTCATCTTATATAATCAGCAGAAATATCACAGTGAAAGAGCCGGAAACAGAGCAACAGTCAGAAAATTCTTCTGAGATTGTAGTTGATGATAATGGCGATACAGGAGATAGCAAAGATGTGAGGCAGATTTGTGAGGAGATACTCATATGTATTTTCTGCAGTTTTTATTTTTACGACATGAAACTGCATGAAATAAAGATGTCTCTTATCTCTGTTAAGAAGCTCATAAAAATGAGGTATGTTTTTACTCGGATTAATATATCGGTACACATTCGACTGATCTTTCACTGATGCCTTGGAATTCTGAGCCATTCATGTGTTCCGTTCTCGTATCTTATAATGTGGCTGCAGTATTCACGAAAGATAAGACTGCCTTTCTGACATATGGGACAAAGAAATTCACTGCTCTCTGATAAAAATATGTTGTCCTTTTCTTGTAAAACCTGTTACAATATACATAGTGTTTACCAAGGTTCCGGAAGCCAATCTTGCAGGAGGGGCTCCGGAGCCTTTCACCTTAATAAGGACAACAGTATAATGGTCTATGGCTGGACAATCAAGAGGTCAGGTGATGGACAAGATAAGGAATCATAAACATTCATCATAAGAAAGAAGATGCGGAGTATCGACGGAGAAGACGAGAAAAATTTTGCAAGGAGGTATAGATGCGGAAGAATAAATGGTATTGGGTGATTGGTGTAATGACTGCTGTGGCGCTTGGGATAACGCTTGATATGTATTATCACACTGCAAGGAAACAGAGAGGAGAATTATTATCGCTGATTGCAGTTATAGTATCCATTTTTACGTTGGCAGCGACCATATTCATTGCTTTGTATATCTACAATAAGGGTAAGAACGATGCGGAGCAAAACGAAAAGACGCAAAAAAACATAGCAAAGAAACTGATGGGTGCGGTCGTAGTAGAGGCAATTCGATGGCTCATGACAGATGTGGGTGAGCGTGAAGTGGGAGTTGCAAATCGGGTGCGTGAGTATTTGAACCGTTACGAGGAGACGATGGCATTGGTATTGACAAATCGTCAGTTAAAAATATTGTGGCAAATTGTCGAAACCGTGCAAAAGGAAATATCGGATGAAGATGGGATTTCAACATATACCGCAGAAGAAGAACGAGAATTTTTATTTAGAGATTGGATTAAACCAATTATGGGAAGTGAGTTTCAGTGGCGACATAAAGCCTGTGGTGATATTTTTCAGTTACTAGATCGTGAAGTATATGATTTGTTACAAGCATTGGGAGTATATGGGACGGAAAAGGAATATGATGATAATGTGCACCAGATTTTAGATGTATGGGATCGAATTCTATTTGAGCGGGTTGAGGGTGAATTAGATCAGGATAGAATTGATGTTACGGAAACCTATAATGTATACGAAGATGAAGACTTCAAAAAAATGTTCTCTAAAGTAGAAGATATAAGGAATGCAACAAAAATCAAATGGCCAGAAGTGAATCCTGATAATCAGTATGTCGCTATTTATGATTACAAGGAACTGATTGCTTACGGCGTGTTTGACATAGATTGCGATACATATCACAACTATGGATTGAAAGCAGGATGCAAAAGTACGAAAATATATAAAGGCTATGTACAGGATGGGTACTACCACGGAATGGGAATAGAGTATTATAACAACTGCAGTAAAAAGAACGAGGGATTTTGGGTTGCCGGAGATTTAAAAGCTGGAGTACAGCATAATAGTGTGGTGAAGTGTACGCAAGGTAGTTTAGAGTGGAATGCGGATGAAGGAGACTTCGATGGAAGCCCAGATTGTGAATTAGAATTACTTTATCAGATTGATGAGTATGCTTTTGATGGTGGTCTCCATATGCTCGAACATGATATTGTGAAATCTGGAATTAATAATTATTATGTGGCTGATTATAAGTTTGCTGGGAATAAGAGAGGATTATTCACGAAGATGGTTTCGCTGGATGTTTTTCTCAACGCCTGCTATCCGAAGGAACTGGATCATATAAAAGAATTGCAAGATTATTACAACAGTTAGAATATCCAAATCCAAAGGTGCAGAAAATCACATGGCAGTAAGTGCAAAAGGTGAGATTCTTAGAGTTGCTACATGTCAGTACATTCAGGATGGGCATCATATCATCTTAAAAGGTGCATCTGGTAACGGAAATGTAATTTTTATTGTAGCAATGAAATGAGCAGATGCCGGACAAAATGAGAGCTGAATTTGGACAAGATAAGGAATCATAAATATTGTATTTTGCATGGCATTCCGCTATACTAGTATTAAGTATAGCGGATTATTTTTTGGAGGCTTTTATGGCAAATACGTTGAAGTTACCGGTTGGAATTGAAAATTTTGAGGAAATTCGTAAACTGGGTTTCTATTATATTGACAAGACAAGGCTTATAGAGCAGCTTTTACAGGGCTGGGGTAAGGTGACTCTTTTTACACGCCCTAGGCGTTTCGGCAAGACTCTCAATATGAGTATGCTAAAAAGCTTTTTTGAGATAGGCACAGATAAGACCTTGTTTGATGGCTTATATATTTCAGGCAATAAAGAGCTTTGTGATGAGCATATGGGTAAGTATCCTGTCATATTTCTTTCATTCAAGGGTGTGGAGGGATTGACGTATGACGAGGCTTTTGATGTTCTTGTAAGAGTTATTGGCAAAGAAATAAGCAGAGTCTCTTTTCTGGCTGACAGTGATAAGCTTACGATGCTTGAGAGAGAACAGTATAAGGGATTGACTATTATAGAGGACGGCAGTTTTGTTTTTAGTAAAGATAAGCTTATATCGTCATTACAGCTTCTTTCACAGCTGTTGTATAAGCACTATGGTCAGAAAGTGGTTATTCTCATAGATGAGTATGATGTTCCGCTCGACAAGGCTTTTCAGAATGGCTACTACAAGGAGATGGTTTCTCTCATCAGGGGGCTTTTCGGGCAGGCTCTTAAGACCAATGAGTTTTTACAGTTTGCGGTGCTCACTGGCTGTCTTCGTGTGTCAAAGGAGAGCATTTTCACAGGGCTCAATAATTTTGAAATCAATTCTATTGTGGATATCGACCATGATGAGCAGTTTGGATTCACTGATGATGAGGTCATGAAGCTTCTTTCAGACTATGACAGGAGCGAGAGATATCATGATGCAAAGGAATGGTATGATGGCTATCATTTTGGTAATGCAGATATATATTGTCCATGGGATGTGATAAATTTTGCCAAGAAGCTTGTTTCAGACCCGTCAGCCAGACCTAGCGCGTTCTGGATTAACAGCAGTGGCAATGATATGGTGAAGCGCTTTGTGGACAAGG
>ERZ857521.319-NODE-319-length-76254-cov-6.399690_pt1 | contig 76254 bp, 69 predicted proteins | sample MGYA00519701_ERZ857521 | MGnify/ENA primary metagenome ERZ857521 (study PRJEB31778, sample SAMEA3449346) | human gut metagenome | biome: human gut; feature: human-associated habitat; material: faeces | place: United Kingdom | collected 2010/2012 ...
ACCTCATCCGAGCGGCTAAAGCCGCCCACCTTCTCCTCAAGGAGAAGGCTTTTGGCGGATTACTCTTGCCAACTGCTGCCAATCGCACGAATGTTTTCCGCACTCAGCTATCGCCCGCAGGGCAACGAACAGCGCAGCTGGACGCGAGGGCTGGCGAAGCCAGACCGAAGGGAAAAAGCGAAAGGATGACTGGGCGGAGCTTGCTCCAGACCAGGCAGCTCAAGGTTTTTCCTGCCCTGCGTTGTAACCAAAGCCACATCCGGTTTAACACAAGCAGCATTTACGTCGCAAACCAGTTCTTTGGTACTTTCTTGACTCAAGAAAGTACCGTCCTCCCCTCGTCCCCCGTCCCCTTCTGCACTCCCGCATTATACATCCAATCGCGGGAAAACGCCAGTCGCGGGACTGGCGTTTTTTATACCCGATCATGCGGTTCAGGCAAGCTGGCTCAGCACGTTTTTCTCAAAGAAGTCCTTCACGGTATCGGGGCTGACGGAGTGGAAGGCGTTGTCCACCGTCACGCATACGCCCTGCTGGCACTTGCCCATGCAGAAGGTGCCGGCCAGCTCCACGCGATCCTTCAGGTTGTTCTCGCTGATAAGCTGCTGCAGCTGCTCCACCACCTGGCGGGAGCCCTTGATGTGGCAGGAAGAGCCGATACAAACGGTAATTTTCATGGCGGTATTCTCCTTATTCATAATCCACTACGTTGGCCCAGGACAGCAGGAATTCACGCTCGTGCGCGTTGCCCTTGACGGACTGGCTGGCGGCCACGATGGGCATCCACTTTTGCACATAGCGCTTGTCGGTGCCGCTGAGCTCGCAGAACAGATTCAGATACTTTTCCGCATCCTCCAGATCGCCCTTGAGCCAGAAGCACAGGTAGGTACGCGCCGCGTCGGCGGAGGCGTTGCCCTGAGTGGCGTGGCTCCAGTCGATCACATAGGGCGTGCCATCCTCGGAGATGATCACGTTGGAGGGGCGGAAATCGCCGTGGCATACCTTGTTATGCTTGGGCATGCCCTCCAGGCGGGTGTGCAGATCATAACGCGTGGTCGCGTCCAGATCGGCCTGGCTGATCTTGCGGTTCATCTTATCCTTCAGGCGGCTGAGCAGCGGGCAGGTCTTGCTCTGCACCAGCAGCTGGGTTTCCACAAACAGGCGCAGGTACTCGTCCTTCTTTTCGGGATGCTCCTGCATCAGCTGGGACAGCGTCTTGCCCTTGATATATTCGGACACGATGGCCCATTTTCCTTCAATGGTGCATACCTCCAGCACCTTGGGAATGTTCAGCCCCGTCTCCTCGATGCGCGCCTGGTTGAGCGCCTCGTTGAGCACGTCCGCCTTGGAGTAATCGGAATCAAACACCTTGATGCACTTGTCCCCATCGCGGTATACCGTCTTGTTGGTGCGGACGGCGATTACACGGTCCAGATTCATGTTTTATCCTGTCCTTTCCTTGCGCTGCGGCAATCAGTGGTCGCCATAGTAGGCGTTCAGATACATTTGCTTGATTTCGCTCATCAGCGGATAACGGGGGTTCGCGCCCGTGCACTGATCGTCAAAGGCCTGCTCGGTCATATCGTCCAGGCGATCCAGGAAGTCCTTTTCGTCCACGCCGTAATCACGGATGGTGGCCTTGATGCCCACGCGGGCCTTGAGGTCGTTGACGGCCTTGATCAGGTTTTCCAGCTTTTCTTCATCCGTGCTGCCGCCCAGCTTCAGGTAGTCGGCCACCTCGGCGTAGCGCGCCAGCGTGTGGGGATGATCGTACTGCGGGAAGGTGCCCATCTTGGCAGGAGCCTCGGCCGCGTTGAAGCGCAGCACCTGCTCGATCATCAGGGCGTTGGCCACGCCGTGGGGCAGGTGATGGAAGGCGCCCAGCTTATGCGCCATGGAGTGGCACACACCCAGGAAGGCGTTGGCGAAGGCCATACCGGCCATGGTGGCGGCGTTGGCCATCTTCTCGCGGGCCTCGGGATCGTTGGGGCCGTTGTCATAGGCGCGGGGCAGGTACTCAAAGATGACCTTCAAGGCCTTGAGCGCCAGACCGTCGGTGAAATCGGTAGCCATCATGCTGGCATAGGCCTCCAGCGCGTGGGTAACGGCGTCGATACCGCTGGCGGAGGTCAGACCGCGGGGCGCAGTCATATGGAAGTCCGCGTCGATGATGGCCATCTTGGGCAGCAGCTCGTAATCGGCCAGGGGATACTTGACGCCCGTGCGCTCATCGGTGATAACGGCGAAGGGCGTTACCTCGCTGCCCGTGCCGGCGGAGGTGGGGATGGCGATGAAGTAGGCCTTTTCGCCCATCCTGGGGAAGGTGTACACGCGCTTGCGGATATCCATGAAGCGCATGGCCATATCCATAAAGTCGCACTCGGGATGCTCGTACATCACCCACATGATCTTGGCCGCGTCCATGGCGCTGCCGCCGCCCAGGGCGATGATGCAGTCGGGCGCGAAATCGGTCATCTGCTTGGCGCCAGCCTTGGCGCAGGCCAGGGTGGGATCGGGCGCGACGTCAAAGAACGTGGTGTGCTGGATGCCCATTTCGTCCAGCTTGTCGGTAATCGGCTTGGTGTAGCCGTTATGATACAGGAAGGAGTCGGTTACGATGAAGGCCTTCTTCTTGCCCATCACGGTCTTCAGCTCGCTCAGCGCCACCGGCAGGCAGCCCTTCTTCAGATACACCTTTTCCGGCGCGCGGAACCACAGCATATTCTCCCTCCGTTCAGCCACAGTCTTGATATTGAGCAGGTGCTTTACGCCCACGTTCTCGGATACGGAGTTGCCGCCCCAGGAGCCGCAGCCCAGCGTCAGGGATGGCGCAAGCTTGAAGTTGTACAGATCGCCGATGCCGCCCTGGGAGGCCGGAGTGTTCACCAGGATACGGCAGGTCTTCATGCGGCCGGCAAACTCATCCAGCTTGGCCTGCTCGGTAAGGGTGTTGAGGTAAATGGAGGAGGTGTGGCCAAAGCCGCCGTCGGCAATCAGGCGCTCGGCCTTGCCAAAGGCGTCCTGGATATCGGCGGCGCGGTACATGGCCAGCACAGGGGACAGCTTTTCATGGGCGAACTCCTCGCTCAGCTCCACGCTGCTGACCTCGCCGATGAGGATCTTGGTATTCTCAGGCACGGTAACGCCCGCCAGCGCGGCGATCTTGGCGGCGCTTTGACCCACGATCTTGGCGTTGAGCGCGCCGTTGATCAGGATGGTCTTTCGCACGCGGTCGGTTTCATCGGGATTGAGGAAATAGCAGCCGCGGGCGGCAAACTCGGCCTTGACCGCGTCGTACACCTTGTCCAGCACGATGACCGACTGCTCGGAGGCGCAGATCATGCCGTTGTCAAAGGTCTTGGAATGAATGATGGAGTTGACGGCCAGCACCAGATCGGCGCTGTCGTCGATGATGGCGGGGGTGTTGCCCGCGCCCACGCCCAGGGCAGGCTTGCCGCTGGAATAGGCCGCGCGCACCATGCCGGGGCCGCCGGTGGCCAGGATGATATCAGCTTCCTTCATCACCAGATTGGTCATATCCAGCGAGGGCACATCGATCCAGGCGATGATATCCTCGGGCGCGCCCGCGGCCACAGCAGCCTCCAGCACCACCTTGGCGGCGGCGATGGTGGATTTCTTGGCGCGGGGATGGGGGCTGATGATGATGCCGTTGCGGGTTTTCAGGGCGACCAGGGTTTTAAAAATGGCGGTGGAGGTGGGGTTGGTGGTGGGGATAACCGCCGCGATCACGCCGATGGGCTCGGCGATCCTGCGGATACCAAAGGCCTTGTCCTCCTCGATTACACCGCAGGTTTTGGTATCCTTATAAGCGTTATAAATATATTCGGCGGCGTAGTGGTTTTTGATCACCTTATCCTCCACCACGCCCATGCCGGTTTCCTCCACGGCCAGCTTGGCCAGGGGGATGCGCTGCTGGTTGGCAGCGATGGCGGCCGCCAGGAAAATGCGGTCTACCTGCTCCTGGGTATAGGTGGCAAAGCGCTGCTGCGCCGCGCGCACGCGGGCAATCGCAGCCTCCAGCTTTTCTACGCCGTCAACGATTTCATAATTTTTCATCTTATCGCTCACTCCTTCATTCCTACGCTTCCCTGAAGCGCGCAGGGCCCTCCACCGGAGAACCATGGCTATTATACGATAACGGAAGCGCGATTGGAATTGTAAGTTTGATATATCTGTATTATCATTATCGATATATAATGAGCGATTGGTTAAAAAACTTCAGATTATGACAAATCCGGCGCGAAACGCGGCGATTAAATGTTGAGATATTGCCTTCTTGCCTTGCAAAGCTCGGTGATAAAATCCTGATCCAGCTCGGTCAGCTTGTAATCCTTGCGATAAATCAGCATATCGCGGTACACCTTTTGATTCTCGGGGCAGGCGCGCTGCACCAGGCCGTAGCGCCTGAGGGTATCCTCCGGCGCGGGCGACACCCACATAAAGGTTTCGGGGTTCTGCTGCAAAAGGTCGTACTGGCTGGCCCGCTCAAACACGAAGATGCGGCGATCGATATCGTCGGGCAGCTCCTCCTTTTTGACGGTGGACAGGGGAAGCGAGGGCACATAGGGATCGGCGTGGGCAATCTCGATGAAAGGCCGCAGGTCGGCGAAGGAGATGGTCTCCTTACCGGCCAGGGGGTGCTTTTCGTTCATCAGCAGCACATAGTGAAACTCCGTCACCAGCTCGCCCGTGAGGCCCTTTTCATCCAGCATTTCCTTAAAGTACTTATCATAGTTGGAGGCATAGCGCAGGATGCCCAGCTTGTAATCGGCGGTCAGGATATTGCGGATCACGCGCATGGCGTTGGTTTCTTTATAGAAGATTTCGGCGCGCTCGGGGCCCAGGCGCTTGGAAAACTGCGCGAAGGCAGCGCTGATATAGCTGGCGCGCGGCACGGAGATGGAAAACCGCTGGCGCACGGGCGCGCCGCTTTTATAAATGGCCTCCACCTCGTCGATCTGGCTGAGGATCTTGCGCGCGTAGCCCAAAAACTCCTCGCCTTCGGGGGTAACGTACACGCCCTTGGCGCTGCGGCCAAAGATGGTGATGCCCAGCGACGCCTCCAGCTCCTTGATGGCGCGGCTGAGGTTGGGCTGGTTCATGTACAGCGCCTCGGCCGCTTTGCTGAGCGACCCGGCCTTGGCCACCTCAACGGCGTACTTCAAATGCAGGATGTTCATCCGGCGTCCTCCCATCGTGTGCGGTATGCTTCGTATTAAGGTTTATATTATACAACAAAAATCGCCGTCTGGCTACCCGGCCAAACGGCGAAAATTAGACCTGTCAAGAATTTTTAGGCGGCGACCGGCTGCTTTTTGAACTTGCGCAGATAGAACAGCAGCGACAGCCCCGTAGCCACGCACCAGCCGATGGGCCAGGCGCTCCACACACCCAGCGTACCCATGCCGCCCGACAGGAACACTGCCAGCGCCACGCGCAGCACCAGATCCGTCAGCGTGCTTACCATAAAGGCGCGCATCATCTCGGCCCCGCGCAGGACGCCGTCCGCTGCCAGCTTGACCGATACCACAAAGTAGAAGGGCGCAACCACACGCAGCAGCTGCAAGCCGCTTTCCACCGCCAGCACGGAGGGCGCGTTCATAAAGAATCGGATCAGCGCCTCGCCGCACAGCAGATACAGCGCCACCAGCGGCACGCACAGCAGCCACACCATCCTGACCCCGGCCTTGAAGCCCGCACGCACGCGGTCGGGCTTGTCCGCGCCCAGGTTCTGGCCGGTATAGTTGGATATTCCGTTGCCCAGTGTGGTAAAGGAGGTGATCACCAGGTTATTCAGCTTGATTGCCGCCGAATACCCGGCCATTACGCTGGCGCCAAAGCTGTTGACCACGCTTTGGATAACGATGTTGCCCACCGAGATAAAGCTCTGCTGCAAAGTGCTTGGCAGGGCGATGCGCACGATCTCCCCCAGGATGCGGCGCGAAAACAGGCGTGCGCGGTCGTCCTCGATGCGGATCTTCGCCAGCCTGCGCAGCACAAAGTACAGCGCCAGCAGGCAGCTGATCCCCTGGCACAGGAAGGTGGCCCAGGCAACGCCCGCCACGCCCATATTGAACGCCGTGACGAACAGGATATCCATGGCGATGTTAGACAGCGAGGAGCAGGCCAGGAAGATAAAGGGCGTTTTGGAATCGCCCATGGCCGAGAAGATGCCCTCCGAGATATTATAGAAGAACACAAAGGGCAAACCCCAGATGTAGATATCCAGGTACAGCGAGGAATCGGCCAGCACGTCCTCAGGAGTCTTGATCAATTGCAGCAGCGGCTGCTGGAAAATCAGCCCCAGCGCCATCAGCACAACGCACACCGCGCCGCTGAAAATCAGTGTGGTATGCACGGCGGTTTTCATATCGGCGTACAGCTTTGCCCCGAAGTAGCGCGACACCACCACCGAGCAGCCGATATTGCAGCCAAAGGCAAAGGCGATAAAGATCAGCGTGATCTCATAGCTGTTGCCAACGGCAGCCAGGGCGTTTTCGCCGATAAACTTGCCCGCCACCAGGCTGTCGGCAATGTTGTAAAGCTGCTGAAAAATGATGCTGCCAAACAACGGCAGGCAGAAGGCCCACAGCACCTTTTCTGGCTTTCCTACGGTTAAATCCTTGTTCACGGCGCGGATTCCTCCTTTTGCGCTTTACGGCGCAGCGGGGATAGTATATAATACTTTCATCCATATAGATCATACATATATGGAATCGTTACCATGTAAAACCGGTATGGAGAGGCTGTTTCATGAACATTACCTATGATTACTACCGCGTATTTTACTATGTGGCCCGCTGCGGCAGCTTCACCCGCGCCGCGCAGGCGCTTCTAAGCAACCAGCCCAACGTATCAAAAGCCATCCAGAACCTTGAAAACCAGCTTGGCTGCGCGCTGTTTGCCCGCTCGCACCGGGGCGTACAGCTCACTGAAGCGGGCGAGCGCCTGTACGCCCATGCGCGCATCGCCTTTGATCAATTATCCCAGGCGGAGCAGGAGCTGCGCCTGGATGCTTCGGGCGGGGTGATCAATATCGGCGCCAGCGAAACGGCCTTGCACGGGGCGCTGCTGCCCGTGCTCAAGCGCTTTCAGGCCGGGCATCCGCAGGTGCGCTGCTGCATCCGCAACGATACCAACCAGCAGACCACCCAGGCGCTGCTGGACGGCGAAGCGGATATCGCTTTAGTCACGTCGCCCGTATCGCTGCCCGGCAGCGTGCGGCGCACCTCGCTTAGCTCGTTTCAGGAGTTATTGGTGGGCGGGCGGCAGTTTGCGGCCCTGGCGCAGGGCGCGCACACCCTGCGGGAGCTGACGCAGTATCCCTGGATCGGCCTGCGGCGCGGCACGCAGACCCATGCCTGGCACACGCAGCTGTTTCTGCGGGAACAGCTGATCTATTGCCCGGATGTGGAGGCCGCCACCGCCGCGCAGCTGCTGCCGCTGCTGCTGCACCAGTTGGGCATCGGCTTTATCCCGCAGTTTTTTGCCGCCGAGGCGCTCGCCGCCGGGGATCTGGTGGCCATCCCGCTGCAATGCGACTGGCCGCGGCGGCAGATTTACCTGCTGGAGGATACTGCCCGGCCGCTCAACCGCTGGGCAGAGCCGCTGCGACAATTACTGCTGGAAAGCGCGCAAGCGTAATTACTGGATTTACTTTAGATGCAAAACCAGCTATAATAGGATCAAAATGATACAAACGGAGGTGCTTCATGCGTAAATTTCTATCGCTGCTTCTGGCCCTGCTGATGCTGCCGCTGCCCGGCGCGCTGGCCGCTGAAAAATACGAAACCCTGCCCGAGCACATGCAGATGACCCAGTCCTTCGAGCATGAACGGCTGGGCAACAACGTATCCATCGACCGCGCCTGGCCGGTCACGGCAAACGAGTCCGTCAACGCCGAGCTGCGCGCCGCCATCGATCAGCTGGAAACCCAGGGCCGCGCCTTCCTGCCTGCCCGCGCCACCCGCGATAAGGAGGGCGCGCTGCTGGACGTGGGCGCCACGGTGTACCGCACGGGCGAAAGCTGGGCCTCCTTCCTGATGACGGCCAGCGTGCAGGACGATCGCAAGCAGATCTACACCGCCGTGGATACCCGCGCCTATGATCTGCTGACGGGCAAGGCCATAACGCTTTCCGATGTGATTGCAGACGAGGCGGGCTGGCAGATCGTGGCCGATGCGGTGCGCGCGCAGGCAAGCGCCTATTTCCCGGGCGATCCCGCGGACGAAGCGCGCCTGGACGCGCTGACGCAAGATCTTGCAAACGCGCCCTTTACCCTGACGGTGGCCTATCTGCAATTGCACTTCCGCGCCGATCGCCTGTACGACGGCAGGCAGACGCTGATGCACGTGCGCGTGCCCTATACCGCCCTGGCCGGGCACCTGACCGGCGAGGCGCAGCGGCAGACCGACAACAGCCGCTACAGGATGGTTGCCCTCACCTTTGACGACGGCCCCACGCGCGGCGTTACCCTGCGGGTCATGCGCAATCTGCGCCGCGGCTGCGCCGGGGCCACCTTCTTCATCGTGGGGCAGCGCATCCCCTACGGCCTCGAATACCTGGCCATGCAGCACGACGCGGGCTTTATCACCGGCAGCCACAACTATGTGCACGATTATCCCTATCAGGTCAAGGGCAAGGTGATCGCCTATCGCGATCAGCTGAATGAAAAGCTGACCGCCGTCACCGGCCGGGGCGTATCCATCATGCGCGCGCCGGGCGGCGATGAAAAGGTGTATATCAATGAAGATGTGCACCTGCCCCTGATTCACTGGACGCTGGTATCCGCCGATGCGGGCGGCAATGTGAAAAACCCCGAAGGCGAGGCGCGCCGCCTGGCCAGGAAGGCGCTGGACGGCGATGTGATCCTGTGCCACGATCTGCGCCCGGGCACGGCCGGCTATACGCAGACCCTGCCTCAGCTGCTGGCCGCTCGCGGCTTCCTGTGCGTTACGGTGGAGGAGCTGTTCGCCGTCAATGGCATTGAGCTTGCCCCCAACACCGTGTATTTCGGCGTAGGCAGCGATTCCTATGAGCAGCGCAAGGACTGATCCCTTTCTTCGTTATATGGCATCCGGCATGGAACCGCTCCGCGCCGGATGCTTTCTTTTTTGCCCGCAGCCTTCCCGGATTTTACATAATTATGCAAAAAGCAGTAAAAAAACATTTCTCTTTATTGACACCATGTTGAAATGGTGATATTCTGCCTGCATTCAGCACGGCGCTTTCATCGGCCGGCTGAATAAAAAATCTTCCGAAAGGAGTGCGTTGCGATGAAAAAGCTGTTTTCTCTGTTGCTGGTCTGTATGATGTTGGTAGGTGTCGCGGCGCACCATTGCCTGGCGGAGGATACGTCGCTGACCGATCTGCAAAAGCGCGGCAAGCTTGTGCTGGGCCTGGACGCCAGCTTCCCCCCGATGGGGTATCTGGATCCCGTCACGGGCGAAATTACGGGCTTTGATATCGACGTGGCCAAGGCCGTGTGCGATAAGCTGGGCGTAAAGCTGGAATGTCTGGGCATCGATTGGGACGCCAAGCAGATGGAGCTGGATTCGGGCAATATCGACTGCATCTGGAACGGCCTGAGCATCACCCCCGAGCGCCTGGAGGCCATGAGCATCAGCATCCCCTACATGAAAAACGAAATGGTCGTTACGGTCCTGAAGGACTCCCCCTATAAAACCCTGAGCGATCTGGCCGGCAAGCGCCTGGGCCTGCAAACCGGCTCCACGGCTGAGGACGCGCTCAACGCCGCGGCGGATTTCAAGGCTTCGCTCGGCGAGGTGTGCTACTTTGAGGAAAACGCCACGGCGCTGATGGATCTGAGCAATGGCGGCGTGGACGCGGTGCTGGTCGATTTCGTGGTGGCCGATTACTACATCACCGCCATGGACGCGGACTATGTGCTGCTGGATGAAACGCTGGCGGGTGAGGAATACGGCATCGGCTTCCGCAAGGGCGACGTCGCCCTGACCGAGGCTGTCAACGCCGCCCTGACCGAGCTGGCGCAGGACGGCACGCTGGCCGAAATCGCGTCCAAGTGGTTCAGCCAGGATATGACCATCGTTGGCAAGTAATTTTGTGTACGTTCAGGGGCTGTCGCAAGCGGCAGCCCCATTTGTCGTATCTGTAGGGAGGATTCCATGAAATATCTGAGCAACCCCGACATGCTGCTGGGCCTGATGCGCCAGATGCTCTCTGGCATGGAGGTTACGCTGCCGCTGTTCTTTTATACGCTGATTTTTTCGCTGCCGCTGGGCGTAATCGTGGCGCTGATGCGCATGTGCAAGCTCAAGATCGTATCCGTGCCCACGCGCGTGTGCATCCTGGTGCTGCGCGGCACGCCGCTGATCTTGCAGATTTTCGCCATCTATTTTATCCTGCCCCGGCTGTTGGGGCATCCCTTTGACCGCATGGCCTCGGCCGTGGTAGCCTTTGTGATCAACTACGCCGCCTACTTTGCCGAGATCTTCCGCGGCGGGCTGCAATCCATCCCGCGCGGCCAGCGCGAGGCCGGCAAGGCGCTGGGCTTCAGCCGGGTGCAGATTTTCTTCCGCATCCTGCTGCCGCAGCTGTTCAAGCGCTCGCTCCTGCCCGTATCCAACGAGGTGGTCACGCTGGTGAAGGATACGGCGCTGGTTACCTGCATCGCCCTGTGCGATATGTATTACTATGCCAAAAAGGCCACGTCGGCCACCGGTTCGCTGCTGCCGCTGTTTCTGGCGGGCGCGTTCTATCTGCTGATGAACACGGTGGTCGAGGTCGTTTTCGACCGGCTGAACAAGCGCATGGACTATTACAGGGGGTAAGGCAATGAGCGATTTGATTCTTTCCGCCAGCGGCGTGCGCAAGCGCTTTGACGGCCGCGATATCCTCAAGGGCGTGTCCCTGTCCCTGCAAAAGGGCGATGTGGTAGCCATCATCGGCCGCTCGGGCTCGGGAAAAAGCACCTTTCTGCGCTGCCTGGCGGAGCTGGAGCGCATCGACGCGGGACGCATTGAAATCGGCGGTGAAGCCATGGTGGATACCGAGAAAAAAGGCTATGAGCCCGAAAGCCGCCTGCGCGTCATCCGCCGCCGCATGGGCTATGTATTCCAGGATTTTAACCTGTTCCCCCACTTTACGGTGCTGCGCAATATCACCGAGGCGCAGCGCTGCGTGCTGGGCCGCAGCCGCAAGGAGGCCGAGCAGCGCGCGCGGACGCTGCTTGCCCGCATGGGGCTGTCCGACAAGGCCGATACCTACCCGTGCTTCCTGTCCGGTGGCCAGCAGCAGCGCGTGGCCATCGCCCGGGCGCTGGCGCTGGATCCCGATATCCTGTGCTTTGACGAGCCGACCAGCGCGCTGGATCCCGAGCTTACGCAGGAGGTGCTCTCCGTCATCCGAGATCTGGCGGCGGAGGGGCATACGATGATCGTGGTTACGCATGAAATGTCCTTTGCCCGCGAGGTGGCCGGGCGCATCCTGTACATGGCCGAGGGTGAGATCCTGTGCGAGGGCACGCCCGCCCAGGTGTTTGCCGACGCGCGCGTGCGCGCCTTCGCCGGGGACGGCGCGTAAGCTTTACATTCTTTAACAATATGGTATAATACAAGGAGGAACAGCATGTTCCTCCTTGTTTTTAAAACAGGTATTGCAAGAAACGGAGGCGCACCCTATGCGCACCCTTTGTTTACCGGCCGACAGCGCCAGCATCGCCCAGGCGGCGCAGCTGCTGCGCGCGGGCGAAATCGTAGGCTTTCCCACCGAAACCGTGTACGGTCTGGGCGCAAACGCGCTCAGCGATCCTGCTGTGCGCAAGATCTTTGCCGCCAAGGAGCGTCCGGCGGATAACCCGCTGATCGTGCACATCGCCGCGCTTGCCGATATGGAGCCGCTGTGCCACATCAACGATATGGCGCGCAGGCTGGCCGCAGCCTTCTGGCCGGGGCCGCTGACGATGATCCTGCCCAAAAAGGATATCGTGCCCGCCGTGGTGACGGCCGGGCTGGACAGCGTAGCCATCCGCATGCCCTCGCACCCTGTGGCGCGCGCGCTGATTGAGGCGTGCGGGCTGCCCATCGCCGCGCCCAGCGGCAACCGCTCCGGGCGACCCAGCCCCACGCTGGCCGCGCACATGCTGGAGGACATGAACGGCCGCGTCCCGCTGATTCTGGATGGCGGCGCGTGCGATGTGGGCGTGGAAAGCACCGTGGTGGCGCTGACGGGCGATATCGCCACCGTCCTGCGCCCCGGCGGCATCACGCCCGATATGCTCGCGGGCGTGCTGGGTCAGGTGCAGGTGGCCGACAGCGTCATGCGCCCGCTCAGGGAGGGTGAGGCCGCGCCCTCTCCCGGCATGAAGCACAAGCACTACGCGCCCCGCGCGCGCATGACCCTGTACGAGGGCACGGCGGAGGCCGTGGCCGCGCGCATCCGCAGCGAATACGACGCGCTGCCTGAAACCGAGCGCGCGCTGATCCTGGCCGCCAGCGAGCACCTGCCGCTGTACGGCAATCGCCGCACAGCCGATCTGGGGCCCGACGAGGCCTCCGCCGCGCACCGCGTCTTCGCCCTGCTGCGCCAGGCGGACGATGATCAGATCACCCGCGTGTTCAGCGAAACCTATCCCGAATCGGGCGTAGGCCTGGCGGTGATGAACCGCATGGCGCGCGCTGCGGGCTTTGATATTGTGCAGGCTTAAGGCATGCGCACGATCACGTGCAGCAGCCCGAGGCCGGGCAGCCCCAGCGCGGATACGCACAGCAGGTTGAGCAGATTCACCCCCACGGGCGATATCAGCCCGCTGACGGCCAGCGACGCCGCCGCGCACACCGCGCGCCGCATGCCCCGGTAAAAGCGCGAGCCTACCCGCACGCGCAGCGCAATCAGGGTCAGCATGGCGAAGAAAGCCGCGCACAGGCACACAAACCCGATCATAGCAAACCACCTCGCCGCATCCTATGCGCGGCGAGGTGGTTTTATGCTGATCGCCAGTTTTATATTTCCGACAGTATTTCCCCATTGTGCACGCGCAGCACGGCCTGGGGCGACGCGCCCGTCAGGTCGGACAGATCGGTGCAGGTCAGCAGCGTCTGCACGCCGCGAATGCGCTCCAGCAGCCGCGCGCGGCGGCCGACGTCCAGTTCGCTCAGCACATCGTCCAGCAGCAGCAGCGGAGCCTCGTGCTGACGCTCGGTCAGCATATCCAATTCGGCCAGCCGCAGCGACAGCACTGCCGTGCGCATCTGCCCCTGCGAGGCGAAGGCGCGCATATCCTGCCCGCACAGCGACAGCGCCAGATCGTCCCGGTGCGGGCCCACGGTGCTGGTCATGCGGCGGATATCCTCCGCGCGGCTCCTTTGCAAAAGGCGCAGCAAATCCTCCGAAGGCTGGGCGCTCTCGGCCAGGCAGCCGGCGTAGCGCAGGGAGAACGGCTCGTTCTCGCGGCCGCTGATATAGGCATAATGCCCGCGGGAAAGCGCGCTTAAATTCTGCGCGGCGTACTGGCGCGCGCGCACCACAGGTGCGGCCGCGGCGGCCAGCTGCTCGTCCCACGCATCCAGCTGGGCGGGATTGCCCCCGCGCGCCAGATCATGCAGCAGCGCGTTTCGCTGCTTGAGCGCGGCGTTATAGGTTTGCAGGGCGTAATAGTAGCCCGCCCCGCACTGGGACAGCAGCATATCCACAAACCGCCGCCGTCCCTGGGGCGCGCCGCGCACAATGTCCAGATCCTCGGGCGAGAACATCACGCACGTGACATGCCCCATCAGCTCGCCCGTGCGCGCGGCGGTTTTGCCGTTGATGTAGAGGAGCTTGCGCTTTTTCTGCAAGGGCGAATACAGCCGCACGCCCACCTCATCCACGCCGTCGGCGCGCTGCACGCGCACCTGCACGGCGGCGGTCTCCTGCCCGGCGCGGATCATCTCCCGGTCGAAGGCCGTGCGGTGGCTGCGCCCCAGGCAGCACAGGTGAACGGCCTCGAGCAGGTTGGTTTTGCCCGCGCCGTTTTCGCCCACAAACACCGTTACCCCCGCTGGGGGCGTGAGCAGCACCTGATGATAGCTGCGAAAATCGTGCAGCCGCAGCGACTGGATAAACATTACTTGTGATACCTCTCGTTGGCGTTGATCTTATGGGCGCGGTAAATTTGCTCCAGCAGCATCACCCGCGCCAACTGATGCGGAAAGGTCATGGGCGACATGGACAGGCGGCAGTCCGCGCGGCGCTGCACCTCGGGCGACAGCCCCAGCGACCCGCCGATCACAAACACCACCCGCGCCCCCTGCATGGCGCGCTGCCGAAAAAAATCCGCCAGCCCAGGGCTGTCCAGGTATTTGCCGTCGATGCACAGCGCCGCCACATAATCGTCCGGGCGGATGTGGGCCAGCATGGCCGCGCCCTCCTTTTTCATGGCCTGCGCGCCCTCGGTTTCGGGCTGATCGGGCACCTCGATGATCTCCAGCCTGTTATAGCGGGTCATGCGCTTTTGATACTCAGCGGCCGCATCGCGCCAGTAGCTTTCGCGCAGGCGGCCCGCGCACACGATGGCTATCGGCACAGGATCGCCTCCCCCGCCTCGCGCAGCGTGAGGCATACGCAATCGCAGATGGGCGCAAGCTCATCGGTATACGGGCGCAGATCGGGAATCATGATGGTATACGCGCCCGCGTCGCGCCCCGCGCGCAGGCCGTGGGGCGAATCCTCCAGCACGGCGCACTGGCCGATGGGCACGCCCACCAGCGCCGCCCCGCGCAGATACATATCGGGTCTGGGCTTGCCCGGCAGCCCCAGATCGCCCGAGACGATGGCGTCAAAGTACGTTTCCGCCCCGGCGCTGCGCAGGTTACGCAGCACATCCGCCCTGGGGCTGGCCGACACCACCGCCATGCGCACGCCCGCGGCATGCAGCCTTTGCAGCGTTTCAAGCAGATAGGGCTTTTGCGGTGCGCCATGCTCGGCCACATAGCGGTCGGCCGCGGCATGATAGGCCGGCCAGAAGGTCTCGGCGCGGTAGGCCGGGATGCGGCTGCCGTAGTAGGCGTTGCAGTCGGTCTCGTTCACGCCCAGGGTGTCCAGAATCATCTGCTCCGTAAAGGCAAAGCCCAGCGGGCGGGCGGCTTCGTTGGCCAGGCGCATGAACAGCGCCTCGGTGTCAAACATCAGCCCGTCCATATCAAACAGCGCGGCTTTCAGCATGGGGTTTCTCCTTTGTCATTTTGATTTTTTCTCAGGCGGATCGGTGCATCCGAGGAGCACAGCCACGCGCCCAGCGCCATCAGCGCCAGCGCCAGCAGATAGGCTGTACCCGGACGCTGCCGGAAAATCAGCAGCGACAGCAGCGCGCCGATGAAGGGCGATACCGCATAGTAGGCGCTGGTGCGCGCCGCGCCCAGCAGCCGCTGCGCATAGACGTAAAAGTAAATGCTCAGCCCATAGGCCACAAAGCCCACCGCCAGCACAGGCAGCACGGCTGTCAGACCGGGCATGCGCTCGCCGCGCGCCAGACCAATTGCAATCGAGCCCAGCCCTGAAAAAATGCCCTTGAGCAGCACAATCTGCATGGGATCCTTGCCCGACAGCCGCCGCGTGCAGTTGTTTTCAAAACCCCAGCACACGCAGGCCAGCAGCACCAGCAGCGACCCGCGGGAAAAGCGCAGGCTGGATACATCCTCAAAGGACAGCAGCAGGCAGCTGGCCACGGTAAACAGGGTGCCCGCCCACAGGCGCGGGCTGATGGCCTCGCCGAACAACAGCAGGGCAATCAGCGCCGTGGCCACAATTTCAAAATTGTTGAGCAGCGAGGCGTTGGCCGCCGTGGTAGCGCGCAGCCCCAGCATCAGGCAGATGGGCGCGGCGATATCCAGCACAATCATGGCTGCCGTCCAGGGCAGCTCGCGGCGGGTCAGGCGCATTTCGCGCCCCTGGCTGCCACGCAGGCGGCGGATCAGCGCAATGGCCGCCATGCCTGCGCCCGCCCCCACATACAAAAGCCCGGCCATCAGCGTGGGCGGCACATCGGCCAGCAGCAGCTTGGACAGCGGCGCATTGACCGCGTACAGCGCCGCAGCCAGCAGCGCCAGCGCAATGCCCTTGTGCATGGGCTTCATACCAATCTCCCCTTACAGTATTTCAATCGCCGCGCACAGCGCCCGCACGATATCGTCCAGCGCCAGGGCGGGCTGGCTGTCCCTGGCCTGCCCGGGCAGGAAGGGCACATGGATGAACCCCACGCGCACGGCAGTATCATGGTAGTGATGCAGCAGGGTATAGAGCAGATCATTGCACACAAACGTGCCCGCCGTGTAGGACACGCTGCCCGGCAGGCCGGCCTGCGCAATGGCGCGTGCCATTTCCCGCACAGGCACAGTGGCAAAGTACGCCGCCGGGCCGTCCTCGGCGCAGGGAATATCCTGCGGCTGCAGGCCCGCGTTGTCCGGGATGGCGGCATAGCGCAGGTTAATGGCCACCATCTCGGGCGTGACCGCCGCGCGGCCGCCCGCCTGCCCCACGCACAGGATGACATCGGGATGCAGCGCCTGCGCCTCCTCGATGACGCGCTGCGCCGCCAGTCCAAACACCGTGGGCACCTGCAAAGCGTGCACGACGCAATCGCCCACGCGCGCAGGCAGGCGGGATACCGCCTCCCAGGCAGGATTGACGCTTTGCCCGCCGAAGGGGTCAAAGCCGGTGATCAGCAAACGCTTAGGCATGGAAGGAGCCTCCTTTGGTTATTGCGCTTTTGATAAAATGCCTAAACTTACTCCCCCGCGGGAATTTCCCCCAGCCGCTGGCACAGGGCGGTATAGCGGCGGGCGATATGGTTGTTATTCACCATGGCGGAGATCGCGTCCTCGCGGCCCACCAGCACCACCAGCTCCTTGGCGCGGGTAAGGGCAGTGTAGAACAGATTACGCGTCAGCAGCATGGGCGGGCCGCCCACGCAGGGCATCACCACGCAGGCAAACTCGCTGCCCTGGCTTTTGTGCACGGACAGGCAGTAGGCCAGCTCCAGCTCCTCCAGCATGGCGTATTCATACTCGGCCGTGCGCCCATCGTCAAAGAATACCACCAGCGTTTTTTCCTCGGTATCCACGGTCAGCACAACGCCCATATCGCCGTTGAAAACGCCCGTGCCGTCGCTGTCGTCCTCGCCCATCCATTCCAGCTGATAGTTGTTCTTGATGTGCATCACCTTGTCGCCCTGGCGGAAGATGCGCTCGCCGTACTGAATTTCGGGCTTTTCTGGGCAGGGCGGGTTGAGGGCGGCCTGCAGCATGGCGTTGAGGGCGATCACGCCGCACGCGCCCTTCTTGGTGGGCGAAAGCACCTGGATGGCGTGCAGGGGATCGGCGCATTTCATGTAGGCAGGCAGCCGGCGGCGGCAAAGCTCCACCACCGCGCGGGCGGAATCCTCGGGATAGGCGTGGCGCTCGAAAAAGAAATTGCTGTTTTTCTGGTTCAGCACAGGCATTTCGCCATGGTTGATGGCGTGGGCGTTGCGCACGATCAGGCTGCTTTCGCTTTGGCGGAAGATCTCGTTGAGCCGCACCGAGGCGATCACCCCGCTGCGCAGGATATCCCCCAGCACGTTGCCCGCACCCACGGAGGGCAGCTGATCGGCGTCGCCCACCAGGATCAGCCGCGCGCCGCGGGGCAGCGCGCGCAGGAAGGCGCGCATCAGGAACACATCCACCATGGACATCTCATCCACGATCAGGCAGGTGCAGTCCAGCGGATTTTCCTCATCGCGCGTAAACTCGCCGCTGTCGCCGCCGTATTCCAGCAGGCGGTGCAGCGTGCTGGCCTCGCGCCCGGTGGCCTCGCTCATGCGCTTGGCGGCGCGGCCGGTAGGGGCGGCCAGCAGCACGCTTTCGCTGTCCAGCAGGGACAGGATGCAGTTGATAATCGTGGTTTTGCCCGTGCCGGGGCCACCGGTGATGACCAGCAATCCCTGCTGCGCGGCCATGGAAATGGCTTTTTTCTGCGTGGGCGAAAACGAAATGCCCTTGGCCTTTTCAAAATTGCGAATCTGCGCGTCCACCGTGCTGTCCATGATGGTCTGCGAGGCGGCCTGCAAATCGCGCAGGCGGCGGGCGATCTCGCTTTCCGCCTGCCACAGCTGGGGCAGAAAAACGCCCTCCACGCCGTCCATCACATGCGCGCGCAGCTTGCGGGCCAGCAGCAGCGCCGTCAGGTGCGTCTGCAATAGCTGCGGCTCCACCCGCAAAAGCCTTCCGGTCAGGCTCAGCAGTTCGTCCATGGGCAGGTAGGTATGCCCCGCCGAGGCGGCGGCCTCCTGCAGGGCGTAGATCAGCCCGGCGGACAGGCGGCTGTCGCTTTCGGGCGCAACGCCCATGGACAGGGCGATGCGGTCGGCGGTCAGAAAGCCCACGCCCTCCACATCCTCCACCAGGCGGTAGGGGTTTTGCTGGATTACCTCGCGCGTGCGCTCGCCGTACACCTTGCTGATCTTCACCGCCATGCCGGGCGTTACGCCGTAGGCTTGCAGAAAGATCATGGCCTGCCGGGTGGCGTACTGCTCGCGGAAGCTGTCGCCGATCTGCTTGGCGCGCTTTACGCCGATGCCCGGCACCTCGCTGAGGCGGTGCGGCTGCTGGCTGAGGATATCCATGGTTTCCAGCCCGAACTCCTGCACAATCAGCCGCGCGGTGGCCGCGCCTACGCCGCGAATAAGGCCCGATGCCAGATACCGCTCGATGCCAAGCAAGGTGGAGGGCGCCAGCACCTCGCAACTGGCGGCCTTGAACTGCCTGCCGTACTGCGGGTGCTGCACCCACTCGCCCTGGAACACCGCCTGCTCGCCCGCGGCCACCTCGGGCATCACGCCCACCACGGTGACGTTTTCGCGCCCGGCGCGCACGGTCAGCACGGTGTAGCCGTTTTCGGCGTTGCGAAAGGCCGTTTCGTTTATGGTTGCGCGTAATTCTTCCATCAATCTTTCCTTACGGTTTAGTCTTGTTCCACAGCCCATAGCGGCTGTCGTCCCTGAGGGCGGTGAGCAGGTATTCCTTGGCGCGCGGATAGCGGCGGGACAGCTCCTCGAGCATGTCTTTCATCTCCTGCCGGGTGGTGTGTCCATCCGCCGGGCAGGGGTTTTTGACCACGGGCACGGCGTATTTTTTAGCCAGATGGATGATCTCGCGCTCGGGCGCGTACACCATGGGGCGAATCACCGTGACCCCGCTGTCCTCCATGTGCGTGACGGGATGGAAGGTATGCAGCCGGGCCTCATAGAGCACGCTCATCAGCAGCGTTTCCTCCGCGTCCTCGCGGTGATGTCCCAGCGCCAGCTTGCTGCAGCCCTGCTCGGCCGCCATGCGCAGCAGCGCGCCGCGCCGCAGCCGCGCGCACAGGGCGCAGGGGTTTTCCTCGCGCCGCACGTCAAAAAGCTGGTGGATGAGGTCGCACTCCTCCACCACATAGGGCACGTTCAGCTCCTCGCACAGCGCGCGGATGGGCGCAACGTCGAAGGGATCGCCCGTTTTGAGGGTGATGGCGACCACCTCAAAGGGCTTTACGGCAAAGCGGCTGTACACCGCCAGCGCGCGCAGCAGCATCAGGCTGTCCTTGCCGCCCGATACTCCCACGGCCACGCGGTCGCCGCGCGCAATCATGTGAAAATCCTCGTCCGCCCGGCGGATATCGCCCAAAAGCCGCTTCATGGCGCGCCTCCCCGTTGTTTACTGCACAATGCTCCCGTCCCGCAGGAAGACGCCGGGCCAATAGATCACCCCGGCCAGGCTGTCGCGCTGCGCCCCGGCAAAGAAGAAGCACACGCCGCTCACGCCGCGCAGCTCGGTCAGGGTGTTCACCAGCGCGTAAACCATCAGCCGCTCGGAGGCAGGCTCCACCTGCGCCATATCGGCCGCCGCATGCTGGGACAGGTTCAGCAGCAGCGTCGTGCCGCTCAGACCCAGACCCAGCACATCCGCATCGCCCAGGGTATCGGGCAGCACGGTCTGAATGCCCGGCGCGTTGTCGCAGGGCTGGGGGCCCTGCATCAGGCAGTTGATCAGATACCGCGCCGAGCGCGTTTCATAATAGGGAATCGGCCGCTGCACGGCGGTCAGATGGCCCGCGCCGTCGCTGAAATACAGCGTGCAATTGGACAGGAGGAAGTGCGAAAAATCGCTGCGGCGCATCACGCCGTTCTGGAAATTGACCGGCTCGTCCGCACCCTCATACACGCCGCCGGGCACCACCACGGATACCAGCTCGTCCCCGATGTAGGCCGTCACGCCGCTCAGGCCGGGCACAAAGGTGGTCAGCGTGTAGGTCAGCGCGGCCATCATCACCGAGCGCGGGATGCCCGCGGCAATCAGCACGTCGTTAAAGCTCTGGGTAAAGCGCAGCACGGCGCACTGGCCGCCCGACACGGCGATTTCCTGCACGGCCGGGGCCTCGGTCAGGTAGACGGACAGATCGGGCATGGCAGGGGTGTTGCCCAGCGTCTGCGCGCCCTGGGACAGGGCGGACAGCAGGGTTTTGATCATCTCGCCCTTATCGCGCCCGGCAAAGCTGAGCGTGCGCGTTTCGGCCAGGATGCCCTTGCCCGAGTAGGTGGGATAATACAGCGTGGCGTTCAGGCTGATGCGCCGGTCGGCGGGCGCGGCGGACTGCGTCTGCGAGGCAGTCAGCATGGCATCGATGGTATCGGCGGCGTTGGCGGCAAAGCAGCCCGCAGGCACGCTGGCGCCCACGTCCAGGCCGGGCTGAATGGAGCTGACCAGCACGTTGACATAGCGGATATCGCCCCACTGCGTAAGCGTATTGGCGATGGCCTGGCACACAACGTACAGATCGCTATGCGACAGCGACAGCGCCGAGGCGGCCAGGTTGACCGTGGCGGTATCGCCTGAAATTTCCACGGGATTGACGGTGGACAATTGCAGCGTCACATCGGGGCTCAGGCTTTGCGCGCTGTCGTTGCCCGCAAAGGCAAACAGGCGGCGCAGCGTGGCCTCGGCCGGGTGGCGCGCGGCGGACAGCACAATTTTTTCAGTCTGGGCGATCAGGCGCGTGCCGGCGGCGCTTGGCACATACAGCAGCACGCTCTGCGCCGTTTCCTGATTGGTATCGCCCGTGGGCGCATCGTATTCCACCTGCGCGGGCGGCAGGGTGACGGAGCTGGTTTTGTTCAGCGCGTCCACACCCGCCACGCACCCGCACAGGCACAGGCACAGCGTCAGGCACAGCGCCGATACAAGCGCGCGCTTGATTTTCATTCGCATGTTCAGCCCCCTCACTTGTTTGCTGCCTGCATCATTTCAAGCAGCGCGGCGGCGGGAATTTTCCACACCCCGCCCTCGCGGATCATCCGCAGCGGCCAGGCGGCGCAGGCAGACTCCGCGCCGTCGTCCCCGCGCAGGGTCAAATCCACGCACACCACGGCGCTCAGGCCGTCGGGCGATACGCAGCCCTCGCCCGCCTGCGCAGCCAGAAGCGTTTGCGCCTTGGCCAGGCTGGCCGGGGCGATATCGGCGGCGGAAGCCCCACGCGCGGCGATCCACTGGCTCAGGCTTTCCCAATCGCGGGTCTGCCAGGCGGCCAGCGCCAGCCGGGCCGAGGCCGCGGGCGTGGGCAGATACGCCTCCTCGCGGGTCAGCGCGTCGCAGGGCAGCTCGCTGTCCATTAGAAAATAGCTTTCTCGCAGCCGCATGGAGGAGCCCACATTGGACTCCGCCCGCACCAGCACCTGCACGGCGCGGTACTCGCCGCTTTCGGTCAGGGTGGCGCACAGGGCGGCCATGGCCAGGCGGCGGCGCAGGATTGCCTGCTCGCGCGCCTGCCCGGACAGCGATTCATCGGGATAGCGATCGTAGAGCGCTTCGTTGAAGGTGACGTAGATCACCCCATCCTGCGCCTGGGTGGACAGCACCTGCGTGCCATCGGGAAACAGCGCGCTGCCGCCGCCCTCATGCGGGCCGTCCAGCAGCGCCGTCACCAGCGCCTTTTCGCGGCTTTCATTGGGCATCACGGTCAATTCGCGCGTTTCCTGCCGCAGCAGGGCGGAATCGCCATAGCGGAAATACAGCGTGGCGGTCTGCTCGCGCGCGGCCCCGGCCTCCGGCTCGGCGGACAGGGGCGTCTGCCCCTCGGGCGTGCTTTGCTGCAAGGCAGCAGGCGGCAGCTCGCCGCAGCCTGCCAGCAGCAGGCACAGGCTGGCAAGCAGCGCCAGCAAGCGCATTTTCTTTGCTTTCACGGTCATTTCTTGGCTCCCGGCTCCGCGCCCACGCACCAGCCGCGCAGCTTGGTCACGGCGCGCTCCAGCGCGTCGCGGCTGTTGCCCCAGGGCTTATCGGCGTTGCGGTAATCAAATTTCAGGGTGAACCACTCCAGCTCGTCCGCCACGCGGGACAGGCTGTCGTCGGTCAGTTTTTCCATATCGGCGGCAAAATCCGCCTGCTCGCGGGCATTGAGCTGGCTGGCAGCCATGCGCAGCAGCAGCGCCGCATCCTTGAGGCACACGCCCTTGGACTGCTGAAACGCCTGCTTGAAGGCCGCGTCGTTGGCATACAGATGCAGGAAGGTATAGGCATAGCGGTTCATGTTATCCTGGATGCTGTCGCACAGGATGCAGGAGGAGGTGAGCTTGTCCAGCCCGTCCGCCGCAGCCAGCAGCGCTTCCTTGCCGCCGCCCTTGCCCAGCGCGCGCTTGACCGCCGGCGCGCCCGCGCCCGCCTTGGCCCCCTGCGCGGCGGCGTCCAGCAGCTTATGCGCCTTGCCGGCCGTTTCCTTTAGATGGGTGTGCGTCATCAGCGCGTGACCCAGGCGATTCTGCTGGGCGTAAAGCAGCACATGGTGCCGCTGGCAAAAGCCCTTTTCGTTGACGCGCACGCGGGTATCGGGCTCCATCACCGAGCCGCCCAGAAACCGATCCACATCGGCCGCCTCGATACTGCGGCGCAGCGCGCACAGCGGGCACTCGCCCTGCTGCTTGAGCGCATCCCACACGGGGATGGTATCGATATGATAACGCATGGATGCCTGTGCCTCCTGAAAGCATGCTGAAAAAATCGTGCGGGGCGAGGAGCATGCAGGCTCCCCCCTCCCCCGCAAAAGCGGTATAAAACAACCGCTCTATTCTACCACAATCGGCGGTATTTGCGCAACCGCGCGCGCATATGCTGATATGCAAGGAGGGATGAGCATGCGCGCGGATCGTCTGCAAACCAACACCTATCCTATCTCCCATCGCCCGGCGCGCGCCGCGCTGTGTCTGCTGCTGGGCGCGGGCATTCTGGCGCTGGCCGTATATCTGCAATTGGGGCGCGGGGGCAGCCTGCCTTTTTCGCTTGGCAGCCCGGCCACCGCAGTGCCGTCGCGCGCCACGCCCTCCCCCAAGCGCGCCGAGGGTGAAATCACCCTGGCCGCGCATACCTGGTACGCCCTGCAATTGGGCGCGTTCACCCAGGAGGGCTCGGCGCGGCAGCTGGCGCAGGAATATATCGCCCGCGGCGCGGCAGGCTATGTGCAGCAGCAGGATAGCACCTATCGCGTGCTGGCCGCCGCCTATCCCACCCGCGCCGAGGCGCAGGCCGTGCAAACGCGGCTGAGCGCCCAGAATGTGGGCGTGTACATCCATCCCTTCACGCAGCCCGAACTGTCCCTGCGCGCCCAGGGCAGCGCCGACCAGGTGGAGGCCGTGCGCGAAACGCTGGCATATCTGGACGCGCTGGCCGATAAGCTGGGCACGCTCTCCTGCGCGCTGGACGCGCACGACATGGACGCCGACGCCGCCCGCAGCGCCCTGCAATCCGAGGGCAGCACCTGCGCGGGGCTGAAAAAGCGGCTGCTGAGCGCCTTTGAAGGCGAACTGCCAGCGCTGCTCTCCCAGCCCGCCGCGCTGCTGGATAGCATCTGCGCCGAATCCGACGCGCTGCAAAAAGAAACAAGCGCCGCGCGGACAGGCGCGGCGCTCAAGCGCTGCCAGCTGGCAGCCGCCGTGGGCATGATGGATTTTGCAGCCGCGCTGCAGGGGCGTTAATTGCGGTTGGGCGCGTTGCAATTGGAGCAGGGCTGGAGCTTTGCGTAGGCCGTCTCGTCAAGCTGCGAATACAGGAACGAGCCCTTGAGCGGCAGGTACTTATTGTTGATCCGCGAGCAGTTCTGATCCGCATGGTAGTAAGAGCCGCCGTCCGGATTGTAGTAGAGCACCTGGCCGGGATCGGGGGAGTTGGTCGGCATCAGGGTGTAAACCGGGGCGGCGGTGGCCTCCTCCTTCACCTCGGTGGCGGAGGATAGCGACGCGGGATCGACATACCACACGCCGTTCACGCGCAGCATCAGCACCTCGTAGCGATAGTTCTTCTGCGTGCCGTTGGCGCGATCCATCAGCGCTTCCATGGTGATGGTGCGCGAATCGTCCGAATCGCTGCCCGCCACATAGGTAATGTTGAAGCTCAGCGGCGTGTTTACGCCGCGAATGTTAAAGATTTCACGCTGCGGGTTCTCATGAGAGTTAATCCAGGCGGGCGTGCAGCAGGCCAGCATGCCGTTCACATCCTGGCTCATCCAGCTGTTCATGAAGGTTTCCAGGCGGCTCTGCGCCTCCGAGCGCGGATCGGGCGTAGGCGCGGCACTGACGCTGCTGCTGGGCTGCGTAATATCCGCACCGCCCGCAAAAGCGCCTACATCGCTGGCCGTTACATTATTGCCAAACAGCGCGCCATAATTGATGCCGCCGTCCTTGGGCTGCTGCTCCCCCTGCCCGGCGATGGAATGGGTGAACCACAGCGCCGCGGCCAGGGAGACGATCATCAGCGCGGTATAGATCAGCGTCATGGTGGTGCGCGCCTGGGGCACAAAGGCATGCCCCAGCCACATGATCAGCAGCGCCAGCGCGGACAGGCCCAGGAAGGCCCAGTGCAGCTCGGTATAGCGCAGGATCAGCGCCACCACAAACAGCGCAGGCAGCAGCAGGCTCATGATCACCTGCAGGCCCACAAACGTGCGCTGCCGGGCCGGGCGCGGCTGATGCTCGGGCGGCACCTGAAACCCGCCGCCCGAGGGGCGGCTATGCTTTAGTCCATATAATGGTGAGGATGAATACTTTTGCCGGTTTTCGCTCATTCGTCCTCCTCCTTCCAAAGTACATGATTGCTCAATATATTATAACATATTCGTAACAAAAGTAAACACTATTTTGATGGAAGCGGCGTTTAATTCTCTCCCCCTAACTTGACAAGAGGCGGGCAAATCAATAAAATGCAGATAGAATCATCTCCGCATCAGGCGCGCCAGGGTCGCAAGTTCACCGCGCCAATTTTGATCGTTTGGGGGATTTTATATGTCGATACCGGCTATCTGCATCGTCGGCTGGGCCAACAGTGGCAAAACCACCCTGATCGAAGGGCTTTTGCGCCAGCTTACCGCCCAGGGTATGCGCGTGGGCGTGATCAAGCACACGCACCACCCCCTGCCGGAGGATGAGGCAGGCAAGGATACCGCCCGCTTTCAGGCGGCGGGCGCGGCGACGGTGACGCTGGCCAATTCGGAGGGCGCGCTGACGCGCGAGGCCGGGGACAAGCGCCTGACCGAGCTGCTTTCCCGCGTGCGCGATGTGGATTTAATCCTGATAGAGGGCTTTGAAAAGCAGGCCTGCCTGCCCATGATCGAGGTGTGGCGCGATCCCGCCCTGCCCATGCGCTCGCCTGCGCAATGGCGGCGCGCGGTGGTGACGGCGTCTCCCTGCCCCGGCGATCTGCCCGTGTTCGCACCCGGCGATATCGAGGCCGTAGCGGCTTTTGTGCTAAACCTGACTGCCGGGCAGCGCGGCTGCGCCGGCGCGCAGGCGCATATCTATCTGGATGGGCAGGAGCTGAGCATCGTCCCCTTTGTGCAGCGGATGGTCGCGGGCGTAAACCGCGGGCTGCTGTCCACCCTGGACGGCTACCATGAGGGCTGCGAAATCACCATCCGCATCGGCGGCGAGAATAAACAATAAGAGCCATCACCTGCGCAGATACGGCGATTTCCGCGCAAAAAGCCCCTCCCCGCTTTCTGCATGGGGAAGGGCTTGTTTTCGTGCGTCAGGTCGGGCGCGCGACGGTTGCGGCTCGCCGGGCGGCTACAGCACCTCCGCTCCCGCGCGTTCAAACTCGCGCAGCGTCTTTTCATCCAGCCCGCCATCGGAAACCACCGCGCTCACATCCTCCGCCCGGGCGAAGGTGCACATGCTGGTCACGCCGATTTTCTGCGAATCCATCAGCATCACAGCCTTTTCGGAGTGTTCAAGGACCGTGCGCTTCAGCTCGCATTCCTCGGGCGAGCCGCAGGTGAAGCCGCGGGAATGGATATACCCCGTCACACCGATAAAGGCGGTGTGGAAATTGATCATCGCCAGATCGCGCACCGTCATGGCGCCCTTGAGCGACAGGCTGGACGCGTTCATATGCCCGCCGATGATATGTACCTGCGCCTGCTGCAGGCGCGCCAGCTCCAGCGCGCCGCTCAGGGAGGTGGTAAAGATCATGTACGGCCCATCAGGCATATGGCGGGCAAACTCCGTGCAGGTAGAGCCGGAATCCAGAAAAATGGTGGTGTTTTCCTGCACAAGGCTGACGGCCTTTTCGGCGATGATCTTCTTTTCGTCCGCGTTGCGGGTGGTGCGCTTGAGGTACAGATCGTCCGTGCCGATAAGCACCTCCACCGAGCGCGCGCCACCATGGGTGCGGATGATGCGCTTGCTGCGATCCAGGTATTCCAGATCGCGCCGCAGCGTCATCTCGGACACCTGATGGAAATTTTCCTTTAGCTTGGTAAAGCTGACCGACCCTTCGCGGTTGATCAGGCTGACGATTTTTTCGCGGCGTTGTTCCATATTCATGCTATTCTATTCCGTTCTTTAGCGTTCCGCTGCTTCGCGTTCTGTTCTTTTGCGTTCCGTTCCCTAGCGTCACGGATAGTATAGCATGCCTTTACAGAAGCTGGCAAGCATTATTTTGCGCGCCGGTCAGCCCTCGGTCAGCACGGCCACACGGGGCTGCTCGCTCAAATCCTTGGCCGTCACGCGCAAAAGCGGCATGCGCGGCGCATCCTGCGCGTCCATGGCGGAAAGAAAATCCTCCACCGGCGCGATGGGCCAATCCGCGTTTGCCTGCGTGCGGTAATGCATGGGAATGATCATGCGCGGCTGCACGCGATGGCACAGGGAGGCGGCGCTCTGCGCGTCGATGGTGTAATAGCCGCCCACCGGGATCAGCAGAATATCCAGCCCGGTCAGGCGCTCGGCCAGCGCGTCGTCCCACGCCCCCAGATCGCCCAGATGCGCAATGCGCAGGCCGTCGGCCTCCAAAATATAGATGCGGTTGGGCCCGCGCAGCGCGCCCTGTTGATCATCGTGCCAGCTTTCAATGCCCTTGACCACCACGCCGGGAGCCAGCACGGTGGTGCCGGCATGATCCACCAGCGCGGTGTAATTTTCCGCCTTGTTCACCTCGCTGTGATCGCCGTGCGCGTGGCTGACCGTCACCGCGTCGCAGCGTACCCGGCGCATGGGGTAGCCCACATGCGCGTCAAAGGGGTCGGTCAGGATGCGATAGCCGTCGGCCAGCTCCAATAGGAACTCGCTGTGTCCGTGATGAAAAATCAGCATGAACGGGGCCTCCTTGAAAATGATTTCGTGGTAACGCAAGCATCGGAGATGTAAGGCTTTTATCGTCGCACAGTTTTTACGAAACTGCCTTTTACGTCACAAACAGTTTTTTCTTCCTTGGCTCAAGAAAGAATCGTTCCCCTTCTTCCCCCAGCGCGTCTTCCATGATTGCGTATGCCGCGGCGGCGGGCAAGGGTGCATGCGTGCGCTTGCACAGCGCCGTTTGCGCGGATAGCGTCTGCCACAGGCGCTGCCTGTCTCCCGCGGCCAGCAGCAAAAGCGTCTGCCGGATGGGCGGCCAGGGCTGGTCGCGCGCAGGCACATCCCCCTGCGACAGCAGGCTGCGGCACAGGGAAAGCAGCGGCAGCAGCTCATCGGGAACGCGCGCAGGCAGCGAACGCCGGGGCAAGCTGTCTATCAGCGCCGCCTGCCGCCAGGGCGACAGATCGATGCGCCATAGCCCCCGCTCGCACGTTACGGCAAAGCCCGCGCCCATAAGCGCCTCCAGCACGGCGGGCGCATCGGCGTTTCGCAGCGGATAATCGGTGATAAAAAGCGCGCGCGCATCCCGATCGCGCCGCAGAAAGCCTGCGCCGCGCAGATGCGCGCGTATTTCATCCTGTATAGCGCCAAGGCAGCTCATGCCCGGTGGCTGGGGGCAAAACGGATGCGCATTTCGCGCATGGAGGAATACTGCCCCTGAATATCCAGCTGATACTTGAGCAGCACCTCGCCGCGCGCGTCGTCCACAGAGTATTTCACCTGCGTGGGGAAAATGCCCATATCCAGCGCGCCGTAAGGGGTATTATAGCTGCTTTCGTAGCGGTTGCCCTGCGAAAAAATCATGCTGGTGCGGTAATCGCCCTCGCGGGACATGGTGACTACGCCATCCTGCATGGTAAAGGTAACTTTATGGGTTTCGGCGGTGTCGGGCTGCGTTTCGGTGTAGCGCAGCGACCAGGCGTCGTCCTTGCCGCTCAATTCGCCCGTAGTGACCAAACGCATCTCATCCGACGCTTCATCCGCGCCGACATCCTGCGCGATGCCGACAACGCTAAGCAATACTTTCTTGCCGCGCAAGGGCTTCACCTCCCTGGGCCGGCCGCATGCGCGCCGCCAGCCCGAAGCATACTTGATTTCACCCCTTCATTATAGCACACGCCCGCAAGGGAAACAATGTTTTATATTGTTAAATTCGACACGAATACAGCAAAAGGGCAAGGTTTCCGCCCTGCCGCAGGATATCACCCCGCCAGCCCGGCCAGCTCGCGCACTACCTGCCCAGCCAGGATCATGCCCGCCACGGGCGGAACAAAGGATACGCTGCCCGGCGGATGGCGGCCGTTTTCGCTGAGCTGCTGGATAGGCACGCAGGGCGATTCATCCGACCACAGCACGCGCACGCCTGCAATGCCGCGGGCGCGCAGCTCACGCCGCATCACGCGGCACAGGGGGCACACGCTGGTTTTTTCAATGGCGCTGATGCGCAGGCGGGTAGGCTCCAGCTTGTTGCCCGTGCCCATGCAGCACAGGATGGGCGTGCCCGCGGCGCGCGCGCGCTCCACCAGCAGCAGCTTGGCGGACACCGTGTCAATCGCGTCGATCACATAATCGAACGCCGAAAAATCAATGCTGTCCGCCGTGCTCTGATCAAAAAACAGATTCTTTTCTTCTATATCGCACGCCGGGTTGATATCCAGCAGCCTGGCGCGCAGCGCGGCCGTTTTGGGCTGTCCCACGGTGGAATGCAGCGCCACGATCTGCCGGTTGATATTGCTCAGGCTCACGGTATCGTTATCCACCAGCGTCAGGCGTCCCACGCCCGCGCGGCACAGCGCCTCGGCGCACGCGCCGCCCACGCCGCCCAGGCCAAACACCGCCACGCGCGCATTTTGCAGCCGCGCCATGCGTTCATCGCCCAGCAGCAGCGCCGTGCGCTGGCGAAAATCATGCGTTGATTCCATGATGCTTGCCTTCCTCCTGAACGGCCGCCGTGGCCGTAAGAATGCCTAACTTTCGCGCGCCGCCCTGCGACAGTGCCTGCGCGCAGGCACGGGCCGTCGCGCCGGTGGTGCGCACATCATCCACAATCAGCAGCCGCAGGCCGCGAGCCTCGCCCGCAAGGGAGAACGCGCCCTGCACGTTGCGCAGCCTGTCCCCGCGCGCCAGGCTGGTCTGTTCGCGGGTTTCGCGCACGCGGGTAAGCAGCTTCAGCACCGGCAGCCCCAGCCTTGGCGACAGGGCGCGGCACAGGATCTCCGCCTGATTGCCGCCGCGCGTGCGCTGCCTGCGGGCGTGCAGGGGCACAGGCACCAGCGCGTCATAGCGCCCCAGCGGCACGCACTGCGCCATGGCCAGCGCCAACGCATCGGCTGCCTCATCGCAATACCGATACTTGAGCTGCATCACCAATTCGCGCGCCGCGCCCCGATGGCGAAAGGCGGCGAAGCCCTCCTGCAGCCCCTCCAATCCGCCCGCCGCGCAAAAGGCGCAGCGGCCATGCTCGTCCAGCGGGGTCATGCAGCGCAGGCACACCTGATCGCGCAGCCGCAGCCGGCTCAGCCCTTCCCGGCAGGCGGGGCACAGGCAATCCTGCCCGCCGGCCCGGCGGGGATCGCCGCACAGCAGGCATAGCGCCGCGCGCGGAAACAGCGCGTTTTCCATGCACGAAAGCGCCCGCCGCATCCGCCTCCCGCCTTTCCGTTCATTTCATCTGATTATAGCACAGGCCGTGCGCGCGTTCAATGCGGCAAATCGGCGCACGCGCGCGTGAAAGAATCGACCGCGTTCATGTTTATTTTCCACAAACGACATTTTAGCCCTGTATTCTCCCGTTTATCGCGGCGCGCGGCGCGTTATCCCGCGCGTTTTGCAGGATGGCGCATTCGGAATCTCAGAATTTGCCAAAATGCTTTTGGTGGTAAAATAATAGACAAATAAAACAAAAATGTATTGACATTTCTGGAATAGTATGGCATAATGCATTTACCCTCAGAGTATTCCCCAATGGGGAGAGCGTTTTTACAGGCATATTTTATCATCGCCTCGCATACCATTAAATGACGCCCGGAAAGAAACAAATAAAGGCAAGGAGACGTTGCAGCATGAGCACACGACCGGCAGAAATACGCAAGATCAAACCGCATCGCGTCAAGAAAACCTTTTATGAAACCATCGAGCCATGGTTATTTTTGCTGCCGGCGCTGTGCGTGTTCGGCGTGTTCCTGTATTTTCCCTTCTTTAAAACGCTGTATCTAAGCACCTTCCTGACCAACAAGTTCGGCCAGGCAAAAATCTTCTACGGCCTGAAAAACTACGCCGATATCCTCTACGGCAAGTACAGCCGCGAGTTCTGGAACAGCATCTGGGTGACGGTGCGGTTCGTGTTCTTCGTGGCGGGCGGCGGGCTGCTGGTGGGCCTGTGCACCAGCCTGATCACGGTGAACAAGTTTCCCGGCAAGGCGCTGGCCTCGGCCATCTACGCCATGCCCATCGCCATCGCCTCCTCCGCGGCGGCCATGAGCTTTAAAATGATTTTGCACAAGTCCATCGGCCTTCTCAACCATCTGCTGGGCACCAGCATCAACTGGCTCAGCGACACCACCTGGACCTTCCCCATCATCTGCATCCTGTCCGTCTGGCTGGCCAGCGGCATCAATTTCATCTTTATCGGCGCGGGCCTGCGCAACATTCCCGAGGAGCTGTACGAAAGCGCGTCCATCGACGGCGCAGGCTACTGGAAAAAGCTGCGCAACATCACCCTGCCCTGCCTGAGCCCCACGCTGTTTTTCCAGATCATCGTCAATATCATCAACGCCTTCCAGTCCTTCACGCTGGTAAAGCTGCTCACCTCGGGCGGCCCGCAGGAGAAAACCAACCTGATCGTATACTCCATCTATCTGGATGCGTTCCGCAATTTCCGCTTCGGCACAGCCGCGGCGCGCTCCATTGTGCTGTTCGTGATCATCATGGTTATTACCCTGCTGCAATTCAGCACTGAGAAAAGGAGCGTGCATTACTGATGACACTGAGCCTGACCCGCCGCCAGCGCAAAGCCCTGGGCAAGCTGGGCGCGATCCTGATCAATCTGCCCTTTGTGTTTTTGATTATGATTCCGCTGCTCTACACCTTTATGATGAGCGTGATGCCCGCGGACGAGCTGTACTCCCGCTTCTGGCCCTCGCATGCGGATTTTTCCAGCTATCTGTCGGTATTCACCAAGACGATGATCCCCCGCCACATCCTCAATTCCTTTATCGTGGCGGGCTCGGTTACCATTTTGCAGATGATCACCTGCTCCATGGCCGCCTTTTCCTTCTCGTTCCTGGAGTTCAGGGGGCGCAACTTTGTGTTCATGTGCATCCTGGCCACCATGATGGTGCCCTGGGAGGCCACCATCATCGCCAACTACCTCACCGTGTCCACCTGGGGCTGGCTGGATAGCTACCGCGTGCTGATCCTGCCCTACGGATGCAGCGCCATGGGCGTGTTCCTGATGCGGCAGAACTACCTGACCTTCGCCAAGGAGCTGCACGAGGCCGCCAAGCTGGACGGCTGCAGCAACTGGCGCTTCCTGGCCACCATCGTCATCCCCCTGGCGCGTCCCGCGCTGGGCGCGCTGGGCGCGTATGTGTTCCTGCTGCAATGGAACCAGTACCTCTGGCCCCTGCTGGTAACCAACTCCGACCGCGTGCGCACGGTGCAGATTGGCGTATCGCAGATGTACGATATCGATTCGGAATCCATCGCGCTGATGATGAGCGCCGTTATCGTGGTGCTGATACCCTCGCTTTCCATCTTCGTGTTCATGCAAAAGCAGCTCATCAACGGCCTGATGGCCGGCGCGGTCAAGGGCTGATTTTCCCATCGATCCGAGCGTCCGGAACAGGGCGTTCAATATATATCAAAGGAGGATTCCATTCAATGAAGAAACTCGTAGCCATGCTCCTGTGCCTTGCGATGCTGCTGTCCCTGACAGCCTTCGCCGCCGCCGAGGAAAAGACCACCGTTGTCTTCTGGTATTCGCTGGAGGGTACCAACGCCGAGTGCATCAAGCAGATCGTGGATGACTTTAACAAATCTCAGGATAAGATCTTCGTGGACGCGCAGTATCAGGGCGCCTACGACGATGCCATCAACAAGCTCAAGGCCGCCGGCATGGGCCAGCTGCCCTGCGACATCGTGCATTCCTATGAGATCGGCACCCGCTTCATCATCGACAGCGGCTGGATCGTGCCCGTGCAGGAATACATCGACAAGGATAACTGGGACACCAGCGCCATCGAGCCCAACCTCCTGGCGTACTACACGGTTGACGGCAAGATCAACTCCATGCCCTTCAACTGCTCCACGCCCCTGATGTATTACAACAAGACCGCCTTCGACGAGGCCGGCATCACCGAAATCCCCACCACCGTGGACGGCATCCTGGAAATCGCCGATAAGCTGACCGTCAAGAACCCCGACGGCAGCATCAAGCGCTACGGCTTCATCTTCTCCAACTACGGCTGGTTCTTCGAGCAGTGGGTTGGCAAGATGGGCAGAGAATATGTCAACAACGGCAACGGCCGCACCAGCTACGCCACCAAGGTGATGTTCGGTGAAAACGGCGCGGCGCTGGATATCTTCAACATGTGGAAGAAGATCTCCGAGTCCAAGGCCACCTATTATGTGGAGCGCGGCGGCACCAGCGCGGCCCGCGCGGCCTTCGTTGCCGGCGACGCGGCGATCTTCCTGGCCTCCACCGCCAACCTGGCGGGCGTTCTGGCCAACGTGGGCACCAACTTTGAAGTGGGCACCGCTTACTTCCCCTATGTAAACGCGGACGATAAGGGCGGCGTTTCCACCGGCGGCGGCACCCTGTGGATGATCAAGAGCGGCAACGAAGCCAAGGAAGCCGCGGCGTTTGAGTTCATCAAGTTCTGCGTCAACCCCGAAAACCAGGCCAAGTGGAACGCCATGACCGGCTACTTCCCCATCAACGTCCATGCGCAGGAAACCGATACCTTCAAGGCCAACATCGAAAAGTATCCCCAGTTCCAGACCGCGCTGGATCAGCTGCATGACTCCGCTCCCGAGTACGTCGGCTCCCTGCTGAGCGTGTTCCCCGAAGTGCGCCAGTACGTTGAGGACGTAACCGAGAAGGTTTGCCAGGGCACCCTGACCCCCGAAGCCGCCGTGGAAGAGCTGGTGAAGCTGGCCAACGACGCGATCGAAACCTATAACCTGGTCAACTATTAATCCCCGCTTATCAGGCGACGGCCAACATAAGCATACAGCAAGCGCCCTCCCTTCGGGGAGGGCGTTCAGCCTGTCGAAAAATGTTTTTCGACAGGCTGCCGATGCAAATCAGCTAAAGCGGACTTGCATCGGAAACGTCATTTTCTTGTGAGCCTGCGGCTCACGGGCAGAAAATGACATAGGAAGCAGCCTGACGGCTGCTCCTCGCGCCGGCGGCATTGCCGCTTTCGTGGCTTCGCCAAGTTTATTGACTATCAATGCCGCACAGAACAGGCGAAGCCTGCGCCGCCGCTGCGGATTAATAGCGCCGCCAAAGGCGGCTGAGGGCAGGCGATTTTACAAATCGCCGCCCGAAACCCGCGCTTGCCGTAAGGCAGTAGCGCGGGGCGTACAAATGAAGGGGCTGCGGCCCCTTCATGCATCCCAGGAGCTTTAACGAGGCTTTTTTGACAGCCGGAGCGCCCTCCCTTCGGGGAGGGCGTTTTCATGCGCCGTTTGGAATAAAAAATGCCGCCCGACAGGCGGCAGGAAATGCAATAAACCTAAGGAAGGGGCTTGTTGCGCGGGCAAGCGACCATCAGCCGCTTTTACACCACGCGCTCGCGCGCACCGTACACGCCGGGCGCGTCGCTATGCGCGCGGATCACCAGCGCAATGCCCAGGCGCTCGGCCCAATCGGCCACGATATCGCTGGGATACTTGCGGCTGAAGAACACCGGTATGCCCGCGACGGCCGCCTTGACCAGCATCTCCAGGGAGATGCGCCCGGTCGAGCCCAGGATGCAGCGGCTCATATCCCAGCCCTGGTGCAGGCCATAGGCAATGCACTTATCGGCGGCGTTGTGGCGGCCGACGTCCTCGCGGTATGCCACCTGATCGCCGCAGTGCAGCGCCAGCCGGTGCGTGCCGAAATAGTTTTTCTCGCTCAGCAGCTGGCGGCACATCGCCTGAATCTGCACAAGCGGCGCCTGAAAGTCGCTTTTGCAGGCAGGGCAGGCTTGCAGCCGTTCCAAAATATCCGTGCGCCGCGGCGCAACGCCCTCGCGCAGCGTTACATTCAGTCCGTTCTCATTGCCCGCAAGCTCCGCGATATCGCCCAGCCCGGCAATCATGCCCTGGGTGTACAGATACCCCGCCGCCAGCTCGTCCAGATGCTCGGGCGTGCACAAAAACGCGCTCTGCTTTTGCCCGTTGAGCTGCCAGGGCACAATGCGCTCTATCATCAAATCAGGCATGGGAATCTCCTTTCGCAATCAGCGCCGCGATGGTTTGCGGCATCGCGTCGCGGTTCTCGGCCGTTGCAGTCAGAAGGGTCACGCGCGGATGGCTGCGGATCAGCTCCGTCCAGCCCAGCACGCCCTGGCGCACCACCCCCAGCACGGGGATATCACCATCCAGGCAGCGGGCAATCTCACGCTGAAAGGCATAGGCTTCGCGCTCAAAGTGCCCGCACTCATCCATCAGAATCAGCCCCTCGGGGTGCGCCTGCGCCGCCCGCAAAAGCGACGCGCCCAGCGCGTCAAAGCGCGCTGTCAGCGGGGTGGGACGGCCGCCGCTGAACACGGCCACCGCATCCTCCTGCCCAGGCGCGCGCTCCGCCGCGGCAGGCAGCATATACAGCGATTTCTCGGCGCTTTCCCGATCCGTAAAGAAGGTGCGAAAGCCGTAAACGGGCCGGCCAAGCTGGGCAATCGCACGGCGGATAGCGGTGCTCTTGCCGATCTGCACATCGCCGGTCAAAAATACATGCATGTTCGCAATCTCCTTTGCCGCAGCAGCATACAAGCAATTTTCACTTCACCGGCCACAGCCTTTTCCGGCTGCATTATAGCATAGGGGTTTATTTATTGTCAATGCGCAATATCGATATCAAAGCAGTTGAATCCGGTAAAAATGTTTGCCCAATCTAACATTGAAAAATTGGTGATCAAATGCTATTATAATTATAACCGTGCCAGACTCCGAGTTTCTGGGACCCACGCGGCCCCAGCGACCATTTGGTGTGGGGAGCAATCCGCGCGCCTGCCATTTTGCAAAGGAGAGAGGGGAGCATGCTTGTTTGCTTTACTTGCAAACAGCGGGCTCCCTTGGCGGTGTTTACCCATAAGCACGACAAGCAAGGAGGAAAAGGTTATGTCTGACACCAAGAAGACGCTGATGGATCGCGAGTATACCCGCCGCCAGTTCATGAAACTGTCGGGTAAAGGTCTTGCCGGCGTCGCCCTCTCCAGCACCCTGCTCTCCCTGATGGGATGCACCCGCTCTCAGGCGGAGGCAGGTTTGGTGGATACCATCGCTACCCCCGACTTCCTGCTCGTTGCCAACCGTGCCAAGTGCACCGGCTGCCAGCGCTGCGAGGTCAACTGCACCCTGGCCAATGATGGGGACGCCCACCCCTACATGGCCCGCATCCGTGTTCGCCAGAACGTGAACTTTGGCGATCAGGGTCCGACCGACGATTATAAGCACGGCGACGGCTTCTTCGGCCTGTGGGGCTTCAAGCCCGACACCTGCAAGCAGTGCGCCGACCCTGCCTGCGTCAACGCCTGCCCCATGAAGGCCATCTCCGCTGATCCCGTCACCGGCGCGCGCGTCATTGACGAGGATAAGTGCGTCGGCTGCGGCGCGTGCGTCAACGCCTGCCCCTGGCATATGCCCCGCGTGGACGTGGAAAAGCATAAGTCCACCAAGTGCATCAGCTGCGGCGCGTGCGTTGCCGGCTGCCCCACCAGCGCCCTGCGCATGATCCCCTGGGAAGATGTGGCCAAGGCGCTGTAATCACCGATTAAAAGGAGGTAAAATCCATGAACGGATGGATGGGTAATCTGCTGCGCGTCAACCTGACGACCAAAACCAGCAGCATCGAAAGCAGCGAAAAGTATTTCAAATATATCGGCGGCAAGGGCATGGCCAACCGCATTATGTATGACGAAGTGCCCGTGGGCACCGATCCCGCCGCGCCCGAAAACAAGATCGTTTTCGCCGTGGGCCCCAACACCGGCTCCAGCGCGCCCTGCTCCGGCCGCATCACCATTTCGTCCCTGTCCCCCTTCACCAAGTATAACGCCATCGTCGATGCGCACATGGGCGGCGACACCGCCGTGCGCATGAAGAACTGCGGCTTTGACGCCATGATCATCGAGGGCGCCAGCGACGCCCCCGTATACATCTATGTAAACGACGATAAGATCGAAATCCGCGACGCGTCCCACGTTTGGGGCAAGACCACCAGCGACACCACCGCGATCCTGACCAAGGAAACCGATCCCTCCTCCAACGTCGTCTCCATCGGCCCGGCGGGCGAGGCGCTGCTCAACCTCAGCTGCGTGATGACCGGCATCGGTCACTGCGGCGGCGGCGGCCTGGGCAAGGTGTTTGGCTCCAAGAAGCTCAAGGCCGTGGTGTTCAACGGCACCAAGGGCACCGAGATTGCCGATCCCGAGCGCGTGGTAGCGCTGAACAAGTACGTCATCGGCGACCTGCTTGGCTCCAACAACAACCACGTCGTGCCCAGCGTTCCCCAGTCCTGGGCCGAGTATGACAACAAATCTACCCGCTGGACGGGCCATCCCGGTATGACCTGGGGCGCTGCCGAGGGCGGCCCCATCGATACCGGCGAATCCGCCCCCGGCCAGCCCACGCTGATCGGCTATCGCTGCCAGAAGGCTGTGTTCGACCATGGCGCGATCGCTGAAAAGTACACCGTCAAGATGACGGGCTGCGCCATGTGCCCCATCCGCTGCTATGGCAGCGTGTTCATCCCGCAGATGGAAAAGGCCACCGGCGTGGTCGGCTCCCATGCCAACACCTGCGGCGCGCAGAACGGCTTCAACCTCTCCGCCCTGATGACCAAGTTTAACGACGTGGAGGAGGAAGGCGACGGCAAGCTGATTGGCAGCGTGTACGGCGCGATCCTGTCCGACGATCTGGGTCTGTGGGAGAACTACGGCGAGCTGCCCGCGACGCTGAAGTACTTCATGAAGGACGACTACAAGCTGATGAAGCAGATCCTGACTGAAGAAGAATTCAACGCCATCGACTGGTCCAAGCGCGATAACGGCGACCTGACCTTCATGAACGATATCGCCAAGTGCCTGCTCGATCCCAACCACTCCATGCACAACCTGACCATGGGCGCGTACTACATCGCCGAAAAGTACCACGACATCCTGGGCGACGAGTACCTGCATAGCCAGGCCATCGGCCTGTGGGGCCCCATTGGTGCCAAGCGCCATCACGGCAACGAGTGCGCGGCGCAGGTTGGCCAGCTGACCAACATCATCTACAACCGCGACGGCATGTGCCACACCATCGTCAACATCACCGGCTCCGGCCTGCCCTATGCCATCCAGAAGACCATCGTAGAGGATCTGTTCGGCGAAGGCTGCCTGGACGCGCCCAAGGATTACACCCCCATGAACGAGAGCAAGGCCCGCTTTGCCAAGTTCGGTATCATGCGTCAGGTGCTGCATGACAGCTTCACCCTGTGCAACTGGGTGTGGCCCATGACCTTCAGCCCCCGCAAGGAGCGCGGCTATAAGGGCGACCTGAGCGTGGAGGCGCAGTACATGAGCGCCATCACCGGCCAGGAGTGGAGCGAGGAGGAGCTGGATCACGCCGTGGAGCGCTGCATTCAGCTGCACCGCGCCATGACCGTTAAGGCCGCCGGCACCACCGACATGCGCAATAACCACGATGTCATCTCCAACTTCATCTTCGATATGGACCCCGACAAGCAGCCCTTCACCCCCGGCACCGTCAAGCTGGAGCGCGAGGACTGGCAGAAGGCTCTGACCATGTTCTATCAGCAGTTCGGCTGGGATCCCACCACCGGCGCGCCCACCCGCGAGACCCTTGAAAAGTTCGACCTCAAGGATGTGGCCGACGATCTGGAAGCGCTCAACCTGCTGCCCTAAATGAGCGAGCAAACCATCAACCGCGCGCAGGTGCTCTATGAGCACCTGCGCGCGCACACCATTGAATCCAGGGTGACTGGCAAAAAGCAGCTGCTGATGCATCCCCCCGAAGGGCTGGATAAGGAGGAATTGAGCGCCCTCCTGGCCCTGATCGGCACCGCGGATGCGCCCCAGGAGCTGAAGGACATTGCCAGCCTGTCCGGCCGCAAGGACGTGTATTACTACGACGGCTCCATCATGACCAAGCATTACGCCGAGCTGGATACCCTGCTGCAGGAAAAGGACATCCTGCGCACCATCGCCAGCGTCACCCGCTCGGACTCGGCCATTTATCCGCGCCCGACGCAGTTTTCCAAGCTCCAGGACGTTCCCTTCCGCTTCAGCCGCGATGAGCTGCTGGGCGCGGCCGCGCGCATGCGCTTTGAGCCCGAATATGAGGACGTTCAACTGATCGAAGCCTCCAACGGCGCGCAGGCTTTCTTTTCCACCAAGTATCTAACCCGCGATTACGCGCAATCCCTGCTGGAATGGATTGAAGTGGAAGAGCCTGCAAATCCTTAACTGGCATATAAAGCTATACAATTCGTCTGTTTTCGGCAAAGCAGTTGCTTTTCCCGCAAAAATCTGTTATGCTATATATCACAGACCACGATAGGAGGATAAGGCTCGGCTGCATGTTTAACATTGGCTTTGAAGAACTGATATTGATCCTGCTTGTCGCGTTTGTGATCGTCGGCCCCAAGGATCTGCCCAAGGTGGCTCGTGCCATCGGCCGGTTTGTGAAAATGCTAAAGCAGATGTACGAGGATTTCAAGGAAGAAACCGGCCTGGACGAAACCATCAACGAATTTCAGGACGCTTCCCGCGATCTGAGCAATACCCTGCGCGACGCTGATCCCCGCAGGGAGCTGCGCGAAGTCCAGCGCGACGCGCAGAAGGTCATCAAAGAGGCCGAAAAAGAAGTAAAATCCGACAAGTAACCGCAAGGAGGACAAAAAATGAGACTTGGCGTAACCGAAATTCTGCTGATCCTGGTGCTGGTGCTGGTAATCTTCGGCGGCGGCAAGCTGGCGGGCGTAGGCAAGGCCCTGGGTCAGAGCATCCGCGAGTTCAAGAAGGAAGTAAAGACCGACGATAAGGACGGCGAGGCCGCGGCCAGCGAGACCAACGAAGCGGAGAAAAAGTAATCGTCCATGGCAAATGAAAAAAAGACGCTCACGCCAGAGGAAAAGCAGGCGCAGGACGCCGCGCGCATTGCGCGCAAGCAGGCGCTGTCCATGCACATCAGGGCGCTGCGCAGGGTGCTGATCGTGTCAGCCAGCGCCGTGCTGATTGCCTTTATGGTGCTGTTTTATCTTTTCTGCACCCCGCTGGTGGATTTTGTGCTGGAGCCCGTGCGCTCGCGCGGCATCGAGGTGATCTCCACCGCCGTCAGCGAAGCGCTGATGCTCAAGTTCAAATCCTGCCTGGTTGCAGCCGTGGTGATCGGCATGCCGGTGATTGTCCAGCAAATCTGGTCCTTTGTATCCCCGGCGCTGTACGCAAACGAAAAAAAGCTGTTCGCCGGGCTGTTCTTTGTGATGCTGCTGCTGTTTATCACCGGCGTGGTGTTCTGCTACGTCTATGTGTTCCCGCTGGCGGTGGATCTGTTCTGGGAGGCCAGCGACGGCGTGGCCACGGCCATGTGGTCGGTCAAGGAGTACTTTAACTTTGTACTCTCCTTTGTGCTGCCCTTCGGCGTCATGTTTGAGCTGCCGGTGGTCATCTACATGCTGGCGCGGCACGGCAAGGTCACCTACAAAACCCTGTCCAAGAACCGCAAATACGTCATCCTGGTCATCGCCGTGGTGGCAGCCATCCTGACCCCGCCCGACGTGGTATCCCAGTGCATGCTGGGCGCGCCGATGTATCTGCTGTATGAAATCGCCGCGCAGGTTGCGCGCTTTGTCAAGCCCAAGCAAAGGGCGGAGGCGTAACCGCCGTCCCCTGCGCGCAAAGCCGCCCCGGACAAGCTGTCCGGGGCGGCTTATATTATTGCCTGTAGCAACGGCATCCGCGGGCGTTATTCCACCGGGCGGATCAGGATGAAGGGAGTCAGCTCGTCCCCCTGACCCGAGGGGTTGTCCGCCATGGCGTCCTGAATCTGCTCGTCCGTCAGCGGGAAGCCGTGGCACTTGCCCAGCTGGTTCTGGTCAATGTCGTTAGCGTCCATCAGCACGGTGGGAATGCCGGTTTTTTGCATGATCTCATCGCACAGCTCCACGGGATTATCGGGGTTGATCAGCGCCAGCTCCTTATAGCGATCGAAGCTGGAGCGGAAGTAGAAGCCGTCGATGCCAGCCACGCCCTTGCCGCACACCTTGTAGAACACGCCGTGGATGCCAAAGGGCTTGGTAACCGCGCTGCAAAACACCGCCAGCAGCACACGGGGCAGGCCGCAGATATCGATGACCAATTGCAGCTTGCGCGGCTCGTGCATGCCCACGCCCGTATGGTTGATGCCCGCAAAGCGCCACAGCAGGTTTGCCCAGAAGCCAGGCTTCACCTCATCGCGCGTGCGCACGGTCTTTTCACACATGGCCATCACCTTGGCGCCGAAGGACAGCATGTCCCCCTCGCGGTACAGCGGACGCACATAGCGCTCGATCAGCGCGCACTTATCCTCGCCCACCTCGATAAAGTGGGTTTGGATGGCATAGCGCAGGTACTTGCGGCCGTCGCGGCCCGTCAGCACGCCGCGATCATAATATACAACGCCATTTTCCTCATGGCGGGCTTCTTCCTTATTGCGAGATTCAATAATTCCCATACGTTCCCCTCCGCAGCATCATGATTTCCTATTTTACACCCCGATATGCAGCTTGTCAATTTTTGCGTATTTGTTGAGGATGGCGGTGCTGAAAAAGCAGGCGGCGATATATGCCGCGTTCCCCCTCATCCGCTTCGCTATTCGCTCAGCACCTTCCCCCATCTGGGGGAAGGCTTTTATGGTCACGCGGTTTTCGCCAAGCATTTGGTGTTGCTTTCACCAGCGCGGTTTGGCTATCCTTCACCCTATCACTTATCCGGCTCGTTATCGCCAAACAGCGCGTTGACAAAGGCCTTTGCCTCAAAGGCCTGCAAATCGTCGATGCCCTCGCCCACGCCGATATACCACACGGGCACATTCAGCTCGCGGCGGATGGCAATGGCCACGCCGCCCTTGGCGGTGCCATCCAGCTTGGTCAGGATGATGCCGTTGATCTCCACCGCGTCCTTGAACATCTTGGCCTGGTTCAGGCCGTTCTGGCCGGTGGTCGCGTCCATAATCAGCATGCAGCGCACCGTGGCCTCGCTGTATTCGCGGTCGATGATGCGGCGCATCTTGGACAGCTCTTCCATCAGGTTCTTTTTGTTGTGCAGGCGGCCGGCGGTGTCGATAATCAGCAGGTCGGCCTTGCGCGCCTTGGCGGCCTGCACCGCATCGAACACCACGGCGGCAGGATCGCTGCCCATCTGATGCTTGATCAGCGGCACATGCGCGCGCTCGGCCCACACGGACAGCTGATCGTCCGCCGCGGCGCGGAAGGTATCCGCCGCCGCCAGGATGACGCTGCGGCCAATCTCCTGAAAGCGCAGCGCCAGCTTGCCCACGGTGGTGGTTTTGCCCACGCCGTTTACGCCCACCACAAACATGACCATCGGCCAGTGCAGCGCGGGGCGGGGGATGTTCATCTCCTCCACCAGCAGATCCTTAAACATCTGCCGGGCGGTGCGCGCGTCCTTTACCTTCTTTTCCTCCACGCGGCGGCGAAGCTCGTCGATGATCTCGGTGCTGGCGCGCACGCCCACATCGGATAGCAGCAGGATGTCCGTCAGCTCCTCATAAAAATCATCGTCCACCACGGCGGTGTTTTCCACCAGCTCGTCCACGCGCTCGGTCAGGTTGCCGCGCGACTTGGAAAGGCCCTTCTTCAACCGGTCAAAAAAGCCCATAACTGCGCCTCCTTTGATCTATTGTTAATGATAATTCTCCAGATTTACGCTGACCATGCTGGATACGCCCTTTTCCTCCATGGCCACGCCGTACAGCGAATCGCAGCGCTCCATGGTGCCCTTGCGGTGCGTAACCACCACAAACTGCGTGGTCTTGGCAAACTCCACCAGATAGTCGGCAAAATAGCTGATGTTCGCGTCGTCCAGCGCCGCCTCGATTTCATCCAGAATGCAGAACGGCGAAGGCTTCACCTTGAGCATGGCGAACAGGATAGCGATGGCCGTCAGCGCGCGCTCGCCGCCCGAAAGCAGCGAGAGCAGCTGCAGCTTTTTGCCCGGCGGCTGCGCCACCACCTCGATGCCGCAGCAGAGCGGATCGTTGGGGTCGGTCAGCTTCAGCTCCGCCTGGCCGCCGCCGAACAGGCGCACAAACGTCTGCTGGAAGTAGCCGTTGAGGCGGTCAAACTCCGTCACAAACTGCTTTTCCATCTGGGACAGCAGGCGCTTGATCAGCCCGCGCAGATCGCTTTCGGCCTTGGTCATATCCTCCTTTTGACGGGAAAGATCGTCAAAGCGCTCCTTGGTCTGGGCGTATTCCTCCACGGCGTGGGCGTTGATGGGCCCCAGCTCGCGGATCTCGCGGCGCAGGCCGTTGGCGTCGCGCTCGCCCGATGTGAGGGCAAACTCGCCCGGCGGCAGGCGAAACTCCTCCGCCGTGGCCAGGGTGGCCTCGTAGGTATTCCACATGTGCTCGGACAGCGTTTTCTGCTCGTTGTCCGCGCGGTCGTACAGGATCTCCGTGCGGTGCAGCTGATCGCCGTCCTGGGTGTGGCGCTCATGCAGGCGTTCGCTTTCCTCCACCAGCTCACGCTGATGAGCAAGCTGCGCCTGGCGCTTTTGCTCCAATTGATCGGTATCCGCATCGGCCTGCCTGGCGGCCTCGGCCTGCTGCTGCACGGCCTGGCGAAGCTGGGCAAGCTGCCCCTCCGTCTCCTGCGCCTGCTGGCGCTGCGCGGCGATTTTCTCCCGCAGGGCATTCAGCGTGCCCTGCAGGGCGGCGCTTTCCTCAGCCCAGCGCGCCTTATCGCGGCGCAGGGTTTCGATGCTGTGCTCCATCTCGGCAAACTGCAGCCGCTGCTGCGTCACCTGATCGCGCAGGCCGTCGGCCTGATCGCGGGCGGCGCGCAGGGCGTTTTGCAGTTCTTCGGTCTTTTGATCCAGCGCTTCACGATCCACCGCCGCGGACTGCGTGCCCTCGGTCAGCAATTGCAGATCGGCGCGGATTTCGGCGATGCTTTCGGTCAGCTGGGTGATGGCCTGCTGCGTCTTTTCCAGGCGCTGGGTATGCGCCTGCAATTCGGAGGAGGCGTTGAACACGCGCTCCTGCTCACGGGCCACGGCAATTTCCTGCTGATGCATGGCCTCCATGCCCTCGTTGCGCAGACGTTTTGCCTCGGCCTGGCGCTGCTGCATGGCGGCGACGTCCTGCTGCAGGGCGGACAGCGCCTGCTCATCCTGGGCAAGCTGCGCGGTCAGCTCCTTGATCTCGCGCTCGCGCGAAAGGAAATTGCTGGTTTTGCCGCGCATGGAGCCGCCCGTCATGGAGCCGCCGGAGTGCATCACCTGGCCGTCCAGCGTGACCAGGCGGAAGGCGTAGCGCCCCGCGCGCATGATGGGCAGGGCTGCATCCAGATTTTGCGCCACCACGGTGCGGCCCAGCAGGTTTTCCATCACCGGGCGATAGCGCTGATCGTAGGTAATCAGCTCGCTGGCCACGCCCAGACAGCCGGGCATGGACAGCACGCGGCGCTCCTCGTTGCTCAGGGTATAGGAGCGCACGTTGGACAGCGGCAGGAAGGTAGCGCGGCCCGACTCGCTGCGTTTGAGATATTCAATCAGTTTTTTGGCGGTTACATCATCGGTGGTAACGATGTTTTGCAGGCTGCCGCCCAGCACCGCGTCCAGCGCGGCCTCCAGTTCCTTGGGCGCCTGCATCAGCTGCGCCACCACGCCGCACACATTGGGATCGTTCTGCGCGTATTGCAGCGCGCGGCGCACGGCGTTGGCATAGCCCTCCATATCGCGAGCCATCTCGCGCAGCACCTTCAGGCGGCTGCGGGCGGACTGCATGGACATGGCCAGCTGCTGCGCGCGCTCGGACTTTTGCTGATTTTCCAGCGCCAGGGCACGCACCCCGGCCTCCAGACGCTGCGCCTCGTCGCGCGCGCCGCTCAGCGCGTCCTGCGCGGCCTTTTGCTGGCCGAGCGCATCGTCATACTGCTGCTGCAGGGCGACGGACTGCAATTTCAATTCGGCCTCGTTGCCCTGAAGCTGGCTCAGATACTGCTCCATCTGGGCGCACATGGCCTGCTTCTGGGTTTGGGTGTTGCGCGCGTCGCTCAGGCGATTGACAGCCGACAGGATATCGGTCTTGTGCTGGTTGAGCGCCTGCTCGGCTTCGTCCGCCCGCGCGGCGGCTTCATCCGCCTGTCGCACCAGCGCGTCCAGCGCATTGCGCGCCTTTTCCAGCGCGCGGCTGGCGGCCTCGTCGTCACCCTGCCCCTGCTGGGTAAGGGCGGCCAGCTCGTCCAGGCGGGCGGCGCGGGACTGCTCCTCCTCCTGCATGCGCAGCACGTCCTTTTGCAGCGATTCGCTGCGCTGCTCCATGCGGTCGCGGGCGCTTTCCAGCTGATGCAGCTCCTCGGTGCGCAGGCGGCTTTCGGCGCGCGCCTGGCTGATTTCATCATCCAGCTGCTGCACGGCCTGATCCAGCATGGCGCGCTCCTGGCTGTTTTCATGCAGCCGCGCCTCATGCTGCAATAGCGCGTCGCGCAGCGCCTCGATGGTTTCGCTCAGCTCCTGCATGCGCTGCGCCAGCTTATCGTTTTTCAGCAGGAAGATGTTCATTTCCAGCGTTTTGAGCTTGCCGGAAAGCTCCTGATATTTCAGGGCGGACTGCGCCTGCTCGTGCAGGGGCTCGATGCGGCCGCCTAGCTCCTCCAGGATGTCGTTGACGCGATCCAGGTTTTCCAGCGTGCGGGTCAGCTTGCGCTCGGCTTCCTCCTTGCGCACGCGGAAGGTGCTGATGCCCGCCGCTTCTTCAAACACCTCGCGGCGATCCTCACTTTTATTGGACAGGATATCGTCGATACGACCCTGGCCGATATTGGAATAGCCGTCCTTGCCCACGCCGGTATCGTAGAAAAGCTCCTTGATATCCTTGAGTCGGCAGGCGGTTTTATTGAGATAGTATTCGCTGTCGCCGTTGCGGTACAGCCGGCGGGTGACGGCCACCTCGGCAAACTTGGTTTTCAGCGCGCCATCCTCGTTGTCAAACACCAGCGTAACCTCGGCGTAAGCCAGCTTTTTGCGCTTTTCGGTGCCGTTGAAGATGACGTCCTGCATGCTGCCGCCGCGCAGCTCACGGGGGTTCTGCTCGCCCAGCACCCACTTGACCGCGTCGCCGATATTGCTCTTGCCCGATCCATTGGGGCCGACGATGCCGGTGATGCCGCCGTTAAAGACCACCTCGGTGCGCTGCGCGAAGGACTTGAAGCCGTAAATTTCCAGCTTTTTCAGCTTCATTTGGTTTCCTCCGCCGCGCGCAGACGCTTGAGCGCCTCACCCGCAGCCGCCTGCTCGGCGCGCTTTTTGCTGTTGCCGCTCCCGCGCCCGGCCTCCTGACCCTGGGTATAGACAGCCACGGTGAATATGCGCAGGTGCGCCGGGCCCTCCTCAGCCAGGGTTTGATATTCAGGCGAGGGCAGCCCCTGCCCCTGCAGCAGCTCCTGCAGGGCGGTTTTGTTATCCGTCACGGGCAGGGGAACCTCCTGCTCGCGCGGCCAAAGGGCGCGCACCAGCGCGGCTGCGGTATCAAAGCCCGCATCCAGATAAACGGCCGCCAGCACGGCCTCCATAGCGTCGGCCAGCACGGCAGGACGTTCGCGCCCGCCGGTGATCTCGCACCCATGATCCATGCGCAGGTAGCGGCCCAGCTGCAGGTGCCGCGCCACGGCGCACAGCGTTTCCTCGCGCACCATGCGCGCGCGCAAAAACGTCATGCCCCCCTCCTCCTGCTCGGGGTGGGCGGCAAAGACGATATCGCTCATGGCCAATTGCAGCACCGCATCGCCCAGGAACTCCAGCCGCTGATTGTTTTCAGCCCCGCAGGAGGGGTGGGTGAGCGCCAGGCGCAAAAGCGCGGGATTATGAAAATGATATTGCAGCGCTTCTTCAAGATGGGCAGTATTCACGGATAAAGAACTCCTTCTCCGCGCGCAGAAAACGGGCTGCACGAAAGCTGGCAGCCTGTTTTCCGGGCGTGAAAATTGGTTAGGCCTTGGAATCGATGTACTTGACCACGTCGTCCACGGTCTTGAGCTTCATGATCATATCGTCCTCCACCATGATGTTGAACTGATCCTCCAGCTCCATGATCATCACCATCACGTTGGCGCTGTCGGCGCCCAGATCCTCAACCAGGCGGGATTCGGGGGTAATTTTGTCTTCGGGGGCCTTGAGCTGCACGGAAATCAGCTGCTTTACTTTTTCATAGGTCGTCATTTTATTTTCCTCCTTATGTATGGATGCTATGCGCGCGGGGGATTATTCATCCGCCTGCGGCATGGTTTTCAACGTTTCCTCGATGGTTTGCGCCACGCCCGTGCGCGCCATGACGGCGGCCTGGCGGATGGCGCAGGCGATGGCATGGCCGTTGGAGGAGCCGTGCGCCTTGACCACCGCGCCCTTTACGCCCAGCAGCGGCGCGCCGCCCACCTCGGTATAGTCCATCAGTTTCTTTACGCGCTTGAAGGCGGGCTTGGCGATCAGCGCGCCCAGCTTGCCGCGGAAATCGCTGAGCAGCTCTTTTTTGATGATACCCAGCAGCGTCCCGGCCATGCCTTCCATAAATTTGAGGATCAGGTTGCCCGCAAAGCCGTCGGCCACGATCACATCGGCCACGTCGTTGGTCACATCGCGGCCTTCCACATTGCCCACAAAGTGAACGGGCGCATTTTCCAGCAGGGGGTAGGTTTCCTTGGTCAGCTGGTTGCCCTTTTCGCTTTCCGCGCCGATATTAAGCAAACCCACGCGCGGCTCCTTCATGCCCTGCACGCGGCGCATATAGATATCGCCCATGATGGCAAACTGCCGCAGGTATTCCGGCTTGCAGTCCACATTTGCGCCGCTGTCAATCAGCAGAAAATAGCCCTTGCCGTTGGGCATCAGCGGGGCCAGGGCGGGACGGTCAATGCCATCCAGGCGACCCAGGCGGAACATGCCCGCGGCCAGCATCGCGCCGGTGGAACCGGCGGACACAAAGCCGTCCGCCTCGCCATCGCGCACGGCCATCATGCCGCGCACGATGCTGCTGTCCTTCATGGTGCGCACGGCCATGACGGGGGAATCGTGGTTGGTGATCACCTGCGTGGTATGCTCCACGGTGATGCGCTCGCGCACATCGTCGCAGTCCATCAGCAGGGGCGTAAGCTGTGCGGCGTCACCCCCCAGGGTAATCCGCAGGTCGCTGTCCGCGCGCAGGGCCTCAATGGCGCCCTCCGCCGTGCATTTGGGCGCGTTGTCCCCGCCCATCGCGTCCAGATAAATGCGCGTCAACTGCGCTCACCATCCTTCTTTCCTTAAATCTCAAAAATTATAGCATATTTTCGCGAATTTTACAAGATAAAGCGCGACAGCGCCACGGTTGCGCCTGTTTTTTCAAAACGCGCACGCCACGGCCTGCCACGGGGGCGGCATGTTAACGGCTGCTGCGCAGCCTACGCTTCATCAGGTTTATTATATTCTTCTGAGGGAGAAGGCTTTTGGTGAGTGCACTCTCCAACTGTTGCCAATCGCTGTGCAAGAGCCACACACCCACTTAACGTACCCCGTGGCACGCTGATCGCAGATCAGCGCGGGGCTGGCAAAGCCAGACCCAGGGGGAAATATTCAAGGGGACGGATGGCGCTTGCGCCGATCCGGGCACGCAGAATTTTCCCTGCCACGGGGGCGGGGCGGCAGGTGGCCAGGGCCACTCCCTGTTTTCATCCAATTGACTTTTACGTCACACATAGGTTCTTTGGTACTTTCTTGACTCAAGAAAGTACCGTAATCCCCGTTTCTCCCCTCGTTTCCCCGCACCAAAACGCGCCCGGACGCATTAGCGCCGGGCGCAATGAATTTGCACTGGAAGCCGCAGTAGAAGGCGCTGCCCTTACAGCATATGCACGCAGCCCTCGCGGAAGGACAGATAGGCCGTGTCGCCCACCCTGAACACGCGGCGGCCAACAGGGCAGTAATCGGCCAGCTTGACCAGCGTATCGCCCACCATGACGTGGTAGTTCTGATACGCGCCCATGAAGCAGGACAGCACCACCTTGCAGGGCAGATCGCCCGTCTCGGCCAGCACGCCCGCCTCGGGGCGCAGCACCACCTTGCAGCTCTTGCCCACGGGGAAGCCGCTGGGGTTATCCACCGTCACCTTGTGATTGCCGATGGCCAGCACGCAGTTATCGCCCTGCACGGACACGATATCGCCCATGAGGAAATTGGCCTCGCCGATGAAATCCGCCACAAACTCGCTCTGCGGGTGATAGTAGATTTCCTCCGGCGTGCCCATCTGGGCGATCACGCCGCCGTGCATGATGATGATCTTATCCGAAATGGACATGGCCTCGGACTGATCGTGGGTGACGTACACCGCCGTGATGCCCAGCGCCTGCTGGATGCGGCGAATCTCCGTGCGCATGGATACACGCAGCTTGGCGTCCAGGTTGGACAGCGGCTCGTCAAACAGCAGCACGCTCGGCTCCACCACCAGGGCGCGGGCCAGGGCCACGCGCTGCTGCTGGCCGCCGGAAAGCTGATTGGTCATGCGCGACTCCATGCCGGACAGCTCCACGAGCGAGAGGATCCTTTCAATGCGCTGCTGTGCCTCGGCCTTGGGCACCTTGCGCAGCTTCAGGCCGTAGGCCACGTTGTCGTATACATTGTAGTGCGGAAACAGCGCGTAGCTTTGGAACACCATTGCGGTATCGCGCTTGTTGGGGGTCAGCTCGTTAATGGGCTGGCCGCCCAAGTAGATTTCGCCCTCGTCCGGGCTTTCAAAGCCGGCGATCATGCGCAGCGTGGTGGTCTTGCCGCAGCCGGAGGGGCCCAGCAGCGTCACAAAACTGCCCGGCTCAATATCCAGCGATACGTCGCGCACGGCGTAGAAATCCTTGCCCGTCTTGGGATCCTTATAAATCTTTGAAATATGATCCAGGCGAACGCCTTTCTTTTCCTTATCCGCCATGTTGCTTCACTCTCCCTTTTGACTCAGGCGCACCTGTTTGCTGGTGCCAAAGTATTTGATGCCAAGGTTCATGATCAGGATCGCCGCGTATACGATCAGTATCAGGATGGTGGCGTAGGCGCAGGCCACGCCGTAGGCGCCCTTCTCGGCAAACTCGTTGATGCGGCAGGTGATCAGCAGGTAGCGCGGCGTCACCAGCAGGATGATGGCGCTGATGGCGGTGATGGAGCGCACAAAGGTGGTCACCAAACCCGAGAAGAAGGAATCCTTGATCAGCGGCAGGGTGACGGTCATAAACACGCGCCCGCTGCCCGCGCCCAGATCGTAGGCTGATTCCTCAATGGACTTGTCAATCTGCCGCAAGGCCGAAATGCCGCTGCGCGTGCCAACCGGCAGCGAGCGCACCACAAACACGATCACCAGGATGGCGCCCGTGCCGTACAGCCCCTGCAGGAAGCCCGTGCGGAACACGCCGTTGGCAAAGCCGCGGATGAAGCCCACGCCCAGCACCGTGCCGGGCACGGCCATGGCCAGGATGGAGGTGAACTCGATAAAGCCCTTGGCCTTGAACTTCTTTTTGACCACCAGATAGGAGATGACCATGGACAGCATCGCCGTGATGGGCGAGGCGATCAGGGACAGGATGAAGGAGTCCTTAAAGGCCTTGAAGCCATCATCGCGGAACAGCTGCGCAAACCACTTGGTGCTCAGCGAGTAATCGCGCCCCCACAGCTTAAAGAACGCGCCGAAGGGAATGGCCACATACATCATGATGACGAACACCGAGATCACGCAGCACAGGGTCGTCAGCGGCACCCGCACGCTGCGATCGGTGATGAGCATGCGCGCGCGGCTGGCCTTGCCCGTCAGGGTGGCGGTGGTCTTGCTTTCCAGATAGTACTTCTGGATCAGGAACAGGAAGATTGTCAGCGACAGCAGCACCACGGCCATGGCCGCCGCGCCCGTCACATCGTAGGTGCCGCCGGTGATGCGCAGATAGATGGTGGTGGCCAGCGTGTCAAAGCTGCCGCCGATCATCATGGGGTTGGCAAAGTCCGCCACGGACTCAATGAACGTGACCAGGAAGGCGTTGCCCAGACCCGGCAGCATCAGCGGCAGGGTGACGGTGGTGAACACCTTCCAGCGGGACGCGCCCATATCGCGCGCGGCTTCCTCCATGGAGGGGTCGATGTTCTTGAGCAGACCCTTGAGCATCATGTAGCACACGGGGAAGAAGGTCATGATCTGCACGATGGCGATGCCCTTGAGGCCGTACACATTGGAATCATAAATGTGCAGCAGCTGGCGGGTAATCAGGCCGCCGCGGCCAAAGAGCAGGATCATCGACAGCGACAGCACAAAGGGCGGCGACACGACGGGCAGCATGGATACCACGTCGAACAGCTTTTTCATCACCCTGGAGCGCACGCGCACATAGCAATCCACATAGGCAAACAGCAGACCGATGAGCGTGGAGCCAAAGCCCACGATCACGCCCAGCAGCAGCGTATTGCGGAAGGCCTGGTTGAACGTGTAATCCTGGAAGATGCGCGGAAAGGCCGCGAAGGTGAGATGGTTGTCGTTCACCTTGATATAAACGTTGTCCATTTCCAGCGCGTCGGCAGCCTTGATGGCGCGGCCGTTCTGCTTAAACAGCGTCAGCTGCGCCTGCAGCTCGCTCAGCGGCGCCAGCACGGTTTTGCCCTTATTGTTCACAATGCGCAGCGCCGGGGTGGCGGTATCGGCCTGGCGCACCTGCATGGCGCGCGGGAACAAGCCCTTCTGGGCCGCGTCATACACAGGCACCAGCTGCTCGCCATCCTCCGAAAGCAGCTTTACATAGGCGGGCTGCTTGGCGTCCGCGGCGGCCGGGGAGCCGTCCTCCAGATAATAGACGATTTTTTCGCCGCTAAGCAGGCTTTGCGCCCCTAACAGCTTGGTATCGCGCACATATACGCTGTCGATCATCAGCATCGCCAGCGGATACAGGATGAACAGGCTTAAAAACACGATCAGTACGAAGATCGCGCCCAGCATGACCGGATCGGCAAAAAACTTTTTGCGGTCAAGCCGCGCGCTTTGACGGCGATTCATCCGCGCTCCCTCCTTTTTGTTTATTTGTATGCTTTTGTGATGAGAAAAAGATGGCCGGGGTGTGGAATTAGGGGCATTGACAGGCGTATAAGCAATGTTTGCGTGGCGGCATTCCCCTTCATCCGTCTCGCTATTCGCTCGACACCTTGTCCCGTTTGGGAGAAGGCTTTTATGGTCGCGTGCTTTTGTCGATCTGCGAAAATACATCGCTGCATTGACAAAGCCAACGGAAGCGCCAGAAAATCAAGCAAGTGCAGCAAAGAAGAAGGGGACGGGGCGTTTGCCCTATCCCCTTATCGTTGATACCTTCGTGATTATTCGGTCTTGAAGCGGCTGTCGGCGGCAGCGCCCAGCGCATTAAAGAAGTCCTGCACATACTTGGAGGTGTTGGCCTTCGCATCTTCGAAGTTGTATTTCATCACGTTGTCGGGATCCAGACCGAAGGGCTCAACCACAGCGGGCTGCTGCGCGTTGGTGATGACCAGGAACTGATAGCTCTGCGCATCGTCGGCCAGCTCAACGCAATCTGGGCTCAGGGCGTACTCGATCCACAGCTTGGCGGCGTTTTCATGGGCGCAGCCTTCAAAGATGGCGGTGGAGCCGATTTCAAAGGAGGTGCCTTCCTCGGGGATGATCAGGGCGATGTTGTCGTAACCATCCAGAATCTGGGTGATGCCGTCATGCAGGAAGCCGATGCCGATGACGCACTCGCCGATGCCAACCTTCTTGGAGGGGCCGGAGCCGGACTTGGTGTACTGGGCGATGTTCTTGTCCAGCTCCACAAAGTACTTCATGGCTTCGTCGTGGCCCTTGAGCTGCACCAGGGTGTTGATGACCAGCTTGGCGGTGCCGGCGGTGTTGGGGTTGGACAGCCAGATCTTATCCTTGTATTCGGGCTTGAGCAGATCGTCCCAGCCCTTGGGGGCTTCCAGGTTCAGGCGCTTGAGCTCCTCGGTGTTTACCATGAAGCCCAGGATGCCCTTGTAAATGCCGTACCAGTAGCCGTCCGCATCGCGATACATGGGGCTGGCCAGGTTCTTGGCGTTCTTGGCTTCGTAGGCCATCAGCAGGCCCAGCTTGGCGCTCTCATTGTAGGGATCGTTGGTGCCGCCGAACCACACGTCAGCGGAGGGGTTGCCCTTTTCCTCGGTGATCTTGGCCTGCACTTCGCCGGTGGACAGGCGCAGGTAGGATACCTTGATGCCAAATTCCTTTTCAAAGTTCTTGGCGGCCGCAGCCAGGTAAGGCTCTTCGCAGGAGCCGTATACCGTCAGCTCGCCCTCCGCCTGCGCGGCGGCGACCAGCTCGGGGTCAAAATCTTCCTTGGCGGCGAAAGCGACGCTGGACATGGAAACCAGCAGGGCCAGAGCCAGCAGGAGGGATACGAGTTTCTTCATATTGAGTTACATCCTTTCTTGATAGAACTGCATTGGCCATTTCAATCATTCAATTAAACGGTCAATTTCTGGTCTCATTATACATTCATGCAGCCATTCTGTCAAGCATTTTGGGTAGTTCTGCCTGATTTTGCTTTCGCGCCGGTTACTTCATGGCGGCCTTGGTGTAGCCGCTGAGCATCTGTTTCTGGAAAATGGCAAACATCACCAGCACCGGCAGGATGGAAATGAGCGCACCAGCCATGATTTCATGGTAGTTGCGGATGGACTCGCCCGAGAAGGACTGCTTGAGGTGCATCAGTCCCAGCGTCAGCACGCGCACATTGACGCTGTCATTGGCGATGATGCTGGGCCAGAAGTAGGTGTTCCAGCCGCCGATGAAGGACATGAGCACTATCGTGACCAGCGTGGGCTTGCACATGGGCACCATGATGCGGAAGATCACGCCCAGCTTGCCCATGCCGTCCACGCGCGCGGCGTCCAGATAGCTTTCATCCACGCCCATAAACGCCTGGCGCAGCATGAAGATGGTATAGGGCGATACCGCGCCCACGATGATCAGGCCCAGGTAGGTGTTTTTCAGCCCCGCGCGGGCAATCATCACATACAGGGGCACAAACGTCACCTGGATAGGCACCATCATCGCGCCCAGCACAAAGATGAACATGGCGTGCTTGCCGCGATACCTGCCGCGGGCAAAGGAATACGCGGCCAGGATGCCCGTGCTCAGCTCCAGCAGCATGCTGCCAGCCGTGACGATGGCGGTGTTGAGCATATAGCGCAGGAAGGGCTCCTTGCGCATGACGGTGGCATAGTTGGAAAACTGCCATTTGACGGGCAGCAGGGTCTGGGTGGCGTTGAGCACCTCATCCTCAGGCTTGAGCGAGGTGGACACCATCCAGAAGATGGGAAAGATAAAGACCAGCGTAATCAGCAGCGCAAAGATAAAGCGCACGGTGTTTTTGGCCTGCTTTACGGCGCGCACGTGGGTGTTGAGCGCGTTGCGGTCGTTTACGGTTTTTACAGTCATGCTTCGGCCCCCCTTACGCATCGTAATGCACGTTCTTATTGGTGATGCGGATGGTGGACGCGGTGACCACCAGCAGGATCACAAAGAACAGCAGGGCGTTGACCGACGCGCGATCAATGCGGAAATCACGGAAGGCCAGACGATAGATATAGTACACGAACACCTCGGTGGAATTGTAGGGGCCGCCGCCGGTCAGCACGTCTACCGACTGGAACACCTTCATGGAGGAAATGAACGTGGTGATCAGCAGGAACAGCGTGGTGGGCGACAGCAGCGGCAGGGTGATATAGCGGAAGGTCTGCACGCCGCTTGCGCCGTCCAGCTCAGCCGCCTCAAAGTAATCGCGGGAGATGCCCAGCATGGCCGACAGATAGATCATCATGCCGTAGCCCACGCCGTGCCAGCCGGTAAGCACCAGCACGGATACCATGGCCATGCGGCGATCCTCCAGCCAGGGCACGCCCTGCAATCCCATCTTGCGCAGGGTGACGTTGATGATGCCGTAATCGGCGTTGAGCATCCACAGGAAGATCACGCCGCAGGTGGACATGGCGATGTAGCGGGGCATGAAGATGATGGCGCGCATCACGCTGTAGGGCTTGGTGAGCTTTTTGTACAAAAGCGCCAGCAGCATGCCGAAGATCAGCACCATGGCAATGTGGCAAACGGTGTATATGCCCGTCACCTTGAGGGTGTTGAACATGTAGCGCTTGCCCACGGTGCTGGTGAACAGCCAGTTCCAGTTTTTAAAGCCCACATATTCCCAGGTGGGCTTGAGCAGGTTCCAGTTGGTAAAGCTGATCTGCACCAGCTTGCACAGGGGATAATAGGTAAGCACCGCCAGCAGCAGCACGGCAGGCAGGGCGCAGGCCATATCCGACCAGGAATGCCGCTCCTTGAGCACGACCTCATGGTCGCCGATCTTTACGCGGTTGGGATTGCTCTTTTTCATGGTGTTCTCCAAAAAGTTAATTAGTGAAAATTTGGGGTGGGGATGAAAACGCAGGAAAAGTCTGATGGAAGGAAGTTCCCTCATCCGTCTCGCTGCGGCTCGACACCTTGTCCCGAGGGAGAAGGCTTTTATAGCTGTGCGGCTGGCAAGCAATGCAGTATGTGATTACATTCTTGCGGCCAAGCAAAAGGCTTCTCCTTGAGGAGAAGCTGTCGGGCCTGTCCCGACTGATGAGGTGTAGCCGCCGAAGCGGCGTTGCCTTTTAATTAGTCATGATAACGGTTACTTCGTAGCCTACACCTCACCACCGCCTGCGGCGGCGCTATGACTCAAGAAAGAAACGTCACCCTCATTTCCCCTTTATCCTCGCATAAAAGCGGCCCTGCCCCGCTTGAACAGGGCAGGGCCGCCAGGATGCAGGCGATTAAATTAGTTCTGATCCGCCAGGTATTCGTTCATTTCTTCGATCATCATTTCCCAGGCGGTATCCACGTCCAGCTGACGCTCCACCATGATCTGACCCATGTAGTTTTCAAAGATGTCGCCCACGCTGTCAAAGGCCGCGCTCTGGGGCTTCTTCTCAAAGCTGCTCAGATACTTGATCACGGGCGGCATGGCGGGCATGGCCTCGTAGAAGCGCGCCATATCGGCCTCGTTCTCCAGGCAGCTCATGCGGGTGGGGAAGTAGGAGGTGGCGATGCAGAAATCGATGGTGTACTTGCCGCTGGTGAACCAGTTGATGAACTGGAAGGCGGCGTTCTTGATCTGCTGATCGTTGTTGGCGGGGATGATGAAGGTGCCGCCGGCAACCAGCTGGTTGTTCTTGCCCGTCTTCATGGCCGGGGGAACCGCCATGGCCACGGTGAACTCGGACTTGGACTGCAGGTTGTCATAGTTGGCGGTGGTGTAGAGCATGATGCCGGCGCTGTCGCCGCCCGTGAAGGCCGCGCGGCAGGAGGAGGCGTCATGGAACCAGTTGATCCAGCCCTTATCGGTCCACTCGCGCATCTGGCGGGTAACGGCCAGCGCGTCCTCGGTGTCCAGACCGGTCACTTCTTCGCCCTTTTCATTGGTGGTGATCATGTAGGCGTTCAGGTTGCTGTAGATGGGATAGAAGTAGGCGTTGTCCCACTCAGGCAGGGAGATGGCGGGCTTGCCGGTGGCGGTGAACACCTTTTCCAGGTAAGCGTCCATATCCTCCCACTTTTCGGGGAAGGTGATGTCCAGCTCCTTGAGCAGGTCGGCGTTGTAGTACGCCACCTGGCCGGACTGCATCACGGGGAAGGCCACCTGATGGCCGTCCACCTGCATGGCGTCCAGGAAGCCCTGCACGAAGTCGCTCATATCCACGCCGTAATGGGCGATGTAGGGATTCAGGTTTTCAATCACGCCGTTGTCGGCATAAGCCTTCAGACGGGGCACGTTGATGAAGGCGCAGCCAGGCACGTCCACATTGGCCACGTTGGCGGCGGCCAGGGCTTCGTTTACCTTGTTGTAGCTGGCGTAGTATACCGGCTCGATGGTGATGAGGGGATGCTCGGCTTCAAATTCCTTGATGATGCGCTGAAGCAAATCGGCGTCGTCGTCATCGTTGAGCGTGTGCCAGAAGACCACCTTGGTGGGCTCGGTCACGTCGTAATTGATTTCATCGGCGGCGGCGATGCCGGCCATGCCCAGCAGCATGATCGCGGCGAGCAGGAGGGACAACAGTTTTTTCATTTTGAGAAGCTCCTTTACATTGTTATGATCGGCGCTTGTCGCGCGTTTTATTGGCTATATTATACTGGTTTCATTTACATATGTCAATCGTTTTATTCCACATTGCACAACTTTGATTTTTGTTTTGCCGATCGCTATCTATTATTTTGCACCGTATGGTAAGTGTATCGTTTTTCTTGACAGGGCCGCCTTTGTGCTTTATGCTATGCTTAGCGATTGCAGGAAGGCGAGAGAAAAAAATGATTGATTTTCGTATTTTATCCCCGATGGAGAAGGTATTTCTGGATACCGCGCCCGCGGTGGACGCGCGGCAAACCCGCTTTGAGGGCTTTCAAAACGAGTGCGTTTTCTTTCAGGCGGCGGTGATGAGCGACGACGCGCCCGCTCGCCTTCCGGTGATGCTGCGGGCGCAATCGCCCCTGGGCAGCCGCGTGCGCGTGCGCAGCGTGCGCAGCGTGCCCGTCACGCTGGCCACCCTGCCCGGCGCGGACGACAACTATTTGCGCAAAACCCCCGGCCTGTACCCCGATCTGCTCAGCGACCGGCTGCGCACGCACCTGCAAGCCGGGCTGTGGCACGCCTTCTGGGTGGAGGTAACGCCCGAGGGCGCGGCCGCGGGGGACTATGAAATCCAGCTGCAGCTATTGCACGCGGACACGGGCGAGGTGCTCAGCCAGGCCAGCGCGTGCGTGCGCATTCTGCCCGGCTTTCTGCCCGAGCAGATGCTGCGGCGCACCAGCTGGTTTCACAGCGACTGCCTGGCGCAATACTATCGCGTGCCCGTGTTTTCTGCCGAGCACTGGCAGCTGATCGAGCGCTTTATGGCCGTGGCCGCGCGCCGGGGCGTCAATATGATTCTGACCCCGCTGTTCACCCCGCCGCTGGATACCGCCGTGGGCGGCGAGCGCCCCACGGTGCAGCTGGTGGGCGTGCGCCAAAGCCCGGAGGGCTGGCAGTTTGATTTTTCGCTTCTGCGCCGCTGGGTGGCCGCGGCGCGGCGCGCGGGGATGGAATACTTTGAAATGTCTCACCTGTTCACGCAGTGGGGCGCGCTGCATGCGCCCAAGATCATGGCGGATACGGACGCGGGCCCGGTGCGCGTATTCGGCTGGGAAACCGCCGCGTGCAGCCCGGAATACGCGGGCTTTCTGCGGGCGCTGCTGCCGCAGCTGATGGACGAGCTGCGGGCGCTGGGCATTGCGGATCATACCTATTTTCATATTTCGGATGAGCCGTGCGAATCCATGCTGGAGGATTACGCCGCGGCGCGCGCTTTGGTGGCGCCCTATGTGGATGGCTGCCCCATCATCGACGCGCTGTCGAGCCTGAAATTCTACGCCTCGGGAATCGTCAAAAAGCCCATCCCCGGCATCAACCATCTGCAGGAATTTGTGGATGCGGGCGTGCCTGGGCTATGGACGTATTACTGCGTCAGCCAATATAAAGCTGTAAGCAATCTGTTCATGGCCATGCCTGCCGCGCGCACGCGCATGCTGGGCGCGCAGCTATACAAATATGATATCGAGGGCTTTTTGCAATGGGGCTACAATTTCTACAATTCACAATACTCACTGTACCCCATTGATCCCTACGCGGTGACGGATGCGGATGGGGTATTCCCGGCGGGCGATGCGTTTCAGGTTTATCCCGGCGCAAACGGGGAGCCGGAGGAATCCATTCGCCTGCTGCTATGCCACATGGCCATGCAGGATCTGCGCGCGCTGCGCTGGCTGGAATCGCTGACCAGCCGCGCGCATGTGCTCTCGCTCCTGTCCGATTGCGCGGGCGGACCGCTGACGCTGGTGGATTATCCGCGCAGCGCGGACTTCTTTGCCCGTCTGCGCGCCGCCGTGAACCGCGAAATATTGGAGCGGAAAGGGCTTGCGTTTCATTCTTGAGCCATAGCGCTGCCGCTGTGTACCCCGCGGCACAACCATCATGAAAAACGAAAAGTTGCCTGGGTGGGAGCTTGCTCCTAACCAGGCAGCTTCAGTTTTTACGAAGACAACGGGTGGTCAGAACCACTTTAATTCAACTGACTTTTACGTCACAACGCAGCCTTCCTTGTTCCTTTCCTTGTACGCCCCGCGCCTTACTTTGCCAGCGCGTTTTCGGTCTGGCTCACATGCTGGCTCAGCGAGGTCAAAAAGGCCGGCAGCGCAGCCGTGCGCACGGCGTCCTCCTGCCCCAGATATTCCTTGCAGCACAGCAGCATATCGCCCACCGCGTGGCTCAGCTCATCGTAGCGCAGCAGCGCCATATCCAGCCGCACGCGCAGACGATCGCCCTGCACCTGCGGATCGTTGCCAATCGCGCGATCCATCAGCGCGTTGATGCCCGTCAGCATGCGCTGCACATCGGGATCGCCCAGCGCGCCCGCCTTGACGGCAATCTGATTGCGCAGCGCCGCCGCGTCCTCGCCCGCAGGCCTGATGGGGCTTTCGCAGGCAACGCCCTCGGCTTCCAGCTCCCGGCAGATTTCCGCCACCAGCTCCGGGCGCTTTTTCAGCAGGGAGCGGTACTTGTTCTGATACCGCAGCATCCGCGCGTGATCGCCCTGCGACAGCGCCATCACACACGCGCGCACCGATTGCCCCTGCGCCCGGGCGCGCAGCACGGATTTGAGCAGGCTGCGCACCTCGGCCTCGGTAAAGGTTTCAAAGGGCTGGGCGCGGCGCAGGGTATCGCCCTCCTGCCCGCGCAGCTGCATGTAGTAGTAATTGCGCACGCTGTTGGGCTTGCGCCCCAGGCGGCCGCCCATCTCCTCAAACACGCTGCGCAGCGGCTGACCGCTGGCGTTGGCGCGCTGAATCTCGCGCCACAGCTGATCGATTTCATCCTCGCGCCAGCCGGAGCGCGGGCCCCTCACCATCGTCTGTTCCATTGTTTTCCCCTCCATTATGGCGTCCTTACTCCACATAGTATGCACACCTGCCCGGGCGGATATGCGTAATCATACGACATAAAAAAGACGAAACAGAAAATTTTGTTAATAATTTGTGAACGAATGCAACAAATCTATCGTGTATTTCGTCTATATGGGTGAGGTGATGAAAATGCTGTATCAGTATCCCTTTGATTACCGGCGAGGAATCAGCATGGATCCCGCTATGTGCTGTGTCAATCTTTATGGTCATGATTACCGCCTGACGCAGCAGGAGTATTTGCTTTTTGATGAATTGCTTAAAAGCGCCCTGACCTCGTGCAGCCGCGGGCAGCCCGTGCGCGCCATGAGCCGGGGCGAGCTGCTGCGCACCGCCTGGGGCAGCGCGTCGGATTATGAGACCCGCACGGTGGATGTGCACGTGCAGCGCCTGCGCGCCAAGCTGGGCAACGATGTGATCAGCACGGTATACCGCAAGGGATACTGCCTGAACCCCACCGCGCTGGGCCGGCTGGCCCGGACGATGTAATAACGCGGAAGACGAGGGGAACGTTACTTTCTTCGGTCATAGCGCCGCCGCAGGCGGCTGAGGGCGCGCAATTTTGCAAATTGCCGCCCGAAACCCGCGCTTGCCGTAAGGCAGTAGCGCGGGGCGTACAAGGAAAGTAACAAAGAACCTGTGTGTGACGTAAAAGCTGCTTGTGTTAAACTGGGTGTGGCTCTAGCCATCTGCGGGGCAGATGAAAGTTGAGTGCGGAAACCGAGCGCAATGATTGGTGCCAGTTGGCAAGAGCATCCACCAAAAGCCTTCTCCCAAGCACGACGGATGAGAGAGAACCCAACACTTTGCTCATATTGGAAAACACAGCCAAGCAAAGGAGACTTTCCATGAAAAAGCATCTATGCCTGTTCATTTTGCTGCTGCTCTCCCTTGCCCTGCCCTGCGCGCTGGCAGACGCGACCGTGCCGCAGGAGGTGCTTGACCTGTGCGCCACTGCGCATCCGGGCTACACCGTGGCTGCGGCCGACGGGGCGGCGGGGCAGTACGCGCTGGTATTGACCAACGGCAGCGAGAACCGCCTGTGCATCGCCGAGCGCGAAGCGGGCGGGGATTACGCGCTGACCATCGACAATCCCACCGCGCTGCGGCAGGGTGAGGATATCCCCGAGCTCCTGATCGACGCCGCCGGGGACGCGCTGTTTTACACCTATCACGGCGGAGAAGACGGTCAATACGAATACGCCGAATACACCTATCACGCCGTCAAGCAGAATGGCGCGTGGGGCACGGTGGATATGACCATGCGCTACTCTCACGAAGAACTCGCCGCCTGGGTACAGGATGGCAAGCTGTGCCGATCTGTTTCGCGTTTCGATAAAGAGGATAACCTTTTCCTCCAGAATATCTACCTGCCCATGCCCTTGGCTGGGCTGGACGATCAGCTGACGCTGGCGGACTTCGACATCTCCCTGCTGCCCACCGGTGAATATGCCAATCCTCCCGAGGCAATGATACGCGCGGCGCTGAGCCTGCCCGAGGACGCGGCGCTGGAGCGCACGCTGCATGGCCCGTATCTGTTTGCCGAGTACTTTGCGCCGGATGGCACGCGCCGTGTCGCTGCATGCAGCTATGATGAAAAGGACGGCTATCGCACGGTCAGCTCGCAGCCACTGCCGGAGGGCTGGATTCTGGATGATTTTCATTCCTGGTCTAAAATGAACATCAGCAATTTTATGGATATTACCTGCGCGTTTGCACTATACTGCAATAGCGCCTGGAAATTGGCTTGGGTGCAAACAGATGAGCTTTTTTCTGTATTCCCCAATGCGATTATACCTTCTATTGATGACACTATCCTCTATGCCGGCGATCTGCCCGATTTTGATCTGAGCACGGTCGATCTGGCCGACCTGCCCAAATCGCAGGCTGAAGTCTTTGCCGCCATGGACAGCACCAACTGGCGCGTGGTCAACAATCCCATTCCTACCGATCGGCTGCGCCTGCGCGACGCGCCGGGCGGCAAGGAGCTGGGACGCTATTACAACGGCACGCCCGTGCAGGTATTGGGCGAGGAGGGCGAGTGGTCGCATGTGCGCATCGGCCATGTGGAGGGCTACATGATGACCGCCTACCTGGCCCCCGGCGATCAGGGCGTGGAGGTGCGGGGCGTGCAGCTTTCTGTGCGCGAGGAGCTGGTTGGCCAGGACATTCCGCTCTATACCCAGCCCGATGAAAGCTCGGCCGTGGTGGCTCAGGTGCACAATCCTGGCCATATGGCTTGGGACGGCGAGCTGTTCTGCGGCACTGCCGGGGATGGATGGATTCACGTTCTCTCGCTGCGCGATGGCATTTCGGGCTACATTCAGGAGAAATACCTGTGGGCCGGGAATGGATGATGGAGGACGGGGGTACGAGGAGACAAAGGGGACGTTACTTTCTTCAGTGAAGAAAGTAATAAAGAACCTGTGTTGTAGACGTAAAAGATACTTATTTTAAGCTGGAAGGCGGCAGCGCCGCCTTCCAGTTTTATTAACTTGACTTTCACGTCACAACGCAGCCTTCTTTGGTACTTTCTTGGGCTCCAAGAAAGTACCGTCCCCCCTTCGTCCCCCTCCTCCTCCTCACTCCGCAAAGTTCAGCGCGGAGTCAGGGTCGGGGATGTTGATAAAGGAGTCGGGCACATCGCCCACAATGATGCTCTCGGCAATAAGAATCTGCGTCTGCACGTCCACAGCCTTGGCGCCGGTGGGCAGCACCAGGCGCACCACCGCGCGCATTTCCAGCCAGATCTTGTGCCGGGTCTGGTTGATGCCCGCGGCCTCAAACTCGGTGGCAAAGGCCGCGCTGACCGAGCCCACGGGCGACAGCCGCACAGGCACGCGCGGGCCCAGGGAGGAAAAGAAGGGCGCCTTGAGCGCCGCGCCCAGCGGCACGGCAATCGACGCGCTGTCGCGCGTTTCCAGCGCACTCTGCGCCCGCAGCGCCACGGATACCGCCAGCTCGTTCATGCGCGCCGTGTTGGCTGCCAGCATCGTGATGCGCCCCGCGCCGTCCGTGCGCACGGTGATCAAATCCTCATACGCCGCGCCCGATTGCAGCGATTCCCGCACAGCCTCGTTCATCGTTTCCACCGCAATGGCATAGGCTTTGGCGTAGGCCGTATTTAAAATCACCTGCGTGAGGCTCTTTTCCAGCAAAAGGTAGAGCACCGAGCCCAGCAGCGCAATCAGCAGCAGGATGCGCAGCGCGCGGCGCAGGCGCAATCGGCGGGCGGAGCGTTTGGCCATGATGTTTTACCTTCCCTTCCAGTCTGTGACATTGCGGTGCGGCGGGAAATATGCTATGATAGATAGGCAAATCAAATGATTTTAAAGGAGGCTTTGCGGCCTTTTATGAAAAAATTCCTTTCCCGCGTCCATTCAGCATATGACGCACCCGCCCCTGCTGATGCCCGCGAAACGCGCAGCATTTTCAAGCCCCGCATGCGCCGGCCCAATTTCCTCGCCTCCGTGGTGGTCAATACCATCCGCGCGCTGGCGCTGATTGTGCTCATCCTTATGCTGGCGGGCGCAGGCGCGGTGGTGGGCATTGCCCGCGCGTATGTGGATACCGCCCCGTCGCTGGATCTGACGCTGATTGACGATCAGGCGCAGACCTCGTTTATCTATGACGCACAGGGCAACCTGATTACGGATTACAAGGGCACCGAGGATCGCGTGATGGTGTCCATATCGCAGATGCCCATGCGCCTGCGCAACGCCTTTGTGGCCGTGGAGGACGCGCGCTTTTACACCCACAACGGCATTGACGTCAAGCGCATTATCGGCGCGTTTGTTAAAAACTTTGTCAGCGGCAGCCAGCAGGGCGGCAGCACCATCACCCAGCAGCTGATTAAAAACACCATCCTGTCCAGCGAGCAAAGCTATAAGCGCAAGATCCAGGAGGCCTACCTGGCCATGCAGCTGGAAACCCAGTACAGCAAGGAGCAGATTCTGGAAAGCTACCTGAACACCATCTACCTGGGCGAAAACTACTACGGCGTGTATACCGCCGCGCGCGGCTATTTCGGCAAGGAGCTGTATCAGCTGTCCCTGCGCGAGTGCGCCATGCTGGCCGGGCTGTGCACCAATCCCTACTATTACAATCCCCGCCGCAATTACTACACCCGCACCTCCGAAACCACCGATTACGCGGCCATCACCAATACCCGCACGGATTACGCCCTGCGGATGATGTACGAAAACCAGTTTATCACCTATGAGGAATATGTGGCCGCGCTGGAGCCCTCCACCGCCACAGTGCTGCGGCAGTCCCCCGACGCGGGCAGCACCTATAACTACATCTATTATGTGGAATACGCCGTCAACGATGTAGTGCAGACGCTGCTCAAGCTCAACAACCTGGAAAATACCTCCTATAACCGCAACCTGATGGAAAACGAGCTGCGCACGGGCGGCTATCATGTGTACCTGTGCCTGGATACCGAAATCCAAAAGACGGTGGAGGATACGCTGTACAACTACCAGAGCTATCCTTCCCTGCGCGACCCGGCGGATAAGATTTACCGCGCCCGCAACGCCGACGGCACCTATGACGAGATCCTCCAGCCCCAGGCCGCGGCCGTGGTGCTGGATTACCGCACGGGCGAATTAAAAGCCATTGTGGGCGGCCGCACGCAGCCCACCCGCCGCAAAACGCTCAACCGCGCCTCGGATATGAACATGCCCGTGGGCTCGTCCATCAAGCCCATCTCGGTGTACGCCCCGGCCATTGAAATCAGCAAGCTAGGCGGCAGCGCCGTGGTATACAACATGCCCCTGCCCATCAAGGGGTATCTGGACAGCAACCGCCGCCCCACCTGGCCCAAGAACTACGGCGGCTCCAGCTATCGCGGCCCCGAAACGCTGCGCACTGCGCTGGTAAAAAGCGATAACACCGCCGCGGCCTATGCGCTGATGAACTATGTGGGCACGCAGAACTCCGCCAATATCCTGCGCGCGCTGGGCGTATCGGATAAGCACATCAACGAAACGCCCTTCGGCCTGGCGCTGGGCTCCAGCGGCATATCGCCGGTGGAAATGGCCGTGGCCTTCGGCGTGCTGGGCAACGGCGGCGTGTATCAATCGCCCATCACCTTCCTTGGCATCGCGGACAGCAGCGGCAACGTCATCTATGACGCGCATGCCAACCAGACCAGCTATCAGGTGTTCAGCCCCGCGACGGCCTACCTGACGGTGGATATGATGAAGGAGGCCGTCAGCAGCGGCACGGGCACCAAGGCCAAGATCAGCGGCCAGACCGTGGCGGGCAAGACGGGCACCAACTCCGACCAGAAGGGCGTGTTCTTTGCCGGCATGACGGGCTGGTACTGCGGCACGGTGTGGATCGGCCACGACAACTACAAGGCATTGTCCTCCAAGACCACGGGCGGCAACAGCGCCGCGGCCCTGTGGCAAGCCTTCATGAGCCAGATTCACAAGCAGAAGGGGCTGTCCAACCGCGATATTCTGGAGGGCTCAGCCTCCGATTACGGGCTGGTGCGCGTGACCACCTGCGGCGTAAGCGGCCAGCTGGCCACCGACGCCTGCCGCAAGGACGCCAACGGCTACAAGGTGTACACCGATTACTGGCCGCGCGAGGGCGCGCCCACCACCTATTGCCAGATGCACCACGAGGTATCGCTATGCACGGTATCGGGCGGGCTGGCCACGCAGTACTGCCCCTCGGTGCAGACGGCAGGCATCATCACCCTGCCGCAGGGACACCCGCTGTATGATTTCATCGGCACGCAGTACGACGATGTGCTGACCAAGTATCTGGGCGATTTTGCCGCCCTGCGCCTGACAACCGATACCAACTACAACAATGTGCTCCTGTCCTCGCTGACCTGCACGGTACACAATGCGGGCAGCACGGGCGGCGGCGCGCCCACCGTGACCGATCCGCTGGTGCGCGATCAGCTATTGCCCGACGCGCGGACGCTGCTCAGCTCCGCCCAGTCGCAGCTGGCCGCCCTCAGCCCCGATCATCCCGGCTACGCCGCGCTGCAGGCAGCCATTTCTAACCTGAACACGGTCATCAACTCCGCCCCCGACGCGGCCACCCTGTCCGCCGCCATGGGCGCGCTGACCCAGGCCATGGCCGGAGCGCGCTAACCCCAAATAACAACCAATCGCCCGGCCTGGAGCCTTGCTCCTGCCGGGCGATTTGACGTAAGAAATATAAATGATGGAACAAGTGAAACGTCCCTTTGTCCCCCTCATTCCTCCCAATAATCGCTATCGGGTTCGGGGGCGGACAGGGTATTCACACACGCGCCAGCGGGCTTAGGCACACGCGGGCCGCAGGTCAGCAGGGGGTCGTCGGTATCGCGCATCCAGTCAGTCAGGGCGGTGGAGAGGGCGGCGTATACATCACGCAGGGCGGGATCATTCACGCGGTTTTCGTGCTCGCCAGGATCCAGCAGCAGGTCGTACAGCTCCTCCCGCGGACGCGCGGCCTCCAGCAATCCGGCGGCAACCATCGTCTGCTTGCTGGGCGAAGCATCGATGTTGGCCGGCACCACGCGGTTGTGCGTATCGTAACGACGGATCAGCTTGTACCGCGCCGTCCGCACGCAGCGCAGCGGCTCGTAGGCAGCGTGATACGTCACCTCGGCAAACACGCGCTCACGCACGGGCTGATCCTGCGCAAGCACGGGCAGCAGGCTGACGCCTTGCAGCCAGGCAGGCTTTTCCACGCCCAACAGATCGCACACGGTGGGGAACACGTCCAAGTGCGATGTCAGGCAATCCGTCACCTGGCCGCGGCGGGCCATGCCGGGCACGCTGAGCATCAGCGTTACCCCGATGCCGCCGTCAAGCAGCGTACACTTGTAGTTGGGGAAGGCAGGGCCATGATCGGTGGTGAACAGGATCACGGTATCCTCCGCCAGCCCGGTATCTTGCAGTACGTCCAATACGCGCGTCACACAGCGATCCACCACGTCGATGGACGCGGCAAAGTCCGCCGCATCGGCGCGGGTCTCAGGCGTGCTGGGCACGCCGTGCGGGGGCGCGATGTGCGCGCCATCCCCCGGATGCGCGGGATAGGGCCGGTGCGTGCAGCGCAGGCCGAAGGACAGGAAGAAGGGCTTTTCATGCGTTTCGCGCAGGAAGCTCTCCGCCTGCCCAGCATTGTAGAGATCATAAGCCTCGCACTGCTGATGCGAATCCAGGCCGGGCGCGCTTTTCAGCAAACGCTGATAGGGCAGATCGCGCGCCGACTTGGCCTCGTGCTGCACGCCGCACAACACGGTTTCATAGCCGTGCGCGCCCAGCCAGGCGGCCAGATGCCGCGAGGGATCGCTCAGCGCAAAGCCCCGGTGCGCCAGCCCCAGCATGCCGCAGTTGTGCGGCGTAATGCCCGTCAGCATGGCCGAGCGGCTGGGGGAGCAGGTAGGCGCGCAGCAGAAAGCCTGGTTAAATTGCAGCGACTGCACCGCCAGGCGCATAATGCCCGGCGTGACCACAGGATAGCCATAGGGCTGATAGCACCGGCCGGTATCATGGGTGTGCAGATAGATCAGGTTCATTCTGCATCCTCCTTGAGTATGCCTGGGCCGTAAGGGGCAAAGGCCGTCATGATGTAGGGATTTACGATGGTATCGTCGTTCTCGCGGGCAAAGCGCCACAGTTCACGGCTCAGTTTGCGGATCACATCCGCATAGCGCGGATCGCCCGCCAGATTGCACAATTCGCCCGGATCGTTTTTCAGATCGTACAGCTCGTCGTAATCAAAGCCGTTGAACACATACTTCCATGTATCATTATACACCGCGCGCTGAATGCCGTACTGCTCGTTGCCGTTGGTCTGGGTAAAGCGATAGGCGCGGCGCGGCGGCTCGCCCTGGCCGCGCAGGATCGCCGCCAGCGATACGCCCTGCATATAGCGCGTCAGCGGCACGCCGCACAATTCCAGAAGCGTGGGCGCGATATCCGTGATGCATACCGGGTAATCGCTGCGCCCGGCTGCCCCGCCAGGCAGGCGCGCCAGCAGCGGGATGGCATAGGCCTCGCGGAAGCAGGGCAGCCCCTTGGCCCACAGGCCGTGCGCGCCGGCATAATCGCCATGATCGGACAGGTACAGGATGATGGTGCTTTCATACTGGCCGGTTTCGCGCAGCGCGTCGCACACCTGGCCAAACAGCGCGTCCTCATAGGAGCAGAAGGCCAGATAGTGCCGCAGCGCCTCGCGGTGCTCAGCATCGCTCAGCTGGGCGTAGCGCTCCTGAGTGCGGCGATACAGTGCGGGCTTATCGCGCATGCTGTCGCGGTAATTGGCGGGCAGGGCGATTTTCTCCGGATCATACAGATCCAGGAACCGCTGGGGCACATCATAGGGATCGTGCGGGCCGGTGGTACCCACATACAGGCACCAGGGCGCGGCGGGATCAAAGCCCGCGCGGATGCGCGCAATCGCCGCGTCCACCACCTGCTGATCGTGATAGGGCTGCTCGTTGTGCCCATAGAGGAAATACTCGGGATATCCGTCGCGCTGGATTTCGCCCTCCCGGCGCGGCGCGCTGGGATTGGACGGCCGCGCGCGGTCATAGCGCGCCCACTCGGAGGTATCGGGCGCACGGGTTTCATCCGCCGCGCGCACGCCGGTGTAGCGCTTGGTGTCAAACAGCACGGTAAAGCCGCGATCCTGCGAGCCTTCCTCCGACGATACATGCCACTTGCCGGAATAGTACAGATCGTACCCCGCCTCGCGCAGATCCTGGCTCCACAGCCTTACGCCGCGCGCCAGGCCGCGGGACAGGGTGTTGCCCACCTCCACATTGTTCCACACGCCATGGGAGGAGGGATACAGCCCCGAAAAGAAGGACGCGCGCGAAGGGCAGCAGTGCGGGGCCGAGCACATGGCATTGGTAAAAACAACGGCCTCCTGGCTGAACGCCTCCAGCACGGGCGTTTTGCACCAGCCGTAGCCCGGCATGGTCTCGCGGCGCTGGTGATCGGTCATAAAAATCAAAACGTTTGGTCTTTTGCTCATAGCGGTGATTTCCTTATTTTTTACTCAGATTTAGCCGAGAAGTAAAGAAGGGGCTCAGCTCCTTCTTTTGTAACCCGGAGCGGCGACATGCGCGGCGCGAGGAGCAGCCGTCAGGCTGCTTCCTATGTCATTTTCTGCCCGTGAGCCGCAGGCTCACAAGAAAATGACGCCCCCGCAGAAAGTCTGCTTCATCTGACTTTCTGCGGCTATCAGCCTTTAATTGCTCCCAGCATAACGCCCTTTACAAAGAACCGCTGCAGGAAGGGATACAGCACCATCATGGGCACCGTGGCCACGATGATCACGGCGTACTTGATGGTCTGCGCTGTGCGGTTGGCCTCCAGCAGTTCCTCGGGGTCGGTGGTCTCGGCGGCCACGTTCTGCCCGGCCAGCAGGATCTCGCGCAGGAACATCTGCAGCGAATACTTGCTCTGCGTGTTCAGGTAGATCAGCGAGGTCATGTAATCGTTCCACTGCGCCACGCAGTAATACAGGGCGATAACGGCGATGATGGCCGAGGACAGCGGCACCACTACCTCGATGAAATAGCGGCCGTTGGAGCAGCCGTCAATCTCCGCCGCCTCCCACAATTCGATGGGCAGCGTATTGGCAAAGAACGTGCGCGTCACCAGCAGATTATACACCGCGAAGGAGCCCATCAGGATCACCGTAACGCGATAATCGATCAGGCCGATATTGCGCACCAGGATATAGGTGGGGATCATGCCGCCGCTGAAATACATGGTGAATACGTAGTACTTGAGGATCCACTTGCGCCCGGCCAGATCGGGGCGGGACAGCGCGTAGCCCGCCGGGATGGTCAACAGCAACCCCAGCACCGTGCTGCCCAGGGCATACACGATGGTGTTCTTATAGCCCGTGAAGATGCGGGAATCCATAAACAAAAACTTATAGCCCGACCAGGTAATATCGCGCGGGGCCAATATCACCCGTCCATTGGCAATGGCGGTGGGATCGGAAATGGACGCGATGACGCAGAAATACAGGGGATAGAGCACCACCAGCATGCACAGCAGGCAGATCACCGTGACCGCCACGTCAAAGATCGCGTCAAAGCGGGTTTTTCTTGCGTTTTTCATGCCGTTCCCCCCTTACCACAGCCCCGAGCCGGACAGCTTGTTGGCCGCCTTGTTCACCAGGATCACCAGGGTAAAGTTAATCACATTGTTAAACAGGCCCACGGCCGTGGACAGGCTGTACCCTGATTTCACTTTTAATTTGCATTAACTAACGGAAATCCAGGCTCGGCGCCGCCCTGCTTGATAAAGGCGCCATCCAGGCAGAATTGCCGGCAGGAAAGGAGGGAATCCTGATCGTTGCGTCTTAGCTGCTCTTCCATCGCCAACGCAAAAGCCCCGGACTGATCGTCGCCGACCGTCCGGGGTTTTTGTTATAGGAATTGCGCGGTTAACCCTTCTTCACATCCATGGTGACGGCGCACAGCAGGCTATCCGGCTGGGGCTGGCCATGTACCGCGCCCAGGAAATCCTTGCCCAGCATATCGCAGAAGCTGCCGCTGACGGTCAGATCAGGCAGGCGGCCAACGAGCTTGCCGTCCTCCATCAGGTAGGCCAGCTGCACGGGGGTGGCAAAGTGCCCGTCGGGCGTGGTATCGCCGCCGGAGGCCATGGCCATGTAGATGGCCCGGCCAGGCGCCATCTCCGCCAGGCTGGAGGCGGTAGGATCAACATAGAAGCGATGGAAGCCCAGGCTGGGCACACCGTCATAGGCGGCGGCCGCTGTGCCAAGGTTTTGCAGGCCAAACTGCTCCGCCGACTTCTTGGTGGTCAGAAGGCCCGTCAGCGTGCCCTTATCAATCAGCGTGGGGCGCAGATCGGGCGCGACGCAGCCCTCGTAATCGAAGAAGCATACGCCCGGATGGGTGGCGGGGTTCATATCGTCACGCAGGGACAGCTTGTCCGAGAAGGCCTTCTGCCCCAGCTTGCCGCTGAGCAGCGACGCGCCGGAAACATACATTTCCGCCACAAAGTGCTGCAGGAAGGTGCCAAACAGGCTGCCGCTTTCCATCACCACAGGGTAGCGGCCAGGCTCAATATCCACGGGCGTGTAAAAAGCGTCGTATTCCTTTTTGAACTGCTCGAGCAGCGCGTCCGGATCAAAGCGATCGCCGCTGTAGCCCAGCGCGGCGTCAAACAGATTGCCCGAGCCGCGGTTCTGCACGATCAGCCCAATATCCACGCTGCGGCCCGAGCTGACCAGATGGCGGCCCAGGGAGTTGCGATATTCGGCCTTCTTATAATCCAGCGTAATCTTATTGGAAAAGGCAAACCGCGGGCAGGCCTCGCCCAGACGATCCAGAAAGCGCTGCATGGTGGGAATCAGCTCGGGCACGGGGATGATTTCGTCCTCATGCAGGTCGATCTTTTCCAGCGCGCCCTCCAGATGGCAGGGATAGGGAATGCCCAGCGCCAGCGCCTCTGCGGCCTTTTCGGTCAGCTTTTGCTCGTCCGGCTCGCCCAGGCAGCCGGCAATGCCGATGCAGCCGTTATCATAGGCGCGCACCGTGCCCGTGGTTTCCTCTTTTTCGCGGAAGCTGTCAATCCTGCCGCCGGTCACATTCAGGGTAACGGAGCGGCGGATTTGGGTCAAAAATTCTTTTTCCATGGTGTTCACCTCACTGCACGTTCATGGACGATACGCGGACATAGGGGCCGCCAAAGCCCACGGGCAGGTTCATCTGCTCCATCTTGCCGCAGCCGCCCGTGACAAAGGACAGCAGCTGCACATCGCGGGTCAGGCCGTCGATCAGCCCCAGCGTTTCAAATACCGAGCCGGTCAGCACGCTGATCTGCACCGGGCGGCCCAGCTTGCCATCCACAATTTCGTAGGCCAGGCTGGGGGCGATGGTAAAGGTGCTCATGCCGCTGCCATGGCGGATGGTCTTGATATAATAGCCCTTCTTGATGGGGGCGATCAGCTGGTCAAAGTCCAGGTCGCCGCCTTCGATGTAGGTGGTGGTCATGCGCACGATGGGCTCAAAGGTGCAGTCGATGGCGCGGGCGTTGCCGGTCAGCCCTTCATCCAGGGCGGCGGCAGTCTGCGCGCTGTGCAGGCGGCCCGCCAGCACGCCGTTTTTGATCAGATAGTTCTTGCGCGCCTTGGTGCCCTCGTCGTCATAGGGCACATAGCCGCAGCCGGGCACGGAGCCGCACTCGGCAATGGACAGGATGGGCGAGCCCACGGTCTTGCCCAGCTGCCACTCGTCGCGCATGGCTTCATCTGAGAGCATGAAATCGGACTCGGACTTATGGCCGAAGGACTCGTGCGCGAAAACGCCCGCCGCCTCGGGCGAGAGCACCACGGGGTATTTGCCCGGCTCGACCGGCACGGAGCTGCGCAGGAAGGCCGTCTGCTCGGCCATGGCGGCGCGGATCGTCTCGGTCAAGCCCTTCAATTCGTCAAAGCGGGTCGCGCCCTTCTGCCAGTGGCCGGAAAACTTCTTTTCGCCCTCCGCCATATCGCAGGAGAAGGACAGGCCGCAGGTTTGGTAATCATAGGTGATATCCGCGCCCAGGCTGGACTGGAAATGGAACAGGCTGCTGCGATCCAGATAGGAGCCGGAGGGCATGGTGACGCATTTGTCCTCGCTCAGCAGCGGCAGGTAGGACAGCAGCAGCGCCTGCTTATCCTTGGCGGGGATATCGCGCACGGAGCAATCGGCAAAGCTCAGCACCGTGTCGCGGTTGCGCTCAAAGCGGCGCACGGTGGGATCGTCCAGAATCTGATCGTTGGGCGCAGCGGCGGCGTACAGGCCGTCCAGCGTCTTTTGCAGGTGGTTCAAATCGGTCACGGAGGCGTAATACCACATTTTGCCGTCATAAACCCGCAGGAAGGCGCGGCGCTCCACCTGGCTTTTCATTTCCTCCAAAATACCGGCCTGATAGGAAATGACGGTGCGGCTGCGATCCTCGGTGCGCACATCGGCATAAAAGCCGTCGCGGAACTCAATCATCAAAGGAATCCTCCTTGTGTTATTTCCTTATATAATTATACAACAATTTGTCAATCATTGGCTATAAGCATGGGCACGTTTCTTGCCACTCTATATTTACCAATTCTCGCCCATCCTGGAAAACGCCTCGCCCAGGCTGTCCAGCCCCAGCAGGATCAGGTATACGCCGATCATAAACGTGATGGAGAGCAGGCTGTAATAGGGCTTGATCAGCATCAGAAAGCCCAGCGCCAAACCCAGGGAGTTGATAATCAGCGAGAACCAATAGGCCGCGCTGCCCGCCACAAAGCGCACCATGTGCCCATGCGACAGGCGGGAGATGCAGTGCGCGATGAACCAGATGGGGAAGAACACCATCATCGCCCAACGGCCCGCGCCGGGATGCACCATCAGCACCAGGCCCGTCATCACGCTCAGGATGCCCGAGATCAGCGAGATCGTGGGGCCAAAGCCCGTGTGCTTTTCCATCTTGACGTAGAACACGATATCGCCAATGCCCGTGATCGTGGCCAGCAGGCCGTAAAGCACCACCAGGCCGGTCAGCGCGCTCTGCGGGCGGGTGAAGGTGAAAATACCCAGCAGGATCAGCAGAATACCGACAATCAGCTCATACACGCCGTAGCTTGAACGCCTTTTCATTTGTTCTGCTCCTCCTTCCTGGTATCCGCCTCCAGGATGCGCATGAATTCCTCGCCCGTGATGGTTTCCTTCTCGTACAGGTACTGGGACAATTCGTCCAGCTTGGCGCGGTTTTCATCCAGAATCTTGCGCGCCTTTTCGTGCTGCTCGCGCACCACGTTTACCACCTTGCGGTCGATCTCGCGCTGGGTTTCGGCCGAGCAGCTCAGCTGCGCGTCGCCGCCCAGGTACTGGTTGGTCACGGTTTCCATGGCCACCATGTCAAATTCATCGCTCATGCCGTAGCGGGTAATCATGGCGCGGGCCAGCTTGGTGGCCTGCTCGATATCGTTGGACGCGCCCGTGGTGATCTCGCCAAACTTGACCTCCTCCGCCGCGCGGCCGCCGGTCAGGGTGGCGATTTTATTGAGCAGCTCCTCCTTGGTCAGCAGGTTTTTATCGGCTTCCTCCACCTGCATGGTATAGCCCAGCGCGCCGGAGGTGCGGGGGATAATGGTGATCTTCTGCACCGGGGCGGAATGGCTCTGCAGCGCCGCTACCAGCGCGTGGCCAATCTCGTGATAGGCCACCACGTGCTTTTCCTGATCGGACAGCACGGCGTTCTTCTTCTGATAGCCCGCGATGACGACTTCGATGCTTTCTTCCAGGTCGGCCTGCGTCACCTGGGTGCGATGATCGCGCACCGCGCGCAGCGCCGCCTCATTGATGATGTTGGCCAGCTCCGCGCCCGAGGCGCCCGAGGCCATGCGCGCGATGACGTGGAAGTCCACATCGGGCGTGGTCTTGATCTTGCGGGCGTGCACCTTCAAAATGGCCTCGCGGCCCTGCAAGTCGGGCAGCTCCACAGGCACGCGGCGGTCAAAGCGGCCGGGGCGCGTCAGCGCGGGATCCAGCGCCTCGGGGCGGTTGGTGGCAGCCAGAATGATCACGCCGTTGTTGCCCTCAAAGCCGTCCATTTCGGTCAGCAGCTGGTTCAGGGTCTGCTCGCGCTCGTCGTTGCCGCCCATGTTGCCGCTGTTGCGCTTCTGGCCGATGGCGTCGATTTCGTCGATAAACACGATGCAGGGCGCCTTTTCCTTGGCCTGCTTAAACAGATCGCGCACCTTGCTTGCGCCCATACCCACGAACATTTCCACAAATTCCGAGCCGGAGATGGAGAAGAAGGGCACGTTGGCCTCGCCCGCGACAGCCTTGGCCAGCATGGTTTTACCGGTGCCTGGAGGGCCCACAAGCAGCACGCCCTTGGGCATGGACGCGCCAACCTCGGTGTATTTCTGCGGGTTATGCAGATAATCCACAATCTCGGCCAGGCTTTCCTTGGCCTCGTCCTCGCCCGCCACATCGCTGAAATGGATGCCCTGGCTGGACTGCACATACACCTTGGCGTTGCTCTTGCCCATGCCAAAGCTCATGGCGTTTTTGCCGCCGGCCTGCTCAATGAGCTTGCGGCTGAGGAACTGGCCCAGCGCCACAAAAACCAGCAGCGGCAGCACGCCGGTAAGCAGCAGGCTCAGCAGGGGGGACATGGTTTTTTCCACCGTGCCGGAGAACTTGGCGCCCGCCTCGTACAGGCGCTGCACCAGCGTGCTATCCTGCAAAGCGACGGTCTTATACACCGCGTCGCCCGCCTTATTGGAAAACAGGATTTCGCTGTCGTCCATCTGCACCTCGCCGATATCCTTATCGTCGATCATGCGCATGAACGTGCCGTAATCCACCTCCGTCACCTGCCGCTCCAGCAGCAGGGGGGAGACGATCATATTGAACGCCAGCAGCACGGCCAGCACCACGCCGTAGTAAAAAATCAACGGTTTCTTGGGGGATTTCGCTTCTTTCATTGCGCGTTCCTCGCTTCCTCTTGTTCGGTCATCTGCGCGTCGATGGCTTCCAGGCTGATCAGCAGCGCCCGGCTGGCCGCCTGCAGGGCAAAGTCCAGCGCGTACTCGGCCAGCAGCAGCGCCTGCTCGCTGCTGGGCTGGCTCAGCGCGTTTTCGCGCGCCTGGCTGAGCATGCCGTCCATCCTGCTGAAGGACGCGGCAATCTCGCTGGCCGCCTGGCTGCGGCTATGGCACAGGCGATTGCGCAGCGTCATTTCATCCTGCGCGCACTCGCGCCGCAGCGCTTCCTCCTCCTGCCGCAGGGTGGACAGGTTCTCGCCCTCGCTGATCAGCACCCGGCTGTGCAGCCGCGCCACGCGCTCGTCCAGTTCATGGAGCTTGGCCGATAATATCTCATGGGCCATGCGCTCGCCTCCTTTCATCCTACGCGTATATTATAATGCCCCGTTTTCCCCGCCGCAACGTACAATCTTCTCGCCGTGTATGGACAAATTTGGCAAAGTGTAAAAGAGAGGACGGGGGAGACGAAGGGGGACGGGGGGACGAAGGGAACGTTACTTTCTTCAGGCATAGCGCCGCCGCAGGCGGCTGAGGGCGCGCAATTTTGCAAATTGCCGCCCGAA
>ERZ857521.325-NODE-325-length-75141-cov-22.928016_pt1 | contig 75141 bp, 41 predicted proteins | sample MGYA00519701_ERZ857521 | MGnify/ENA primary metagenome ERZ857521 (study PRJEB31778, sample SAMEA3449346) | human gut metagenome | biome: human gut; feature: human-associated habitat; material: faeces | place: United Kingdom | collected 2010/2012 ...
ATTTTGTCAATGACAGACAACTTTCTATTTTTTGATTTTATATCGAACTCACGTTTTTTAAGGATATGTCACCCTTGTTTTTTTGGGGGGATAGCTTTTGAGATAAAATCGTAATTATACAAAACCGCTGGTACAATAAAGTATATAGTTGCGAAATATTTTCGCAAAAGAGATGTAAAGGAATGTTAAAACATACAGAATAAAGGATATTCAGTATAATACCGCTTTTTGATATACCCTGTATCATAGTCCGAAAAAGTACGTTCGGCGTTCCGATAATGCCCATTTCATCATGCAATAAAGCCTATTTCATAGGCCGAAAAGCACCATATCGCACCCTGAAATAGGCCATTTCGCAAGCCGATATGGTGCTTTTTGCGATGCGATGAAATGTCCTTAAAATATAAATCGTTGATATTCAATGTTTTGTATAAACCTTTCATAATCCGCGTATTTGCGTTCGAAGACGACTCAGTCCGCAGATACGCGCTTATTTTTCGGGGTATATCTGGAAACCCGGAGGGAAAAACTGAAAACCGGTTACAAATTGAAAGTGGACTATGTTGTTCTTGTTCGGACATACGAAAACAACGCTTATCAAGCATTTAAACCGGAGCTTTTTACAGAAACCAATCACCGTCGGTTTTTCTATTGGTTCGTTCTGCGGCGGGCTAAATATGATACGGGTTTCTTATATCATCCATACCATTTCTTATCACAGCTTCTGTACATACATAAAAACAAGCCGTGACAGCCTTTTGGGTTGCTGTCACGGCCTTGACGCATCGCGGTGCGCCTTGCAGATGTCTGTAAGTTATCCTGTGGGGCGGAGTCCCTTGTCATGCATCATTCTGCTTCTTTCACCACGTAATAGAGCACGTTGGCAGCGTGCACGTCGGCGGTGCCGTCGCTGAATAGTCCTGTGCGTGCCGGAGCATTGCTCTTGAGGCTCACCGTGGCAAGCTCGCGGTTGTCGGCAAACACGTGTATCGTCTTTCCACGGCGGTCGATGCGCAGCTGGCATGTGGCCGCGAAGTCGCGGCCGGTCTTTATTCGGTAGGTGTTGTGTCCGTAGTCGCGCGGGTTCTTGTTTATCAGTCTAAGTCCGCGGGTGCATACCGGTGCGAACGTGATCTTCTGCCAATCGGGATATCCCGAGTCCTCGGTCTCGTATTCAATCTTGCGCCAGGTGTCGCCGTCGAGCCAGTAGAAGTCTATCTGCGAAGCCACGTCTGTGCGGAACCTGCGCTTCGCCTGCAGGTTCAGACTGAGGTCGCGGGCGTATGAGTTGTTGCCCGGGGCGAGCCGTGGCAGCAGTATGGAGCTTACATAAGTGTCGCTGTCGAAGCGGTATTGCTTCTCGAAGCTGTCTGAATATTTCACGTCAGGATAGTGTATCTCGGTGCGCGCCAGCGGCGTCTCGCTTGTGGTTGTTTTGCCTTTCACGCAGTTCTCGGTTATGAGCATGCGGCGCGCGGCGTCTATTGTCACCCGCACGTAGTTCTTCTCGTCCTGCCATGCGGCATATACACCGTAGCGTCCGCGGTCGGGCGTGGCGTTGTCCAGCTGCACGCTTATCTCGTAGCTTGTCGCCGCGTCGCCCTTGAGCACGTCTGCCTGACCCAGCTTCAGTCCGCCGTCGTCTGCCGTCAGTCCTTCCCATCCGCTGAAGTGGCGGCCATATTCGTCGTATCCGTCGTTGTAGGACAGATATTCTACCGTGCCCGACACATCCACTGTGCGGTTGTCCTTATCCACACTCTCGTGGTCGCACACCAGCACATTGTCTATCCATACGGTCAGAATGTCGTGGTTGCGCTCTATGCGCCACACGTGACCGGCGTCCTTGCTCATCTGCGATGGCAGGCTGATGCGTCTGCCTCCGATGCTCACGGCCTGGTCGGAAGAGTGTGCGGCGAACGTCACCTCAAGCAGATAGGCGTCGCTTACGCTCACACCGTCGAGACTCGTTCCCGCATGTTGGGGCATGGCGGGCACGGGATGGAAACCTTCGGTGTCGGGCGACGTTATGCCGTCCACGTAGAGGCGGCCGCCCGTGAAGTGTATCCGGTCGATGTGCTGACTGCGTTTCCACGCCTTGTTAGCCATGTACACGAGCCACCATTCCCAGCCGTTTGGACCGCGCACGATGCTCGGCTGGCCCGGCGTGAGCATCAGGTCGCCTGTCTTGGCGTCGGCCATGTCGTAGAGGGCGAGCGCCACGAGCTGCGAGTTCTTGCCCGCGCGCTTCACGGTTATTATGTTCTCGCCCTTCTTCACCAGCTTTTTGTCTATCGGTATAAGGCGGTAGTCGGCCTTCGAGCCCGCGTTCACCACGTGGCCGTTGAGCGCCACCTCGCATCCGCCGCGCTGTGCCAGCTTCAGATAAGGATGGTTCTTTATGGCGTGGTCGATGACGAATCTTATTGTGTCGGCGTCGAGATTCACCGGATTGAACGTGCCGTTGCCATAGACAATCAGGTCGGTGTTGTCGTTGTCGAGCGGTTCGGTGTCAGGTCCTACCACGGGCCACGGATACTTTCCGCCCGGTCCGAAACCCATGGGCGAGGCCGCCTCGCATACGCCGAGCCTGTAGTTGCCGTATTCGGGAGCCGTGTGGTTGGCGTTATACATCATGTAGTAGCGTCCGCGGTATTTTATTACGAAAGGTCCTTCGGCCACACGGTTGTCCATCGTCTCCCACGTTTCTGGCTGCGAGCTGAACTGCTGCACGGCGTCGCCGGCGAAAGAGAAGTCGCTGTTCATGGGCCGTGCCCAGATGGTGTTGCCGTCGGTGAACTTCACCATATACAGATAGAGCCGTCCGTCCTCGTCGCAGAACACCTGCGGGTCGATGCGGTTCTCGAACCACTGGTCCTTGCGCACCTCCTCGAACGGGCCGTTTATGGTGGGCGATGTGGCGTGTGTGATGTGCACTATGTGGCGGTCGTCTCCCCAGTAATTCACGCTGAACAGCAGGTGGAACAGACCGCCGCTGTAGGTTATGTCGTCGGCGTGCACCTGATTGTTGCCGGCTCCTGTGCCGTGGGTCCAGTCGTTGTCGAGGTCGAACACGTGTATGCGCTTGTTCCAGTCGGTCAGGTTGTCGCTCACGAAGAAGTCGCCATAGGTCGCCACTCCGCCGAGATAGTATTTCCCGGCATATTTTATCACTCCGGCATCGGCAATGCCTTCGAGCACGGGATTGCTCACGTTCTGTGCTCCGGCCGCCGTAACGCATAGCGCGGCAAAGGCCGCTGCCGCGGTTTTCAGTAGGTTCTCGGGTTTCATTCTCATAACGCAGAGATTTTTATATGTTTATAATCATGTTTGTGTATCATTTTTATCCGGCTCCGCCATTCTCACCGTCGTCCGTCGGACTCTTGCCCGAAGCCAGCAGCCACTCGGTGGGGCTTGTGCCGAAATGTTTCTTGAATGTCTTTGAGAAGTAGTTAGGGTCGGAGAAACCGGTACGGTAGGCAGTCTCTGAAACGTTGTAGCCTTCGCGCAGCAGGCGGCAGGCCATGTCGAGACGTTTCTTTCTTATGTAGTCGCCGGTTGACATGCCCATGAGGTTTTTCATCTTTATGTGCAGCAGCGACCGGCTTATGCCCAGTCCGGAAGTTATGTCGCCCACGGAGAAATCGTTGTTGGATATGTTGTCCTCTACTATCTTTCTCATCTTTCCGATGAACTCCTTGTCGAGCATGCTCAGCTGTGACGACTCAATGTCGGCGCTGTCCGACTCGGCTATCTCGCTGCGCATGGCATTCTGCAACGATATTATGTTCTTCACCTGAAGCTCGAGTATGTGCGGGTCGAACGGCTTCTGCACGTAGGCTTCCGCACCGCTCTCATATCCGCTCATCACGTCGTTGCTCTGTCCTTTGGCCGTGAGAAGTATCACGGGGATGTGTGATGTCGCCATGTCGCCCTTGAGAGTGCGGCACAGCTCAATGCCGTCCATGACAGGCATCATGATGTCTGATATGACAAGCTGCACAGACTCGTTTCTCGCTATCTCCAGGGCGTCGGCGCCGTTGGCAGCAGTAAAGATATTATAATTTTTCGAGAAATAGTCTTTCAGGAAGGAAATCAATTCCTTGTTGTCGTCAACAAGCAGGATGGACATCTTGTGTTTGTCAGCCACGTCGGTCTTCGGCTCGTCGGCCTCTTCGCCTATCTCTCTGACTGCCGAGAGCTTGTATTGTGACAGCGGAACAATCACCTTGTCGTCGCTGATGAGGCACGCGGGGTCGAAATTGCGGTTCTCGACGTTCAGCTCCACCGTGAATGTGGCTCCGTGGCCCGGTTCGCTCTCCACGCTTACGGTGCCCTTGTGTATCTCAGCCATTCGTTTCACGAGCGCCAGACCTACGCCCCATCCGCTGCTGTTCATGTTGTATCCGCGCTTGGTCTGGTAGTATTTGTTGAATATGTTTGCCTGTTCTTCTTTCGCAATGCCTATGCCGGTGTCTGCAACCACTATTTGCAGATATCTGTTGGTCTCGTTTCCTTTGTTAATGATGCGTGCCTTCACGGCTATCTTTCCGCCCTGAGGCGTGAACTTCATGGCGTTGGAGAGCAGGTTGCTGATTATTCTTTCGACGTATGAAGGCGAGAACCACACATCCTCTCCGTTGTCCTCGCAGTCGCTTGTGAGCGTCTTCTTCTTTTCCTCGGCTATGTGACAGTAGGGCGCGATAAGGTTTTCGATGAAGGCGAGCGGGTTTCCGCATTGCATGTAGAAGGGAAAATTGTTTGTCTCAATCTGGTTGAATGTTACCAGTTCGCCGATGAGCGTCTCCATCTTTCCGGCGTTCTTTATTGCAAGGTCGAGATATTTGCCCGACTCTTCGCTCAGCTCCTTGCGCGGAATGCTTTTCAGCGGTGCCACGATGAGCGACAGGGGCGTGCGCAGCTCATGGGATACGGTGGTGAAGAAATCGAATTTGGCGCGGTCTATCTCCTCTATTTTCTTCTTCTCCATGTTTGCCATCTTCACCTCGTTCTTTTCCTTCAGTCTCATTGAAAAGAATGACCAGATGGCAATTCCTCCTATACATGTCAGTATGGTGTAGATAAGGTAAGCCCATCCAGAACGCCAGAACGGAGGCTCGACTATAATCTCGATGACTTTCTCCGGATTGCGTTCCCATCCTTTGTCAGAGTTGTTGGCGCGTATGTGCAGCTTGTATTTACCCGGAGGAAGATTGTATCCGGAGAACTTACGGCCCGACCCTACGTCGTGCCAGTCTTTGTCCATACCCTCAAGATATATCTGATATTCTATCGAGTTGGTGTTTCCCGGCATTATGACACCATACTCGATGCTGAAATTTCGGGCCTGTCCGTAAGACAGTCTCAGGCAAGACGTCTTGTCGAGTTGTTCTGTGAGAGGCGTGTCTTTGGTCGAGGCGTTCATCTCCACATTGTTAATGGTGAGTGTCTTGAGATGAACAATGAACGGCCGTGTGCCTGCCTTGACATTCCGCGGATTGAAACAGATGAGTCCGTCAACGGTGCCGAACATTATAGTACCGTTGCTTGTCAGCAATGAAGACGAGAAATTGAACTGATTGGTGGATAGTCCGTCTTCGGTAGTAAACTTGACGGTGCTGTTGTGTTTCTGCAGATACCGGAACAGTCCTTGGCTTGTACTTATCCAGAGATTGTTGTTCTTGTCTGCTATCACGCTGCATACGGTGCAGTTTGACGGGAAGATATTGTTGCTGAACGAGCCTATCTTTCCGCTCTTTGTGTCCATGTATTGCAGTCCGTAATTGTTGGTTCCTATCCACAACCGTCCGTTCCGCTCGTAGAAAAGACAGGTGACGTAGTTGTCTTTCAGTCCGGAACGCTTGTTGTCGTCGGTCCAATGGGTCACTTTACCGGTCTTTGCGTCCACCTTGAAAAGTCCGTTGTGCGCGGTGCCTGCCCATAGATTGTCTTTGTCGTCGGTGATCATTGTATATACGAACACCTTGCCAAGCACATTATGTGCGAAACTCTTGAAGCTGTCGGTAGCGCCATCATAATACCGCAGTCCTAAGGTAGTGGCAACCCATAACCTTCCGTTGCGTTGTCTGATGATAGAAAATATGGAGTTGGCGGAGAATCCTTTGTTACATTCATACTTCTTCCACGCACCCGTTTTCAGGTTATAACGGAACAGACCGTTACGGAATGTGCCTATCCACATCTCGTTTGACAGGTTGTCGTATAGCAGACTGTGCACGTTTGTGCCGAGCTCGCGGATTTTATCAAACACGTGGAATGTTCCCGCGTTTGAGTCGTATATGTTTATTCCGTTGTCCTCGGTGGCTATCCAGTAAACGCCTTTTGTCGTCTCAACCATCGTGCGCGGAACCTTGCCTTTGATGCTTTGCGGAGTGAAACCTGGCTCGAAGCAGGTGAACGGGTCGTTGTTGTTGAGCATCACATCCACGCCACCGAAGTATGAGCCTATCCAGATGTTGTTGTTATTGTCGTTTATGATGGCATAGATGGCGTTGTCGCTCAGCGAGTCCTGTGACAAAGGGTTGTGACGTAATATCTCAATCCGTCCGTCGGGATTGATTATCGTCACGCCTTTTTCAGTGCCGAGCCATATGCGTCCGGCCTTGTCCTCTGTTATCACTCTCACTGTTCCGTCCGACAACTCCGACGCAGGATATATCTTTTTCTGCCCGTTCTTCATGTTGATATACATCACACCTTTTCCGTTGCGTCCTATCCACAGCCTGCCTTTAGAATCGAACAGCATCTGGATGATGTCGTCCCAGCCGGTCATGAAGTCGGAGAAATATGAGCTGTTGATGTGGGTTATCCTCGTCATTGACGGATTGTAGTAGAATATAGAAGTGCTTGTCGCTACATAAAGATTGTTGTGTCTGTCGGTGGCAAGCGACAGGATATATCCCGATTCCAGCGCGGGATAGGTGGAAAAACGGTTGTTGTGCTCGTCGTATATGCTGAGTTGGTTGCCTCCGCATATTATTTTACCGTTGCGTGTCTCTATTATTGAAGACACATTGCCTTCAGGCTTCTTATACGGTTCGAAGTCGTCCGTTGCCGGACAATATCTGCACACTCCATCCTGTGTGCATACCCAAATTCGTTTTTTGCTGTCAACAAACAGCTTGTATATGAAATTATGTATGAGTGAGCGTGGGTTCCCTTGTTCGTGAAAATAGGTTTTTATGCTGTATCCGTCGTATCGTGACAGTCCGTTGCGTGTGCCTATCCAGATATTTCCTTCCGCGTCTATGGCAAGCGCCTGTATCTGCTGATGAGGCAGTCCGTCCTTGCTGTTGATGTGACTGAACCGCATGTTGCTGGCACTGGTGTGTCCGAGTGTCATGAGAGACAGTAAGGCGATTATCAGGATGGTTCTCATGAATGTATTGTTGATGAGGTTATGGTTTCTGTTCGTGTGTGTTAAGATACTACGGCAGATGTTTTCTGTCGTAGTATCTTGTTTTATTAGACATTGATAAAAGAATTTTCAGAGCACTATCTTGCGACTTACTACATTTCCGTCGGCAAGAGTCATTCTCACTATTGCGAATCCTTTGTGTCCGACTTGTGCCTGGAAATTGAATCCGGGACGGCTCATCTTTGTGATGATACGTCCGTCGGCTGAGCATAATGTTATGTCTGTGACTTCGCGTTCACTGCTCACCGAAATGGTATTGCCGTGTGTCCGTACGCTTATATTCTCATCATCAGTGACGGAAATTCCCTTTATGTCGTCAGTTGTTTCGTCACCCGTAATTCTGAATTCCATGTATGTCCATGAAGCGTTGCGCTGCGCATCGGGTATGCGTTCTGTCTTTATGGTGGTTTCTTCTACGTCTTCCACTTCTATCGTAGCAGCCATGCGTTGACCTTTCGGTGCCTCGCTCTTGCCTAAAACACTCCAAGGCAGTGCGGCTTCTACAACATACGATGTGCCGGCAGACTTTACTTTCAGGTTTATCTGCGACGCGTCATCTGTTTTCCAGTTGCCGTCCTCGCCGTGCCAGGCCTGACAAACGGAATCACGTCTGAACGAGAAGCAATAGACACCTTTCTGTGGCGACGTGGCCGAGACATTGTCGGCGTCTATCATCAGACGCACGTTGTCGGTGGTCTCTCTTTTCTTTACGTATGTGCGGTCGGAAACACGTGCAATGAAATACAGCGAATCCTCGTCGTGAGCAAAGTCGGCTATTATCTGTGTTCCGATTTGCGTACCGAGCTTTATCTGCGATGATGTGGGACGCATGTAGCCTTCGTCTCTCGACAGCACGCCGTCGATAGCAGGCTTTCCGTATGGAGCCTGTAGGAGTCGGGTGGGGTATCCTTTTATCATTTCAATACTTCCGTTCACACCTCCTACGGCAACAACAATGCCGGTATCTATTACTGCTACAGAGTTCCACATCACCTGATCGGACACGTTTGTGATGAACGGGTTGGACATGGCCTTGAAGTTTCGTGCATTCTCGTCGCCAACGGCGGTGAACATAGTAGTAGTCGAACCGTGGTTGTATGTAGATTGCCAGGAAAGAACCGTCTCACCCCAAGGCAGTACTCTCAGATAAGGCGCGCCGCCTTTGGCCAGAGGACAGAAATTGAAGTCGAGTGTCTTGTCTCTATTCTCGCTTTCTCCCGTAACACTGTAATGCACCCAGTTCTTTTCCAGACTGCATCTTACGGTCGTAGGGAAGAAGTCGTTATATCCGGGCCACCCGTTGTCTTCGATGGCTACGACTATTGTCTGCTTGTCGTTCAGCAATACAGGAGAAGGCATACCGTCTCTGTAGCCTGCTCTGAAGGAAATTGCACTGGGATTACCCCAAGTCTTTCCGCCGTCGAACGACCTGCACATGGATATCTGCTGCTCGTTGCTGTTGGTGTATGGGCCTTCGTCTGCGAAATAAACCTGCAGCTCTCCGGACGGCAACTCAAGCATTGATGGTTCCCAGCATCCGTCGTTGAATGTGTGTTGTGCGTCGTAGATGAATATCTCGTCGCTCCATGTCTGACCGTTGTCGGTGCTTCTTTTACATCTTATTCCGAATTTCCGGTCTTCAGTATAAGGCTCACTTGGCCGCGGATTATATGCCACGATAATTGTTCCGTCTTTCAGTTGTATGAGGTCAGGCACGCAATTTGGAGTGTTGTTTGTGTTTGTGACTATCTTCACCGGACTGCTCCACGTGTTTCCGAGGTTGCTGCTGAACGATATGTTGATGCCTCCGCTTTCGCAGACAGCCATCAGTCTGCCGTCCTGTAACTGTATTATACGTGAATAGCCACCGGAACTGAACACGGTCTTTCGTGTTGACAGATCCCAGAATATGCGTGAGCCGTCATACGGAGTCACATCCTCCGCCATGACGGAGAATGTGACTGATAAGAGAAATAAGACAATAAATTGTAGTTTGCGCATTATAAAACAATTATTTATAAGTTATGTTCAGTATTACAGTTGACGTAGCCGTGATGTTCGGATTGTCGGCATAAGTCCGCTTCAACGTATATGTCACGTCTGTCTTTGTCAGGTCTATCGCCGTTCCCGGCTGTATTTCTGTATCGCCTGCATAGAATTTCACGTCATCGTCTATGCTGAACTCCGGTACAACGTTGCTTATATCTGTGCCCTGTGGCAGACTGAATGTGTATGTCTGCAGGTCCTGATAGAATGCGTTTCGCGTCAGTGTGGCTTTCTCTCCGTTTATGGAGATGCTCGAAAACTCAGGATATATGAGCGTGTAAAGCTTATAGTTGCGCTCGTCTCCGGAGTTGGCCACCACATGGATGTCGTGCACCTGTGTCAGATCATAGTAGTTGTTGATGGCGTAAGGTTCATTGTCAACATAAATCTTCGATGAATCCGACGCTATCTCGAACGACAGTCTCTGACGTTTTGCGTTGAGGGTTATCTCACGATTGTTGTAAACCTGTTTTGTCGGAACCCGCATTACCCAGTTCACATCGTCGATGAGTTCGGCATAATATATGTTCGGTGTGATGCTCGACGACACTTTGTCTATCGTTGTCACGTCATCGGTCACGGTCACCTCGAATGTAGTTATGTCAGTCTTCATGTTTCCGCCGAGATACGTGTCGTATGTAGTTGCGATGCAGACCACTTTGAACGTACCTGGCACGGTGTACGAATAAGTGAAAAGTCCTTTGTTCATCACGAAGCCGGTGTTGCTTTCGTTTCTCAGATCATAGTCGTGTCCATCGTCACCGGTGAATATCACCACCTGGTCGGCCACGCCGTTGAAGTGAATCTCCATCGACTGGTTGATTTCCAGCTTGTCCGTATTCACCGTGATGCTGGCCACCGGAGTGCGTGCCTCCTCGTTCTCATCGCTGCATGCAGCAAAGAGAACGACTGCCATGACCATTATTATAATGTTTGATATTTTCTTCATTTCAGACATTGTTTTAAAGTTTTCAGACTGTTGTTATGAAACACATTTAGTAGCCCGGGTTTTGTTCCACCACTCCGTTAGACACGTCTATCTCTGTCTGCGGGATCGGGAACAGTTCGTTCTTGCCTTTTACGAAATACAGTCCGCGGCTGTTTGGTCTGCTGCGTCCGAAGGTGTGGAGCACCTCTGCCGCACGTCCCTGACGTACGATATCGAAGAAACGGTCCCACTCATAGGCGAGCTCCATGCGTCGCTCCTGCCATATCTGGTCTCTCAGATATCCGTAGCCTCCTGCCACATACAGTTTGCTGCTGTTGTTGATGGTGTTCACCTGTGCCTTGCATCTGTTTAATTGGGCCAGCGCATTCTCGCGGTCGCCACATTCGTTCAGTGCTTCGGCATACATGAGTACCACTTCCACAAATCTTATCATTCTGCGGTTGCGTCCGTTGTCACCGGCATATTGCGGTTTGTCTTTCTTTGGAGTGTACCATTTCAATGATACGTAGCGTCCTTCACCGCCCTGCCATATCTCACCGTCAGGAGTGTTTCCCTGATGATGGATGAGGAAATCCTTGCGGATATCCGTTCCGAACAGACCTGAAAGAATTTCAGATGTGGCATACATCTTTACCGATCCTACATCGAAAAATTCTATGCCCGCGCCTTCGTTTGTGTCACCACTTGTTCCGTCGGCACTCTCTTTGAATACAACTTCGAATACCGATCCGCGGCAGAATTCGCCGTCGCCATACCATTGATATACGTATGCCCACTTGTCACCGTTGTGCAATGGAGATCCGTAATAGTCGGTGTAATCCAGTGAATATACGTTGTTGAGCGCATCCATTTGAGTGTCTGCCGTCTCGTAGGGATCACTTGAGGTGTTCAGGTCTTTCGGCTTGAACCACAGTCTTTGTCTCAGAGCCTCCCAATCCTCCGTTCCGTCATACTTCAGAATCTCGCCGTAGGTCATCGGGTCGCCTTTGACGAAGTAGTCACCGATGCGTTTCATCTCCTGCCATTTTTCTGAAGGAACACCGGGTTTCGCCTGATACATGAGCACTTTCATCAGCAGTGCCACCGCAGCACCTTTCGTTATTTTCCCTGTTTCGCCCGACGGATACACTGTGGGCAGTATCATTGCCGCCTCGCGCAGGTCTTTTTCTATGTACGCATAACATTCCTCCAGGGTGTTGCGTGGTATGACAAGCTTCTGCACGCTTTCGTCCTCAGGTCTTATAGGTACTCCACCAAAAGTCTTGACCAAATTGAAGTAATACAGCGCACGCAGGAATTTGGCTTGTCCGAGAATCCAGCGAATGCCCTGATAGGCCGTATATTCGTTTGTCGATATATGCACACGGCCGATGTTGTAAATCACCTGGTTGGCTCTGTGTATGCCTTTGTAGTTTATATTCCAGCGTTGCAGGATCCAAGAGTTTGAAGTGTTGAAACGGAAGTTCACCAGTTGTCCCATGTGCGATGACAGTCCTTCGTCGGTTCCGAGCACGTCGTCGCCGCACGCCTCGCCGAATCGCCACTCCTGATCGTTGTACGAGTCGCTCTGCAATATGTCGTATGCGGCATTGAGCGACGTCTGCATCTTGTATTGTGTGTCGTAGTAGTTCTTGTCGGTTGCGTAGCCTTCGACATCCTTCTCGAGGAAGTCGCTGCATCCGCATACCAACAATGCACATACTATAAACGATAAATTGCAAAATATATTCTTCATAAAAGTATAGTTTAAGATTATATTCCAAGTTTTATGCCGAATGTGAACGACCGTGCCTGCGGATAGTTTCCCTGATCCACACCCATGCTGAGGTTGTCGCTTTCGGTACCTATCACTTTTCCTACTTCAGGATCGAATCCGTCGTATCCGGTGAAAGTCAACAGGTTGTATGCAGTGAGCGACAGCGCAAGGTTGGAAAGTTTGAGCTTGTTGAGTATGCTCTTCGGGAATGTGTAGGTGAGTCGCAGCTCTTTCAGACGCAGGTATGATCCGTCCTGTATGAAGAAGTCGCTTGCGCGGAAGTTACGTGCCTCGTCGTTGTTGCGCAGGTCGGGCACGCTGGCGTTGAGGTTCAGCGGGAAGAACTCGCGTCCTGATGCGAGCTGTCCTGACCAGTGCTTCTCGCGTATGTCGGCGTATACGTTGCCGTTGGAAGCGTTATACAGATAGTAGTCCATCACGTTGAATATCTTGTTTCCGGTCTGTCCCTGGAAGAAGATGCTCAGGTCGAAGTTCTTGTAACCCACCGACATCGGTATGCCGAATACGAAGTCTGGCAGCGGCGAGCCCAGATACGTACGGTCCTCGGCAGTGATGCGTCCGTCGTTGTTCAGATCCTTGAATCTGAAGTCGCCCGGAAGTGTGGACTGCTCCCAATAGTTCTTGCCTGCGTCATACTGTGCGCTGGCCTTCACTTCGTCGTAAGTATTGAATATACCGTCGGTCACATATCCGTAGAAACTGCCGATAGGCTGTCCTACAGCGGTCTTTGTCACGTAGTCGGCTATGCTGCTTTCGCTCAGATAAGAGCCGTATATCGGCTCATTGCCTGTACCGAGGCTCACCACCTTGTTCTTTATCCATGAAAGGTTGAAGCCCACTTCGTAGCGCCAGTCCTTGCCGATGTTGTCGCGCCATTTCACGTCGTACTCCCAACCGTAGTTGCGTACGGCTCCCGCATTTGTCATAGGAGCGGCGTCGAGTCCTGCCGAGCTCACTGTCGGCACGCGCAGCAACATGTCGCTGGTCTTGCGGTTGAAGTATTCTATTGTGAACGTCAGTCGGTTGTCGAACATACCGAAGTCGGCCGCGATGTTGAAGCTTTCGCTGCGCTCCCATTTTATGTCGTCGTTGCCGAGCACCATTGCCGTTGCTCCGTTCTGCAGCGTGTGGTTGCCCAGACCGTACGGATAGTTGTAGCCGAATGTAAGATATGTATAGCGTGAGAGCACGTCGATGCGGTTGTTACCAAGGATACCGTAGCCCACGCGCAGCTTTCCGAGCGACAGCCACTTCTTGAATCCCTGCATGAATTTCTCGTTGGAGAATTTCCATCCCAGTGATACTGACGGGAAGAAACCCCACCGGTTGCTCTTCGAGAACTTTGACGAACCGTCGGCACGGATGTTGGCTTGCAGCAGATAAGTGTCGTTAAAGCTGTAGTTTATACGTCCTATCAGACCGATGGCTGTCCATTCGTTTGGCAGTCCGTAGGTCTTGTCGCCAGTGTAAGCGCTTGAAAGGAAGTGGAAGTTCGGGTCGTTGCTCGGCGTACCTTTACGTTCAGACTGCTGATAGTCATACTTGTATCCCTCGGCAGTCTGTCCTGCCAGCACCGTGATGCTGTGATGGTCGTCGTTCCACATGAACGTGAGCAGGTTGTTTATCTCCCACTTGTCGGTGCGGCTCTGGTTCTTATATACGGTGGTGAGGTCGGTCATGTTGAAGTCCTCGTTCAGTTTTCCCACCTCGTAGAAGTTGTCGTCGGTCTGCGGTACCATGTAGTATGAGGCCTTGAACTGATATGTGAGATATTTGCATATCTTGGCGTCGAGACTCATGTTCATGTCCAGACGGTTGCGGTGCATCTGTTCGTGGTTGCGCGCAAGCACTGCCACCGGGTGCGACGACGACCAGTATCCTTTAGAATCATACATATATGTCATAGGCGACTGATAGAGAGCCTGCTTCAGAATGCTTGACGAGCCTTCGGGCACACCGAGCTGTTTCTCGTAGGTATAGGCCAGGTTGGCAGTCATCGACAGCCATTTGGCAAGCTGGGTCTTCACATTGAGACGCGCGTTGAAGCGTCTGAACTCAGATGTCTCCACGATACCTTTCTCGTTGTAGTAGCTTGCGCTCGCCATGTATTGTGTCTTGTCCGTACCTCCCGACACCGACACACCGTGCGACTGTTTGAATCCTGTGCGTGTGATGGCGTCCCACCAGCTTTTCGGCGAGTTGCTCATGATGGTGTCGAGCAGATAAGCCTTGTGATCGTCATAGTAATAACTGCCGTCGCTGTTTTTCGACATATACAGCTTGCCGTCCGAAGAATAAATGCTTTGGTCGTTGATGTAATCGAGCATGAGTGCGTAGTCTTCTGTTCCCATGACGTCTATTTTCTTCCACGGACTTGATATTCCGACATATCCGTCGTAGGTTATTTTCGTCTTTCCGCTCTTTCCGCTCTTTGTCGTTATGGCCACAACGCCGTTGGCGGCACGCGAACCATAGACCGCACTCGAGGCAGCATCCTTGAATATCTCCACGTTCTCTATGTCGTTGGGATTCAGATAGTCGATGTTGTCAACGATGAATCCGTCAACCACATACAGCGGATCTGAGTCGTTCACCGTTCCTGTTCCGCGTATCTTGATGGTGGTGTTGCTTCCCGGCGCACCTGTGTTCTGTATGATGTTCACGCCTGCGGCACGTCCCTGCAGGGCCTGTAGGGTTGACGATACCGGCTGGCTGTTTATGTCCTTTCCTTGTATTGACGATATGGAACCCGTCACATCGCTCTTTCGCTGTACGCCATAGCCTATGACGATAAGCTCGTCGAGCATCTTCGAGTCAGACTCCATTGTGACGTTTATCCTCGTCCTTTTGTTCACGGCAACCTCTTTCATGGAAAATCCCATGTATGTGAATTGCAGTGTGGCATTTGCCTCTACGCTGATGGAATAGTTACCGTTTATGTCGGTTATCACGCCATTGCTGACGCCTTTCTCCTTCACGGTGACACCCGTCAGCGGCTCGTTGTTCTGTCCGTCCACCACGGTTCCTGTCACCTTTATCTTCTGGGCATACGCTGTCATGGCAAACAGTGCGGCCACCAGCAGCATTGCCAGTCTTGTGATTTTGTGTTTACGCATAAAAATCCGATTTAGGTTTCTGTTCTGAGTATCAAGTATCAAAGGTTGACAGTCCGGCAGTCCGTACAGCCATGCATCAGACTGCGGCATGCTGTCCGTGTCTCCGGACTGTCTGTCTTCGTTGTTGTGATATGCCGGAATCATCGTCCCGGCAATCAATCCTTAACCGATCAACGTACTACGACTTTTTTCGTACCTACTACGTACACGCCCTTTGCAAGTCCTTCGGTGGCCTTGTCGGCATCTACGTTGTGACGCAGCTGAACACCGTCGAGGGTATATACATTCACGACAGACTCGTCTTTGGCGTTGATGTCCTTTATGGCGTCTGTTCCGGCAGCTATTTCAGCAGGAGTGCGATATTCCGGTTCGAGATATCCCATGTCGCTCACACCATCCCATCCCGGTTTGGTGTATTTGTAGACATACACTTTCTTGGTGGCGTCAGATGCGAAGCATATTGTTCCGCCGAGGTTGCGCAGAGAGTGTACAAAGTCGCCTGTCGGCACGATGTGTGTGCATACCACCGGCACGCCGTCCTTGCTGTCGAGACGATAAAGTCCTGTTCCGTATCCGGCCGACACGTCGTTGGCCTCGTTCATCCAGTAGAGCGATCCGCCTGCTACGGTCTGTTCCTTAACCCAGTCGCACAGTGTGCCTGTGCAGAAGTCGTATTGCAATACCACCTTCTCGCCGTCGAAGTAGTGAAGCTCGCCTCCGGTCTGTCCGAGAGCAGCGTCGAAACCTTCGGATGCGCAGAACATATATACGCCGTCGAATATACATCCCGGATCCGGGAATGAGTTGTTGTCCTGTGACGGCTGGCGTGTGAAGATGTCGTAGATAGGGTAGTCGCCTTTCTGCATGTTGGTACCTGCGAACTCATAACCCATGTTAGGATTCCATCCGCGGAACCAGATGCGGTCCTTGTAAACCTCCCATCCTGTGCCGAATGTGCTTGAGCTGTAGCCGATGCCACCGTCGTCCTTGCCCTCGTGAGCGTCGTATATCATGTAGGTGTGCTCGGTTCCGCTCTCACCCGGACCGTTGAGTCCTTCAGCCACGAGACCGTCCGATGTCCAAGGCTCCGAACCATAGTCGGGTGTCCATGCCTGGAAGAACACGCGCTCGTTGTTGTAATTCTCCAGATTGTCGAGTCCTGCGTTGCGTGTATAGCCCTCTTCATATCCGGCCTGACCCTCTCCGTAGCGCTCCCAGTTGATGTCCATCACGCAGTATGTGCCTTCAGGTGTACCGTCGGTCACCCAAAGCTCCTCGCCTGTAGTGCCGTTCTTGTTGTCGGCTTTGAAGAATACGCGGCGTCCCACACGCACATAAGCCGTGTGCAGCGTAGTGTTGTCCTGTCCCGGCCAGCGCATGTCGCAGTCGTAGAGGCGGTAGGTTCCTTCCGGCGTACCGTCTGTTATCCACAGCCATTGCTGCGGTCCGCGCACGATGTCGTATTCGGCACTCTCGTCGTCGGTAGCCGCGAACACGGCGTGATGCTCATCCATCTGTATGAAGGCCTTCGGGTTGCCGTCGCCCAGTATGTAGGTGTCGGCAAGCAGAATGGTGCCTTCCTCTGTTCCGTCAGAGATGTAGGTCTCGCGGCCGTAGTCGTCGGTGTAGGCTGAGAACAGCACCTTGTCGTTGAATCTCGAGATGTAGCATGGTTCCGAACTGTTTGAACCCGGTATGATGTCGGCCACCATGTGAGTACCTTCCTTGGTGCCGTCGGTCACCCAAAGTTCCTCACCGTGCTCGCTGTCGGATGCGGCGAAGAAAGCCTTGTAGCCTTTCTCCGGTGATCCTGCCACCACGAGGTTCTTCTGTTTATCCCATTTGCGCTCTGGGTTGATGTTTGCTGTCACTCCGTCGGGAAGCAGGTCGATGAGTTCGCCCGAATCCTGTGCAACGGCATTGCCTGCTAATGAAAGCATGGCGGAAATGAGTAAAAGTTTTCCTCTTTTCATGATTGTTAGTTTTTAGTTATTAATATTGTTAGTTATAGCTGAGCCTCAGACATCCTGCCGGATGCAGTGGCTTAGATTTCCAGGTAAATAAAAAATGTGTCGCGCATTACCGCTTTCGCTGTATCAGAGTAGGTATGCGGTGAGCCAGATCAGATGTCTCCCGCAGTTGTCGTCATGTTGCTTCTGTTTGTATGCGGTCGACTTGATTTGTTGCAAATTTATTTATGAAATAATAAAGTGTAAGGTAATAATGTTTAGATTATCTGTCTTTTTGTTTTGCCTCCCGATTTTTTTGATTCCGGCCTGTGCGTAAGTGTTTATTATGGCAGTGGGGTTCTCTGTTCCGGCGCGCCCGTCGCGGTGTGTTGCCGGCTGTGTTTCATAGTGTTGCGGCGACGCAGACGGGTCTGTTAATGCGCATGCCGGTGGTGCATGAACGTCGCTGAATAAAACAGAACGGCTGCAATGTCTCCGATGGAATGGGCGGTTTGATGAAAAAACAGCCATTTCATCGGTGTGCGTATGGCGGGGAGTGGTGTGGCGGACGGTTGTCGTAGGCGGGACGAGATGCTGTGTCCCATGTTGCGGTGACGGAATGGCTGAACCGGCTTTTCGGGCGCGTTTCCGTATATTTATGCAGAAACGGGAGTAAAAATTTTTGACAAATAAAATTTTCAAAATAGAAAAACGGAAAGTCGCGGCTACCCCGTTGAGACCTGCGAAAGAGCCTTTTTTGGAATGGTCTGCACAAGATTCCGGCGGAGCAAAAAACCGGTCATCGTGCGAAAGAGCCCATTTCAGAGTGCGAAATGGGCTCTTTCATGCTGCGAAATGGTGCTTTTTGGCCATCAATAAAGCCCATATCGTAACCCGAAATGGGCTCTTTCGCAAGCTGTTGAAATCTGTTCCGATGTGTCGGAAAGTGCAAACGGCTGACTGACAGACTGTTAGCAAACTGCCTCAAAACTCGCGTATTTGCGGCCGCAAAATCTATTGTGCGTTCCGCGGGCACTCCTGAGGACTTGACGTTTTGTCAATGTGAATATTTATTCATCAATATGTATATTTATGCAACTGCGTGTTCCGCCTGCGTGGCGTGACTTTCGTCTGAGGGCAGTGAGCCGGCAATATTGTGCGCTTCCGGTGGTTGAGAATGATGGAAGAAACTGTTTAAAGTAAACAAAATATTAAAAAATAAATGTAATAAAATTAAAATCTGTAAAAATGGACGATTTTTTTTACCATATTAAAAGGTATAAGTAAAAGTTCTATCTAATTTTGCACCTTATATAAAGTGTAAAGGCAAAATATGCAAGAAAATTTAGTCATCGTGGAGAGCCCTGCAAAGGCTAAGACGATAGAGAAATTTCTGGGTTCGGACTATAAGGTGATGTCATCTTACGGACACATCCGCGACCTGAAGAAGAAGGAACTGAGCATTGACGACAAGACGCTGACGCCTGACTATGTCATACCGAAAGACAAGCAGGAGATAGTAAAGAAACTGAAGGAAAATGCGGAGGCAGCCGGCAAGGTCTGGCTGGCTTCCGATGAAGACCGTGAGGGAGAAGCCATATCGTGGCACCTGTGTGAGGTGCTCGGACTGGACGAGAACGAGACCAACCGCATCGTGTTCCACGAGATAACCAAGCCAGCGATTCTCGCAGCCATAAAGTCGCCGCGTCGCATAGACATGAATCTGGTGAACGCGCAGCAGGCACGCCGCGTGCTCGACAGACTTGTGGGATTCAAGCTCTCGCCGGTGCTCTGGCGCAAGGTGAAGCCGGCTCTGTCGGCAGGACGTGTGCAGAGCGTGGCTGTCAGACTGATAGTCGAGCGCGAGCGCGAGATACATAAGTTCAAGAGCGAGCCTTACTACCGCATCAACTCCATATTTGCCGTAACCAATCGCGACGGTTCTGCCTCAGAGGTGAAGGCCGAGCTCGACAAGCGTTTCGCCACCCACGAGGAGGCTCTTGCTTTCCTCGAGAAGTGCAAGCAGGCCGATTTCAACGTCGAGTCGGTGAGCAAGAAACCGCTCAAGCGTGCTCCGGCGGCGCCGTTCACCACCTCCACACTTCAGCAGGAGGCAGCCCGCAAACTGGGTTTCTCGGTATCGCAGACCATGATGGTGGCACAGAGACTTTACGAAAACGGATTCATCACATACATGCGTACCGACAGCGTGAACCTTTCTTCGCTGTGCATCAACGCCAGCAAGGAGGAGATAACATGTCTCTACGGTGCCGAATACAGCAATCCGCGCCAGTATCACATACACTCTAAGGGCGCGCAGGAGGCTCACGAGGCCATCCGACCGACATACATGAACAACACTTCGGTGGAAGGAACCATGCAGGAGCGTCGCTTGTACGAACTGATATGGAAGCGCACGGCTGCATGTCAGATGGCCGACGCGCAGATAGAGAAGACCACGGTCACCATAAGTGTGAGCGGCACCGACGAGAAGTTCATTGCCAACGGCGAGGTTGTGAAGTTCGACGGATTCCTGAAGGTGTATCGCGAATCGACCGATGACGATGACTCCCGTCGGGATGAGTCGCAGCATATGTTGCCCGAACTGGTGGAGGGTGAGCTGCTCGCACGCCGCGAGATAACCTCTACCGAACGCTATTCGCAGGGACCTGCACGATACACGGAGGCAAGTCTCGTGCACAAGCTCGAGGAACTGGGCATCGGACGCCCGTCAACCTACGCTCCTACAATAAGCACCATACAGCAGCGCAACTATGTTGTTAAGGGTGATAAGAAGGGCGAGGAACGTGCCTACACGGTCGATACACTGCGCGGACTGGTCGTCTCGTCGGTACGCAAGACCGAGATGGCGGGCAACGACAAAGGCAAACTGTTGCCTACGGACATAGGAACGGTGGTGAATGATTTCCTGATGGAGAACTTCCCGGTGATAATGGACTACAACTTTACCGCCACCGTAGAGCACGAGTTCGACCGCATAGCCGAGGGCAAAGTGCTGTGGACAGACGTCATGCACCACTTCGACAAGGAGTTTGAGCCTACTGTCGATAAGGTGATGAACGCACGCAGCGAGCACAAGGCGGGCGAACGTCAGATAGGAATAGACCCGAAGACCGGTCATCCGGTGTTCGTAAAGATAGGCCGTTACGGTCCTGTGATACAGATAGGTCAGGCCACTGACTCCGAGAAACCGCTCTTCGCGCAGCTTCCTGCCGACAAGAGCATGGAGACAATAACTCTCGATGAGGCTCTCGAACTGTTCAAGCTGCCGCGTGAGGTGGGCGAGTTCGAAGGCTCGCCGGTGGTTATCGGATCCGGACGTTTCGGCCCATACGTCATGCACAATAAGAAATATGTGTCACTGCCCAAGGATGAGAATCCTCTGACCACGACTCTCGAGACGGCTGTCAGACTGATAGAGGAGAAGCGCAAACAGGAAGAGCAGCGCCACATAAAGTCGTTTGACGAGGACGACAAGCTCGAGGTGCGCAACGGAAAATACGGTCCTTACATAGCCTACAACGGCAGCAACTACCGCATACCGAAGGAACTGCACTCGAAAGCAGCCGAACTGACGTATGAGAAATGTATGGAAATAGTGAACGCTACGCCGGAGAAGAAGAAAACGGCATCACATCGCAGAAAATGAACCGACCGATAATATTTCTTGGATATATGGGTGCCGGCAAGACAACCGTGGGCAAGGCGTTCGCGCAGGACACCGGAAGACGGTTCTATGATCTTGACTGGTACATAGAGAGTCGCAGGCACCGCACCGTCAAACAGATCTTCGACGAAGTGGGCGAGGACGGTTTCAGACGCATAGAACGCAACATGCTGCACGAGGTAGCGGAGTTCGAGAATGTGGTGGTGAGCTGTGGAGGTGGCACGCCTTGCTTCTTCGACAACATGGACTACATGAACAGCCGCGCCGTGACCGTATATCTCAAAGCCACGCCCGACGTGCTTTTCGAGCATCTGAAGATGGGACGCACGGTGCGCCCGCTGCTTCTTGGCAAGACGCCCGACGAGGTGAAGGCGTTTGTCCGGCAGCAGCTCGAGGTGCGCGAGCCTTTCTACTCGAAGGCGTTGCACACTTTTGACGTCAGCCTGCTCGACAATCATGTGAAAATAAAGAACACCGTGGCACAACTGCGCGAGTTGCTTTGCATCTGACAACAGGGCCGTAAGGCAGACCGGCGGTGTGCCGGCTGTGTCACAATAATAAAATAAATATAATTCCTAAAGCTGACTTACGAATAAAAAACGACATCAATGAAGAAATGGACAATTGAAGACGCGAAGGAGCTGTACAACATCAACGGATGGGGCACTTCTTATTTTGGCATCAACGACAAGGGTGATGTTTATGTCACGCCGTGCAAGGACGATACGCAGATCGACTTGCGTGATGTTATGGACGAACTTGCTCTGCGCGACGTTACTACGCCGGTGCTGCTGCGTTTTCCCGATATTCTGGACAACAGAATAGAGAAAACGGCTAACTGCTTCAATATTGCCGCAAAGGAATATGACTACAAGGCCGAGAACTTCATCATCTATCCTATAAAGGTGAACCAGATGCAGCCCGTGGTGGAAGAGATCATCTCGCACGGACGTAAGTTCAATCTGGGACTCGAGGCCGGTTCAAAGCCCGAGCTGCACGCCGTCATCGCGCTGCAGTGTCAGAGCGACTCGCTCATCATCTGCAACGGATATAAGGACCAGAACTATATAGAGCTGGCGCTGTTGGCACAGAAGATGGGCAAGAGAATATTCATTGTTGTCGAGAAACTCAACGAGCTTGACATCATTGCCAAGGCCGCGCGCAAGTTCAATGTGAAGCCGAACCTCGGCATAAGGATAAAACTTGCGTCGAGTGGATCGGGCAAGTGGGAGGAGAGCGGAGGCGACGCCAGCAAGTTCGGACTTACCTCGAGCGAGCTGCTCACGGCGCTGAAGATACTCGACGAGAAGAATCTGCACGACTCGCTGCGTCTCATCCATTTCCACATCGGCAGTCAGATAACCAAGATACGCCACATACAGACGGCGCTGCGCGAGGCTGCGCAGTTCTATGTCCAGCTTCACAAGATGGGCTATAACGTCGATTTCGTGGATTGCGGTGGCGGACTTGGTGTCGATTACGACGGCACACGATCGCCCAGCAGCGAGAGTTCGGTGAACTATTCAATCCAGGAATACGTCAACGACTGTATATATACTTTTGTGGATGCAGCCAACAAGAACGGCATCGATCATCCGAACATCATAACCGAGAGCGGCCGGTCGCTTACTGCTCACCACTCGGTGCTCATAATAGATGTGCTCGAGACGGCGTCGCTTCCTGAAATGTCGGAGGACTTCGAGCCCAGCGAGAAGGATCATCAGCTTGTCAAAGACCTTTACGAAATATGGGACAACCTTAATTCCCGCACCATGCTCGAGGACTGGCACGATGCTGAACAGATACGCGAGGAGGCTCTCGAACTATTCTCTCACGGCATTGTTGACCTGAGGACACGCGCCGAGATAGAGAGCATGTATTGGAGTGTGTGCCGCGAGGTGAACAATCTGTCGAAGTCGCTCAAGCACATGCCTGAGGAGCTCAAGCGTCTGGACAAGATCCTCGCAGACAAGTATTTCTGCAATTTCTCGCTCTTCCAGTCGCTGCCAGACTCGTGGGCCATCGACCAGCTGTTCCCAATAATGCCTATACAGAGGCTCGGCGAGCGTCCTACACGCAACGCGACGTTGCAGGACATCACGTGCGACTCAGACGGAAAGATAGCCAACTTCGTGACCAACCGCACCATCTCGAATGTGCTGCCGGTGCACACGCTGAAGAAGAACGAGGACTATTATCTCGGAGTATTCCTCATAGGAGCCTATCAGGAGATACTCGGCGACATGCACAACCTGTTCGGCGACACCAACGCAGTGCACATAAGCGTGAAGGACAACGGCTATCACATAGACCAGATATTCGACGGCGAGACGGTGGAGGAGGTGCTCGACTATGTTCAGTACAACCCGAAGAAACTGGTGCGTCAGCTCGAAACATGGGTGACAAAGAGCGTTAAGCAGGGCAGAATATCGCTCGAAGAGGGCAAGGAGTTCCTATCTAACTATCGCTCTGGACTTTACGGATATACTTATCTTGAATGAAACGATAATGATTTCTCACGGGCAGGACGGTTATCACCGGCCTGCTCATCGTATAGCGCCTGCCGGTAGGCTTGTCTGACGGGTGCTTTCGGAATAAAATAAACGGGTGTTATGAAGAATATAACGATAGTTAAGGTAGGCGGAGCAGTGGTGGAGGACGAGGCACGCCTTGAGGTTCTGCTCCACGATTTCGCGGCTCTTGAAGGACCGAAACTGCTTGTCCACGGTGGCGGAAGGCGCGCTACGAAGGTGGCTGAGGCTCTCGGTGTAGAGAGCCGTATGGTGAACGGACGCCGCATAACGGGCAAGGATATGCTTGAGGTGGTCACGATGGTTTACGGAGGACTGATAAACAAGAACATCGTGGCGCGTCTCCAGGCACGTGGAATCAATGCCGTGGGGCTTACGGGAGCCGATATGGACGTGATAAGATCAGACCGCAGACCGGTGGTTGACGGAGTTGATTTCGGATTCGTAGGCGATGTACGGCGGGTTGATGCCGACCGCCTCAAGATGCTCATAGACGCCGGAGTGACGCCTGTAATGGCTCCGCTGACCCACGACGGACGCGGAAGCATGCTCAATACGAATGCCGACACCATCGCTTCTTCGGTGGCTACGGCTCTCGTAGGACATTATGACGTGACGCTGGTGTATTGTTTCGAGAAGAAGGGAGTGCTGAGCAATCCCGACGATGACGACAGCGTGATAGAGCAAATCACCCGTTCCGACTACGAGAAATATGTCGCTGACGGGACGATATCGGGCGGCATGATGCCTAAGATAGAGAATGCGCTCAATGCCGTTGACGCCGGAGTGAGACAGGTTGTGATAACATCTGCCACGGCCATCGGTTCAGGCAATGGCACGGTGATAAGCAAGTGATTAGGCTGAAAGCCCCGTCCGGACAGACAATCCGCTCCTGACGGATTCACGACATGCTCATAAAAAACAATCGGTCTGCTCATAATAAATAAATGGTCTGCTCATAAATAATGTACGGTTCATTCGTAAAAAATATATGCTCCGCTCATAATTAATAAAAAGAGCTGACCGAAATAATAAAAGGAGCAGACCGACCGACAAAGTGTTGAAATACATACAAATACGCTATATCATTGCTGACGTGACACGGAAAGTATAATGTTAAAAAGCGTAAATTATCTCAGAATACTGTAACTTTTAATTCCTACAAACGTCATTTAAACAGATATCAGATGAGAAATATCAGTTTCCGCAACGATGTTCTGCCGCTCAAAGACATTCTTTATCGGCTTGCATTGCGCATAACGATGGATCCTGAGGAAGCAAAGGATATCGTCCAGGACACACTGATTAAGATCTGGAACAGGCGGGAGAGCCTTAGTGAGATTGAATCGATAGAAGCATTCAGCCTTACTATATGCCGGAATCTGGCGCTCGACAGAGTCAGGATGCTCAAAGGAAAGAACAATACGCTCGACAGCGGATATGCAGAGAAAGCCGATAGCGCGTCAGACCCGTTGGAAAAAACAACTCTCAAGGACCGAATCTCGATTGTAAGGCAGTTGCTCGACAATCTGCCCGAGAAGCAGAAAAGCTGTATGCAGCTGCGCGATTTCGAGGGAAAGTCATACAAGGAAATAGCCGCCGTGATGGGAATAACCGAAGAACAGGTAAAGGTAAACATCTTCAGAGCCCGTCAGACGGTGAAACAGAAAATCAAGGAATTTGACAATTATGGATTATAAGTATATAAATCAGCTTCTGGAACGTTATTGGGCGGGGGAGACTTCGCTTGAGGAAGAGCAGATACTGCGCTCGTTCTTCAGCCAGCCGAACGTGCCTGAAGAGCTGAAACAGTATCGTTGCCTGTTTATATATGAGCAGACTGAGCCTGCGACAGATGTCCTTGGCGATGACTTCGACGAGCAGCTTATGTCCATCATCGAGCGTCCGCGTCCTGTAAAGGCGCGTGTACTCACCATCGGCCAGAGGTTTGCCCCGTTGTTCAAGGCGGCTGCCGTAGTAGCCATAATACTTACACTGAGCAATGCAGCGCAGTCTTCGTTCCGCGATGACGACTATACCAACGTTACGAGTTTCGAACGTCCGGTTCAGGGAATCTCGGTAGCGCTTAACGATTCTTCGCGCACAGACACGCTCAAACAGTCGGGTCTGAACAATATGAAGTTCGAGACACCGGCAATATTAAAGTAGATTTTTTCTATGCTTTCTATATAATCATGTTTAGTAAAACAAAAGACGAAACTGTGAAGTTTCAAGTTCTCTCAAATTTTTCATAACATACTAACGTTGAAAACCGCCGGTACATTTTAATTATGTGCCGGCGGTCATTTTTTGTATGGCCGCTTCCGTGTGTTCGGAGGAGTGCTTCTTGGCGTACGGAGGAGTGCTTCCGCGTGTCTGTGGTATTGTTCCCTCATATTCAGAGATGTGTTTCCCTGCTTGATGAAAATGCTGTCGTGCTTGATTTCATTCACAAATGATTATATGATAAAGGAATGTTTACATACGGTGCAGGGCGGTTATACAGAGTGATAGTATGGTTTTCGCATGATTATAAATTTGTGCTGCCGCAACCGGCAGGTTTTTTCCGCAAGACAAAAACCTGCTTTCCGTGGCTCTTCTGACGCGCGATACCGATGTCTTTTAGGGTAAAGCGGACGATGAACTTACAATTTTTCTTGATTTTATTTTGACAAAATCTTTTCTCAAAAGAGGTGTGAATGAATGTTAAATATCGTCTTATAAGGCCTATTCCTGTCCGTAACGTCTTTTGATATACCCTATGTCATAGTCCGAAAAAGCTCGTCCCGCGTTCTGATATTGCCCCATTCATCATGCAATAAAGCCCATTTCAGGGGCCGAAAAGCACCATATCGCACCCTGAAATGGCCCATTTCGCATGCCGAAATGGTGCTTTTTGTAACGCAGGAAAATACCTATTATACATAAGTTATTGCTATTCAACGGTTTATGAAAACCTCTTATATTTCGCGTATTTGCGTTCGACGTAGGATAAGGCTGCAAATACGCGCTTATTTTTCGGGGTATATCAGTAAACTGGGGGGAAAAAATCGAAAACCGGTTACAAATTGAAAGTTGCCGATATCGGTTTCTTTCAACAGAAAGAAAAAGCGCGAATCAGTCGGCTATACCGCAGTATTCCGTTAAGACTGATCCGCGCTTAGATTTCATTTGGCACGTTTCCGTGCGTTCTGAGGCTTATTTCTTCTTCAGCCTTGCTGTCAGTTGAAAGATTGACGGAATGAGCACACAGAGCGCGCAAACGGTCAGTATGGCAATCTTGCGTGTGTCTCCGCCACAAAACTCGCTCATCGTCATGCTGTATGTGCCCGGCATCAGTTTCATCATGACATACACAATGGTGTTGTTGGTCCAGTGGAATATCACTCCGGGCACAATGCTGTCGGTCTTATAATACATCCATCCCAGCAGCAGACCTATAAGTGTCGCGTTCACGCCTTGCGCCATGTTGCCGTGCACTATGCCGAACAATACCGCCGAAACGGCTATTGCCACCCAGTGCATGCGCTTGTCGAACACCTTCAGAAGCGCGCACAGAATGGCTCCGCGGAACACTATCTCCTCAGCCACGGGGGCTATGATGCCGATGGTCAGGTAGCCGAATTCGTGGTTTATCATGTTTGCGTATATGCGCACGGCGTCGTTGCTGATGCGCAGGCCGCAGAAGTCGAGTAGGAGCGACGACAGAGGTATTATGCCGATGGCGGCTGTTATGATCCACACGAAGGAGCTCCACGGACGCGAATAGATGTAATTGCGCGACATCACTGTCCATCGTCTCCACGCGAACAGAGCTATGGTTATGGCGCTTGCGACAAGCGAGCTGACTATGAGTGCCGTGGCATTGAGGGTGATGTCCTTCACAATCATGCGTGTGCACAGCATCACCGCGAACTGTATGATGACGAAAGCCACGAAGCAAAGGGCCGCCTGCATGGCGTATTGCACAGTTGTTTTCATTCTTCCTTATCCTTGTCAAATTGTTGTTCTACCATCTTTTTGTCCATGCACAGCTGCTCCTGCAGTTGCTCCTCATTGTCGAACTTCTGCTCTCCGCGTATTCTGTGGATGAACGATACGAGCATCAGTTTGCCGTATATGTTCTCGCTGAAGTTGAAGATGTTTGTCTCCAGCGACACCTCGTTGCCTCCGAACGTGGGCCGTGTGCCTATGTTCATCATTGCAGGACGCATTGCCAGGCTCTGTTCTATGCGTGCGGTGACGGCGTATGCTCCGTATGCCGGTATCATCTGCACCACGGTTGACGGGTCAAGGTTGGCGGTGGGGAATCCCAGTTTGCGTCCCTGCTGAAAGCCTTTTTTCACTATTCCCGATATGGTGTAGGGATAGCCGAGACATTTTTCGGCCATCTCCACCTCGCCGTCCTGCAGGAATCTCCTTATGACCGACGAGCTTACGTTGTATCCGCACAGGGTGAACGCGTTGGCCTGAATCACCTCTATGCCTGCCTCACGGCCGTAACGTACATAGTCGCCGAACCCTTCGGCGCGGTTGTGCCCGAAATGATTGTCGTAGCCTATTATCAGTTTGCGTACGTTCAGCTTGTCCTTGAGCACGTTGTTCATGAAATCCTGCGCGCTCATTGCAGCCATCTCACGGTCGAAGGGCAGCACCACGGCGTTGTCGACACCCGTCTTCGAGAGCAAGAGCAGTTTTGAGTCAGGCGTGGAAAGCAGCTGCGGAATGTAGTCGCTGTTAAGCACCTGCCGCGGATGACGGTCGAAAGTGATTACGGTAGACTGCAATCCTGCCGCGCGGGCCTCGTCGGTCACCTGTCTGATTAGATACTGATGCCCCCGGTGCACCCCGTCGAAGAAGCCGATGGTGGCCACGCACGGCTGCATCGGAAGCATGTCGTTTATCAAATATACTGTATTCATTCCAATCTGTTTATGCCTCGCATGCTGTTGCGGAGGCATCACTTTTATTTATTCTTATTAAAAAGTCGTTTCACGCCTCTTATTATCTCACCGATCCAAAGCACAACCGATGTGCCGGCGATTATTCTGAACCATTCGTCGCCGGTGAGCGGAACGGTGCGGAACATCTTGCCTCCGAATGTCACGATGATCCACTGTCCCACGAGGATGATGCAGAGTGTGAGCAGCAGTCCCGGATCCTTCAGCAGCCCGTGGAAGGCAGAGTGATTGGTTCCGAGCGTCTTGGCGTTGAACAGGTTCCACCATTGTATCATCACGAATGCCGTGAAGAATATTGTGAGAGCCTTGACACTGATGCCGTCAGGACCTGAACAGTACTTGTCGCAATAGATGAGCATTCCTATCATCACGCAGAAGAAAAGCACTCCCAGAATCCATATGCCGTAGGCCATGCTGCGGTTTATGATGAAGTCGGTCTGCTTGCGGGGCTTGTCTCTCATCACTTCGTGCGAAGGAGGAAGCGATGCCAGTGCCATGGCTGCGAACGTATCCATGATTAGGTTCACCCAAAGTATCTGTGTGACGGTGAGAGGCAGCGCCGTACCTATGATCGATCCGCCGAGCACAAGCAGCAGAGCCGTCACGTTGACTATGAGCTGGAAGTAGATGAAACGCTGTATGTTGCGGTATAGAGAGCGTCCCCACATCACGGCCTTTACGATGCTCTGGAACGAGTCGTCTATCAGAGTGATGTCGCTCGCGTTCTTTGCCACGCTCGTACCCGAGCCGAGCGACAGTCCCACATGGGCGTGGTTGAGTGCCGGAGCGTCGTTTGTTCCGTCGCCGGTGACGGCAACCACCTCGCCGTGATCCTGCAGAAGCTGCACCAGACGCTGCTTGTCTGTAGGACGTGCGCGGCTCATCACCTTGAGCGATTCCACGCGCTTGTAAGCTTCTTCCTCGCTCAGCGCGGCGAAGTCGGGACCTGTTATCTGGTCCTCGGCAGGCGTGTCGGCCTTCCATATACCTATCTGACGTGCTATCTCAACGGCTGTTGCCGATGTGTCGCCGGTAACGATCTTCACCTTTATGCCTGCCGAGTGACATTCGCCTACGGCAGCCGGAACGTCCGGACGGAGCGGGTCGCTTATCGCAGCCACTGCCTGGAGCGTGAGACCGGTCACATCCATCTTGTCGGTCTGTTTGCAGGCGAATGCCAGTGTGCGCATCGCCTTGTTCTGATATGCACGCAGCTGTGTTGTTATCTTGGCCTTCTCTTCGTCTGAGATGTTGCAGAATCCCATCACGATTTCGGGTGCTCCCTTTACGAACAGCCATGCCTTTCCGCCGACTTTTGCCACAGTGGCCATGTATTTACGCTCTGTCGAGAACGGCAGACGGTCGATTATCTCGCCTTCCCGGCGCATCTTCACGTAGTCGCCGCCCTTGCTCTTCAGACGCAACAGCAGCGCAGCCTCGGTAGGGTTGCCTATGCCTTTGCCGTCGTTGTCGATGTTGGCGGTAGAGTTGAGTGCTATTGCGTTGTCAAGCAGCTCCTCATGGCTTGTTACAACCATGTCGGCCACCTGCATACGGTTCTGTGTTAGTGTTCCGGTCTTGTCGGTGCATATCACCGTTGCGGCGCCCATCGTCTCGCAGGCATGCAGCTTGCGCACCAGGTTGTTGCTCTTGAGCATGCGTCGCATGTTGAGTGCCAGAGCCAGTGTCACGGCCATCGGCAGACCCTCGGGCACTGCCATGACGATGAGTGTCACGGCCATCATGAAGTAGTTGAGCGTCACCTCGGCCATCGACAGATAGTCTGTGCCTTGCCATAGCGGGTTAGTCAGTATGTCGTGGACGAGGAATATGACGAAAGCCGCTACCGATACGGCTGTTCCTATCTTGCTTATGAGCTTGGCGAGTTTGCCGAGCTGTATGTTGAGAGGCGTCTTGACGTCGGTCATCTCCGTGGCCTTGCGTGCCACCTTGCCTATCTCCGTCTCGTCGCCTACGGCAGTAACGACAGCCACTCCGTTGCCGTTCATCACCATTGTAGAGCGCAGAACGGTGTCCGACGGATAAGTGGCCTCCTTGTCGTTAGGCCTGTCTTCGGTCACCACATGCTTGCTTATGATTGGCTCACCCGTGAGCGACGACTCGTCTATCTGCAGGTCTGTTGATGCGATGAGGCGTCCGTCTGCCGGTATCTCGTCGCCCACCTCGATGATGATTACGTCGCCCACTACGACTTCTTTGCGCGGAATCTCTGTCACTACGCCGTTGCGTCTCACCTTGACAGGCGATTCCTCGCCCAGTGCCGTGAGCACATCGAATTTCTTGGCGGCGTCGCGCTCGAAGTAGAATCCTATTGTCGTGGCAAGGATTATCGCCAGCACGATGCCTATCGTCTCTATGAAGTCGTTGTGAAAGAATGCCAGCGCGAGCGAAGCCACAGCCGCTACGAGCAGTATTCTGATTATAGGATCATTGTATTTTTCGAGATAAAGCCTTAGCAAAGAAGTGCGCTTAGGCGGTGTAAGTACGTTTTCGCCGTGTTGTTTCCGGCTCTGTTCCACTTGCTGGTCGTTCAGACCATTCGAAAGAGATTTCTGTTTTTCTGTTTCCATATAGTGTTTAAAAAATGAGCGTATGTCTTTACGTTGTCATTAATTGGGTGTAATGTCTGTATATATTTATTTAAAGATATTGCCAACGAGCGGAAAGGAAGTTTACTTTCAGTTTTCCGAGTGCCGCTATATCTTATGCAAAGATAATGCAAATAGGGTGCAGCGCAAAATAAATTTATTTATTTTTAAGATGTATCCGGGACAGTGACGGTCGTGTTTACATTCTTTTGTGTGGCGTATGGCCAATGCTTGGCGGAGAGAAACTCATGCGTGTGCCATATTGTCACCACTGTCTGAACAGCTCCACACCGAATCGGAAGCCTATGCCGTCGAACTTACCGTTCTTCTGCGACACGAATATTCCGGTGGAGAACAGACGGGTGGTGAAGCCGTATCCGTATTCCATGTAAGGATGAAGATCCTTCACCGTGAGCGCGTTGACGTATATGCGTTCTTTCTCTATGAAGTGTCCGGCCAGCGGAAGCCACGCCAGTATCATCAGCGGCGACTCATATGTGAGGTTTGTTCTGACGTAGTATTGCGACGAGTTGTACCAGTTGGAGTTGAGCAGTTCGAAGTCGCACGCCCAGTCGTCGTACCATCCGCCCGGCAGGTTGTTCTCGTGGAAGTTGGTGTAGTCGAGAAAGAACCGGTCCTTTCCGCGGTGAGTGTAGAATCCTGTGCCCGCTCTCATCTGCAGCGATTGCAGTGCCGAGATGTTCCAGATGTATTGTCCGTCTATCTCGTAGCGCTCATAGTCGAGGTTGGCACCCAGCAGTCCCTTGATGCTCCGCTCATAGTTGGCTGTCAGTACAGGCCCTCCGAATCCCAGCGGACGGTATTCCACCTCGAGCATCGGCGCCACGGAAGTGTATGTCGAAGGTATTCCCAGACTCATGAAAGCCTTTTCGTTGAGTGCCGATCTGCGGTGTATCATCATTCCGGCTTGCAGACTCAGCTTCTCGGACAGGTCGTAATGTCCCGACAGTCGTAGGTTGAAGTCGTTGAAATAGCTCATGTTTTTCATTTTGGAAGCGGCAGAGTCGCCCACCAGACCCTTCACGGCCTCGAGCACCCTCGAGTTTGATATGCGGTTTCCGTTACCGATCTTGAACTGCACATATCCGTTGCGTCGCCGGTTGAAATAATAGGTCACGGGCAGATCGAAGTATAATCGCTTCTGCTTGAAGGAGTATCCCGCCTTCAGTCTTGTGGATATCAGACTGTTGGAAGAGAAGTAATAGCTGCCGCGGACATCGAATTTATACACGAAACCTTTGTTCCCGCTATATCCGAAGTAGAGCGGATTGAGCAGCGGGTTTATGCGTACCGAACCCTGATTGTTGCTGCCGAAGTTAGACTTTATGCGTCCGAGCAGGTGCTCGCCCACGTTGTCCCACAATATGTCGGTGAACTTCTGCTTCTTCTGGCGTGACGTAGTGTCAGCCGCAATTGCCGCCTTCAGACTGTCCTGCTCGTGAAACAGACGCCGCTCATGAGGCGTCAGCTCCACAGGCCGTATGCGGTTTAGAAGTGCGGTGTCGTTCTTGTTCACCACCGAGTCGGTGATGAGTCGCGGCAGACCGTGCATCGACGTGTAGTCCACCGATATGTCGTTGCCCAGGAACTTGAACCTTGCGCTCAGTCCGCATTTCTCTGGTATGAGCGTCCTCACGCCCCGTTCGCCCATGTTTATGTCCATGGTGAACTTCACCATGTCGTATTCTCCCTCGACAAACATGCTCATTATACGGCCCGCCGCCACGTCAATCGTTGCAGTGCCCTTTATCAGACGTGTGTTGTCGAGCTTCGGCCTGAAAGATATGTGTGCCGTTCCGTCGCCGTTGTCTCTCACCCGGTAGCGGTAGTAACGCCTGTTGCGGCGATAGAATGGCGACAGGATGTTTTTGTCGATGAGCAGTTCGCCGTATATGTCGGGAATAAGATACTTGAGCATTGTCGGCATGATCTTCCTGCTGTGAGGTATGGTCGAGCGCGAGAGGATATTAGTTACGTCCATGTCGTTCATGCTTCTGAACACCATCTTGGCATAGCTCTCGCCCACATATTCGCGCTTTCCGCCGCGCGCTACGACAAGCATCGACGGCACGGCCATGAGTATTGCGTTGCGCCTGCGGGTCTTTATGTCGAACTTCATGTACGAATACAGCTCGTTAGGCGCGAATTTCATCGTGTCCATAGTGGCGGCATAGGCGAACACGCGCTTCATCAGCAGCGCGTCGTCTTTATTGGATGCCTTCGTGCGACAAGCCGTAAGGCACAGCAGACACAGCATGATAAGAAAGCTCCGGGCCGTATTCATCATAGGCAAAGATATGCAATAAATTTATAAAAACGATAAATCGGCAGGGAATATGAATTATTTTTTGACTACCGTCCGCCACGAACCGGTCTTTTGCATGTTATCCGAATACTTGTCGGCATGGCACATGCTTTATTTATATCGTCCTTTTCTCGTTTTATGATTGCAACATTTTGATAATTAATGATATACATGTATGCGGCGGATTGCGACCTGTATCGCGATGTGTGGAAACAAAAAAAGCAGTTACTGAATGATGTAACTGCTTTTGTTTGTGGGCCAACCAGGGCTTGAACCTGGGACCTCCAGATTATGAGTCTGTTGCTCTAACCAACTGAGCTATAAGCCCGAGAAAACCTGTTTGTGAGGATTTCGGCTGCAAAGTTACACAGTTTGGGGCAAACTACCAAATATTTTTCGAAAAAAATGATGTTTTTTCTGTATTGTTGATACGTTTTTGTGACGTTATGGCGTGTTTCCGACGAATTGTTCATATGTACACGGTCGGTTTTTGTGTCGGTGGGCGGTGTTACAGGTTGTGTATGTGGCGAGAGAGGCTTAACGGTCTCATGGTGATGTTGGGTATGAGAAACGGCGTATGTGAATATAATGAATCATAAAATGAGTGAATGTTAAAAATAACCTCGCGAGAATCGTTTTTTTCGAGCAGAGATACATTTGGCTGGAAAAAACGGGAAAATAAGAGGTTTGCGCAATGTGTTGATAATCAGCGATATAGTGTGAATGTGGTTTTTGATGACTGCATACCGTGCTGCGAAAGAGCCTTTTTCGGCATGCGAAATGGGTCATATCGGGTGGTGATTAACGCTTTATCGTCCCCTGATATGGGCTTTATCATGGTCTGGTATGGGCAATATCGTAAACTGATGACGGGAAAAGCGATGTGCAATCATTGCTTTTCCCGTCTGTTTTATGGTTTTCGTGCTATCTCCGTTTTCTGTTTTGCGAGTCGCGACGGAGATTTTTCGGCATTGTCAGTTAAGTTAAAATTTAACGTCATGCGTGCCGCTTGCGCTCTCATTTCATGAGCACCTTCATGCAGTCGTCGCCGCTTTTCACGATGAATATGCCTTTGTCCGGTATTTCGGCCTCGGTAACATCGTTGGCAAGCACCGTGCCGTCGGCATGATAGATGGTCATGGGCAGCTCGGAGCAGATGGTGTTTTGTCTCACGTTCACCTTGGAGTTTACGGTCGTGTTGTCGATGATTCCCGTCGAAACATGGGCGTAGCGCGAGTTCTGCGCAATGATGGTTTTTGTCAGTTCGAGTCCTTTTACGTTGTATATTCCCGATTTGTCGGTTCCGGCATAGTCCATCATGATTATTCCTGTTGCGCCGGGCTCATTGTCGGGCGAGCTGATGAAGTCTATCAGTGCCTTGCTGGTGTTAGACGCATTGATGCGGTAGCCGTCTGAACTTGCGTCGAGCGTGTAGCCCGACGCATGGTTTATGCACCATCGTGTTGAGGTGGCAGCCATCCTCACCTTGAGCATGTTGAGTATCGTGGCGTTCTTCTTGTCCGCTCCTCCTATGCCCGTGCAGTCGTAGAAGTCCTGCACGAGAGCCCGCTCGGTGCGTCCGTCAGGTCCGCTTATTACGGCTTTTGTCTGGTCGAGATAGTTGTCGCTGTGGCTCCACGAGTTGATGTATGCCCCGTGAGGACCGTTGTCGTAGGTGTCGCGGCTCATCACAAGAATCTTTCCTCTGAGGTCGGCTATGGTGAGTTCGGGCTTGAAGTTGGCTATGTATCCCGCCAGAGCGTCCGACGTGAGACATTTGTCCATCAGTGCCGCCCATTGATTCTGTATGTCGCTGTTGGCGTCGCTCTCGTGTCGCATTATCACTATGGCAAACTCTCCCGGCGCTTCTTTCAGTTTGTCGCGCAGTGTGATGAGTGCATCTTCAAACGACATCGCGGTCTTTATAATGCCGTGATAGATGTGCAGGTAAGTGCCGTTGTCGCCGTTCTCGACTGTCGGACGCAGGTCGAAGGCACGTATGCCGCAGTCCCATTGCTGGCTTATGGTGAGGTCTTGTGTCCTTGCCGTGGTGTTGCCCAGCAGCAGTCCGAGCAGTCCGTCGAAGCCTTCGCCGGTGGCGGAGTCGTGTGTTCCCGGTATGGACATGTCGCTTACGTATATGTTGTCGGCCATCGGCGTGATCCAGTTGTCAGCCGAAGCTGTTCCGACGGCAGCCATGAAGGCGAATGCCGCCGTCGTGATGCGTATGAGAACCTTTCCCATGGTTTATGATGTTTGGCGTTTGTCAGATGTTGTCCACTGCGCCATCTTGTGCCGGTTGCTGCCCGTTTTTCATCTGTTCGATGAACATTGACAGTCCGTGGCGCACGGAACTTAGTCCGAACAGTTCGGTGTGTATGTCGTCGATGTCGATCCAGAAACATTCGGCAGCGTCGTCGCCGGCTTTGAGCTTCGATGTGTCGTCCACCTCGCAGAGGAAGAACAGGTCGAGCGTGGGTATGTCGATGCCGCTGTATCGATAGGTGTTTGGCAGACTGAACAGATATTTCGCGCTTGTGACGTGCAGCCCGGTCTCCTCCTTTACCTCGCGCACCACGCCCTCTTCTGCGGTCTCTTCGGCGTCGGCGAATCCTCCGGGCAGGTCGAGCGTGCCTTTGGCTGGCTCTCTCAGACGGCGCTCAACGAGCAGCCTTCCGTTGCCGTCGAGTATGAGAGCCACGTTTGATGAAGCCGGATTTACGAAATATTCGAATCCGCAGTTGTCGCATTTGATGCTTTTCTCGCTGTTCGTCTCGAAGTGACTGCTGCCGCATACCGGACAGAACTTGAATTTCTCGGTTATCTGCATGATTATGATGGGTTGATTGTAGTTTCTCTTTTTTTATTCCGGCCAGCCTTTAGTCGGTCGTTTATTCTGCAATATTATGAAAAAAAAGTTATCTTTGCAAGTAAATAGTTTTAATATTTATCAAGACAATATGAGATTGAGAATTATGGCATTGGTGCTGGCAGTTTCCGCCTCCTGGCTCACTGCATCGGCCCAGAGAGTGTTTGATATGGACTTGTGGCAGGGCAAGGCGCGTGTGGAGAATGAGGACAAGGGCGACACAGCCAAGGTGCGTGTGTTCCTGCCCGACGAGAAGACGGCTACGGGCCGCGCGGTGGTGATATGTCCCGGAGGTGGATATGAGCATCTGGCGCTCGGACACGAGGGCTATGACTGGGGACCGTTCTTCAACGATATGGGAATAGCTGCCATAGTTTTGAAATATCGTATGCCGCACGGCAACCCTGACGTGCCCGTAAGCGATGCCGAGGAGGCAATCAGAATGGTGCGCCGCAACGCCACCGACTGGAAGATAAATCCGGCCGACGTGGGCATCATGGGATTCTCTGCCGGCGGACATCTCGCATCGACCATAGCCACACACTCAACCGGCGACGCTCTGCCTGACTTCCAGATATTGTTTTATCCTGTGATAACCATGATGGAGGGATATGCACACCAGGGCTCGCGCGACAATTTGTTGGGCAAGGATGTGAAGAAAAAGACGGAGCGCATGTATTGCAGCGACATGCACGTCTCACGCACGACACCGCGTGCCTGCATCATACTGAGCGACGATGACGACGTAGTGCAGCCGTCTAACGGCGTGAACTATTACAGCGAACTGTTCCGTCACGACGTTCCGGCAGCGCTCTATGTATATCCTTCGGGCGGACACGGCTACGGACTGCAGAGCTCTTTCAAGTATCACGTAGAGATGATGCTCGACCTCAGGGCGTGGCTGCGCAGCTTCTGACGCGCGGCCGTCACGCCAACATCGGGGCTAAAGAAAAAGCAGGGGGCTGAGACAAAAACGGTGTCTCAGCCCCCTGCTTTGTATATGGCGGTGCGTGACCGCTACGTATCATCGTCAGAGAAGAGCCTTTATCTCTGCGTCGATATCCTTTATCTGAGCGTCGCGTTTTACTACGTTCACGTTCTTGTTGAGAAGGAAGAACGTAGGCACTGCCTGCACGTTGTAGTTGTTGAGCACGCTTGCGCTGTTGTCGTCCACGCGTACGCTTATCCACGGCAGGGCTGCGGTCTGTGTCTTCCAGAAGTGTTCGTCGGTATCGACAGAGACCTGATAGATCTCGAGTCCGAGCTTGTGATACTTGTTGTATATGTCGCGCAGCATCATGATGCGGTCTGCCGAACCGTCGGCAGAGAAGAGATGGAAGTCGAGCAGCACCACTTTACCTTTGAGGTCGGACAGACGGCGCACGATGCCCTTGTTGTCCTTGAGGGCTATTTCGATGATGCCTGACGTGTCTATCACTTTCGGGTCGAGTCTCTTTGCCTGCTCGCTTCTTATTATGCGTACGTTCTTCATGCCCTCAAGCGCGATGTTGTGGAGGTTGGCTCCGCGTTCGGCTTTCGGATAGAACGTGTCCCAGCTGGTGGCTACGGCGGCAAACACCTTCACGTCGTCCTCGCTGTTGCGCGGATTGAAGATGAGCATTGTCTGGTAGCCCATGTTTATTGTCTGGAAGAGGGCGAAGTAGGCATAGGCCTTCATCGGCTCCTTGAAGATGTAGTCGTTCTTTACCTTGTACTTGTAGGCGGCAACAACCTTGTTTATGCTGTCCGTCACTGCCTGCACGTTGAGTGTCGGGTCGGCAGCTATGGCGTTTACGTTGCGCTGCAGCTGCATCTGCATGAGAGCGAGCTCTTTTATCTTGGAGCAGTCGTATGAGCCTTTAACCTCATATCCTGACGCCATGGTAGGGTAGGAGGCGCTAACCTCTATGTTCTCGGTTGAATCCACAGCGATGTTTATTATCTGTCCTGCTATGCGCAGACGGTAGAACTCCGGCGTGCCCTCGTCTTTCCCGCTGAAGGAGAACGAACCGTCCCCGGTGAGTTTTACTGAGTCGGTTGTCACCGGACCGTTGAGGCTCATGTGTTCAAAATACAGTATTGAGTCTTTGGCGTCGGTTATGTTTCCCGTAACCTGAAACTTCTTTTCGTTGCACGACGATATGGCCATCACCGCGGCTATTATTGCTACAAAGGTGATGTGGCTGTATCTATGGTTTATCTTCATATAGTGTTTTGTTTTCGTATTCAGTATGCAAACTTACACATTTTTTTCGTATATAAGGCTCTTCGGATGATATTTTTTGCTTATACGTTGAAGGGCAGGCCATGCAGGCCTGCCCTTTTCGTGTTATTGCGTGTCCGGCGTTGAGGCTCAGTATTTTATTTTGATGAGCTTCACTCCGTGCAACGGGATGAAGTAGCGTGTGTCGGTGGTGCTGAGGTCTTTCTGCCGCCACAGGTCGCGGACGTAGCTCAGGCTTGATATTCCGAGCTTGCCGAAGTAGGAAGAGAAGTCCACCGTGGCGTTCTCGCTGCCCACGTTGAATATTCCCACGGCGTAGCTGCCGTCGGCAAGCGGACGTTTCCATATCTGTATGTCGCCGTCGAGCACCTCGCGTTTGGCCTGACGGCCGAGTATGTCCTGGTTCACTGCGTTCACCTCATTGTTGCAAAGCAGTCCGAGGGTGAAGTCGTCCATGCGCGATATGTCGCAGCCTATGAGCATGTTCGAGGCGAGGAGCGACCACAGTGAGATGTGTGTGTATTGCTCTTCGGTGGTGAGGCGCGTCTCGCGCAGGTTGGCACTCCAGCCCACCATGCCTACGATGAGCATGTCGGGATCGTTCCAGCAGCCCGGTTCGGCGTAAGGATAGAGCTCTGCCTGTCTCACGAAACCTATGTCGTAGAGCGATTCCCATGTGTCTGTTATGTCGCCCGTGGTGCGCCATGAGTTGGCATCTACGGCGTGTCCCCACTTCCACACGTCCGCCATACCATACTGGCAGAGGCTGTAGAAGATGTCGCGCGGCTGCTCACGCAGATATTTCTGCATGTGGAGATATGGTCTGACGTAGGCCGCCACGCTGTGGTCGCGCGACTTGTCGAACTCGCGCGAGTAGCCGCACCAGTCATATTTCAGGTAGTCTATGCCCCAGCTGTTGTATGTCTTGGCGTCCTGCTCCTCATGACCGAGCGAACCGAGATAGTTACCGCAGGTGCGGTCGCCCGGTGAAGAGTAGATGCCGAACTTCAGACCGTTGGAGTGGAGCCAGTCGCCCAAGCCTTTCATGTCGGGGAACTTCTCGTTCACGGCGATTGTTCCGTCGGCGTTGCGCTCCGGAGCCTCCCACGCATCGTCAACGTTGATGTAACTGTAGCCGTAGTCGGCGAGTCCCTTGTCGATGAGGGCGCGTGCAGACGACATCACTTTCTCCTGCGAGACGCTGAGTCCCCAGCAGTTCCAGCTGTTCCAACCCATAGGCGGCGTGAGCGCGATCTTGTCGCCCACCTTTATCGTGAACTTCTGTTCGGTCTTGCCTTTGGCGTTCTCGCCGATGAGTGTCAGCTCGTAGTCGCCGCGCTCCTTTATGCTTCCGCTGATCACACCTTTGTCCGCATCGAGGCTCAGACCTTCGGGCAGGTTGACTGCCGAGAACTTCATCGGACGCTCGCCCGACATAGGTATGCGGAAGATGACGGGTGAGCCGGGGCGCACTCCGTAAACCAGCGGACCGTTGTAGCGCGGTGTGGCCGGTGCTGCCGGGGTGAGAATGTATTTCGGAATGAATGTGGCTGTGTTCTTCTTGCCGCTTACGGCGTCGGTGCAGGTGACGGATATCTGCACGCAGCGGCTTCTGTCGTAGGCCAGGTCGAACGATTTTGTGCCGTTGCCCTTTACAGACAGCTTCTTGCTTATGTGTTGCAGGCTCTGTCCGTTCTCGGTGTCGGTCACGTCGATGTCGATAGCCATCTTAGTGGTTGAGCCGCCTGTGTTTTTAACTGTAGCTGTGCACACCGGCTTCACTCCGAACGATTTCTGCGCGAAAGCCGTGTGTATGCAGTCTATGCGGTTGGGAACGCTGATGCTAACTCCGCCGCCGAACATTCCGCCGGGGTCGTTACCGTTGTACACTCTCACGGCGAGCACGTTCTCTCCGCCCCATTTTATGGCTTTGCTCTTTGCCGGCACCGAGTAGGTGCGCACGTTCTCCCACGCCGAGACATATCCTCCCTTGTCGGCGGGAGTCTGTCCGGTCTTGCCGATAAGCACACCGTTGAGATAAGTCTCGTCGGCATCGTCTATCTTGCCCATGTCGAACACCACGCTCTCCTTCGCGTCAGAGTTGTCGAGCATTGACTGCGGCAGGGTGAAGCGTATGCGGTACCATGCGTAGTTGTTGGGATTCTGAGTGCCCTGTTCGTTCCATGGCCTGAGCATGGACAGCGACTGCCAGCTGCTGTCGTCGAACGAACTGTTTTTCCATTCCATATTGTCGCCTTTATGGAATCTGGCGTCTGTCAGTTTGATGGTCTGGGCTGCTGCGCTAAGTATTGCGGCAACCGACAGACACGTGGTCAGTAATATTTGTTTCTTCATATCAGGTTGTGGTTTTGATGTATGTTCTTTTGTCGGTAGATTGGCGGAAAGTCCTGCTGCGTAAGCGGTCGGACTGCCGTGACAGGTGTGGTCAGTTAATAATAAGATATGCACAAAGATACAATAAAAATCAAGAGGACGACAGCGTGGATGGCTTTTTTGTGGGTTTTATTTATATAATGTCACGCGGACGGTGGGGTGGTTATGAAGAAACGGTGTGATGCGGAGCGGCATGGGAACATACGGTGGATGTCCGGTGCGTTCCGTGATGCTGAATTTCCGTGACGTACAGACAGTCAGTGCGGTAGGTATGTCTGCGCGCCATATCAGAATAAGGATGCGTCACGGCTCGTGTACGGTTACAGCTCTTTTGGGGAAAACTATGGAGGCGTACTTATAATTTTTCTTGACTAAATTTTGACAAAATATTTTCGCAAAAGAGGTGTGAATGAATGTTAAAACCGATATAATAAAGGCCGTTTCGGGCTGAACCGCATTTTAATATACCCCATACCGTAGTCCGAAAAAGTACGATTGGTGTTCCGATATTGCCCATTTCGCAGTGCGATAAAGCCCATTTCATGGTGCGATATGGTGCTTTTCAGCCTCCGAAATAGGCCATTTCGCAAGCTGAAACGGTGCTTTTCGCAATGCGATGAAATACCCCTTAAGCATAAATCATTGATATTCAAGACATTATAAAACCTCTCATAATCGGCGTATTTGCGGCCGAAAGAAAGTCAGTTTGCAAATATGCGCTTATTTTTCGGGGTAGAACCGGAAACTGGGGCGTAAAAATCAGAATACGGTTATAAATTGAAAGTATGCCGTATCTGTCTCGTTCCGACAGACGTGAGCGTTATTTATCCGTATCAGAAAAACGGTATATCCGGCATAGAAACCTCAGATTTTCATTGAAAAAAATATGTATTGAATTTCCGCCGGACCGTCTTTCGCTCAGGAAACATCGGTGGCGGAGCGTCCGCAGACAACATTGAGGCGCACAGATAAAGAAAAAAGGGACGCACCTTAGAGATGCGTCCCTTCTGTTATGGATTGAGTGTGCCGGCAGAACGGAATATTCCGCCTGACGGAAACACGTGTTTAGTATTTTATTATCTTCTCGCTTGAAGAACCTGACTTGCTGCGTACGTTCACGATATAGAGTCCGTCGGGAACATCGAACACCTCAACGTCAACGCTTCCGGTGCCCTTGCCCGATTTCATCTTCTCGCCATGCACGGTTACGAGCTGCCATCTGAACTTGTCGCTGTTGTTCATTGTGATGGTGAACTTGTCGTGCACTCTACGTGGGCTTACGCTCATGTTCTTGTTGCCTTTAGAACTTTCGGCGCTCTCTATGCCTGTAGGATCGTTTATTACAGGACGCTCGGCCGTGACAGAAGGACGCAGGTTCTTGATTACAGGCCATCCGTCTTCGCCCCATGTCACCTTGTCGAGGAATACCTTACGGCCTGCGCCGGTGTCCTTGGCGTCGTAACCGTGATAAAGCATCCAGTATTGTCCGGCGTCGTCGAGCACGAATTCAGAGTTGTGTCCCGGTCCTACAACGTCCGGACTGCGGTAGAGGAAGTTGGAGAACTGGTTGTCGAGGGCGCGTTCGCCTACCTTGTTCACATACGGACCGGTGAGGTTCTCAGAGCGTGCCACCATTACATGATATGTACTGTTGCCTCCGTCGCAGCATGAGCCTGCCGAACCGAAGAGGTAGTAATAGCCGTCGTGCTTTATGATGTATGTGCCTTCGGTCAGTGTGCCTGCAATCTGGAACTTCTTGGCTCCGTCCTTTATGGACAGTCCGTCGTCGGAAAGCTCTATGCCGTATATGCCTCGGAACGAACCCCAGAAGAGGTATTTGTGACCGTTGTCTTCGATGTAGAACGGGTCGATGCTGTTCTGAACGCCTATCTCGTTGCTGATGAACAGTTTCTTGGCGTTGAGGAACGGACCTTCGGGACTGTCGGCAACGGCGCATCCTATACCGCACTCCCATTCCTTGCCCCATTCTGATTTAGAGAAGTAGAGCACATATTTGTCGCCTATCTTGTTGATGTCCGGTGCCCAGATGCCGCCGTTAGGAACCATTGTCGGGCGTGTGGCGTCGGTGAATGCAGTGCCTATGAAGTCCCAGTCCACAAGATTCTTCGATTTGTATATAGGCGTGTTGTGGGTGTCTTCAGTTCCGTACAGATAGTAGTAACCGTCGTCCGCGCGTATCACTGTCGGGTCGGGGGCGCTCACGTCTATTACAGGATTGCTGTATGTATCGGTGATTTCCTCAGGCTTTTCGGGCTTTACCATCTCCTCGGGCGTGACTGCCGTGCTGCCCGTAACCTCGGCTTTGACGGTTGTGAATGTCGATCCGTTGTACGATGCGTTCACAGTCTGCACGCCTACGGTGTAGCTTCCGTCGGGCAGGCAGAGGGTCACCTTGCGTGCGTTATATGCGTTTCCAGGCTGGTTTACCTTGCGCACGCCGTCTTTCTCTCCGCCTATGAACGAGTTACCGCCTGCAAATGTCTTTCCGTCGGCGTTCATTACGTAATATTCAAATGTCTCGTTGCCTATGGCTCCGTCGGGCATATCCCATGTGAGCACGAGTTTGCCGTCGGCTGTCTCAGCCTTCAGATTCTTCGGCATCTGAGGTGTCACGACCGTCTTGTTGGGGTTGTTGGTTGCCGAGAATATGTTTGCCAGTCCGTCGAGACCCGAATAGAAGGTTCCGTCGGAGGTCTGCGAGAGGGTGACATAATCGTTCACGCCGTCGCCGTTGTAGTCAACAAATACGACGCAACCTTCCGAACCGCCTCCCACGCGGTAGCTCTCGGTGAACGAAGCGTTGCCGTCGCCAAGTCCTATGAGGCAGGTCTGTGTGCTGAGTCGTGGCGACCAGCCGAGGTTGAAGATGTCGAAGTTTCCGTCGCCGTCCCAGTCCATTGCGCCGTACTGGCGGTTGGTGCTGTTCTGTCCGCGCATTTCAGACAGTCCGGCAGTGCCTTCCGACTTGTAGGTCACTGTTCCGTTGTCGGCTATGGTAGCTGTGTATATGCCGTAAACATACTTTCCGCGTCCGTTGCCGCTCCATCCGGAGAGGAATATATCCGGCGTCCCGTCGTTGTTGAAATCGGCCACAGCGATGGCTCCTTCGGATATTGCCGGAATGCTGCCGAAGGTGACATACTGTCTGCGGAACTGTCCGGGATGTTGCGGGTCGTTGAGGAACAGGTCGGTGAAGTGGTTGTCGTTGCCGTTGGTTGTGCCGAGAGCTTCACGGTCGTTGGAGTTGGAGTTGATGAAGAAATCAACATATCCGTCGTTGTTGAAGTCGTAGGCAAGCACCTGTCCGCACTCAAAGTGATATTTCTTGCCGTCCTGTCCGTATCCGATGACATAAGGATCGGTAAGGAAATAGGACACCTCGAACACTCCGCCGCCGCGGTTGAGCAGTATGACATTGGCGTCGGTGTATGTCTTCGGGTTGTTGCTCTTGTTGGTCTGATAGCCTATTCCGACGATATCGGGCAGACCGTCGTTGTTGAAGTCGGCCACATCTCCGGAGAGGATATAGCGCATGTCGAACTCCACGGGATTGCCTTTAGCATCGACAAACGCAGGTTTGTACTGTTCGAAAGTGCCGTCGCCGTTGCCTAAGAATATGCCTTCACGGCTGATGTTGTCGATGAACGGTTCTTCGTTGTATGTTCTTCCTGATGTCTCGAAAGCCACGATGTCCATTATTCCGTCCTGGTTCATGTCGCAGGCGGAGAGCGAAGGACGGTCGGCCACGTTGATGTTTATGCCGTCGTTGAAGTAAGAAAGATCGTTGTAGGTGTTGCCTACGACGAACCATCTGTTTCTTCTCGCGGGGTCGATGGTAAGCACGTGTGTCTTTCTTGTCTTCTCCCAGCTTTGTCCGCCGGCATCGTTTGTGGTGTTGTTTCCTATTCCGGCAACCACAAGGTCGCGCAGTCCGTCATTGTTCACGTCAATGGCGACAGCGTTGGAATTGTGTGCTCCCCATTCCTGTCTTGTCGCACTGTTGGTTATGTTGGTCTGTGCCTGCACGGCGGTAGCGGCCAACAGCGTGACGATTAAAGTTGTAGATTTTTTCATTTTAGTCATTTTTGATTGTAAAACAAGTGATCAAGGTAATTTAATAATAGAGCTTTTCCCGTTAGTTTATCCGGCAGTCACGGCAGTGTTTCTCATGACATGTGGAACTATATGGCTGTTCCCGGCAGCCGGATAAGTGGGGTGTTGACATCTGCGGCGTTTGTCGTGCCGCGCTATGTATGTGTTCTTAAGGCTCCGCACAACGGAAGGTTGTTATTCCTTCATTGTGTTTTTATGCAGTATCATGATTCTTCCGTAAGGTGCGGAGCCCGGTATCAGTGTCGTTATTTCTCAATGTCGGCCGATGGAGGTGCGGCGTTCTTGTCGGCACCCCATGCCTTGTTGGGGTGTTTGCCCATGACAAGCACGAGCTTGCCACCGTTCTTTATGTCGTTGTGACTGAACCATGGCTTGTTCCATGTCTTGCCGTTGAGCGTGGCACTCTGTATGTATTTGTTCTCGTCGGAGCAGTTCTTGGCTTCAATCTCGAATATCTTGCCGTTGGGAAGCGATATCTTTACGTCGCTGAACAGCGGACTTCCGATGTTGTATGCCGGGAAACCGGGTGTGACGGGATAGAATCCTATGGAGGAGAATACGGCAAACGAGGTTAGTCCTCCGCCGTCCTCGTCGCCCGGAATACCCATGACGTCGTTGCGGAACCACGTCTTGAGCACCTGTCTCACGCGTTTCTGGGTCTTCCACGGCTGGCCGGCGTAGTTATATAAATAAGGAATGTGCAGAGACGGTTCGTTAGCCATGGTGAACTGTCCGATGTTTCCGGTCTGGTCGGGCAGCTGTTCGTAGAACTCGCGCTTGCCTCTTCCCATCGGCTCTGCGAATGTCTGGTCGAGGTTCTTAATGAAGTTCTCGCGTCCGCCCATAAGGTTTATGAGGTCAGCCATGTTGTGCTGTACGTCCCAGCGGTAGGTCCATCCATTGTTCTCGTCGTAGGCGTCGCGTGCTCCTATGCCGCCGGAGAACCGGTAGTCGAACGGTTCTATGAAGTTGCCGTCCTTGTCTTTAGGATGGAAAAAGCTCGTCTTGCTGTTGAACAGGGTGCGGTAGTTGCGTCCGAGCTGTGCGTAATGGTTCGCCTTTGCGGTGTCGCCCATGAACTCGGCGATGCGCGAGAGGCACCACATATCGTATGCCGTGCCAAGCGTTACGGCCACCGGTTGTCTCTTCTCAAAGTCGGACACGTTGGGGTCGGTCTCCTTCTCACCTTCGCGCAGTGCGGGAATGTATCCGTGCTGTTTGTAGAATTCGTCAATCCATCCGGCTTTGTTGCCCGACCACGGAGCCAGAGTCTTTTCCTCGATACCTTTTCTGCAGTATTCGAATGCGCGCTTTGCGTCAACCTTCACGCCTTTATAAAGCGCGTCGGCCACCATTGCCACGCCGTGGTTTGAATTCATTCGTCGTGAGTCGCCGGTTATTTCGGGGAATGTCGGCATCAATTCTGTTCCCATCTGTTCTGCCATACGCAGGTATGACTCAATGATGTAGCTCTGTTTCTTCGGCTCAATGAGTGTGCGCAGGGGATGTGCGGCGCGGTATGTATCCCATATCCAGTCGTCTGTGTAGAAAGGTATTCCGCCGTCCTCATGCACCTGTCCGTCGTACGCACTGAAGTAACGGCCGTCCTCGCTCAGGCATACCGGACGCTCGAATGTGCGATAATAGGATGTGTAAAGCACGGTTTTCTGGTCGTCGCTGCCTCCTGTGACCTTTATTTTGGACAGAGCGTCGTTCCACACCTTGCGTCCTCTCGCTGCCACCTTATCCACATCGTAGCTGTTTTGCTCGCGCATCAGGTTCTTGTGAGCCTGCTCCTCGCTTATGAACGATACTCCATAGCGCAGGCGTACCTTCTCTGTTCCGTCTTTATATCTTAATACGGCGCAGGCGTTATTGCCCTGTGCCATCGATGTTCTGCCGTCAAATCCGTCGGCGGCGAGTATTCCTGTGGTCATCGGCGCGGTCTCTGTCTCGAGATAAATATAAACTCTTGTGTTGTCGTTGAGCTGCTGATAACCGCTGACATAGTTCTGTCCGATTCTTATCATGCCGTTGGCAGAGTTGATGATGACGTACACCGGTTTGTCCTTCTTGTAGAAGTTGAGTTCGTAAACGGCGCTTTGTCTGTCCACGGCATAGCGTGCTCTCATCGTGTTGTCGTCGAGTTCGACGTCGAATGAGTATGGCGTGATGACCTCATTGTCGTAGTTCACCGCAACCACGGGCTGCAGATGTTCCCTTTGGCTTGGGCTGATGCTGAAGGCCGAACGCTCGCGGTGGTTAGTGACAATCACCGGCAGACCGTTTACATATTCTGATGTATAGTCGGCTCTTGCGGGATATACTCTCAGCATGCTGTTCGGAAGCTGTATCGTTGCGAATGTAGGTACGAGCAGATGGCTTATGTTTCCAATATACGGATTCACGTAGTCAACGGGTTCTTTTGTCTGTGCCACGATATCAGGACATCCTGTTAGGAACGCGGCAATGGCCATAAGTGCTATGAATTTCTTTTTCATGTAATAAGTCCGGGTCTTTGTTTAATGGTAAAGTAAAAGGATTGTTTACCTTTACGGGTCTTCATTTTTAAATAAAATCCCCGCACAGACATTTACCTGTGCAGGGATTTTTATGTCATGCATTTATTCAGTCTATGTCACTGTTGTGATCAAGGCTGTCATTAAATGGTTTTGGTTCTTGCTTTGCGTTGTTGTCAGACGGTCTGTGCTCGAAGCGGCGCTGTCCTCTGCGTTCGCCGTTCTCGCGTCCCTGTCTCTGACGACGCTCGCCACGTTCAGGTCTCTGGCGGCGCTCATGCTCTACATATCCTTCCGGTTTCGGGATGAGAACACGGTGAGAGAGCTTATATTTACCGGTCTTCGGGTCGATTTCCATCAGTTTCACTTTGATCTTGTCGCCTTCCTTTATTCCGGCATCCTCTACGGTCTCAAGACGTTTCCAGTCTATCTCTGAGATGTGGAGCAGTCCGTCCTTGCCCGGCATTATCTCTACGAAGCAACCGTAAGGCATGATAGAACGAACAGTACCTTCGTATATCTCGCCTACTTCAGGTATTGCTACGATGGCCTTTATCTTAGCCATTGCTGCGTCGATGCAGTCCTTGTTGGCTGCGCTCACCTGAACCTTACCTACGCCGTCAACCTCGTCGATTGTGATGACAGCACCGGTGTCCTCCTGAATCTGCTGGATAATCTTGCCGCCCGGGCCTATCACTGCACCGATGAATTCTTTAGGAATCTCTATCTGTACGATGCGCGGAACCTGCGGTTTGAGCTCTGGTCTCGGCTCAGCGATGGTTTCTGTAAGCTTGCTGAGGATGTATTCGCGTCCTGCTTTTGCCTGCATGAGAGCCTTCTCCAGAATCTCGAAGCTCAGTCCGTCGCACTTTATATCCATCTGAGTTGCGGTCAGACCGTCCTTTGTTCCTGTTGTCTTGAAGTCCATATCGCCCAGGTGGTCTTCATCACCGAGGATATCGCTCAGCACTGCATATTTGTCTTCTCCAGGGTTCTTGATAAGTCCCATTGCGATACCGCTCACCGGTTTCTTCATCGGAACGCCGGCATCCATCAGAGCAAGTGTACCAGCACATACGGTTGCCATTGATGACGAACCGTTGCTTTCGAGTATCTGCGATACGAGACGTACGGTGTAAGGGAAGTCCTCTGGGATCTGTCCTTTCAGCGCACGCCATGCCAGGTGTCCGTGTCCGATCTCGCGACGACCTACTCCGCGCTGTGCCTTTGCCTCACCCGTGCAGAACGGCGGGAAGTTGTAGTGCAGCAGGAAACGCTGGTAGCCGCGGTCGAGCACGTCGTCGATGAGTTTCTCATCGAGCTTTGTACCCAGTGTACATGTTGTGAGACTCTGTGTCTCGCCACGTGTGAATATAGAGCTTCCGTGCGGCATTGGCAGCGGTGAAACCTCGCACCAGATAGGACGGATCTCGTCTGTCTTACGTCCGTCGAGGCGTTTGCCTTCGTCGAGAATGCAGCGGCGCATAGAGTCGCGCATCACGTCTGCATAGTAACGGCTTATCATTCCGTGCTTCTCCTCGAGCTCTTCAGGAGTGAGGTCGGCGTGTGCGGCGTCATAAGCAGTAGTGAAGTCCTCTACAATCTGTGAGAAAGCTTCCTCACGTTTCTTCTTGTCATGGTCGCCGGCTTCAGCTATTGCGTAGCACTTGTCGTAGGTCTCGCGGCGCAGTTGCTCGCGCAGCTCGTCGTCGTTTACCTCGTGGCAGTACTCGCGTTTTACGTCAGTGCCGAGTTCCTTAGACAATTCTGTCTGCAGTTCGCACATCGGTTTGATGGCATCCATGGCAGCCTTGAGAGCGCCGATCATATCCTGCTCGGACACTTCCTTCATCTCACCTTCAACCATCATGATGTTTTCTGCCGAGGCACCGACCATGATGTCCATGTCGGCTTCCTTCATCTGCTCGAATGTCGGGTCGATAACATACTGTCCGTTAACACGTGCTACGCGTACTTCAGAGATAGGACACTCAAACGGAATATCTGAACAAGCCAGAGCGGCTGATGCTGCAAATCCTGCCAAAGCGTCGGGCTGGTCAACGCCGTCAGCGCTGAGAAGCATGACGTTCACATAAACCTCTGCGTGGTAGTTAGAAGGAAAAAGCGGACGCAGCACGCGGTCAACAAGACGTGATGTGAGAATCTCGTTGTCGCCGGCCTTGCCTTCGCGCTTGGTGAATCCACCAGGGAAACGTCCGGCAGCGGCATACTGCTCTCTGTAATCTACTTGAAGAGGCATGAAATCTGTTCCGGGAACTGCATCTTTTGCGGCACAAACAGTTGCGAGGAGCACTGTGTTGCCCATTCTGAGCACACATGATCCGTCGGCCTGCTTTGCCACTTTCCCGGTCTCAATGCTGATGGTTCTTCCATCAGGCAATGATACTGTTTTCGTAATTACGTTCATCTAAAATAACATCTAATAAAAATAAATTCGGACAAAGATAATTAAATAATGTTGAATGAGCTACAAATCTGACTTATTATTATTATTTTTTATGAAAACATTTTTGCTGTTTCCGCGGCATTATGTTCCGTTCCGGTGTGTGCTCCGCATCATGTCAGGCAGCATCGGGTTTGCCGGTGGGTGGCGGAAGTGTTGTTCCTCCTATTCCGTAATAGTTGAAATATAAGTACTATGGGTTTCAATCCTTCGCAAAATTGATTAAAATAATATCAAAAAGATTTGTTTTATACATATTTTATTTATCTTTGCATTTTCTCAGTAATGGTCGCATCATTTATTAAATGTGAGGTTCTGAGCATTTATTTATTAAAAAATTATAGAGTATGAGAAAACTTTTACTTTCGGCTCTTGTGCTTATCAGCGCTTCGCTGAGTGCGCAGACAAGTTTTAAGAACGGATTGTTCACCTACACGATGACAGGTCCTAACACTGTTGAGGTGTCAGATGCCGACAGCAAGGATGCGTCGGACACACCCGTTTATGATTATGTAATACCGGAAACGGTTGAGAACGAAGGCGTCACATACACCGTTACTGCCATCGGTGAGGACGTGTTCTATTGGAGCGATGTCAAGTCCGTTTCCATTCCGGAGACTGTGGATTCAATCAAGGGCAGTGCTTTCAATGCAGCCAAAGATCTTACCGAGATAACACTTCCTTCACACTTGAAGTACATCGGCGACTATGCTTTCAGCTCGTCAGGACTGAAAAGCATAACCATTCCTGCCTCGGTTGAGGAGATAGGAAGCAGCGCTTTCTTCACCTGTACATCGCTTGCATCTATCGAACTCGGCTCAGGTCTGAAATCACTCGGATACTCTGCGTTCTACAAATGTGCGTTCACATCTGTTGAACTTCCTGCAGGCATCGAGACAATTCCTTCAGGTCTGTTCTACGGATGCTCCCAAACTGGAGACAGTGAAGATAGACGGCAAGGTGAACTATGTAGGCGACCGCGCGTTCCGCGAGTGCTCTTCGCTCAAGTCAATCGACCTTCCGTCAACAGTAACCTACATCGGTGAGGACGCTTTCCTTGAGTGCACCTCGCTCACGACTCTCAAACTTCCGGCTTCGCTCGAGAAAGTAGGCGTGAACTTCGCAGCCAACAGCGGCATCACATCTTTCACCGTTGAGGACGGCAACAAGAACTTCACGGTAGATGGAGGAGTGGTTTACAGCGCAGACAAACTGGTGCTTTACGCCGCACCTACAAAGGGACTTTACGAGCTCACCGTTCCGTCAGGATGTATCGGTATCTACGGCGGTGCGTTCTCAGGCAGCGAGATAAAGAGCGTCACTCTGCCCGAAGGATTCCTCGCTGTTGACAACTACGCTTTCTGCGAGTCGGCACTCGAGAACATAAACCTGCCGTCATCCATCGTGATGATAGGCGAGCAGGCTTTCGCAGCCACACAGCTCACCGAGGTAACTCTGCCTGCCCACACCGAGACTCTCTACAGCGCAGCCTTCGCAGCGTGTGAGAAACTTGCCACGGTAACCATTCCTTCAGGACTCAAATTCATGTACAACCGCGCGTTCTATGGCTGTACAGCCCTGAAGACAGTCAACTGCCTCGGCTCAAAAGCTCCTGAGCTTGAGGAGATATACGATGCATACGAGAGCCAGTTCTACGGCGTTGAAGGTGCCACTCTCTATGTTCCGAAAGGATGCACGGCATCTTATGACGATGCAGGTTATGACGATTACTTCGACATTGTAGAGACAGCCAACGGCGTACTCACAGCCGTATCCACCACACCTGCTACCGACAGCACGGTTGAACCGGGTTTGATGTCAATGTCGTTCGATGTAGAGTTCGACGAGCCTGTCACTGTTGTTGAGTCTTCACCTGCCGTAAATCTTTACGATGGTGCACTCGTTGGCGGCACTGAGATCAAGCCGGACGACGCATGGTACACTAATGTTGGCGGTGCAAACGACAACAAGCTCACTGTATGGGGTGCTGATTCCGACAGATTCACTTGTTCGTTCAAGGTTGAGAACGACAAAGAATACACCGTTGTCATTCCGGCAGGTGTAGTAAAGAATGCCGCAGGCGACCTCAACGAGCAGATTATCATCAGCTTCAAGTGTGTTGAGCCGACAGCCATTGATGGCGTTGACGCTGACAGCAACGCTACTGTTACCGCACGCTACAACATCAACGGTCAGAAGATGGGCGTAGCCGTTAAGGGCATCAACATCGTCAAGATGTCTGACGGTAAGGTTCGCAAGGTGCTTGTAAAATAATGAAACGATGAGTCTTCGCTTGCCATCGTGCAGGCGGCCACATCATAATCTCAAAGGGAGACAGACGTCATGGAACGCATATTCCGGCACCTGTCTCCCTTTTTTCTGTATATGTTTTTTTGTTAATTGTGTTAAAACCGCGCCGGCTGCGCAACAACGTCAGCATATAATGACTATATTTACGTCATGTTGGTCCCACGCATGCGGATGACATGAACCGGGTGGAAATGTAGTTCCTTAATAATAAGACTTATGAGAAAGTTTATGCTGTTGTCGATTGCGCTTGTCAGCACCGCACTGAACGCGCAGACAAGTTTCAGAAGCGGTCAGTTTACCTATACAGTGACAAGTCCCCGAACGGTTGAGGTGTCGGTTGCCGACGACAAGGACGCGTCGGGTACGCCGGTCCATGATTATGTCATACCGGCCACGGTGAGCCATGAAGGCGCCACATACCGTGTGACGTCGCTTGGCGAGGACCTTTTTTACCAAAAGGACCCAAGGACGGTCTCCATTCCTGAGAGCGTCGATTCGATAAAGACCGGAGCCTTTCTCTGTGCCGATAACCTCAACTCCATTGCCCTTCCTTCAGGGCTGAAGTATATCGGCGGTGCCTCTTTCAGTTCTTCCGGACTGAAGAGCATCGTCATACCTTCCTCCGTAGTTGAGATAGGTGAGAACGCGTTTTTCTCCTGCAAGTCTCTTTCTTCTGTCCGCTTTGGCAAGGGACTGAAGAAGATAGGCAGCGCGGCGTTCTTCGGCTGTGCGCTGTCTTCTGTCGAGCTTCCCGAAGGCATTGACAGCATACCCGAGGCCCTCTTCCACTGTTGTGCCAGTCTCCGTTCGGTGAAGATGGGTTCCGGCGTCGCTTACATAGGTGACCTTGCATTCCGCGAGTGTCCCTTGCTCACGTCGATAGACCTTCCGTCCGGTGTCACCCATATAGGCAACGACGCCTTTCTCGGCTGCACATCGCTCACAAGTCTGCAGCTTCCGGCGTCGCTCGAGACACTCGGCACATGCTTCGCTGCATGTAGTGGTATCACGAAGCTCACCGTTGAGGAAGGCAACAGCCACTTCGTCACGGACGGTGGAGCCGTGTATGATGCCGGTAGAAGAGTGCTTTATGCCGTGCCGTCGAAAGGACTTCAGAGCATCACCGTGCCGTCCGGATGTCTCAGAATATGCCGCGGCGCGTTCTGGGGCAGCGACATAAAGAGCGTGACATTGCCCGAAGGAATACAGAAAATTGACGATAAAGCCTTCCTCGGGTCGGCACTTGAGAACATCAACCTGCCGGCGTCCATAATATATATAGGCGAGAGGGCTTTCGCCCATACAAGGCTCACCGAGGTAACACTGCCCGAACAAATCGAGCGGCTCAGCGACTCTGCCTTCGCGGAGTGCGCCGTACTTGCCTCCGTCACCATGTCGCAGGGGCTCAAGTACATCTGTCACCGTGCGTTTCTCGGGTGTCCTGCACTTAAAATGATGAACTGTCAGAGCGCTACGCCGCCCGAATTTGAAAGGGTGGAATCAGATCAACTGAAACCCTTCACCCTCGTCACGGGTGCCACGCTCCGTGTTCCGAAGAACTGTTCGGCGTCTTATCGCGATGCAGGATACGCGGAGTTTTTCAACATAACGGAGATGTAGTTATAGACGTAACAAAGATGTAGCACGATGAATCTGTCGGGACTGTGAAACCAATGGGTACGCTGAGGCTATTTCTGTATTCCGGATTGGCGGCTGTATGAAGTGCGGCAGACGTAAGAATGTCTGTTTTACGGAAAATAAGTATTGCTGCGGGGTGCTTCAATGAGAAATAATCATTAACTTTGTCCGGTATGGAAATATCATAGAATACAAAATCACGGTATTATGAAAAACTTACAACGAACATCCGCGGCATACATCATGGCGGTCATCATATTGCTTGCCGACCTCGTGCCGCTGCCGGTGCTTGCCGCCCATAATATGGGCGCAGACGGTCAGACCATGGCCAATAACCAGTGGCGCGGCCGCCGTGTGGCATTCCTCGGCGACTCCATCACCGACGCCCAACGCGTAGGCACCACCTGCTGCTACTGGGAATATCTGGCCGACATGCTCGGCATCGTGCCTCTGGTGTATGGCATCAACGGTCACCAGATGAGCGACCTTGCCGGTCAGGCGCGCCGTCTGCTCGAGGAACGTGGCGACAGCGTGGACGCAATAATGATATTCGCAGGTACCAACGACTACAACAGCGGTGTCCCCATAGGCGAATGGTACGAGACGGGCGAGCGCGAGACCGTTGTCGGCGGAGGCGGAAAGGCCGTGCGCAAATACCGTACGCCGGTGATGAGCGACGCCATGTTCAAGGGCCGCATAAACATACTGATGGACTTTCTCAAGACCAATTATCCCGATAAGCAGATTATCATGCTCACGCCAATCCACCGTGCCTACGCATGTTTCGGCCCTGACAACATACAGCCCGACGAGCGTTTTGCAAACAGCATCGGCGTGTTCTTCGACGAGTATGTCGAGGCGGTGAAGGAAGCCGCCGGCGTATGGGCCGTGCCGGTGATAGACCTCAACAGTCTGAGCGGGCTCTATCCGCTCAACGATTCGCACGCACGCTATTTCAGTAACGACAAGACCGACCGTCTGCATCCTAACGCCGCGGGTCACAAGCGTATGGCTCAGACCATCGCCCGCCAGATGTTGGCGTTGCCGGCCGTGTTCGACTGACGGCCGGTGGTGCTGTTCGTGGCTGTCGCATACCTGTTGCGCCGTATGTGGAAATGCGTGTTGCGGCAGGTGGTGTGGATGCCGTGCCGGTGAGTAACGGGACCTTAGATAATTGCTTATTCTCAATTATGATTCCGCAAAAGTTAAATTACACGTGCTCAAAACTCGAATTTTTCCGGTCGGACAAGGTTTTTGCGCGAAAACAAGCGAAATTTTGAGCATTTGCATAATATGTTGATAGTCAGACGCTTGATATGATATGCCCTGCCGGGACCATCATGGGTGCTTTGCAATAAAGCCTTTATTGCATTGCGAAATGGCCTATTTCAGAGTGTGATAAAGGCCATTTCGGGGTGTGATATGGGGCATTTCGCATTGTGAAATGGGCTCTTTTGCAAGCCAATGGTGTCGCGACCGACTTACGATTGCGCGAATATCATGTTCCGAAAGTCTTTTTTACGCCTCTTCGTTTTCTATTTTATGTTGTCAGACGGATATTTTTTCGGAAATTTTTTAACTTAAATCTGTTAAATGTTTATTGAATCCGGTTCTATGTTTTTTATTGTCCATGGCTTGCGGTTGCGCTTCGCTTTCCGATATATTATAATAGGATGGGATAGGGTTCGGCAATATCAAAATCTGTAAAAACATCGTTTTTCCATTTGCTATTGCGCTCACCTTTCACTATCTTTGAATAAGATAGGATGCGGCTCGGCAATATCAAAATCTGTAAAAACTTCGTTTTTCCATTTGCTATTGCACTCACCTTTCACTATCTTTGTACTCACATAGTTTTTAAACGGCGTTCACGGAACGCGCTATTCATTTAAATCAGCACTACTAACATAACCCAATAAATATGAGATTCAGACTTATTCTCTTTATCGCACTGGTCCTGAAGGGCATCGTGTGTATGGCTGGTGATTTCGTGCCCGGCCGTGGTGTGAACATTGCCCACTGGCTTTCGCAGTGCTACTACAAGGACATTCCGAAGTCGGAGTTTGTCACTGCCGACGATTTTAAGGAGATAGCCCGACAGGGATTCGACCATGTGCGGCTGCCGATTGACGAAAAAGAATTGTGGAACGCGGACGACACGCGCAACAAGGAGGTGTTCGGCATATTGCACGCAGGCATCAGGAATGCCATAAAGAACGGACTGAAGGTGGTTGTGGACCTGCATATAGTGTATGCGCACGACTTCAACGCCGGTGCCGAGGGACGCACTAATTCGCTTTGGAGCAGCGAGAAGGACCAGGAACATCTGTGCAGTCTTTGGAAGGATCTGTCGGACGAACTGCATGAATACGGCAACGACGTCGTTGCATACGAGATAATGAACGAGCCTGTGGCGCCCGACCATGAGGCGTGGAATAAGCTGGTGGCAAAGGTGTATGGCGTAATCAGAAGCCGCGAGAAGAGCCGGACGATAGTCGTGGGCTCGAACATGTGGCAACAGACAGCCACGTTTGAGCATCTGCGTGTGCCGGCGGGCGACGACAACATCATGCTGAGCTTCCATTTCTATGAGCCTTATTTCTTCACACATTACAGGGCAGGATGGACCGAACAGAAGGATTTCGGCGGAACGGTGCACTATCCCGGTGAGATAGTCACGGCTGATGAGCTTGCCACCATGACCGGCCGCGACAGACAGTTGGCTGAGGGTTGGGTGACGGTGTGGGACCGTCAGCGCATTAAGGACAACGTGATGAAGGCGAAGAAGACGGCCGACGAGCTTGGACTGGGGCTATACTGTGGCGAGTTCGGAGTGTATAGCCGTGTGCCGGAGGCTGATGCCTTGAGGTGGCTCGGCGACCTTACGGGTGTGCTCGACGAGCTGGGCATATCGTGGGCGCTGTGGAACTATAAGGACGGCGGTGGCTTCGGTCTGCGCGACATGCGGACGGGTGAGTGGCATACGCGCTTTGTCGATACTCTGATGCACCGTTGAGGCTGAGGCCGTATGCTCGCGCGCGTTGCGCATATATAATATTAGGTGTCGTCTTCAGGCATCTTTCCATCGTGCGCCGTTCCGGTTTTCCGGAGCGGCGTTGTTGTTTTCATACATCTTATACGGACGTGGCGCTGCCATAAGGAACGAATCAGTAAAATGGGTATTTATGTCCGTTAAGAAGGTATCGTGGCGTTGGAATAATGAGAATAAATTTGCAACGTACAACAAAACATACTGAAAACATGGACATAAAGGCAATAATGACTGCTACGTTACTGGCTGCCGCGTCGGCTGCCGGTGCTCAGACAACTGTTGAAAACGAGATAAATATGGAGAAACTGGAACTTACACAAGAGTGGGACAAGACGTTCCCGAAGAGTGATAAGGTGAGTCATGAGAAGGTGACTTTCTGCAACCGTTACGGCATAACGCTCGCCGCCGATCTGTATAAGCCCGTCGGCGCTGAGGGCAAGCTGCCGGCTGTGGCGGTGAGTGGCCCGTTCGGTGCCGTGAAGGAGCAGGCCTCGGGACTCTATGCGCAGGAACTCGCAGAGCGGGGATTCCTAACCATAGCCTTCGATCCGTCGTTTACGGGTGAGAGCGGCGGCAGTCCGCGCTATGTGGCATCGCCTGACATCAACACCGAAGATTTCTGCGCGGCTATCGATTATCTGTCGGTGCGCAACGATGTCGATACGGCCCGAATCGGTATTCTCGGCATCTGCGGATGGGGCGGCATGGCTCTCAACTCGGCGGCAGTAGACACACGCATAAAGGCTACGGTGGCTTCGACCATGTACGATATGAGCCGTGTGACGGCAAACGGATATTTCGATGCCGACGACAACGTCGAGGCGCGTCACGCTCTCCGTCAGAAGCTCAGTGCGCAGCGCACCGAAGACTACCGCAACGGAACGTATGCGCGTGCCGGTGGAGTGGTTGACCCGCTGCCGGAGAATGCTCCGCAGTTTGTGAAAGACTATTACGCATACTACAAGACCAAGCGCGGCTACCACAAGCGTTCGCTCAACTCCAACGACGGATGGAACACAACGTCGGCGCTCTCGTTCCTCAACATGCCGCTGATGACATACATCGGCGAGATAGGCAGCGCGGTGATGGTGGTTCACGGTGAGAAGGCTCATTCGCGTTATTTCGGTGAGGACGCCTACAAACGTCTGAAGGGTGACAACAAGAAGCTCGTGATAGTGCCGGGAGCAAGCCATACCGACCTGTACGACAACAAGGAGAAGATACCTTTTGACAAGATAGAGGAGTTCTATCGCACATATCTGTGCGAATGAGGACAGCCCGGCGGCCGGTGGCACGATTGGATGTGTAGCTGGCCGTATGGCTTCCAATGTGAGGTCAGGACAATTATCTGATATTTAAAATAACGTGATATGAAATATCTTATACAGCTTATCGTCGCTCTTTCGGTTGCCGGAATGGCAAGCGGTTTCGCCGCCTGTTCAGAAGAGGATCCTACGATGCCGGATACGGTGCAGCCGTCGCCGGGCACTGACAACGACACTGCTGACGACGGAAACGGCGGGAATGAGGAAACAACAGATACCATTATGAGTAACAGAATAAATATAAGTGTTGGCGGACGGACGTATGCCGCTACGCTTGCCGACAACGATGCGGCGCGTGCCTTTGCGGCTCTGATGCCGCTGACCGTGGATATGAGCGAACTGAACGGCAACGAGAAGTATTATTATCTTGACACTTCGCTGCCGGTGGAAAGCTATCGTCCGGGTACGATACGTACCGGTGACCTGATGTTGTATGGCAGTACGTGTCTGGTGATTTTCTACGAAACGTTCTCTTCCGGATACAGTTACACACGGTTGGGACAGATAGACAACCCTGAAGGCCTGGCTGAGGCGTTGGGCAGCGGAAACGTGCGCGTGACGTTCAGCAGGGCAGAAAGCGGGACGTGACGGTAGGAGAGAAGACGTCACTACGTTGTGTGAAAGGTAAATAACAGGTTGATTCAAAAAAGAGAGACATCCTGAGTGTCGGAAGACGACTGCGGGATGTCTCTCTTTTTTATGTGTGTTTAAAATATGTTCTTTTAGTCTTTGTCTCCTTTCTCGGGCGTTTGTTTCTTCTCGGCCTTGGGCTTCAGTGTCGCCGCATACTCCTCGGGCGACTTCAACAGACGTATTGCCTCCTTCATCTGTTTGTCGTATCGCAGACTGTTCTCTATGGCTCCGCGCTGGAAGTAGTAGGCGGTGATGATGTCGGAGGTGAGAATCTCTTTTATCTTCTGCTTGTTATAGTCGAAGTCGAGGTCCTTGGCTATGTTGTGCTTCAGCTTCTTCTCCAGAGCCTCGAACTCGGGTTTGGCGTCGTCGTAGTAGCCTTCGAACTTGGCAAGTTTCACGAGTTCCTCGAGACATTTCTCACTCACGCGGTCGTAAGTGAACTTGCTGTTGATGACACGCTGCTTGAAGTCCTCGTAGTCGGCGTCGCTTATCTCGAACTCTGAAGGCGGAGCTATGGTAGGATGGTTCTTTATGTAATCCACAACATAGTTGAACATCTGGTCGGTTGTGTCCGCCTGTTGCAGGTAGAACGCTATGTTTGGCAGCGAGTCGGGCTCTATCTTGATGTCCGGTTCTATGCCTCCTCCGTCACGCACTATTCGTCCGCTACGTGTGCGGAACTCGTGTGTGAGCGAGTCGGGCACGTGTTCGGTATATCCGCCCTGCGAGTGTTTGTAGTTGATTGCCTGTATGCAGCGGCCGCTCGGGGTGAAATATTTGGCGGTGGTGAGCTTCAGGTTGCCGTTGTAAGGCAGTTGCACGTTAGGCACCTGTACGAGTCCCTTGCCGTAGGTGCGTGTTCCCATTATCACGGCGCGGTCGAGATCCTGGAGCGCTCCGCTCGTTATCTCGCTGGCGCTTGCCGTTGCTTCGTTCACAAGTACGACGATAGGCATTATCGTGTCTATCGGTTCCACGGTGGTCTTATACGTCTGGTTGGAACGCTGCATCTTGCCTTTCATCGAGAGCAGCTCGGTGTTTTTCGGGATAAATATGTTCAGTATAGACAACGCTTCCTGCACGGAGCCGCCGCCGTTGTTGCGCAAGTCTATCACCAGACCCTTCGCTCCCTGCTTCTTCAGGTCGATGAACGCGCGGCGGAAATCCTTTGCGCAGTTCTCGCCGACGTACGAGTTGAGGTCTATATAGCCTATGTCGCCTGCCTGCATGCCGTAGTATTGTAGATCGGGCATCTGAATGGCCTTGCGCTGTATTTTGAAAGTCATGTCCTTGTCGGTGGAAGGACGGTGTATCTTCAGCTCGAGAGTGGTGCCTGCGTCGCCGCGCAGATGCTCGCTGACGTATGCGTTGGTCTTGTCGGTCATGTCCTCTCCGTCGATGCTGAGTATTATGTCGCCCTTCTTCAGGCCCACTTCTGCCGCCGGCATGTTCTCGTAAGGCTCGTTTATCACGACGCGTTTGAGCGTGAAGTTATAGCTGATGATCGAGCCTATGCCGGCATATTTGCCTGTAAGCATCTGCTTGAACTCGGCCGATTTGTCCTCGGGATAATATTCGGTGTAAGGGTCGAGACTGTTCAGCATCGCCTTTATTCCGTTGCCGATGACCTCGTCGGCGTCGAGCGTATCGACATACATCAGGTCGAGGTTTTTGTATATGGCGTTGAATACTTCCAGATTCTTGGCCACCTTGAAGTTGTGGTCATCGTTTTTCTGGGCAAGAACTGTCGTGGTGGCAAGCAGCATCACGCAGAACAATATGATTTTTCTCATAAGCGGCTTTTATATTAATATAATGTGGTAAGTCTTTATAAAGCTTTGCAAAGGTAATGTAAGTTGCGGGCAGTACAAAATAAAAAGTATTTATTTTTCATAATGCGCCACGGTGGAAAGCCGTATTTCGCGCGGATGTATGGCGGATATGGTATGAAAAACCGGCTTTCTCCGTCATATTGAATCGTTTTTCTCATATCGTGAATACGGTCTGCACAATACTTATGTCCGGTATGATTGATTCTTGCATCCAACCTATATGACCTTTATTTCAGAACGGAAACGATACGAATAACCCCCGAAAATAATTAGAAAATCCTGTCGGCAATAAGATAAATAGCCTCCGGTGTCAACCCTCATATCCGCCAATCGGTACCGAAAATACTGCATTTTTCACTGTAAAACCCTCAAAAACGCACTTTTTTTGAAATAAATTTGAAATTTTTCTCGAAAATGTTTGGTGAAATGAAATAAACGCCGTACCTTTGCATCGCAATTAAGAAAAATGCTTCAATAGCTCAGTTGGTTAGAGCACCTGACTGTTAATCAGGGGGTCGTTGGTTCAAGCCCATCTTGAAGCGCACGAAAGGAACTGCATCAAGCGGTTCCTTTTTTATTTATGTATATCCCGTAAGCGTCGCGGCTTACGGCTTTCATTGTTCTCCCGATAAATATTGATGAAAAAATAAAGAAGCACATTAATGTATCGCGGAATGTCCAATATGATGGACATTGTCGCGCTTTGTGTGGCTCAATGGTGATTCCGTGAAAATAGATTTTATTCGTGAAGCCACGCTGAATCGGGTGAATATTCGGATTGATATAATTTCTGTCGTGGAGTGATTTGTTCGAGATGCGCTGTATGATGCCGGAAAACTTTCAGACAGTGTGGGGTGATGTGAATAGTGACAGGATGATTATCGGTTAATAATAAATTTATATCTGATTAATGATAAATCTATATTGCCGCAATGATAAATCATTATTCGTGAAATAAAAAATTGAAAGCGCCGCAATAAAAGATTGTCATTGGTGTAATGGTAAATCTGTATTGCCGCAATTACAAATCATTATTTGCGAAATAAAAAATTGAAACTGCCGCAATAAAAGATTGTCATTTGTGTAATGGTAAATCTATATTGCCGCAATGATAAACCATTATTGCCGTAAAAAATAGATTGATAATGTCACTCCATGAATCTATATCGCCATAATAATAAACCGTTATTACAGCCATTATAAATTGATATTATGGCAGTAATAAATCGATATTTCCCCGGTCGGTAAATCATAATCTCCCGTCCGAATCATATCTTTTGTATCCTTTCCTGCGCCCCATATCATCGCATTTATTGAAAACCCGTGAGTCCGATTTACAAATTTTCTTGACATTATTTTGACAAAATAAATTCGCAAAAGAGGTGTAAAGGAATGTTAAATACATCGTTATAAAGCCTATTTTGTACTGAACAGCCTTTTGATATACCCTATACCATAGTTCGAAAAGTGCTTCTTGCTTTCCGATATTGCCCATTTCGCAGTCCGATAAAGCCCATATCAGGATGCAATATGGCCTATTTTGGCCCCTGAAATGGCCCATTTCGCAAGCCGAAATGGTGCTTTTTGCAATGCGGAAAACTACCCCTTAAACATAATTCATTGATATACAGCACCTTATAAAAGTTCTTAATAATCCGCATATTTGCGTCCGAAGACAACTCAGTCCGCAAATACTCGCTTATTTTTCGGGGTAGAACTGGAAATTCGGCCCGAAAAATCAGAATCCGGTTACGATTTGAAAGTGCTCCGATGTCTTCCATGTCACAAAAACATTGCGTTACGGATTCATTTTCTACACCATCACTCACTATTGATGTTCATCACAGTTGAATTTCTGAAGAAATGAGATTTTGCTATTTATCTCTATTTTTGTTTCGTAGGAAGTATATTTTTACTATCTTTGCGTGTATGAATGCAAGATTGTTTGCGTTATGATGGCAGACACGCTAATCCGTGAAATCATAAGATGCGTCAGGTGCCTTTGATTAAAGTGGAGTCTTAGTCTGAGCAGCTCGAAAAAGGACAAGTTCCCGCTTTTAAGGCCGATGTTTTATGCCGGAATGGAAAAGCATAAGTAGATGACTGTAAAGAGAAACCTTATATTTAATAGATAACGTATGAATGTACTTTCTAACATGACGACGTTGAGGGGCGGAAAATACAGGATATTGCGTCCGCTCGGCCATGGCTCTTTCGGCGTGACTTATCTCGCTACGGCAAAGTTCGTAGTGAAAGGAACGCTCGGAGAGATGGAAACTGAGGTGAAAGTCGCTGTGAAGGAATTCTTCATGGGCGATATCAACACACGTGCGGCAGACGGAAGCAGCGTGGAGGGCTCGGGCGGAAGCGTCTTTGCCAACTACCGCAAGAAGTTCAGACGTGAGGCAGAGAATCTGTCTAAGCTGAATCATCCCAACATCGTGAAAGTACTCGACGTGTTTGATGAGAACAACACGACGTATTATGTCATGCAGTATATCGAGGGTATGAATCTTAACGATTATATCCAGAAGAAGGGACGGTTGAATGAGACGGAGGCTCTCGGCATAGTGAAGGATATGGGAAAGGCTTTGTCTTATATGCACCGTAACAGGATGCTGCATCTGGACATCAAGCCCAAGAATGTGATGATAGAAAATGACGGCAAGGCAATCCTCATAGATTTTGGACTTGCAAAGCAGTATACTGCAACCGGCGAGCCTGAATCGAGCACGTCGATAGGAATGGGTACACCGGGATATGCGCCGATAGAGCAGGCCAACTATCATCAGGACGGCACGTTTCCAGTAACGCTTGACATCTATGCTTTCGGTGCGACGATATATAAGATGCTCACAGGACAAACGCCGCCTCATGCTTCCGACTTGCTGGAAGACGGTTTCCCGGAAACGATGTTCCGTAGTCTTGGCGTGAGTGAACACATAATCGGGTGTGTGAAGAAGGCAATGGGACCGACCAAGAAGTCACGCTATCAGTCGTTAGATGTGATGTTCGGTGATATTGAATGTGATGACGTAAGATCTTATAGCCCGTTGAAGAAGCGTGGTACCATTATAAATGCTATTAAGAATGTGGCATCAGCCATGAATCCGCTACGAGGTAAACGTTATGAGAATGTCGATGATTCCCTTTCCACGACTCCTGTAATTGTTCCTGATACCATGCTTTCCTCTGAGACAACATATGAAGATAGGGATAATCAGAACTTCAGAAGTTATGAAAAGGCGGCAAAAAAAGGAGATGCCAATGCACAAAACAACTTAGGTGATTGCTATTATTTCGGACGAGGTGTGCAGCAAGATTACTCAAAGGCAGTAATCTGGTATGAAAAGTCTGCAGAACAAGGGGACGCTGATGCGCAAAGCAACTTAGGCTTTTGTTATTACAAAGGACGAGGCGTGCAGCAAGATTACTCAAAGGCAGTAACCTGGTATGAAAAGTCTGCAGAACAGGGGAATGCCAATGCGCAATACAACTTGGGCATTTGTTATGAGAACGGACAAGGTGTGCGGCAAGATTACGCAAAGGCAGTATCCTGGTATGAAAAGTCGGCAAGACAAGGACATGCTGATGCGCAATACAACTTAGGCTTATGTTATGCGAACGGACGTGGTGTGCAGCAAGATTACGCAAAGGCAGTATCCTGGTATGAAAAGTCGGCAAGACAAGGGAATGCCAAAGCGCAAAACAACTTAGGCTTGTGCTATGACAACGGACAAGGTGTGAGTCAAGATTACGCAAAGGCAGTATTCTGGTGTGAAAAGTCGGCAGAACAAGGGAATGCATATGCGCAATACAACTTAGGCGTGTGTTATGCGAACGGACGAGGCGTGCAGCAAGATTACGCAAAGGCAGTATTCTGGTATGCAAAGTCGGCAGAACAGGGGGATGCTGATGCGCAATACAACTTGGGTGTTTGTTATATAAACGGACGAGGCGTGCGGCAAGATTACGCAAAGGCAGTAACCTGGTATGCAAAGTCTGCAGAACAGGGGAATGCCAATGCGCAATACAACTTGGGCATTTGTTATGAGAACGGACGAGGTGTGCAGCAAGATTACGCAAAGGCAGTAACCTGGTATGCAAAGTCTGCAGAACAGGGGAATGCCAATGCGCAATACAACTTGGGCATTTGTTATGAGAACGGACGAGGTGTGCAGCAAGATTACGCAAAGGCAGTAACCTGGTATGCAAAGTCTGCAGAACAGGGGAATGCCAATGCGCAAAACAACTTAGGCAATTGTTATTTCTTCGGACGAGGCGTGAATCAAGATTACGCAAAGGCAGTAACCTGGTATGAAAAGTCGGCAAGACAAGGGCATGCATATGCACAATACATCTTAGGCGTGTGTTATTTCTTCGGACGAGGCGTGAATCAAGATTACGCAAAGGCAGTAACCTGGTATGCAAAGTCGGCAGAACAGGGAAATGCTGCTGCGCAAAACACCTTAGGCATTTGTTATGAGAACGGACAAGACGTGAGACAAGATTACGCGAAGGCAGTATCCTGGTATGCAAGGTCGGCAGAACAGGGGAATGCCAATGCACAATTCAACTTAGGCGCTTGTTATGAAAACGGACGGGGCGTGAATCAAGATTACGCAAAAGCAGTATCCTGGTATGAAAAGTCAGCAAAACAGGGGAATGCTGATGCGCAAAAACAGCTAAGGCGTTTGTTATAAAAACGGACAATGTGTGGAATAAGATTATTCTAAAGCAAGGTGTTGGCTTATGAAGGAAGCAAAACGAGGATATACCAAGACGAAAAATCTGTTGCATAAATTATAAGCATAAGTTAGCTAAGGCCCGATACAAATATCTTAAAATGTGAAAAAGACGAACGAAAAGAATGGAATAAATGAGGTATAAAGACATCTTTTGTGTTTCAGACAATTAAAAGCATAGAATACTAAGATGTATCCAGTTTAATATACATAATTGGGACACACTTTTATAAAGGTGTGACCAGGTATGTTGTAAATCTGCTTCTCGCGGCAGAAGTTTATAACTGATGAGTTTTTAAGGTCGGCTATTTAGCTATTTATCCCTCTTTTTGTTTCGTAGGAAGTATATTTTTATTACCTTTGCGTGTATGAATGCAAGATTGTTTGCATTATGGTGGCAATCACGTTAATCCGTGAGATCATAAGACGCGTCAGGTGTCTTTGATTAAAGTGGAGTCTTAGTCTGAACAGCTCTAAAAAGGACAAGTTCCCGCTTTTAAGGCCGATGTTTTATGCCGGAATGGAAAAGCATAAGTATATGACTGTAAAGAGAAACCTTATATTTAATAGATAAAACGTATGAATGTACTTTCTGACATGACGACGTTGAGGGGCGGAAAATACAGGATATTGCGTCCGCTCGGTCATGGCTCTTTCGGCGTGACTTATCTCGCTACGGCAAAGTTCGTAGTGAAAGGGTCGCTCGGAGAAATGGAAACTGAGGTGAAGGTCGCTGTTAAGGAATTCTTCATGGGCGACATCAACACACGTGCGGCAGACGGAAGCTGCGTGGAAGGCTCGGGCGGAAGCGTCTTTGCCAACTACCGCAAGAAGTTCAGACGCGAGGCAGAGAATCTGTCTAAGCTGAATCATCCCAACATCGTGAAAGTACTCGACGTGTTTGATGAGAACAACACGACGTATTATGTCATGCAGTATATCGAGGGTATGAATCTTAACGATTATATCCAGAAGAAGGGACGGCTGAATGAGAAGGAGGCTCTCAGGATATTGTCAGATATAGGAAAAGCTCTTATGTATATGCACGAAAACAGAATGCTGCACCTTGATGTGAAACCGAAAAACGTTATGATAGGGAATTCTGGAAAGGCTATTCTGATAGATTTCGGACTCGCGAAACAATATACGATAGATGGAGAACCGGAATCAAGTACGACAATCGGATTGGGCACGCCGGGGTATGCGTCGATAGAACAGTCGGATTATCATCAAGAAGGGACATTCCCTGCAACGCTTGATGTGTATGCTTTGGGTGCTACGTTTTATAAAATGCTGACAGGAAACACGCCGCCGTATGCTTTTGACATATTCAATAATGGATTTCCGAAAGACAAGCTGTTTAATATAGGTGTCAGCCCTAAATGTGCAGATGTTGTTGAGCGTGCTATGAACCCGCAAAAATCACAACGCTATCAGAATGTGAAAGAGATGCTTGACGATTTGAATTCGTCAGGATATGATGTGAGTAACATAAAACCGGATGAAATGACTATTGTTGACAAAGTGAATACGTATAAGGAGCAGGAAATGAAACATTCTTCAACTTGTGTGAGGAACGATAAATGTATGGATCCTAAACTGAACAAACAGACATATCGTATGGTGATGGGAAGTTTCATTAAAAATATATTCAGTTTTCATGGATGTGCCTCACGCGTAGAATTTTGGTTGCCTGTGTGTACGATTTTACCTTTCATTTTTATATTCATGCTTATGTATAATAATATTCCAATTGAAATACATGATATGATAGGTTATGATAATGAGGCGGGAGAAGCTATGTGGAATATAATTGTAGGATCAGTTTTGTGGATTCTTGTTCTTTCTTTGTTAAGTGTGGAGGTGAGGCGTTTGCGTGATGCAGGACATAGTGTGTGGTGGATGTTGCCGCCAAACTTGATGTTTGTTTCGATTATAATGGAAATACACCATAATTTTAATTGTTTTATATTCTCGCCTTTATTGGTATGTATATTTTTGTTCGTACTTTCACTGATATTCATATATTTCTGTTCACAACGAACAAAATAAATATGATATAATTAAGAAAAAGTCTCACATTGAATATAATGAAATGTGATAAGAACAGGATAAACATATTTTATAGTTTATGGAAAAAGATAAGGTCAAAACGCTTTGTATAGGCACTACTTTGCAAAATGGCAAGTACACGATTGTGAAGGAACTTGGCCATGGTAGTTTTGGTATAACATATCAGGCAACTACAGATGTGGCACTTAATGGCAAGTTAGGCAATATGAATGTTAAGGTGAATGTTGCTATTAAGGAGTTTTTCATGCCGGATCTGAATAACAGGGCAGTTGATGGTAGTACAGTTGAAGGTACTAAGAATACTCTTGTGGTGGACTATCGCCGTAAGTTCCGCCGTGAGGCTGAGAATCTCGCACGGTTGCATCATGCAGGAATAGTGAAGGTCCTTGAGATTTTTGATGAAAACAACACGACGTATTATGTCATGGAATATATCGAAGGTGAAAATCTTGATAAATATATTATGCGTAGAGGACATCTTGATGAGAATGAGACAAAGGTAGTTGTCTGTGAGATAGCATCGGCTTTGGAGTATATGCACAAGTACAGAATGTTGCATCTGGATCTGAAACCGAAAAATATTATGCACGACAGCAATGGTCGTGTGAAACTCATAGACTTCGGACTTTCTAAACAATATACGGCTGAAGGCGAACCTGAGTCGAGCACGTCGATAGGAATGGGTACGCCGGGATATGCGCCGATAGAGCAGGCCAACTATCATCAGGATGGCACGTTCCCCGTTACGCTTGACATCTATGCTTTCGGTGCGACGATATATAAGATGCTCACAGGACAAACGCCGCCGCATGCTTCCGACTTGCTGGAAGACGGTTTTCCGGAAACGATGTTCCGTAATCTTGGCGTGAGTGAACACATGATCGGGTGTGTGAAGAAGGCAATGGGACCGACCAAGAAGTCACGCTATCAGACGGTGGATGAGATGGTCAGGGATATTGAACGTGATGATGTAGCCTCCGGAGAAATTCCAACAGTTAATGATGGTACGGAAGATGATGAAATGACGTACATTCATGAAGACCGGCAACATAACGCTGTGGAAGATGAACAAATAAATAAGGATGAGACAGAAGACGTACACCATTCCTATGATGAAACAATGTCGCGCAGCAAGAAAGTGTTTCTTTTGCTCTTATTTTTGGTCGTATGTGGTGTGGTAATATGGCTTATGTCTGGGAATAATAAACAAGAGTATACAAAAACAGATGATATCGTAGATTCGAGTTTAGCAATACCGCAGGATGAACTTATGGATGATACTATAGTTTCCACCGGTACGTCTGATGTAAAAAGTAATGCCGATGATAACGGTAAGATGCTTAAAGACAAGAAAGTAATTACACAGCCAGAGCCTCCGAAGGCAGAAGAAAACAGAGTCTTCGAGGTGGTTGAGCAGATGCCGGCATTCCCTGGTGGCGATGCAGCGTTGATGAAATATCTGCAGGAGAACACACACTATCCGACGATTGCAGCAGAGAACGGCGTACAAGGTCGTGTTGTTGTTGGATTCGTTGTTGAGAAGGACGGTTCTATTACAGATGTAAGAGTCATCAAGTCACAGGATCCGGCGCTTGATCATGAGGCAGTACGCGTTGTTAAGAGTATGCCACGCTGGACTCCGGGTAAGATAGACGGAGCTGCCGTACGTGTTGAGTACCAGGTGCCTGTCGTGTTTAGATTACATTAAATAAGTCAGAGTGTGGGAAATATAATATGAACCACATGGTCAGTTGTGGCCAGCGTTATTATGGATGTTCAGTTAGACCGGTTTATGTGAAAAATTAAAAGTGATATGACAAACAAGAAATATCTTTATCTTAACTCACGTGATGAGCTTTACAGACTCGATATATCGAAGATAGTCTATTTCGAGGCTGAGGGCAATTATACGAATTTCGTGATGAGCAACAAACTGAAAGGCGCGGTGTGTATGAACTTGTCGCAGATGCGCCATGTGATAGATGCCAGCCTGAAGGAGACAGCTACGGTGTTCGCAAGGATTGGTAAGCGATATATCGTAAATATGAATTATATATATCATATCAATGTACTGCGTCAGAAACTCACTTTGAGCGACGGCGAGATGTTCGCATTTCAGATAGACATATCTAAGGAGGCTCTAAAGAAACTCAAGGAGCTGTATGTCATTCCGATTGTGAATGTGTGCTCAGAGACGGCTAACGGCGGCGGACAGAAGAAGTGAAATGAAAATAAACAAAAGCAATATTAAAGGAACATGGTGGAAAATTTGAAAGGAAGTACAATCCTTATAGGCAGGGAATCGGATAATGGTCGTCTTTTGGTATCGTTGATGATAAACGGTACTGCCAAGACTGCCGCAATGGGCAGTGCCAGTAGTGTGCCAAACTGCGTGAGCCGATGCAAGCCTGCAGAAGGCGTGGCCCACTGTAAGATTGTGATAGACGGTGGTGGCAACATGACAATAGTGAATATGAAGCCTGCGAATGTGACTTATGTCAACGGAGTGGAGATAGTATCGAAAAGAATCAGCGAATCGAGCAACGTAGAGCTTGGCAAAGACAGATATCGTCTGAATGTAGACAGCATGTTGGCGGTTGCGTCGAAGGTTGTCAATGTAGTGAAGCCGCCCACTCCAAAGACCTATTCGGTGAGACCGCTCGAGCAGGTGTGGAATGAGTATCACGATGGACTGCTCGCCATAAAACGCCGTGGGCGCAGCATTATGCAGTTGCGCAGTGCCTCGCCGATATTCACTCTTGGCAGCGGTTCCATAGCCGCGATAGCCAAGACACAGGATTGGAGCAGCGGGATATTCATCGTAACGACAACTCTTACTGTCATAGGTCTTATTCTAATGATATACAGCTTCTATAAAAGCTATACAGACAAGAGCATAGAGGAAAGCGAGCGGCTGACAGAGGATTTCCAGCGCCGTTATGTCTGTCCTAATCCGAACTGTCATCATTTCCTCGGAATGCAGTCTTATAATGTCCTGCGTCAGAACAAGAAATGTCCTTATTGCGGATGTCAGCTGACAGACAAATGATGTCGGTCTGATGATTTTGTGGATTAATCTTACCATTTCGTACAGGATGCTTTTGAGAGCTTGTTTTTTTATAAGAGCCTGATTATCTTTGCAAACAGATAAACGACATAGACGGCCGGTCAGCCGGTTCAGGTCATAATAAAGCAAAGTATAAACAACAATAAAAATCAAGAAATATGAAAGAGCAGAAGAATTCAATGGCAAAAGAAAATGTCGCTACAGGCGTAAGTTCAACAATCGGTGCAGCTGTAGGTGTAGTGGCTGGAAATATGGTTACTGAAGAAATAAGTGCTTCTGAAGTGCACAACGTACCTGGTGATGATGTTCCGGTGGTTGAGTCTAATACCGCTGGTACACATACTACACCGGCAGAAGAATATCATCCCGTGGTGGAAGACGTCACTCCTGTGCCTGAACCGACGCCGGAGCCTGAACCTATTCCAGAACCGGAACCCGAGCCAATGCCGGAACCCGAGCCGGAACCGACACCTGTCGTAAATCCGGATCCGAACGTGTCAGTGTTGGCATATCAGACTGTTACAAACGAAGACGGAAGTCTTTCAGACGTGGCTTTGGTGGATGTCAACGGACAATCAATGGTTGTTGTTGATGGCGACCGTGACGGACTGGCTGATGTAATGGCTGCTGACGTGAATGGTAACGGAGTCCTTGATGACGGTGAATTATACGATTTGAGCGATCAGAATGTGGAAATGAGTGTTTTCCATGATGCTTATCTTGCCGGTCAGAACGGTGGTGGCTACATCGAGGCGCAGGCCGAAGGTCCTGACTATGTGAATAATGCCGACGTGGATAACTATATGGCATAATTGCCGGCATCAGCGTTTCATACATAAAACCGCATATTTCGTGTAATAAGTCAGTCGCACTGATGCGCTGTCAGGAATATAACCTATCTTTGTAACAGAAATAAACAATAAGTCATTAACAATAAAAAAACATTCGATTATGAACAACGAGGATACAATATACGATGAGAATGTTTCTACAAAGTCTCAGAACAGTAAACCAGCCGATAACGGTTCTTACTCTGATAAAAACAATGCCGGTGTAGATAATCATATGGCGTCAAAGTCTTCGGGAAAGTCTGTATGGGGTAAAGTGGCAGCCGGCGCCGGTGCCGGCATAGTGCTCGGAGCTGCTACGACCGTGCTTAGCTCAAGCAGCGAACCGGTAGAAGCGCAACAGGAAATCCAGCATCCGGAATGGACCGACGGTGAAGTGCCTGTCGCTACAAGTGTTAATGACGACATGTCTTTCACTGATGCGTTTAATGCTGCACGTGAAGAAGTGGGCTCTGGCGGCGTGTTCGAGTGGCATGGGTATATCTATTCAACATATACGGATGACGAATGGAACTCTATGTCAGAGGCGGAGCGCGAAGAATATGGAAGCCATTTCAACTGGACTCCGGAGGAATCGGATGATGTTACGGCCTCGGTCGCTTCTGATGTGGATACTGATGATGTAGAGGTAACGGTTGACGGTCCCGCAGACGAACCTTATGCGCAAGAAGATGTTGCCGATGTGGAGCCGGCCGGCGGTAATGATCCGCACTTGGTGGATGCATCAGATGTTGTGGATGTTGATGATCCTGAGGTGGAAGTGCTTGGAGTAATTCACGACGATGAGACCGGCGCGAATATCGGCGGAATGCTTGTCGGTGATCAGCAGGTGGTGCTTGTCGATGTAGATAACGACCAGGCGTTCGATGTGATGGTTGCCGATGTCGATAATAACGGCACGATTACTGACAACGAAGTAATAGACATATCTGCTCATGGAATAACTGTTGATCAGCTCGGTGGCCTGCATGATTGTAATCCTGATATGAATGCCGATGACGGAATGGGCGGAGATATTAATGATGGAATGACATATGGCGCTTAAAGTTAAATTTATCTCTGTGCTGACTGTCCTGTTGATGCTCGTAGCGGAGGTGCCGGCCAAGGTATATCTGGTTTCGGTAGGCATCTCCGATTATCCGGGTCAGAAAATAGATCTTAATCTGCCGACTGCCGATGCCCGCACTATCACACAGCTGTATCGCAAGAACACAAGTGTGGTTTTCAGCCAGCTGCTCAATAATAAGGCTACAAAGAGTAACATAGTAAAGGCCATGCGTAAGGTGTTTTCGCGTGCCGGGACTAATGACATAGTGGTCTTCTTCTTCAGCGGACATGGCTATCCGGGAGGCTTTTTAGCTTACGACGGTGAGATGGACTATTCTTTTGTTCGTAGAGGAATGGCTGTCAGCAGGTGCCGCAACAAGATGATTTTCGCCGATGCATGCTTCTCCGGCAAAATAAGGAATGGCAGACGTAACACGAGTGGGTCTGTCGCTTCGGCCAGAAAAGCCAGTGTGATGCTTTTCCTGTCATCGCGCAGCGGTGAGACTTCCATAGAACGCAGGGGAATGAGTAACGGTTTTTTCACAACTTATCTGCAGCGTGGACTGCGTGGAGGAGCTGATGCCAATCGTGACCGAATCATTACAGCGAAAGAACTTTTTAATTATGTCAGCTCGGGTGTGACCAGAATTTCTGGCAATAAGCAGCATCCTGTGATGTGGGGACGTTTCTCCGACAGTATGCCTGTTATGAAATGGAAATAATAAAAAATCAGAATAATTATGTTACAGGGAGAAAGCAAATTGATTATAAAGTGTCCGTTCTGCGGTACTCCGCTTTCAGTGAAAAACATACCGGGCATAGAGAAAAAGAACTTAACGTGCCCTGTGTGCAAGTGTAAAGCTCCGTTTACGTCTTTCAAAAGTGCGGTTAAAAATGATCATGAGGATACTACGTATCCGGAAAAGACAGAAACCGATTTTTCTAAAGGCAGTACTGACGAAAAAGAACATACTATATACGGAAAAGACAATAAGAATGGGATAGGTGTATTGAAACTTTCGTCAGTAAATAAGGAATACAGGCTTAAAGCCGGACGCAATGTAATCGGACGTCAGGCTCAAGCCTCTACCGCAGACATACAGATAAACACTGGTGAAGGACGCCGCATGAGCCGTGAGCATCTGGTAATAGACGTGAAGTATGTAGCAGGTAAAGGATATGTTCATTGTGCTTCGCTTTATAAGCAGAAAGTGAACGACACATTTATCAATGATGTCAAACTTGAGTATGGTGACTGTGTCGTGCTTGCTGACGGCGATCACTTGCTCTTGCCAGATGAGGAGATTTATTTCAGGATTCCTGATCCTGAAGCTACACAGGTTTTATGAAAAAACTTCAACATTATGAAATACAAGCTGAAGGTATATATAATAAGTGAGATAGGTCAGCGTGCCAATCAGGAGGATTCCGTATTTCCGGCTCCTGGACAACAGAAGGATAGTGACCGCTTGTTTGTGCTTTGCGACGGAATGGGCGGCCATGAGGCCGGAGAGGTCGCAAGCTCTACGGTGTGCCAGGCAATCAGTAAATCAGTGTTTACGAATGTTCCTGATGCTGAGGGAGAATTCAGTGACGAGCAATTCTACCAGGCTTTGACTGACGCATACGAGGCTCTTGACGAAAAAGACACGACCGACACCACAGGACGTAAGATGGGTACTACCATGACGTTTCTCAAACTTCATGCCGACGGATGCACTATTGCGCACATGGGTGACAGTCGGGTCTATCATATACGTCCTGGAAAAGATATTGACGATACCAAAATACTGTTCCGTACCGAGGATCATTCGCTCGTCAATGATCTTGTGAAGATAGGTGAGCTTACGCCTGAGGAGGCACGCACCTCAAAACAGAAGAATATCATAACGCGTGCCATGCAGCCGCATATGGAGCGACGCCCCAAAGCGGATATATATCATTCGTCAGACATACGTCCCGGCGATTATTTCTATATGTGTACGGATGGTATGTTAGAACAGATGGAGGACGACAATATCCGCTTCAACTTCTCTGAAAAAACGGGTGACGATGATAATAAAGTTAAGGTGCTCACTATGGCCACATCGCGTAATCGTGACAACCATACGGCTGTTATCGTGCACATACTTGATGTCAGTGGTGTACCGTCAGGCACAGAGAAAACGTCAAAGACGCCGGAACCTTTCATGGCAGAGATTGAGGATGGTGATGACAACGAACCGACGATCGACAACGATAATGTCGATGAGGCTGATGATAATGCGGAACTGCCGGATAATGATACCTCTACGACAGAAGATGACACATCTGAATGTGAAGAAAGAAAAGAGAATGTACGTGCTACTGATGTGCGCCGTAAGAAAGGCGTATTGTCTGCATTCATAGTCTTGGTATTGCTGATTGTGGTGATTGTTGCTGCCGTGTATTATTTCACATCCGGAAAGGATGACGATGACAAACCTCAAAAACTCGACATTGAAACTGTAACGCCAGCTCCGAGACCTCAGAAACAATCCACTCCAGCAAGGAGAGTAAAACCTGCCTCCGAAGTCCCTGATGCTGCCCCTGCAA